>Ga0307469_10000017_pt1 | contig 78189 bp, 78 predicted proteins | sample atmos_gasesAM2C__FD_203084 | JGI IMG/M metagenome (GOLD analysis project Ga0307469, IMG submission 203084) | Hardwood forest soil microbial communities from Morgan-Monroe State Forest, Indiana, United States - atmos_gasesAM2C_515 | ecosystem: Environmental > Terrestrial > Soil > Temperate... | reverse complement strand
GTCATGCGCGCGACGCCCGAGCGCTCGAGCACCGCCTGCATGCGGGCGATCTCGTCTTCCACCTCTTCGGCCGTGCCGTCGGATTCGCACAGCAGGATCGCTGCCGCCTCGAGGTCATAGCCGGCCCCCACGAACTGCTCCACCGCGCGCGTCGCCGGCTGGTCCATCATTTCCAGTCCGGCCGGGATGATGCCGGCGGCAATCACGTCGGCGACCGCCTGGCCGGCTTTGCCGACGTCGTCAAACGACGCCATGATGACGCGCGCGCATTGCGGCCTGGGCAGCAGCTTGACCGCCACTTCCGTCACCACGATCAGCATTCCCTCGGAGCCGATGGCGAGCGCGAGCAGGTCATAGCCCGGCGCATCGGGCGCCTCCGAGCCGAGCTCGATCGCCTCGCCGCGCATGGTGAAGCCGCGCACGCGCACGACGTTGTGCACCGTGAGGCCGTACTTCAGGCAATGCACGCCGCCGGAGTTCTCCGCCACGTTGCCGCCTATGGTGCAGGCGATCTGGCTCGAGGGATCCGGCGCGTAATACAGGCCGTAGGGCGCGGCGGCTTCCGAGATCGCGGCATTGCGCACGCCGGGCTGGACCACCGCGACGCGTGCGCGCGAATCGACCCTCAAGATGCGCATGAACTTCGCCATGGAGAGAAGCACGCCGTTCCCCGGCGGCAGCGCGCCGCCCGACAGGCCGGTGCCGGCGCCGCGCGGCACCACCGGCACGCCCATTGCCGTGCAGGTCTGCAGGACGCGCTGTACCTGCTCCTCGGTTTCCGGCAGCGCCACCACCATCGGGACCTGGCGGTAAGCCGTAAGCCCGTCGCACTCGTACGGCCGTGTGTCCTCTTCTTCCCACAGCACCGCACGTTCAGGCAAGAAGGCACGCAAGGCACTGGCGACTTCGCGCTGACGCGCGGTGTCAATACATTCTAGAGATAGGGCTTCGCCCACTTCAGGCCTTCGAGGGTGTCACCTGCAGGATTGTATTCGCAACCGATCCAGCCCGAGTAGCCGATGCGGTCGATGTGCGCGAGCAGGAACGTGAAGTTGATCTCGCCGGTGCCCGGCTCGTGGCGCCCCGGCACGTCGGCGAGCTGCAGGTGGCCGATGCGCGGCAGCAGCCGCTCGATCGTCGCGGCGAGATTTCCCTCCATGACCTGCATATGGAACAGGTCGTACTGGATAAACGCGTTGGGCGCAGCTACCTCTTCGAGCGTGCGCTCCGCCTGAGCGCTGCCGGTGAGGAAACAGCCGGCGACCGTGCGCTCGCTCAACGGCTCGATCAGCAACTGCATGCCTTCGTCCGCGAGACGCCGCGCGGCATATTTCAGGTTCGACACATACGTGGCATGCAGGCGCGCGCGATCCGCGCCCGGCGGAGCAATGCCTGCCATGCAATGCACGCGCCTGCAGCCCGCCGCACGCGCGTAGCGCGCTGCGATTTCCAGGTCGTCGCGGAAGCGGGCTTCGCGACCCGGCAGGCAAGCGGTGCCGTGCTCGCTGCGCTGCGGATCGCCGCGCGGCATGTTGTGCAGCACGACGTCCACGCCCGCGGCGCGCGCCCGCGACGCGAGCTCCTCGGGCTTCCAGGCGTACGGGTATTGGTACTCGACGGCGCGAAAGCCGGCGCCCGCAGCGGCGGCAAAGCGGTCCAGAAAATCGATCTGCGGGAACAGCATCGATAAATTCGCGGCGAGCTTCGGCATAATGCGAGCATAGCTTGAAAAATCTCCGCTTGATCCACGTCGCCGCTCTGGTTCTCGCGCTCACCGCGTCGGGGCCGGCGACGGCTGCCGACGGCGCCGCGCTGCCGTGGTGGATCTGGCCGATCGCGCTGTTTGCCGTGAGCTTCATCATCGGCATCGTCGCCGTGCTGGCGGGCGTCGGCGGCGGGGTGCTGTTCGTGCCGATCGTCGGCAGCTTTTTCCCCTTCCATCTCGATTTCGTGCGCGGCGTCGGGCTGCTGTTCGCGCTTTCCGGCACGCTGGCTGCCGGCCCGGTGCTGCTGCGCACGGGGATGGCGAGTCTGCGGCTGGTCATGCCGCTGGCGCTCGCGGGCTCGATCGCCTCGCTGGCGGGAGCCGTGGTCGGGCTATCGGTAGCGACCGACCTTCTGCAGATCGCGCTCGGCGCCACCGTAATCACCATCGCCATCATGATCTGGGCCATGAAAGCCGCCGACTTCGGCGTGGTCGAGTCCGACGCGCTGGGCGACCTGCTGCGGCTGAGGGGTGAGTTCGAGGATCCAGCCGCCGGCATGCGCATCGACTGGCGTACCCGCCGCACGGCAGCCGGTCTCGCCGCGTTCGCCGGCATCGGCTTCTTCGGCGGCGTGTTCGGCCTCGGCGCCGGCTTCGCCAACGTTCCTGCGCTGAATCTGCTGATGGGGGCGCCGATGAAGGTCGCGGTCGGCAGCAGCGGGCTCATCATCTCGATCATCAACAGCTCCGCGGCATGGGTTTACATCCACCGCGGCGCATTGCTGCCGCTGCTCGCGGTGCCCTCCATCCTCGGCGTCATGCTCGGCTCGCGCATCGGCGCACGCCTGCTGAGCCTGACGCCCGCGAACGTAGTCCGGCGGCTGGTCATCGCAGTCATGCTGCTTGCAGGAGCGCGCGCCTTGCTGAGAGGACTCGGAATATGGACGTGAAACCGCACGACGGGCCCATCCAGCGTCTCTACGCGCGCTGGCTCGATGCCGCCACCAAAACCGGGTTTGCCGCCTCGCTGTGCGCTTTTCTGCTTTACGTCTCCGGCGCCCTGCCGCCCTACGTGGCGCCGGAACGCCTGCCCGAGCTGTGGGGCTTGCCGGTGGGACGCTTCCTCGAGGAGACCGGGGCCCCGACAGGGTGGAGGTGGGTCGCGCTGATGGATCACGGCGACTACCTGAGCCTCGCCGCAGTCGCGCTCTTCGGTCTGATTACGCCAGTCTGCTACCTGCGCATCGTGGCGCCTCTTTTGCGGCACGGGGAGCGGCTGCAGGCCGCGCTTGCCATCGCGCAGATCGCGGTGCTGGCGGCCGCAGTCTCCGGGCTGTTCGCCGGCGGCTAGCTACGCGTGCTAGACTTTTTTTCGCTGCAAACCCGTCACACAAAGAGGGGAAAACAATGGGTGCCATCTTTCAATCCTTGGGACGTACCATTACCGCGGGCGTCGTTGTCCTGATCGTCCTGCTTGCCGTCGCCGCAGCCGTCACGGGTACCTGGGTTCGCGTTGCGGACCACGGCTGGTGGCAGTTCGCCTTGCGCTGGCTGCACGTGACCGCAGGCGTGATGTGGATCGGGATTCTCTGGTACTTCAACTTCGTGCAGACCCCGTCGATGCCGAAGATTCCAGACGAGCAGAAACCGGCCATCAGCAAGGTGATCGCGCCGGCCGCGCTGTTCTGGTTCCGCTGGGCGGCGATGGCGACCATCATCCTGGGCCTCATTCTGGCTTCGATGAACGGCTACCTGGCGCAGGCGCTGATGCTGCAAAAAGCCTTCCTCGCCATCGGCCTCGGCATGTGGCTCGGCATCATCATGTGGTTCAACGTGTGGTTCATCATCTGGCCCAATCAGAAGAAGGCCCTCGGCATGGTCCAGGTCACCCCGGAAGAGAAGACCAAGGCGGCGCGCGTGGCTGGCATGACTTCGCGCATCAACACCATGCTGTCGATCCCGATGCTCTATTTCATGGTGGCGCAGTCGCACGGCGGCCTGTAGCCAAACGGGGCAAATGCCACCGCGACTGTGGCAGGTGTGGTGGCTATACGGGATTCCAGTGGGCCTGGTGGCGGCTGCCATGTTTGCAATCGCGGATAACGCTCGCGAGGCCGGCCAGGCGCACTGGGGAGACCTCCTCGATATCGCCCGGCTCGCCGTCTATTGGTTCTGGTTCCGGCTGGTCTGGAAGTACTCGCGCAACGTCGGGCTGCGCGTCTGGACCCTCATGGCCCGCGCCACCGCCGTGGCCGGGCTGGTGGCAATGGCATTGTCCTAGCGGGGCCGCTCCAGCCCCCCTAGCTGGACTCCGGGCTTGATGCCGCGCTGAGCAAACCAGCCGCGGTTCATCTCCAGCGCGTAACGCGCCGGCTGCGCCGCGCAGTGAGACTGCTCGCTGTGCGGCCGCATGTCGGCAATGTTGATGATCGCGCCCCGCTCGTCCAGAAACGCCACCGAGAGCGGAATCAGCGTGTTCTTCATCCACATGCACTGGATTGCCGCCTCGTCGAACACGAACAGCATGCCGTCGTTCTGCCCGAGGGTTTTGCGGTGCATCAACCCTTGGGCGCGGGAGGAGAAGTCCGCCGCCACTTCGGCGCGAATGATGTGCATGCCGGCCTTCAGCTGAACCGTGGGCAGCGGTTGCGCCCACGCCGGAACTGCGATCAGCATCAGGGCAAGAAGGCGGCGCATGGGAATAAAAAAGGCAGGGTCGCGCCCTGCCTTTCGGTAATCGAAGCGGGTTACTTCTTCTTGTCGGACTTGTCCATCTTGTCGGACTTCTTCGCGCCCTTCTTCTTCTCCATCTTTTTCTTGTCGCCTTTCTTCTTGTCCATCTTCTTCTCCATCTTGTCCATCTTCTTGTCCTGCGCGACGGCACTCGGCGCGGCGAAGGCGGACGCGGTCACGGCCGTAAACATCGCGGCGACGATCACGGACAGCAGCTTGCTCATTTCGTTCTCCTGGTTAGTGTTCGAAAACGGGTGGACGCGACGAGTCGAGCGCTACCCGGAGCCAGTAACGCGCCACCGGAAGCGCGCGTTGACCGCCGTACCGCATTCCTTTGCAGGAATGCGCTAAATCATTGTTTCTTAAAGACTGTGGCCGCAGTATAATGGCGCCCCTTATGGCCTACCAACACATCAAGATGCCCCCAGGCGGCGAAAAGATCCGGGTGAACAAGGATTTCTCGCTCTCGGTACCTGACCAGCCGATCATTCCCTACATCGAGGGCGACGGCACCGGCGTCGACATCACTCCTGTGATGCTGAAAGTCGTCGACGCCGCGGTGAAGAAGGCCTACGGCGGCAAGCGCAGGATCGTCTGGATGGAGATGTTCGCCGGCGAGAAGTCGTGCAGGGTGTACGGCGAGAACGTCTGGCTGCCGGAGGAAACCCTGCAGGCGGCGAAAGAGTTCGTGGTATCGATCAAGGGGCCGCTCACCACGCCGGTCGGCGGCGGCATCCGCTCGATCAACGTCGCGCTGCGCCAGGAGCTGGACCTCTACGTCTGCCTGCGGCCGGTGCGCTGGTTCAAGGGCGTGCCTTCGCCCGTGAAGGAACCGGACAAGGTCAACATGGTGATCTTCCGCGAGAACGCCGAGGACATCTATGCCGGCATCGAATGGCCGGCGAAGTCGCCCGAAGCGAGGAAGGTGATTGATTTCCTCGTCCGCGAGATGAAGGTGAAGAAGATCCGCTTCCCCGAGTCGTCGGCGATCGGCATCAAGCCGGTCTCCATCGAGGGCTCGGAGCGCCTCATCCGCAAGGCGTACCAGTACGCCATCGACAACCGGCGCAAGTCGGTGACGCTGGTCCACAAGGGCAATATCCAGAAGTTCACCGAGGGCGGGTTCCGCGACTGGGGATATCAGCTCGCGCAGCGCGAGTTCGCGGCTCAGCCGCTCGACGGCGGTCCTTGGCACAGCTTCAAGAATCCCAAAACCGGGCAGGACATCGTGATCAAGGACGTGATCACCGACGCGTTCCTGCAGCAGATCCTGCTGCGGCCGGCGGAATACGACGTGATCGCAACGCTGAACCTCAACGGCGACTACATCTCGGACGCCCTGGCGGCTGAGGTCGGCGGCATCGGCATCGCCCCCGGGGCCAACTTGAGCGACACGGTTGCCATGTTCGAGGCCACCCACGGCACCGCGCCGAAATACGCCGGCAAGGACTACGTCAACCCGGGCTCCGAGATCCTTTCGGCGGAAATGATGCTGCGCCACATGGGCTGGGCCGAGGCGGCCGACGCCATCCTCCGGTCAATCGAGAAGACCATCTCGGAGAAGATCGTCACCTATGACTTTGCCCGCCTGATGCAAGGCGCGAAACAGGTGTCTTGCTCTGGCTTCGGCCAGGCAATGATAGAAAGGATGTAGAAGCCTTAGACCTTCTGGATGTTGGAGGCCTGTTTCCCCTTGGGCCCCTGCACCACGTCGAAGCTGACTTTCTGGCCTTCCTTGAGCGTCTTGAAACCCGCCATGTTGATGGCGGAGAAATGCGCGAACAAGTCCTCGCTGCCGTCATCCGGCGTGATGAAGCCGTAGCCTTTCGCGTCGTTGAACCACTTCACGGTGCCTGTTGCCATGCTCTCTCCCTGTCTTGTTGATTGAGCTACCGGGCGTTGACCCGAGCCATGCCTGGAACTCCACGACCCCGCCGCCCTATGGCGAAACAGACAGCCTGAATCCAAACACAGGTGCGCTTTTACGCGCCCCGCCGGGCTGCGTCAAGGGCCGTGCCGGAAGTGTCGCTTGTGCGCCAACGCCGTGATAAAGCACCGCATTCTGCGCCGAATGTTCCCACCGTCGCATTGCATGACCCCCCTACATTGATTAGGATAGACCGCAGGCAGCGACTGAAACTGACGCGGGAACGGAGCGGGAACGGGCGAGCACGGAGATTGTCCGACTTCGGAGGGCACGGGCGCGTAGCAAGGCGGCATGGCGCAGTTTAAGGACGACACCATACTGGAGGCGCAGCGCGGCAAGCTGAAGCCTCCACCGATGTTCAAGGTCATGCTGCTGAATGATGACTACACGCCGATGGAGTTCGTAGTGGTGGTGCTGCAGAAGTTCTTCGGCATGACGCGGGAGCGGGCTACGCAGGTCATGCTGAAGGTGCATCGGGAAGGCATTGGAGTCTGTGGGGTCTATCCCCACGACGTCGCCGCCACCAAGGTGCAGCAAGTAGCGGCGTATTCCCGAAAGCACCAGCACCCGCTACAGTGTGTGATGGAAGAAACGTAACGGCAGGAACAGACGCGAAAGCAGAAGGAAACGCAGGGAAATGATCGCCCAGGAGCTTGAAGTCAGCCTGCACATGGCGTTTGTCGAGGCGCGGCAGAAGCGCCACGAATTCATCACCGTCGAACACCTGCTCCTCGCGCTGCTGGACAACCCGACCGCCGCCGAGGTGCTGCGCGCCTGCGGCGCCAACATGGACGAGCTGCGCAAGAACCTGACGCAGCACATCGCCGAGCAGACGCCGCGGATCGCCGCCGACCGCGAGGTCGACACCCAGCCGACGCTGGGCTTCCAGCGCGTGATCCAGCGCGCCATCCTGCACGTCCAGTCCTCGGGCAAGAAGGAGGTCACCGGAGCGAACGTCCTGGTCGCCATTTTCGGCGAGAAAGACTCGCACGCGGTGTATTTCCTCCAGCAGCAGGGCATCGCGCGGCTCGACGTCGTCAACTACATTTCGCACGGCATCACCAAGACGCCGCAGGCCCATCAGGGCAAGGGCGAGCAGGAGGCCGACCAGGAAGGCCAGGCCGAGACCTCGAACAGCCCGCTCGACAACTACACGCAGAACCTGAACGCGCTGGCGCTCGCCGGCAAGATCGATCCGCTGATCGGCCGCGACACGGAACTCGAGCGCGTGGTGCAGACGCTGTGCCGCCGGCGCAAGAACAACCCGCTGCTGGTCGGCGAGGCCGGCGTGGGCAAGACCGCCATCGCCGAGGGCCTGGCGCGGCGCATCGTCGAGGGCAACGTGCCGGACCTGCTCGCCAAGTGCACCGTGTACGCGCTCGACATGGGCGCGCTGCTGGCCGGCACGAAATACCGCGGCGACTTCGAGCAGCGCCTGAAGGCGGTGCTGAAGCAGCTCGTCGACAACCCCAACGCGATCCTGTTCATCGACGAGATCCATACGGTGATCGGCGCCGGCGCCGCCTCGGGCGGCACGCTGGATGCGTCCAATCTGCTCAAGCCCGTGCTTTCCACCGGCCAGCTGAAGTGCATCGGCGCCACGACCTACAACGAGTACCGCGGCGTGTTCGAGAAAGACCACGCTCTGTCGCGCCGCTTCCAGAAGATCGACGTCGTCGAGCCGTCGGTCGACGAGACGGTGGAGATCCTGAAGGGCCTGAAGACCCGCTTCGAGGCCCACCATAGCGTCAAGTACACCGCCAACGCGCTGACGACCGCCGCCGAGCTGTCGGCGCGCTACATCAACGACCGCCACCTGCCCGACAAGGCCATCGACGTCATCGACGAAGCCGGCGCGGCGCAGCGCATCGCGCCCAAGGCGAAGCAGAAAAAGATCATCGGCAAGTCCGAGATCGAGGAGATCATCGCCAAGATCGCGCGCATCCCGCCGCGCAGCGTTTCGACCGACGACCGCAGCACGCTCGCCAACCTCGACCGCGACCTCAAGGCCGTGGTGTTCGGCCAGGACCAGGCGATCGACGCCCTGGCCTCGGCGATCAAAATGGCGCGCTCGGGCCTCGGCAATCCGCAGAAGCCGATCGGCAACTTCCTGTTCTCGGGACCCACCGGCGTCGGCAAGACGGAGGTGGCGCGGCAGCTGGCCTACTGTATGGGCATCGAGCTGATCCGCTTCGACATGTCCGAGTACATGGAGCGGCACGCGGTGTCGCGCCTCATCGGCGCGCCGCCGGGATATGTCGGCTTCGAGCAGGGCGGCCTGCTCACCGAGGCGATCACCAAGAAGCCGTACTCGATATTGCTGCTCGACGAGATCGAGAAGGCGCACCCGGACATCTTCAACGTGCTGCTGCAGGTAATGGACCACGGCACGCTCACCGACAACAATGGCAGGAAGGCGGACTTCCGCAACGTGTGCATCGTCATGACCACGAACGCGGGCGCCGAGTCGCTGGCGAAGACCCAGATGGGATTCACACCGTCGGTGCAGCCGGGCGACGAGATGGAGGCGATCAAGCGGATGTTCACCCCCGAGTTCCGCAACCGCCTGGATGCAATCATCTCGTTCCGTGCGCTCAACCACGAAATCATCATGCGAGTGGTCGACAAGTTCCTGATGCAGCTCGACGAGCAGCTTGCGGAGAAGAAGGTCGAAGCGCAGTTCACCCAGAGCCTGAAGGAGCACCTGGCGAAGAAGGGCTTCGATCCGCTGATGGGCGCGCGGCCCATGGCGCGGCTCATCCAGGACACGATCCGGCGAGCGCTGGCCGACGAGCTGCTTTTCGGGCGGCTTCAGCACGGCGGCAGGGTAACCATCGATGTCGGCGACGAAGAGAAGATCAAGCTGAAGTTCGAGGAAGAAACGGCTTCCGTCGCCTGACCCGGCAAGGGAGGGGCCAGCATGATTCCGAGAGTGGCGCTTGGGGCGGTGCTCGCATGGGCCGCGTTCGCCGTCAACGCGCAGGACGACGCGGTCGCGCGCAGCCTGGCTGCCACCTGCGCCAACTGCCACGGCACCGATGGGCGCAGCGTGACCAAGGAGGTCCCCGCGCTCGCCGGGCAGCCGAAGGAGTTCCTGGTGTCGCAGATGAAGGCCTTCCAGGAGGGCAAGCGCCCCGCCACCGTGATGCACCAGATCGCCAAGGGCTATACCGACGCGCAGATCGACCTGCTCGCCGGGTACCTCTCGGCGCAGAAGAAATGAGGCGACCATGAGACGCAGAGATTTCCTGAAGCTCGCCGGCGCAGTGTCGCTCGCCGGCTGCGCCAGCACGGCGTCGTCGAAGGCCCGCGTCGTCGTCATCGGCGGGGGCTACGGCGGTGCCACCGCCGCCAAGTACATCCGGCTGTGGGACCCCTCGATCGAGGTGGTGATGGTCGAGCGGGAGAACGTCTTTACTTCCTGCCCGATCTCGAACCTCGTGCTGGGCGGGTACCGGAGCATGGACGATATCCGCCGCGGCTACGACGGCCTGCGCACGCATGGCGTGCAGATCGTGAACGACGAGGCCACCGCTATCGACACCGCAAAAAAAGTGGTGCGGCTGCAGCGGGGAGGCGATCTGACGTACGACCGGCTCATCGTGTCGCCCGGGGTGGATTTCCTCTTCGGCGAAGTCGAGGGCTACGCGGACGCGATGAACTCCGGGCGCGTTCTCCACGCCTGGAAAGCCGGGTCGCAGACCGTAGAGCTGCGCAAGCAGCTGGTCGCGATGAAGGACGGCGGCGTCTACGTGCTGTCGGTACCGACCGCGCCGTACCGCTGTCCGCCGGGCCCGTACGAGCGCACCTGCCAGGTAGCGAGCTACTTCAAGCAGGCAAAGCCACGCTCGAAGGTACTGGTGCTCGACGCCAATCCGGACGTGATGTCCAAAGGTCCGCTGTTCAAGCGCGCGTGGGAGGATCTCTACAAGGGGATCGTCGAGTATCGTCCCGGACAGAAGGCCGTGGGCATCGAAGCCGGGGGCATGGCGGTGAAGCTGGAGTTCGACAGTGTCCGCGGCGACGTCCTCAACGTCGTGCCGCCGCACCGCGCCGGCGACATCGCCGTGAAAGCGGGCCTGATCACGCACAACAACCGCTGGTGCGACGTCGACTGGCGCACGCTCGAGTCCAAGGCGGTCAAGGGCGTGCACGTGCTCGGCGATTCGACGCTGTCGGCCTCCGCCATGCCGAAATCCGGGCACATGGCCAATCAGCACGCGAAGGTGTGCGCGGACGCCGTGGTCGCGCTCCTTAGCGGCCGCGAGCCCAATCCCAGCCCGGTGATGAACAACACCTGCTACAGCTTCGTGTCGGACAAGGAAGTGATCCATGTCGCGTCGGTGCACCAATGGGACGCCGGTCAGGGCACGTTGCTTCCGGTGAAGGGCGCTGGCGGCGTCTCCAGCGCACGCTCGGAGCTCGAGGGTCAGTACGCCTGGTCCTGGGCCCAGAACATCTGGGCCGATATGCTGACTTAGCGCCCGGTGCTACCGAAGCCGCCTGCGCCGCGCGAGCTGGCGTCGAACTCTTCGACCACTTCGAACTCGACCTGGGCCACCGGGACCACGACCAGTTGGGCGATGCGATCGAGCGGCTGGATGGTGAACGCGCTCTTGCCGCGGTTCCACACCGAGACCAGCACTTCGCCCTGATAGTCTGAATCGATCAAGCCGACCAGGTTGCCGAGCACGATGCCGTGCTTCGAGCCGAGACCGGACCGCGGCAGGAGCATCGCTGCATAGCCAGGATCGCCAAGGTGAATCGCGATTCCCGCGCGTACCAGGTGGCTGTCCCCGGCATGCAGCGTGAGCGGCGCATCGATGCAGGCGCGCAGGTCCAGGCCGGCTGCTCCAGCCGTCGCGTAACGCGGCAGCATGCTGCGAATCCTCTCGTCGAGGATCCTGACCTCGAGCCGCCTCATTTCTTCGGCGGCAGCATGCCGGCGACGTGCTCGACGAGCTTGCGCGCCAGCTCGAGCTTCGCGCCCGTACCGAGCGGATGCTCGCCGCGATCGTCGTACAGGACGATCGAGTTCGTATCCGCTCCGAGGGCGTCCTGCACCAGATTGGCCGCCAGCAAGGGCAGGTTCTTCGTGGCCCGCTTTTCCTTCGCATGCTCGGCCAGCTTCTCGCTCTCGGCGGCGAATCCGACGCAGAACGGGCCGTTCTTCATTCCCGCCACATAGGCGAGGATGTCGGGATTCTCCGCCAGCTCGAGGGTCACGGCGCGGCCGTTCGCCTTCTTGATCTTTTGCGTCGAGGGGTTCTTCACCTTGTAATCGGCCACGGCCGCCACGGAGATGAACACGTCGCTCGACGGCGCGCGTGTCTTGACCGCTTCGAACATCTCCTGCGCCGTACGCACGTCTATCCGCGCCACGCCGGCGGGCGTTGCCAGTGACACCGGGCCACTCACCAGGGTGACTTCGGCGCCGGCTTCCTGGGCGGCGCGCGCCACGGCGTAACCCATTTTCCCCGAGCTCGCGTTGGTCAGCACCCGGACCGGGTCGATGGGCTCCTCGGTCGGACCCGCCGTCACGAGCACGCGTTTGCCCGCCAGCCGCTTGGGAGCAAAGAAGGCCTCGATCTCGGCTGCGATCTGCGCCGGCTCGAGCATTCGGCCATAACCGGTTTCGCCGCACGCCTGGTCGCCTGCCGCCGGGCCCTCGATCAGCACGCCGTCATCGCGCAGCACCCCTAGATTGCGTTGCGTCGCAGGGTTCTGCCACATCTCTACGTTCATTGCCGGCGCGAGCATCAGCGGGCAGCGTCTGGCGACGCAAAGGGTGGCGAGCAGGTCGTCGGCAAGGCCGTGCGCCACTTTCGCCATGAAGTCCGCGCTCGCGGGCGCCACGACGATCAGTTCGCGGTCACGGGACAGCTCTATGTGACCCATGGCGTCGGGCACGCGCTGGTCCCACAGGTCGCTCCAGACCGGCTGGTTGGAGAGCGCCTGGAAGGTCACAGGGGTCACGAAGCGTGTCGCGGCCTCGGTCATCGCTACGCGCACGTCGGCGCCGGCGCGGACCAGCAGGCGCACGAGCGCAGCCGCCTTGTAGGCGGCGATTCCGCCGGTGATGCCGAGCAGGATGCGCTTGCCTTTCAACATGTCATCGGGCGCGTGCCGGCCGCGTTATCAGGGAAGCCGATTCTAAGGGAAACCCCCCCGGTATGGCGATTTCGGACTGGCCCGTCGCCGAGCGGCCGCGCGAGCGGCTGCTCGCCAAGGGAGCCGCAATACTGAGCGATGCGGAGCTGCTTGCCGTACTGCTGCGTACCGGGCTGCGCGGCAAAAGCGCAGTGGAGCTCGCGCGGGAGCTTCTGGAGCAGTTCGATGGGCTCACGGGATTGTTCAGCGCAGGGGACGAACTCGCGAAGGTGAAAGGCCTCGGGGCGGCCAAGCGTGCGCAATTCGCGGCCGCGATTGAACTCGCCCGCCGCTCGATTGAAGAGAAGCTCCAATCAGGGGCAGCGCTGACTTCTCCCGGGGCAGTGCGCGACTACTTGCGGCTTGCCCTGGGAGGAAAGCCGCACGAGGTCTTCGTGTGCATCTGGCTTGACGCGCAGCACCGCGTCATCAAATTCGACGAGCCGTTCCGCGGCACCCTGACGCAGACCAGCGTCTATCCGCGGGAAATTGTGAAGGCGGCGCTCAAAGCCAACGCCGCCGCCGTGATCTTCGCTCATAACCATCCGTCCGGCGCCGCGCAGCCGAGCCAGGCCGATGAGCTGCTCACCCGTAACCTCAAGGAGGCTTTGGCGCTCGTGGACGTGAAGGTCCTCGACCACTTCATCGTCGCCGGCAACCACGCTCTGTCCTTCGCCGAGCGGGGATTGTTGTAGTAGAATCCGCGCCTTTGCCGTTCCGGAGAATCCGATGTCCCGCGTCTGCCAAGTCACCGGCAAGAAGCCCATGAAGGGCCACCTCGTGTCGCACGCCAATAACAAGACGATCCGCACCTTCCAGCCCAATCTGCATTACCGCCGCTTCTGGTTGGAAAGCCAGAACCGCTGGGTCCGCCTGCGAGTATCGACCGCCGGGCTGCGCCGTATCGACAAGCTCGGGGTCGAGGCGGTTCTCGCCGAGATCAAGGCGAAAGCCAAGCCCAGGGCATAAGGAGGAACCATGCGCGAAAAGATCAAGCTCGAGTCGTCCGCCGGGACCGGTCACTTCTACACAACTACCAAGAACAAGCGCACCACGCCCGACAAGCTGGAGATCAAGAAGTACGATCCAAAGGCCCGAAAACACGTGCTTTACAAGGAAACGAAGCTGAAATAAAAAGCCCGCCGAAGCGGGCTTTCTTGTCTGGGGCGCGGGCCCAGCCCTTACATCTAGGCGTAGGAGCGCAGGCGCTGCGAGAAATCCACCAGTGATGCGATGCCGCTGGCTTCGGCGCGACGGCACCAGTCCTGCAATTGCCGCAGCAGTTGCTCTTTGGACGCGCTGGAGCGCTCCCACAGCGCGGCCAGCTCATGACGCATTGCGACGACCGTTGCGAGGGCGCGAGATTTCTTCAGCACCTCGGCCAGCCTCGCGCGCTCGGCGCCGGCGAGCGCCTGTCCACGCAGCAGCGCCCGCCGCAGCGAGCGCAGCACCTCTGCGTCGCGCGGCGACCAATGCTTCAACCACTCGATCTCTTCGGCATAGGTGCGGCGCACCGACTTGGCATAACGGGATAGCACGTCATACCGGTTGGAGATCACGGCGTGCAGGGTCTCGAGGTCGGCGGCGGCTTTCGGACGCGCGAAACGCGGCTTGGGCGCGAGCTTTTTTACCGTAGCCAGCCCAAGCGCCTGCAGAACGCAGATGTACACCCAGCCGACATCGATCTCGTACCACTTCGAAGACAGCTTGGCCGACGAAGCAAAAGCATGATGGTTGTTGTGCAACTCCTCGCCGCCGATGAGGATCCCCCAGGGGACGATGTTGGTGCTCGCGTCGGCGACGTCATAGCTGCGATAGCCAAAGAAGTGGCCCACGCCGTTGATCACGCCCGCGGCCCAGAACGGGATCCACGCGATCTGCGCGAGCCAGATCAGGACACCGGGCACCGCTCCGAAGAGCAGTAGGTCGGTTGCGAGCATCAGGAACACGCCGAAGACCGAGCACCGGGTGTACAGGTTGCGCTCCATCCAGTCGTCCGGCGTACCGTGTCCGTAGCGCTCCAGCGTTTCCTTGTTGAACGACTCTTTCACATACAGGAATACGCCAGCCCAGAGCACGCGATTGATCCCGTAAATCTGCGGGCTGTGCGGATCCTCGACGGTTTCGCACTTGGCATGGTGCTTGCGATGGATGGCGGCCCATTCCTTGGTGACCATGCCGGTCGTGAGCCACAGCCAGAAGCGGAAGAAGTGCGATATGAGCGGATGCAGCTCGAGCGCGCGATGCGCCTGGCAGCGGTGGAGATAGATCGTTACCGCCGCGATGGTGACGTGCGTCAGTGCGAGCGCGGCCAGCACGTAACCCCACCAGGGGAGATCCAGCAGACCGGAGAACAGCGTCAGTTTGAGTCGCCTTTAATGATGATTAAGCAGGCGCGGCCATTCTACGCGAAATGGGGGCTGCCGAACCCCAAAGATACGTAAGTTATCTTGCGGAAAGAGGAATTTATTCACATCCCGCGCTCGCGCTACAGCTCGGTGTGGAACCGAAAGCTGAAAAAGTCCGCCGGGCCGCGGTCGCGGTTATAGCCTGGGTTCGCGATGCGCTGATATCCGAGGGAGACGTACGTCTTCTTCACGACCGCCAGGCTGTAAAAGACTTCGAGGATCCGCTCCGTCGCGTAATTCAAGCGCCCGTCGCCGAGGAAGAAGCCCAGCCCGCCCGCGGCGAGGTAATCGCGATGCGGCCGCGAAAGCCCATTGATGTAAGCCGCAACACCTGCGGTGTCCTCGGGCCGACCCCAGCCGCCTCCTTTGACGAGCCCACCCGCCGCGAGCGAACGATCAATCTCCGTGAACATGAAAGTCTCGGTCTTGCCGTCGCTCCAGCCCGCGCGCACATACGCGCCCAAGCTTTCGCCCAATTCCACCTGTGTGCTCAAGCCAAAACCCTGTTTCGATTGCGCGTGGCGCACCAGCGACAAATCGGGCACCGTGCCCGTTGCCGCACCTGAAGCAATCGCATCGTCAAACGCGCCAGAATTGACCCGATTGCGAAACCACAACGCTCTCGCGATCGCGGAGCGTCCTGCAACCTTGTAGGGTACTTCGAGTTCTGCGACGTCACCGTAACGCCGCATGAAGGCTTGGTCCAAGCGTAATCCGTTCGACTCCGCCGGCACGAGGAAACGCCCGGCGCGCGCTTGGAAGCGCGGCGTAATGTATTCGGCGGCAGCTCCCCAGGTGTAACCGCGTGCGTCGGCGGGGTAATCCCACGCGCCGTATGTGAGCGAAGACCAGTTCATGAACTGGGTGCGCGGATCGTGGCTGTATTCCAGCACGTCGAAGACGTCCAACACCGACAGGTTTCCGGCGGTGAGGACAAAGCGCTCGGCTGCGTAGCGCGTGCTCACCTGGTTCAGATCCGACTCCTTCTCCTCGATCTCGCCAGCAAGATTCCAGGTGTGACGCGCGAAAAGCCGTGCCCGGTAGCCTCTCAACTGTTGTCCGGTAGTGCGCTGGATCTCGCCGTTCGTAAAGCCGCCCGTTCCCTGCAACTGCGAGAACGCAAATCCCTGAACGAACTCCGGATTGAAATAGAGCTCGGTCGCGTCGCCCAGCCGCGCGCCGAGGAAAAGCGTCCCAGTAAGCGTGTAACTCCACGCCCGCTCGGGGTCCAAGCTATGGGGACCGCTGTATGGCGCGGGGAAGGACGGCTTGTATTGCCGGATGTAGGTAGCCTGTCCATGGACGTCCAGCGCGGACTCGGGCAGGTCGGCAGCGAAGGCCGGGCCCGCGCAGAGAATCGCTATGCAGGCCAAGCCTCGCATTGGGCGCGAATATAGCAACTTCCGGCGTTCTCAGCGTCGCTGGAAGGCTGCGGCGAAGAAGCCGTCGGTGCCGTGCAGGTGCGGCCAGAGTCGCAGCCGCTCACCGGTGTCCAGCGGGATTCGCTGCGCGGCAAGCAATTCATTGCATGGGAGGGGCGTGAACTCGGGATGCGCGCGGCAGAACGCGTCCGCAATCGCCTCGTTTTCATCCGGCAGAATGCTGCAGGTTGCATACACAAGCCGGCCGCCGGGCTTCACCAGCCGGGCCGCGGCGGCGAGGATGCGGTGCTGCTTTTGGGCGAGCTCGGCGACCGCTTCAGGTCCGTGGCGCCATTTGAGGTCCGGGTTACGCCGCAGGGTGCCGAAACCGCTGCAGGGCGCGTCGACCAGGACACGGTCAAGCTTGCCGGCCAGGCGCTTGGCGCGCGCATCGCTTTCGCCGGAGAGCACTATCGCATGCACGTTGCTGATGTTCGCACGCGCGGCGCGCAGGGCGAGCGCGGCGAGCCGCTTCGCCGAGACGTCCAGCGCATAGATGCGCCCGGTGCCCCGCATCAGCATCGCCATCGCGAGCGTCTTTCCACCGGCTCCCGCGCAGTAATCGGCCACCATCTCGCCGCGGCGCGGTGCAAGCAGCCAGGCGAGCAGCTGGCTGCCCTCGTCCTGCACCTCGATCAATCCGTCGCGGAACAGAGGATGGCGGTTCACGGGCGGCTTTCCCGATAGGCGGAGGCCTGCAGGAGAATACGGTGTCGTCGAGGCTGCAATTTCATCCTCGCCCAGGCGAGCCAGCACCGCGGCGCGCGTCACGCGCGCTAGGTTGACACGCAAATCGAGCGGCGCTGCATTGAGCATGCCCTGCGCGATGCGCATGGCCTCGGCATCGCCGTGACCGGCTACCAGCTTGTCCCACAGCCAGTCGGGCAGATCCGCGCGCACCGCCGCGGGAAAGGATTCCGCGCGCGCGGCACGGATCCGCGCCACCAGCTTCTCTTCAACAAGGCCCTCGAGAGCCCGCCCGGACAGGCCGATGATGCGCAGCAGCGCCGCCGCCAGCAGGGCTTCCGGCGCGCTGGAACCGGCAGCCGCTTCGAGCGAGCGCCTGCGGCGCAACGCGGCAAACGCAGTCTCGGCGATGAATGCCCGGTCGTGCTGACCGAGGCTGCGGTGGCCGCGGAAAAACAGCGAAAGTGCATCGTCGGCGGGGCGCGAAAGCTCAAGAAGGCTTGAAAGCGCGGCGCTCGCCCGCGCCAGAAGCGCCCGTGTAACCCTCACGGAGACGAAATTCGGGTGGCGACCTGGTCGAGCCGCGTGCCGTCTTTTCCGACGATGAGCAGCCGTACGGGGAGAAAATCGCGCTCCTTCGCCAGCCAGAGCTCGGCGCGCTCATTGTTTTCCTTGCGGCGAACGAGCTTGACGGTGTCGAATTCGCCCGCCGGCGTCATCAGCCGCTCGCCGTTCTCGACGCTATATAGCTGATCGGAAATTCCCTTCCCGTCGATGACATCGAGGGCCACCTGCCCAGCCTGGGGCGGAACGAATGCAAACTGGTAAAAAAAAGCCAGGCGGTCTTGGGGATGCAACGGGAGCGGCAGCGTTTTCGGGTCTCCCTGGTACTGCACCGTGACGGTCTTCGCGTTCCAGTCGAAGGTCGCGCGCTCCGTGTCGCGCCCGGTGCGCTTGTCCGAATATTCCAGCGGCTGCAGACCCTGCGCCGTGATCGCGCCGCGGCTCTCCCGCCTGATCTTCCCGCGGAGGGAGAACAGACCGCGGCCCCTCCAGGTCTCGATCACCTGGTATGCGCCGCCGGTGTGCTCGAAGCGATGCTCGATATCTGCAAGCGCCATGCCGTTACGCGTCACCTCGTAGTCGATCTCGACGCGCGCCGGCGGCGCGGCCTGCGCCAGCGCCGCGCCGCTAATCAACAGCAAAAACCAGTTGCGCATCGTTTCCCTTAACGCGGACCCGGTTACCTTCGATGACCAGCCTGTCCTCCAGAAACCAGCGCACGGCGCGCGGATAGATCACATGCTCCTGCCGCAGCACACGCGCAGCGAGCGTTTCGGCGGTGTCTGCGCTGCGCACCGGCACCGCGGCCTGAATGACGATCGGTCCGTGATCGAGTTCTGCCGTGACGAAATGAACGCTGCAGCCATGCACCTTCGCCCCAGCGGCGAGCACACGCTCATGGGTGCGCAGGCCGGGGAACGCGGGCAGCAGGGACGGATGAATATTGAGCAACTTCTCCTTGTAGCCCGCCACAAACCCGGGCGTAAGCACGCGCATGAATCCGGCCAGCACGATCAATCGCGGAGCAACGCGGTCGATCTCGCTGGCGAGCGCGGCATCGAATGCCTCCCGGCTCGAAAAACGGCGGTGATCGACGATCCGGGTCGCCACGCCCCGCGCGGCTGCGGTTTGGAGGCCTTTGGCTTCGGCCTCGTTGCTGATGACCGTGGTGATCGGCAGCCCGGCATCGAGCAACGCGTGCATGTTGCTGCCCCGGCCGGAAATGAGCACCGCTACGGACATGAATGGCTCAGTAGACCCGCGTCGATCGGTAGCCGTCTTCCTCGAGCAGCGCGAGCACGCCCTTGTCACCATACAAGTGCAGCGCGCCGAGCGCGACGAAGGCTGCGCCGCGCCGCAATTCCCGCTGCATGCGGAAGGCCATCACGACGCTGCGATCGTGGACCACGCGCTTCGTCAACACCGCCTGGTGCGCAGCGATCTCGGGGTGGCGGACCATGAATTTCTCGCGCAGCTCCCAGATCGCTGCCAGATCACGCATCAAGTAAGCGTCCAGCGTGCGTTCGGCGAGCACGAGCAGCTCATCGCGATGGGTCAGGCTGTGTTTCAGGATCGCGACTTGCGATTCCATCGGGAACTCGTCAAAAGTGAAAATCTGCTCCTCAACCTCCTCGATTTGCAAAAGTGGAATGCGGCGGGCGCGCGCGAGCGCGAACAGCTGGACGTCGAGCGGCGAACCGTCCTTCCCGGCCGCGCTGCGCAAGTTGACGAGCACCCCCCAGGGCTTGAGCCTGTTGACGAACTCGCGCGATAACCCGATCGGCTGCAGGTACTCCACTGCGCGCTGGAAGTCCTCTGTCCCGATCTTCTGCTCCAGCGTCTGGTGATCGAGGAACAGCGCCGCTTCCAGGAAACGCTCCCTGCTGTACGGATCGGGCATGAATTCCAGCAGCAGGCTCTTCGCACCGTCGAAGGCCCCGCGCACTGCAGGAGGCAGCTCGGCGAGCCGCGGGTCTGCTACGTGGATGGTGCCGAACACGTGGCTGGGCGCGACGCCTCTCTTCGACACGCGCCAGAGCAAGCCGCGCGCGAAGCGCTCCTCCGGCGCCGCCCAGGCCGGAACGGCAGAAAGCGAAAGGCTCGAAAGAAGAAAGCCGCGTCGTTTCATGACCCGGGGCCGATCATCGCCTCAGGGCGCACCCAGCGGTCGAAATCGTCGGCCTTGACGTAGCCGAGCGCGAGCGCCGCCTCGCGCAACGTGGTGCCGTCGCGATGCGCCTTCTTGGCGATTTCCGCGGCGCGGTCATAACCGATGTGCGGCGACAGCGCCGTGACCAGCATCAGCGATCGCTCCACCAGCTCGCGGATGCGGGGCTCATTGGCTTCGATACCGCGCGCACAGTGCTCGTCGAAAGAGCGCGAGCCGTCGGCGAGAAGCCGCGCGCTCTGCAGGAACGCGTGCACGATCAGCGGCTTGTACACGTTCAGCTCAAGCTGACCGGAGGACGCGCCGACGCCGAGCGCGACGTCGTTGCCCATCACCCGGGCGCACAGCATGGTGAGCGCTTCCGCCTGCGTTGGATTGGCCTTCCCCGGCATGATGGAGCTGCCCGGCTCGTTTTCCGGGATGCGCAGCTCGCCGAGGCCGGATCGCGGCCCCGAGACGAGCAGCCGCACGTCATTTGCCAGCTTGTTAAGGGCGGCGGCGAGCGTTTTCAGCGCCCCATGGGCGAAGACCAGGGGCTCGTGCCCCGCAAGCGCCGCGAATTTGTTCGGCGCGGATACAAACGGCAGGCCGGTGTCGCGCGAGAGCCGTTCGCAGACGCGGTCGGCGAATTGCGGGTGCGTGTTCAGCCCCGTGCCGACGGCAGTTCCGCCGATCGCGAGCTGATAGAGCCCCGGTAATGCGTCGCGCATGGCCCCCGCTGCCAGCTCGAGCTGAGCGACGTAGCCTGAGAATTCCTGGCCGAGCGTGAGGGGGGTCGCGTCCTGCAGGTGAGTGCGGCCGATTTTGACGATGCGATCGAAGGCGGCTTGCTTGGCCGCGAGCGTTGCGGCAAGCCGCTGCACCGCGGGCAGCACGTCGTCGCGCAGCGCGCGCGCGGCGGCAATGTGCATGGCGGTAGGGAATACGTCGTTCGACGACTGGCCGAGATTGACGTCATCGTTCGGATGCACGAGGCGCTTGGCGCCGCGCTCGCCGCCGAGCAGCTCCGAAGCGCGGTTGGCGAGAACCTCGTTGACGTTCATGTTGCTTTGCGTGCCCGAGCCGGTCTGCCAGACGACGAGCGGGAATTCCTCGTCGCGCTTACCGTCGAGCACCTCCTGGGCCGCGCGCTGAATGGCGTCGCACTTGGCTCTATCTAGCAGGCCGAGCTCGGCGTTCACTGCGGCCGCGGCCTTCTTGACCAGCGCCAACGCATACACCACGGCGAGCGGCATGCGCTCGCTGGAGATGCGGAAAAAACGCCGCGAGCGCTCGGTCTGTGCACCCCACAGCCGATCGGCCGGGACCTCGATCGGGCCGAAGCTGTCCTTCTCGATGCGGCTGCCGCTCATCGCGGCGGTAATGTTACTTCTTCAGCAGTTCCGTGGCCTCTGCCTCTTTCGAGTCCTTGTTCTGGTTCCTGATTTCCTCGTGCACCTTGGCCATGTCGAGCGACTTGGCCTGCGTGATCACCTGATCGAGCGCAGTCCCGGGCAGTGCGCCCGCCTGCTGGAACAGGATGACTTTGTCGCGGAACACCATCAGGGTGGGAATCGAGCGAATCCCGAAGGCGCCGGCCAACTCCTGCTCCTCGTCGGTGTTCACCTTGGCGAACACCACGTCCGGATACGCCTCGGACGCCTTCTCGTACACCGGAGCGAACCCTTTGCAGGGACCGCACCATGGCGCCCAGAAGTCGACGATCACCAGCGGGTTTTCGTTGACGGTCTTCTCGAAATTCTCCTGGGTGAGATCCATCGTCGCCATCGCGGCCCTCTCGGAAAAAAGCGTGCAGTGTACTCTAGACACCCATGTATGCAGGCCGGTTCGCGCCGTCTCCCACCGGGCCGCTGCACTTCGGCTCGCTGGTCGCCGCGCTCGCCAGCTGGCTCGATGCGCGCGCGGCGGGCGGACGCTGGCAGCTGCGCATCGAGGATTTGGACCCGCCGCGCGAGCAGCCCGGCGCCGCCGGCCAGATCTTGCGTGCGCTCGAAAGCCTCGGGCTTGAGTGGGATGGGCCCGTGGCCTATCAAAGCCGGCGCCGCATGCTCTACCGCGACGCGCTCGAAAGACTTGCCGGCAAGACATATGCCTGCGGCTGCAGCAGAAAAGAGGTCGCCGATTCCGCCCTCGGTACGAACTCGGCCGGCGTTTATCCCGGAACCTGCCGCAATGGCCTGCCGGCCGGGAAGACCCCTCGGGCCTTGCGCATGAGGACCACGGCCGAGCCGATTCGTTTCGTGGACCGTGTGCAAGGCGATATCGAGCAGTCGGTGGAACGCGACGTCGGCGATTTTATCGTGTGCCGCGCCGACGGCCAGTTCGCATACCAGTTGGCAGTGGTGGTTGACGACGCCGAGCAAGGTATTACCGACGTAGTACGCGGTGCCGACTTGCTCGACTCCACGGCGAGGCAGATTTATCTGCAACGCCTGCTCGGCTACCCGACGCCGCGCTATCTTCACGTCCCGGTTGCGGTGAACGCCATCGGCGAAAAGCTCTCCAAGCAGACGGGAGCGCCGGCGATCGAGCTGACTAGCGCCGAGGACCAACTGCGCGGGGCCCTCGCCTTTCTTGGCCAGCCGGAAGCAGCGAATCTGCGCGAAGCGGCTCACAACTGGGACCCGGGACGCATTCCCGCGAGGCGAATGGTGGCGGTGGAATGAAGATCTATCGCACCTGACGCGCCGGGATAACGACCGTCAGCAGCGAGCCGAGCACCAGCAACAGCGCAGCGTATTCTGCCCAGGTGGGGCGCTCGCCGAGAAACAGCATTCCGCTGAGGACCCCGACCACCGGAATCATCAGCATGCTGAGCGAGAACACCGTAACGCTGACCGACGTGGCGATCTTGATCCACGCCCAGTGCGCCCAAGCAAACGCAATGAGCACGTTATAGGCAATGCCGAGAGCCGCCTCAGGGCGCACTTCCTTCAGCGCGCCGAAATCGTCGAAAACTAGCGCGCCAATGAAAATCGGTAGGCCACCGAGAAGCATGATCCAGGCGGTGTAGGGCCCAGCGGGCATCGACATCGGGTAGCGCTTCTGCAGGATCACGCCCAGTGCCCAGCTGGCTGCCGCGCCCAGCACGAGCAGCGAGCCGAGCGGCGCTTTCCCCAGGCTGACGATCCCTTCGCCGAGCAGCAGCGCCAGGCCCGTCATGCCGAGCGCCAGACCGATGAGCTTGGTGCTCGTCAGGCGCTCGCCGAGCAGCCAAACGGACAAGGGAATCGCGAGCGCCGGCATGGTGTACGCGAGAATCGCTGCCCGGCCCGAGGGAATCATGGTCAGGCCGAAGGCCACTAGAACGTTCCAGCAGGTGATGTTGAAAAACGCCAGCGCCGCCAGTCTTCCCCACTGGCGTTTCGGTACCCCCAGACGCTGGCCGCCGGCGCGCAACACCAGGAACAGCACCGCCGAGCCAAGGCCGAGGCAAAGCGTGCGAAACGTCCACGGTGACACGTCGCCCAGCGCGACCTTCATGGCCGTCCAGTTGAATCCCCACGCGAGCGTGAGTCCGGCAAGCAGCCACCAGAGCCGCTGCGGCAGGTGGTCCGGCTCTGCGCTCACGCCGTCGCGACCAGTGGCATAGCCTTCATTCCGCGCAGAACCATCGAGTCGAGCCAATCGAGCCGCTCGCGGGCCAGCTCGATGTGGCGCCAGCGCTTGAGCACCGCAGGAAGCGCGATCTGACCTTCCAGCCGGGCGAGCGGGAAGCCCAGGCAGATGTGCGCGCCGAAGCCGAAGGTCAGATGCGGCACACCGCTGCGCGACAAATCGAGCCGATCAGGCTGCGGATAGGCGCGCTCATCGCGGTTCGCCGCGTTCATCATCAGGAATACGCGCTCCCCGTGCCGCATCGTGCGGCCATGCAGCACTTGATCGTCCTGGACGATGCGCACCTGCGCACCGATCGGCCCGTCGTAGCGCAGCAGCTCTTCCACCGCAGCGGGCGCAATGCCCGGGGTCTCGCGCCATCGTTGCTGCTCGCCGGGAAAACGCAGCAGCGCGAGCAGCCCGTTGGCGATATGGTGCGTGGTGGTCTCGTGCCCGGCAAACAGCAGGAGCACGCAAGTCGCGACCAGCTCGTCATCGGTGAGACGGTCGCCATCCTCCTCGAGATTGACCAGCTCGGTCAGCAGGTCCTCTCGCGGCAGCGCACGGCGTGAGGCGATCAGCTCGCGGAACAGATGCGCCATTTCCTTGGTCGCTGCCTCGGCACGGCCGTATTTCTCCGGCGTATCGCGCGCGCTACCGATAAACAGCGCCATCTCGTCGGACAGATGCTTCAGGCGCGGCAGCTCGCTGTGGGGCACGCCGAGCATGTCCATGATCACCAGAGCCGGCAAGGGGCCGGCGAACTCGGCGATGAAGTCGAATTCTTCGCGCTCGCCGATCCGCTCAAGAAGCCACGTGATGAGCGCCTCCACGTTTGGACGCAGGGCGTGGATGGAGCGCACGTTGAAGACCTTGCTCGCCAGGCGGCGGAGGCGTGTGTGCTCGGGCGGATCGCGGAACACCATCCATAGCGTCAGAACGCGCATCAACTGTGCGATGCGTTCGGCTTCCCTCGAAGACCGGGTTGCAAAAAACGGGCGTAGCCGGTCCGAGGACATCCGGCTATCCAGGCATACTCGCTTGACGTCCTCGTAGCGCGTCAGCACCCAGGCCTTGAGGACTGGGCTCCAATGCGCCGGGTCCTCGTCGCGCATGCGTTGGTAAAGCGGGAACGGATCCGCCAGTACTGACGGGTCGTTCGGGCGGTAATCGATGCTCATCTCTTGGCTTAGCTGCCAGACCGACAGCATAGCGGGCACATGCCGGCGGCCGCGGCGGGGGTAAAAGTGGCGGCTTCTTCGGAAGGGAGCACTAACTCTTGATTGTGCGACACATCAATTGGGTTACATTGCCATGCACAAGCCTCTTGACTTTGGACATGATTGGCCTAAAATTCGTTTTGCTGCATTGCACAAAACCAGACCAGGAGCCAGGAAAATGTACGTGACACCGGAACAGATTCAAGCGGCCAACAAGGCCAATGTAGAAACACTTCTTGCCGTCGCCAACACCCAGTTCACTGCGCTAGAAAAGCTGGCGAACATCCAGGCGAGCGCGGTTAAGAGCGCATTCGAAGACAGCGTTGCCAACGCCCGCGCGCTGCTCGGCGCGAAGGATGTGCAGGAGTTCGTTACGCTGCAGAACTCATTTACCCAGCCCGCCATCGAGAAGGCGATCGCCTACTCGAAGAGCGTATACGAAGTCGCGACCGAGGCGAATGCCGAGTTGTCGAAAGTGGCGGAGCGCCGTGTCGCCGAATGGAATGAGAACTTCGTGACATTGCTCGATAAGGTTTCGAAGAACGCGCCGGCCGGCTCGGACGTCGCAGTCGCCGCGGTGAAGTCAATGCTGGCCGCCGCGAATTCGGCCTACGACAACCTCAGCAAGGTCGCGAAGCAAGCGACCGAGATCGCCGAGGCGAACGTTGCTGCCGCGACCGAGACTGTAAAGGGCCTCGCAAAGCCAAAAAAGGCCGCGTAAGCGCCAAACCGGGCAAGAACACCAACGCCCGATCTAGCGCGAAGCGCAGCCGCACAAAGGCTGCCAGGTCCAAGAAGAAGTAAGGAAGCCCCGCTTAATGCGGGGCTTTTCATTTGTAGGGGAAACCGCCCTCTGATACCGCGTGGCGCAATGCTTCCATCGCGTCGCCTACTCGGGCAGGGTTGCCCCGCACGCCCAGTTCGACATGAATTCGGCTGCCGTCTTCCCCCATCGAGGGCAGGCTGAACACCTTCACATCCGGAAAGCGCGCCCCCACTGCTTCCATCGCCGGGATCAGCTGGCTCTCGCCAGCTTCATAGACCAGGATTGATCTTTCCTCCCAGCGGTCGCGGTCAAACAGCGGCTGGTACTGGGTATCAAGCACCCATTCGACCATTGGCGCCGCCATCTGCGGAAAGCCCGGTACGAAATGGTGTTCGCGCAGCGAGAACCCCGGGATCCGATTCACCGGATTGGGAATGATCCGCGCGCCTTCTGGGAATTCGCCCATCTTCAGCCGCTGCGGAGTCGCGTCGCCACCGAAGCGCGCACGGATCTCCCGCTCGGCATCCGGATGCAGGCGCAACGCCACGCGCGTCGCCGCCGCCGCGCACTGGCGGGTGTGATCGTCAGGCGTCGCCCCGATCCCCCCAAAGCTGAAGACCACTTCGCCCGAGGCGAAACTTAGCTTGAGCGCCGCCGTCAGGCGCTCGGGATCGTCGCCGAGATATTGCGCCCAGGCGAGCCGCAAGCCGCGCTTTGCCAGGGCACCAATGAGGAAGGCGAGGTGTTTGTCCTGGCGCTTTCCTACGAGGATTTCGTCCCCGATGATGAAGGCGCCGAATGCCAAATTACGCCGCCTTTTTGGCCCATTGCTGCAGGTCTTCCAGGCCACCGATATGCTTGCCGTTGATGAAGACCTGCGGCACCGTCCCGCGGCCGGTGAGGGCGCCGATCACGCGCGTGCGGATTCTGTGGTCAAGCGCTACCTCGGCGTAATCGTAGCCAAGATCCTTCAGGAGAACCTTTGCTTTTGCGCAGTAGTCGCAGCCTTCGCGGGTAAGTATGGCCACCTGGTCGGGCTTCTTTGCCTTGGGATTGACGTAGTTCAGCATCGTATCGGCATCCGATACCTCGTACGGGTCGCCGGGCTTTTCCGGCTCGATGAACATCTTCTGGATCACGCCGTCCTTCACCAGCATCGAATAGCGCCATGAGCGCTTGCCGAAGCCGAGCTCGGACTTGTCTACCAGCATGCCCATCTTCTCCGTGAACTCGCCGTTCCCATCCGGCAGCATTGTGATGTTGCCCGCTTCCTGCGCGGCCGCCCACTCGCTCATGACGAATGGATCATTGACCGAGACGCAGACGATCTTGTCCACTCCATTGGCGTAGAACGCCGGCGCCAACTCGTTATAGCGCGGCACGTGCACGGACGAGCAGGTCGGCGTGAACGCCCCGGGCAGGGAAAATACCACCACGGTCTTGCCCTTGAAAATGTCGTCGGCGGTGACGCTTCTCCACTCGTTGGCGGCGCGGATGCGGAACGTCACCTGAGGAACTCTCTGTCCTTCGCGGTTGGCGAACATGAACTGACTCCTGGCTCTGGGATTCAAAAATGGAAAGGCAGAGTCTAGGAACGTACGTTCGAGGTGGCCAATGGTTTGTTCGAATGAGAACGATAGTTGCAACCTAATCGTGCTGCCGCGCGGCCTGAAGGGCGCCGAGCAGGTAGTAAATGAAAGCGAGCCCGAAAACGACTGGCGCGAAAAACCCGAGGATCGGCACGTAGGCTAGCAGCGCCAGTTGCAGACCGAGCAGGTACAGACCCCCGCGCCGCTCGCGGAAGATCCGCGCCATCTCGGCCCGGTCGGCATGCTCGGCCAAGGCGTCATAGCGCAGGAGCCTTTGGTTGCCCCAGCCGAGGATCGCCACCGGGATGAGGGGCCACAGCGGCGGCAGCAGCCAGAGCGGCAGGGTAAGGATGCCAAGGCCGAGCATCCCGAAAAGCGCGACCAAGCCGTTCCACCCGCTCCCCGCGACCCCGCCGCCGCGGCGCCTCTCCAGATCCGGGAAGGAACGGAGCGCCACGTGATCGACCATCGCCTGCATGCCGAAGATGCCGAGGATGAATAAAGCAGTGAGGTAAACCAGAGGCACGAACACGAGGAACAGCAGCACGTGCGCCGCGATGAGGGTGGCGTCGCCGAGGTTGAAGTTCGCGAAGAACATCGCCGTTTCGAGCCAGCGCTGCAGCACTCCGGCAATCAGGGTCGCAACGCGTACCCATAGTGCGATTGCCACAGTGCCCCAGATGGCGAGCGCGATCAGCATCGGCCATAACATCAGCCAGAGCATGCGGGGATGCAGCAGGTTGGCGACGCCGTACAACAGCGAACGTGCGATGCTCATTTGCGCAGAGTCTGCCAGAGTTTCGCCAGGCGTTTGGCCGACGCGGGGAGCGGGGTGCGCAACTCCTGCGCGAAGAGCGAAACACGCAGTTCCTCGACCAGCCAGCCGAACTGCTCGAGCTGCAGCGTAACCGCGCCCTGCCGCAGGCGCGTGGCAAGCTCCCGCCGGTAAGGCTGCTCGACGGATGCCAGTTCCACGGCCAGACGCGCATCACGCGCCGGGTCGGCGCGCAGCTTGTCGAGACGCAATGACGCCGCTTTCACGTAGCGCGGCAGGTGCTGCAAGCGCTCCCACGGAGTGCGCGCGAGCCAGCCGGGCGCGAGGAGCCGCCCGAGCTGCTGCTTAATGTCATCAGCGGCCTGCGGGAACCCCTTTAGTGCAGCGTCCAATTTTCTCTCCAGTGCCGCGCGCTCGGCCAGGATGCCAGAGGCGGAACGGGCGATTTCCTGGGCGATGAGATTGAACCGGCTGCGGCCGTCTTCAACGCGGCGCGCGAAGTCGGCCTGCGTCATCGGCAGCGCGCCCGAAAGAAACGTGCGCTCGAGCGCCGCCGTGACCACGTCGGCTTTGAGCGGTCCGAGGGCGACGTCGCGCGCCAGCGTCCTCTCGAGGTCACGAATGCGGTCGCGAAATGCGATCGCCAGCAATCGCCGCACTCCCCCGCGATGGATCTCACGTGCCTTCTCGGGAGAGTGGAGGATCTGCAGCGTGACCGCCTCACCAGCGTCGGCCAGCGCCGGATAACCGATCAGCGTCTGGCCGCCGCGTTCGATTTCCATGATTTCGGTCAGATCGCCCATGTTCCAGCCGGTGTAGCGCTCGGCTTCCAAGACCGAAGCCTCAGTTTGCAGGATTGCCGCGGTTTTTTCCCCGAGGCTTCCTTTCAGCTCGGCCAGATCGCGATCCATGCCGAGCTGGCGCCCGCCGTCGTCGACGACGCGGAAGTTCATATGGAGGTGCGCCGGCGCAGAGTCGGGCCGGAACGAATCGACCGGCAGGTCGAGATTGAACTTCTCGCGGATGTGGCGGGCGAGAGCCGCCGCGAGCGGCGTGTCGGAGGGCGGGACTGTCGCGCAGAACGCGGCGGCGAACTCGTCGAGCGACCCGAGCTTGTGCCGCAGACGCTGCGGGATCGACTTCGCCATGGCCCTGATCTTCTCCTTGAGCAGTCCTGGCACCAGCCACTCGCAACGCGCCGCCGGCACCTGGTTGAGCAGCGCGAGCGGCACTGTCATCGTGACGCCGTCGCGCGGCGAGCCGGGCTCGAAGTGGTACTCGAGAGCGAAGCGGTTCGGTCCGAGCTGCAACCCCGGCGGAAAATTGTCCGTAGTGATGCCGGCCGCCTGGTGCCGCATCAGGTCGTCGCGTGAAAGGTAAAGCAGCCTGGGAAGTTCTTGCTCGGCGTCCTTGCGCCACTTGTCGAAGTCGGCGCCGCTCGATATGCCTTGCGGGACGCGCTCGTCGTAGAAGGCGTGCATCAGCTCCGCGTCGACCAGGATGTCCGGCCGGCGCGACTTGTGCTCGAGGCGCTCGATCTCGGCGACGAGCCGGCGGTTGTGGGCGAAAAATGGCGCCCGCGTCTCGAAATCGCCCTCGACCAGCGCCGAGCGGATGAAGATGTCGCGCGAGAGCCTGGCGTCGAAGGACGCAAAGTCCACCCGGCGGCTGGCGTATACAGGTAGACCGTAGAGCGTGCCGCGCTCGAGCGCCACGACCTGGCCGCGGCTGCGCTCCCAATGCGGATCCTGTCGCTCGCGCTTGAGCAGGTGCGCACCGAGCTCCTCCAGCCACTTTGGATCGACATGCGCCACGGTGCGGGCGAAAAGCCGCGTGGTTTCGACCAGCTCGGCGGCGACGATCCACTTGCCGGGCTTCCTGGTCCTCGAACCGGGGTGCACCCAGAACTTGATGCCGCGCGCACCGGTGTAGCTGGCTTCCGCCTCGTCGCGCATGCCGACGTTGCCGAGCAATCCGGCGAGCAGTGCGCGGTGCGTGGCGCGATACCCCTCGGCGCTCTCGGGGTTCACCGAGGATGCCGGCCATTTCATCTCAGCGAGCGTGGTTTCGAGCTGGGCGTGGATATCGCGCCACTCCCGCATGCGCGGGACGGAGAGGAAGTTCTCGCGGCAAGCCTTCTCGAGCTTTCCGTCAAACAGCTTCCAGAGCTTGAGGAAGGCGAGAAAATCCGAGCGTTCGTCGGCGAACTTCGCATGGCGTTCGTCGGCGGCCGCCGCGCGCTCGAGCGGGCGCTCGCGCGGATCCTGCACCGAGAGCGCCGCGGCGATGATCAACACCTGCTCGAGGCAGCCTTCGGCGCGCGCCGCGACCAGCATGCGGCCGACGCGCGGGTCGAGCGGCAGCCTGGCGAGCTCGCCGCCGAGCTGCGTCAGCGCGTTGCGTTCATCGACGGCACCGAGCTCCGTGAGCAATGCGTAGCCGTCGGCGATCGCGCGCGGCGCCGGGGGATCGAGGAAGGGAAACTCCTCGACGTTGCCGAGCCCGAGGCTCTTTGCCCGCAGGATCACCGACGCGAGCGACGAGCGCAGCAGCTCCGGCTCGCTGAATGCAGGACGCTTCTCGAAGTCCTCTTCGGCATACAGGCGAATGCAGACGCCCTGCGCGACGCGTCCGCAGCGCCCGGCGCGCTGGCTCGCTGCCGCCCGGGAGATCGGCTCGACGCGCAGCATTTCAACCTTGTTGCGATAGCTGTATCGCTTCACTCGCGCAAGACCGGTATCGACCACGTACCGGATGCGCGGCACCGTGAGCGACGTTTCGGCGACGTTGGTGGCGAGCACGATGCGCCGCTCGCGCCCGGGCTTGAATACGCGGTCCTGGTCCGCGGCGGAAAGCCGCGCATACAAGTGAAGCAACTCCGCCTCCAGATGCCGGCGCCTCAACACCTCGGCGGTGTCGCGGATCTCCCGCTCGCCGGGCAGGAATACCAGAATGTCGCCCTTGCCCTCGCGACACAGTTCCTGCACCGCGTCGGCAAGTGCCTGCTCCTCCTCTTCGCGAGTCGTGTCCTCGGAGTCGCCGGCGACCGGCCGGTAGCGCATCTCCACGGGGTAAAGACGTCCCGATACCTCGATCACGGGCGCGTTGCCGAAATGCCTGGAGAAACGTTCCGCATCGATGGTGGCCGAAGTAACGACGAGCTTGAGATCGCTGCGGATTTCGGTGAGCTTCTTGAGATAGCCGATCAGGAAATCGATATTCAGGCTGCGCTCGTGCGCCTCGTCGAGGATGATCGAGCCGTACTGCCTCAGCTCGGGATCGCCTTGCGTCTCGGCGAGGAGGATGCCGTCGGTCATCAGCTTTATCGCCGTATCCGGCCGGACGCTTTCGTGGAACCGCACCTTGTAGCCCACCAGCGCGCCGACTTTGGTCCCGAGCTCGTCGGCGACGCGCGCCGCCACGGAACGCGCGGCGATGCGCCGCGGCTGCGTATGGCCGATGCGGCCGGCCGAGGCGCGACCCATCTCGAGGAGGATCTGCGGCAGCTGGGTCGTCTTTCCCGAGCCCGTCTCGCCGCACACAATGACCACCTGGTGCTTTTCCACGGCAGCGCGGATCGCGTCGCGCTTGGCGTTGATGGGCAGCGCGGGATCAATGCGCAGTATCATGACCGTCTCCGACGCTGAGACTTATGTCACAGAGCGCCGGGCTGGATTCGGAACTTCGCAACAGCCTTTCGCAGCCCGGATGAATAAACGCAGTCGTTCTTGACTTTCCGGAACGACAGAAACTAGATTCAGGTCACGGCAAGCTGGCCGTGAAGCCTCTTCCCTCAACCAACCTCTGGAGCGCAGATGAACCGCATGATGAATAACACGCTTTGCCGCATCTTGATCGCGCTGATGGTCTGGACGCCATTTCAAATGGCGCAAGCAGGAATGATCGGCACCGAGCAAGTCGCCTCGACTGCTCAGCACGGCGACCGCGCGGCTGTCCTTAACATGCTCAGCCGCGCCGAGGTGGCGAGCCAACTCCAGGCGCTCGGCATAGATCCCGCGCAGGCGAAAGATCGGGTGCAGGCAATGAGCGATCAGGAAATCACGGCGCTCGCCAACCGGCTCGATTCCATGCCCGCCGGCGCATCGAGCGGCGGCGCAGTGCTCCTCATCATCATTATCGCCGTCGCGATTTGGTGGTACATGGGCAAGCCGATGCCCTAATTCGGTTCGCGCCGAGCAATGCGTCTGGAACGCCCGCCAACGCGGGCGTTTTCCTTTTCACTGAGAACCCGGTAGACGTAACGTGCGATCAGGTCCACTTCGAGGTTCACCTTCGCGCCCGGTGCGAGCCGCGCCAGCGTCGTGACCTGGAGGGTGTGCGGGATGATATTCACTTCGAAAACGTCGCCCTCGACCCGGTTCACGGTCAGGCTGACTCCATCCACGCAAATGGAGCCTTTGCCGGCGATGTAGGGTTTGAGGTCTCGCGGAGCGCGAACCTGAAGCAAGCCGTCTGCGAACTGCAGGACTTCGCCTACTCCGTCGACGTGCCCGGTGACCAGGTGGCCACCGATGCGCTCGCCCATGGCGAGCGCCTTCTCCAGGTTGACCTCGCCGGGCCGGTCCAGCCCCGCGGTGACGCGCAGCGTTTCGCCCGACACGTCGGCCGTAAATCCACGCGCGGTGATCGCCGTAACGGTGAGGCACACGCCCTGCACGCAGATCGAATCGCCCACCGCGACGCCGGCCTGACCGAGCGCGGGGCATTCCACCTCCAGCGGATGAACGCGCACGATCTTCCCCACCGCCTGCACAATGCCCGTGAACATGGCAGCGAAGGGTAACCCAAAAGAAATAAGGTCATACTGTAGCCATGCAACGGCAGGTCGAATTGATCAGCGCGGCCTGGGGCCTTGGCGGCGTGGATCCCGGGTGCGCCGACGCGCCCGCGGTGCTCGCGCCGCTCCTTCTTTCGCGCTTGCGCGAGTGCGGCGTTCCGACGGCGCCCGGGCCGATTCTGTGGCCGTCGCCGACCGAGCGGCGCAAGCAGTTCGCCGTGAGCAGGCTGTGCGCCCAGCTTGCCTCCGCGGTTGCCGACTCGCTGCGCCACGGCAGGCTGCCCTGCGTGCTCGGCGGCGACCACACCTGCGCGGGGGGAACATGGACCGGCGTGGCGCGCACGCTGCGCGGCGACCTGGGCCTGGTGTGGGTGGATGCGCACATGGACAGCCACACCCCCGGGACCAGTCATACCGGACGCCTGCACGGCATGCCGCTCGCCTGGCTCCTCGGGCAGGACGACGACCCGCTCTACGGCCTGGCCTCGGGCGTGCTGGATCCGCGCCGCGTCTGCCTCGTCGGCGTGCGCAGCTATGAGCCCGAGGAGTCCGAGCGGCTGGCGCGCCTGGGCGTGCGCGTGTACCTGATGGAAGAAATCCGGCAGCGCGGCCTGCGCAGCGCGCTCGATGATGCGCTGCGCATCGCGTCGCAAGACACCGCAGGATTCGGCATCAGCATCGATCTCGACGTAGTGACGCCGGAAGACGCGCCGGGCGTGGCGGTACCGGCGGAGGGCGGGCTGGGTGGCGCCGAGCTCGCGCGGGCGCTGGAGGGCATCGGCGGCAAGCCTGGTCTGGCAGCAGTCGAGCTGGTCGAATATTGCCCGCGACTCGACGCGGGCGGGCGCAGCGCGCGGGTCGCCGTGGACCTGCTGGCCGCGGCGCTATGCGGGTCGCGCGACGATGCGAAGGTCGTCGCCGAGGCGCTCGACCGATAGCAGCCTCAGCCTGCGCCGCTCCTCGAGCGCGGCGAGTGCGGGAAGTTCGAGCATCCCCTGCGCCGTGTCGCCGAGGAAACTCGGGTTCAGATACGCCAGAAACTCGTCGACGCAGCCCTCGCGCACCAGCGATCCATTCAGCCGGAAGCCGGCCTCGACCTGCAATTCATTGATGCCGCGCCGGGCCAGCTCCTCCAGCATCCGCGGCAGGTCGACTTTCCGATCAGGATTCGGCAGCTGAACCACCTCCGCGCCGCGTGGCCCCCTGCCCGTGCTGGCGGTAAAAATCAGCACGTTGCCGCCCTCCAGAATGCGCGCCGTGCCGGGCGTCTCCAGCCGGCTATCCACGATCACGCGTAGCGGCTGGCGCGGCGTCTCGACATCGCGCACCGTGAGACGGGGGTCGTCGGCGGTCACCGTGCCGATCCCCGTCAGCAAGGCGCAGGCGCGCGCCCGCCAGCGATGCCCGTCGCGCCGCGCCTCCGGTCCCGTGATCCACTGGGATCTGCCGTCGGCAAGCGCGGTGCGGCCATCGAGCGTGGCCGCCACCTTGAGCCGCACCCACGGCCGCCCGCGCGTCATGCGCGAGACGAAGCCGATGTTCAGCTCGCGCGCCTCGTCCTCGAGCAAGCCGTGCTCGAACGCGATCCCGGCGCTGACGAGAGCTTCGCCGCCGTGCGCGGCGACCGGATTCGGGTCACGCATCGCCGCTACAACGCGCCCGACTTTCGACTTGACCAACGCCTCGACACAAGGCGGAGTGCGCCCCTGGTGATTGCAGGGCTCCAGATTGACGTAGACGGTGGCACCCGCCGCGCGTTCGCCCGCGGCGCGAAGCGCGAGCACTTCGGCGTGCGGCTCGCCCGGCTTCTCGTGCCAGCCCTCGCCGACGATTTCCTCGCTGCGGGTAATGACGCAGCCGACGCGCGGATTCGGCGTGGCGGTATACAAGCCCTTTGCAGCGAGCGAAAGCGCCCGCCCCATCATGGCGTGATCGAACGACCCAAACGCGGTAACCGAGGCTCCTGTCACCTGCGCCGTTTGCGCGCGGACTTCACTTCCTGCACCGCCTCGCGGAAATCGTCCGGCGTCTCGAAGCTGCGGTACACCGAGGCAAAGCGGATGTAGGCGATCTTGTCGAGCTTCGCGAGCTCGCGGATCACGAAGTCGCCGACCCGGCTGGTCGGCACTTCGCGCTCGCCCAGCGAGCGCAGCCGCTCGATCACCCGGTCGACGGCGGCCTCGACCTCGTCGGTGGCGACCGGGCGCTTGCGCAAGGCGAGCATCATGCTGCCCATCAGCTTGTCGCGGTCGAAGTCGGTGCGACTGCCGTCTTTCTTCACCAGCCGCGGCATCTTCAGGTCCACGCGCTCGTAGGTGGTAAAGCGCTTCTCGCAACGCACGCACTTCCTGCGGCGGCGGATCGTGTTGGCCTCGAGGTTCGCCCGGGTGTCGACCACCTGGGTGTCGGCGGAGCCGCAGAACGGGCATTTCATGCGTAGACGGGAAACCTCGCGCAGAGCGCCCTGACCTCTTCGGCGACGCGCTCGAGCCGCGTTTCGTCGGCTGGCGTTTCGAGCACGTCGCAGATGAGGTGGGCGAGCTTTTCGGCCTCCGGCTTGCGGAAACCGCGCGTCGTCATCGCCGGGGTGCCAACGCGCACGCCGCTGGTGACCATCGGCTTCTGCGGGTCGTTGGGGATGGCGTTCTTGTTGAGCGTGATATGCGCCCGCCCGAGCGCCGACTCGGCGTCCCGGCCGGTGATGCCGAGCCTGCGCAGGTCGAGCAGGAACATGTGGCAGTCGGTGCGGCCGGAAACGACGCGTACGCCCCGCTCCGTGAACACCTTCACCATGGCGCGCGCGTTTTCGAGCACGCGTCCCTGGTAGGACTTGAACTCCGGCTTCAGCGCCTCGCCCAGCGCCACCGCCTTGGCGGCGATGACGTGCATCAGCGGCCCGCCCTGGATGCCGGGGAACACTGCCGCGTTGACCGCTTTCTCCTGCTCCGGCGCGCCGAAGATCAGGCCCCCGCGCGGCCCGCGCAGCGTCTTGTGCGTGGTGGTGGTGACGAAGTCGGCAATGCCGATGGGGGACGGATAAAGCCCGGCGGCAATCAGTCCGGCGTAATGCGCCATGTCCGCCATCAACAGCGCGCCCGCCTGGTCGGCGATGGCGCGAAAGCGCTTCCAGTCGATGGCCGGCGCGTACGCCGAAGCGCCGGTCACGATCAGGCGCGGCCGGTGCTCCATGGCAAGGCGCTCGGCCTGCGCGTAATCGATCTCCTCGTTCTCGGCGAGGCCGTAGGAGACGACTTTATAGAGCTTGCCCGAGTAGTTGACCGGCGAACCGTGGGTGAGGTGGCCGCCGTGCGCGAGCGACATGCCGAGCAGCGTGTCGCCCGGCCGCAGCGCCGCGGCGTAAACCGCCTGGTTGGCCTGCGAGCCCGAATGCGGCTGCACGTTCGCCCAGGGCGCACCGAACAGCTGCCTGGCGCGCTCGACGGCAATGGTCTCGACCATGTCGACGTACTCGCAGCCGCCGTAGTAGCGCTTGCCGGGGTAGCCCTCGGCGTACTTGTTGGTGAGCTGGGTGCCGTGAGCGATCAGCACGGCCGGGCTGACGTAATTCTCGGAGGCGATCAGCTCGACATGGTCGTCCTGCCGGCGGTGCTCGAGGTGCACTGCGTTCCAGACTTCCGGGTCGGCCTGCGCGAGGAGGTTGGGGGCGAACATGGCAGCGGCGCAAAAGCGCCTATGTTACTAACTCTTCTGGCGCTCGAGGCGGAAGCGCAACACGTGATCGCCGTGCATGGCCGCCGACTTGCCCAGGCCGATCCAGCCGCGCTCGCCGAGCAGCGCTTCCTCCCGCCGCAGCACCATCTCGCGGCTGTTGCCGTCGATCAGGACAAAGGTACCGTTCGAGGACTGGTCGACGATCACGAAGTTGCCGTGGCGCCCGAAGATGCGCGCGTGCACGCGCGAGGCGCGGGTGCTGGCGATGACCACGTCGTTGCCCTTGTCGCGGCCGAGGCGCAGCGAGCCCGCCGGCTCGACCATGAACATGCTGCCGCCATAAGCGAGCTTCAGGTTCCATTGGCCCGCGACGTCGCCATCGCGCAGCATGGTTTCCGTGAGATCGTCGTCGTCGCGCCACACGACGTCGCAAACCATGACCGCGTCGGCCTTGCCGCGGATTTTCATCGGGTACAGCGGCCGGCAGCGCGCCCGCAGTTCCGGGGCGAGCGAGTCGACCGTCTGCTGCGTGGTGAGGACCTGCTCGGGATTGGCCACGGCGACGAGGCGCGCGGCCACGTTCACCGTGTCGCCGAACACATCGGCGCCCTCCATGATGACCGGGCCATAGGTGAACACCACCTTGATGGCGAGCTTGGGAGCGCTTCCCGACGCAAGACCGAATGCTGCGCTCTGCATCTCGCAGGCCGCGCGCAGCGCCGCGTCGGGCGCGGAAAACTGGCACACCATGCCGTCACCGAGCCGCTTGACGATGGTGCCGCTGCATTCGGCGATTTTCTGGTCCAGGTGACCGAGAAGCCGGTTGATGAGGGCGAGTGCTTGCGTGTCACCGAGCGACTCGTAGATCGCGGTGCTGTCGCAGACGTCGGCAAAAAGCACTGCGCGCCGCGGGTTCTGTGCCACGCTCCTGCCTATCCTCCCGCGGCGATCATACGTCAGATTCGCAGCGGCGGCGCGAGGTCGTCGCGCGTATCGATGTCGCGCACCACCCCCGGATCGCCGACTGGAATTTTCACGAGGCGATTCTCGTGCGCGGCGAGCAGGCGTTTTGCGCCCTCGTCGCCGCGCAGCTTCAGCAGCTCCGCGTAAAAGCTTCCCGCCATTCCGACCGGATGGCCGCGCCGCGCGCGGAAATAGGGCGCCGCCAGCGCCGCGCCGCCGGCGAGAGCCGCGCGCACCGCCGCAATCGAGGTGCGGCGCACGAATGGCATATCGCCGAGCGCCACCAGGTAGCCGTCGGCTTCACCCGCGGCGCGGGCGGCGCAGGCGAGGCTCGCTCCCATGCCTTCGGTAGCGTTTTCGCACACCGTCACCTCGCAGCCTTCTTTCTTGAGCTGCGCGGCAAGCTCATCGGCGCCAGGCTTGGTGACGGCGACCACCCGGTCCAGCTCGGACTTCAAATGGCGCGCCGCCTGCACGGCGATGGATACGCCGTGCGGCAGAGGGTGTTGCAGCTTGTCCGAACCGAAGCGCTTCGCAGATCCCGCGGCGAGCAGGAGCCCGACGATGTTCTTCAAGTCGTCGTCTTGACTTCGCAGGCGGAAGGAGCGAAGCGGCGCTCGGGCTTGGCGGCCCAGGTCGGCTCGCTCACGCCGTGGCGCACCGCGGTCATCTCGGCGAGGACCGCCACCGCGATCTCGGGCGGCGTCTTCGAGCCGATGTAGAGCCCGACCGGGCCGCGCAGGCGCGCGATCTCCTCGTCGGACACGTCAAATTCGCGCAGGCGCGCGCGCCGCGCATCGTTGTTTTTCTTCGAGCCGATGGCGCCGACATAGAACGCTGCCGACTTGAGCGCTTCCATCAGCGCGAGATCATCCAGTTTGGGATCGTGCGTGAGCGCGATGACGGCGCTGTGCCCGTCCAGGTTCAGCTCGCGCACCACGTCGTCGGGCATGCCGCGGTCGAGGGGCACTCCGGCCAGGTCCCAGCCGTTCGCGTATTCCTCGCGCGGATCGATCACGCTGACGTGGTAGTCGAGCATGTGCGCCATCTCGGCGAGATAGCGCGTGAGCTGGCCGGCGCCGATCAGCACCAGCCGCCAGCGGGGGCCGTGCACCGCGCTCAGCACCTGGCCATCGAACTCGAGCACATCCTGCCAGCGCCCCGGCTCGAGCGTGGCGCGGCCGCTGTCCATTTCCAGGCGCCGCTTCACCAGCTGCTGCTGCGAGATTCGGTCGAGCAATTCCGCAATGCGGCTATGGTCGGTCAGGGGTTCCAGGACAAGTTGCAGGGTTCCGCCGCAGGGCAGTCCCCAGCGCGTCGCCTCCTCGTTGGTGACGCCATAGGTCACCAGCTCGGGCTTGCCGGCGGCCACCACCTGAGCCTTGACCTTGTCGATCAGGTCGTCCTCGACGCAGCCGCCCGACACCGAGCCGACCACTTGACCGTCGTCGCGGATCGCAACCATCGCCCCCACTGGACGGGGGGCGGAGCCCCAGGTCTTGACAATGGTGCCCAGCGCTACCCGCCGGCCCTGGCTGCGCCATGCCTCGGCGCTGCGCAGGACCTCGATATCGACGCTATCCATGGGGGAATGTTATCGCAACTCGGCAGCCGCGGCCGCCGCTGCCATGGCTGATTTCGAGCGCCGCGCCGTGGCCGGCGGCGATCTCGCGCACGATGGCGAGGCCCAGGCCGCTGCCGGTGCCGGTGGTGCCGGGCACGCGGTAGAAGCGTTCCAGGACACGCTCGCGCTCCTGGGGGGGGATGCCCGAACCATCATCCTCGATCTCCATGAACGCCCGGCCGTTCCGCGCCCCGGTGCGCACGGTAATGTGGCCGCCGCGCGGCACGTACTCGATCGAGTTGTGGACCAGGTTGCCGAGCGCCTCGCGCAGCAGGAGGGCGTCTCCGCTGACGCTCGCCGGCGCGAGCTCGAAGCCCAGGTCGAGGTCGCGCGCGAGCGCGCTGTGCACCCATTCGTCGGCCGCGCCTTCCGCCAGCCCCTTCAGGTCCACCGCCGAATGCGGCTCGACCCGCCCGCCGCGCTCGGCGCGCGCCAGGGCCAGCAGCTGGTTCGCCAGCCGCGCGATGCGCACGGTCGCGCTGTGCACCTGCTCGATCTCGGCGCGGGTCTCCTCCGAGAGCGGCTGGGCGAGCGCGAGCTCGGCATGCGTGCGCAGTCCCGCGAGCGGCGTGCGCAACTGGTGCGCGGCGTTGGCGAGGAAGCGCTGCTGGTTGCGGTTCGATTCCTCGACCTGCACCAGCAGCTGGTTCAGCGCCTCGATCAGCGGGCGCGTCTCTGCCGGCGCCAGCGCAGGGTCGATCGGCCGCAGGTCGCGCGGGGAAAGCTTGCGGATCTCTCCCGAGAGCCGCTCGAGCGGCGCCAGGCCCCGCGCCACGCCGAACCACACCAGCGCGAGCGTCAGCACCGCGAGCAGCGCCTGGGGCATGACGCTGCCGAACAGGATCTCGCGCACCAGGCGGTCGCGCTTGCGCGTCGTCTCGGCGACCGTGATGGTGCAGACCTGGCCGCCGCAGGGCGCCAGCAGCGCCGCGGCACGAACCCTGGTGTCGCGGTAGGTTGCGTCATAAAAAACCGAGCCGTCTCGCGGGCGCTGCGCGACCGGGGGCGGCGGGATTCCCGCGTCGCCGGCGATCAGCTTGCCCGACGGGTCGCGCACCAGGTAGTAAATCGTGTCGAACTGGTCGGTGCGCAGGATCTGCTCGGCGGCGCTCGGCAGGTCGACCGCCAACGCGCCGTCGCGCACGTGGATGCGATCGGCAAGCGCGATCCCGGCGTCGATGAGCGCGCCGTCGTAGGCATCGGTGGCGGGTTCGCGGGCGAGGTAGTACGCCGCCACCGAGCTCACTGCCAGGATACCGGCGACCGGGAGAAGCAGCAGGCGCAGCAGCTGCCCGCGGAGGCTTGCGTCGGCCATCTAGCGTATTTTGAACTCCTCCAGCATGTAGCCGAAGCCCCGCACGGTGCGAATGTGCACTCCGGCGCGCTCCAGCTTGGTCCTGAGGCGCGAAATGTAGACCTCGATGGCGTTGGGGGAAAGATCCTCGTCCCAGCCGGCGACCGCCTGGATGATGCTCTCCTTCGAGACGATCTTCTCCACCTTGCCGAGCAACACCTCCAGCACGGCCCACTCCCGCGCCGCGAGCTCGAGCGGCTCCCCGGCGAGGTAGGCGCGCCGCGCCACGGTGTCGAGGGTCAGCGGCCCGTGCACGATCTTCGGCCCGGTCTGCGCCAGCGAACGACGGATGAGCGCGCGCACGCGCGCCGCCAGCTCGGGCATGGCGAAGGGCTTGGCCATGTAATCGTCGGCGCCCAGGTCAAGCCCGTGCACGCGGTCGCTCACCGTATCGCGCGCCGTCAGCACCAGCACCGGGACGCGGTGCTCGGCGCCGCGCAGCCGGCGCAGCACCTCGAAGCCGTCCATGCCGGGCAAGCCGATGTCGAGGATGACGAGGTCGAAGCGCTCCCCGCGCGCGGCGCCCACCGCCTCTTCGCCGCGGCCGGCCAGGTCTACCGCGTAGCCTTCAGCCTCCAGGATGCGCGCCAGGCCGGAGGCGAGCGACGGGTCGTCCTCAACGATCAGAATTCGCATCGGAAGCCTTTCGATTGATCATACCGTGGTCCTTTCCTCGCGGCGGTAGAGCATCACGTAGATTACTGGCAGAACGAAAAGAACGAGCAGCGTCGCCGAAACCAGTCCGCCGATCACCACCACGGCGAGGGGTTTCTGCGTCTCTGCGCCGATCCCGGTGGAAAGCGCCATCGGCAGCAGGCCGAGCGAGGCGAGCAGCGCGGTCATCAGCACGGTGCGCAGCCGCGTGATCGCGCCGCTGACCACCGCTTCCTCCGGCGCCATGCCGCCCTCGCGCAGCTCGTTGAACAGCGCCACCATCACCACGCCGTTCAGCACCGACTGCCCGAACAGGGCGATGAAGCCGATTGCCGCCGACACCGAAAGATAGATGCCGGTCATCCACAGCGCGACAATGCCGCCGATCACCGAAAACGGGATGTTGGCGACGATCAGCAGCGAGGAACGGAACGACCTGAAGGCGTCGAACAGCAGCAGAAAGATCACCAGGATCGAGATCGGCACGATCACCGCTAGCCGCGCCATCGCCCGCTCCTGGTTCTCGAACTCGCCCGACCAGGTGATGGAATAGCCCTGCGGCAGCTTGACGTGCTGCGCCACGCGCGCCTGCATGTCGGAGACCACGCCGCCCATGTCGCGGCCGCGAATGAACACGCCGATGGCAAACACGCGCTTGCCGTTCTCCCGCGCGATGTTCATCAGGCCGCCGACGGAGCGGAAGCTCGCCACCTCGGAGAGCGGCACATAGGCGCCCGCCGAGGTCGCCACCAGCAGGCTTTGCATGCGGACCAGCGTGCGCTCGGGCTCGTCGAGACGCACCGCGACGCCGAAACGCCGCTCGCCCTCCCACATCTGCGTCACCTGCTTGCCGCCAAGCACGGTCTCGATCACGTCCTGGATGTCTGAGACGTTGAGGCCGTAGCGCGCCGCGCGCGCGCGGTCGACACGCACCTGGATCTGCGGCTGCTCGCCCAGCCGGTCGACGAAGGCGCGCGCGACCCCGGGCACGCTCTCCACCTGCTTGAGCACCGCCACGGCCTGGTCGCGCAGCACATCGAGGTCGTCGCCGAACACCTTGATCACGATCTGGCCGTCGATCTGAGAAATCGATTCGAGCACGTTGTCGCGGATCGGCTGCGAGAAGCTCGGCGTGATGCCGGGAATCTTGTTGACCTCGGCGTCCATCTCACGCAGCAGCCTGGGCTTGTCGACACCTCGCTGCCATTCGTTCTCGGGCTTCAGGTCGACCAGGAACTCGGCCATGTTGATCAGCTTCGGGTCGGTGCCGTCCTCGGGCCGTCCGGCCTTCGACGTGACGCTCACCACCTCGGGGAACTTGCGGATCGCGTTGCGCACCCGCTTGGAGAGCTCCTGCGCTTCTGACACCGAGACGCTGGTCGGATAATTCACGTTCACCCAAACCGCTCCCTCGTTCAGCTCGGGCAGGAACTCGGTGCCGAGCTGCGGCACGAGCGCCAGGCTCAGGGCGAGACAAACCACCGCCGCCCCGAGCACTAGCCGAGCGTGGCGCAGCGTCCACTGCAGCGCCGGCGCGTAGAGGGCCTTCGCGCCGCGCACCAGGAAGTTTTCCTGCTCCGGCAGGTTCTTTTTCAGCATCACCGCGGAAAGCAGCGGCACCAGGGTCAGCGACAGGATCAGCGCGCCGACCAACGCCGAGACCACGGAGTACGCCATCGGCGCGAAGATGCGCCCCTCGTGGCGCTGCAGCGTGAAGATCGGGATGTGCGCGGCGATGATGATCAGCATCGAGAACAGCGTCGGCCGCCCGACTTCGACCGCGGCATCGAGGATCAGGCTGTGGCGCCGCTCATCGTCAAGCGTCTCGTGGTCGTGGACCGCGGTGGTGAGCTTGCGGAAGATGTTCTCGACCACGATCACCGCGCCGTCGACGATGATGCCGAAGTCCATCGCGCCCAGCGAAAGCAGGTTGGCCGGGATGCCGATGAAGGTCAGGCCCAGGAAGGTGGCGAGCAGCGCGAGCGGAATGGTAACGGCGACGATGGCGGCGGCGCGCAGATTGCCCAGGAACATCCACAGCACGATCGAAACCAGAAGCGCGCCCTCGACGAGGTTGGTGAACACCGTGGTCAGCGTCTTGCCGATCAGCCAGGTGCGGTCGTAGATCGGCACCACCTTCACTCCGGCGGGCAGGCCGGTGTCGTTGACCTGGTCGATCTTGGCGCGCACCGCCTTGAGCACCTCGGACGGATTCTCGCCGCGGCGCATCAGCACCACGCCGGTCACGACATCGTCGTCATCGTCCTGCCCGGCCACGCCTTGCCTGGGCACCGCGCCGGTCGCCACCCGCGCGATATCCTTCACCAGGATCGGCGTGCCGGAGCGCTCGGCGACGACGACGTTGCCGATGTCTTCAGGACCGGTGAACAGGCCGATGCCGCGGATGAGAAATTGCTGGCGGCCCTGCTCGACGTAGCTGCCGCCGGCGTTGGCGTTGCCGCGCTGGATCGCCTGCGACAGCTGCGCCAGCGTCACCTTGTAGTCGCGCATCCGCGCAGGATCCGGCCGCACCTCGTACTGCTTCACGAGGCCGCCGAGCGTGACCACGTCGGCGACCCCCGGCACCAGCCGCAATTGCCGGCTCACCACCCAGTCTTGATAGGTGCGCAGCTCGCGCGGCGACACCTTTTCGCCCTTCATCCGGTAACGGTAGATCTCGCCGATCGCGGTGGAAAACGGCGCCAGCTCGGACTGCGCGCCTTCGGGCATATCCACCTCGCGCAGGCGCTCCACCACCTGCTGGCGCGCGAAGTAGCCGCTGTAGCGGTCATCGAAAGTGAGCATGATGAACGACAGCCCGAACTGCGTATGCGAGAACATGCGAACCGCCCCGGGCAGGCCGGACAGGCCGACTTCGAGCGGGATGGTGATCTGCTTCTCAACCTCCTCGGCGGCGCGGCCGGGAAACAGCGAAATCACCGTGACCTGCGTGTCGGTGACGTCGGGGAACGCCTCGACCGGCAGATTCTTGAAGGCCCAGATTCCGCCGCCGATGAAAAGCGCCACGCCGAGCACGATGAATAGCGGCTGGTAGAGCGAGAACGAAACGATCCGCTTGATCATGCCGCGCGTTCAGTCCTTCGACGCCAGCACGCGCTCGAGCAGCAAGCTGCCGTCGGTCACGACCTTGTCGTTCGCGCCGATGCCCTCGAGAATCAGCGAATAGCCGTTGCTGGCCGCGCCCAGGCGCACCGCCCTGCGCTCGAAGCGGCCGTTGCCGGCCTCGACGAATACGAAGTATTGCTCGCCGCGCAGATAGACCGCCTTGCCGGGGACCAGCAAGCCGATTCCGGCGGGCACCCTGATCTCGCCGGTGACGAACATCTCGGCCTTCAGCCTGCGCTCGGCGTTGGCGATCGTGCCGCGCACCTTGATGGTCCGCGTCTGCGGGTCGACGACATCCGCGACGTGCGTAATGCGCCCCGCCACTCGCTCGTCGCCCAGGGCGGCTGTGGAGAGACTGACTTCGACCCCGGGGCGCACCGCGCCAAGGTCCTTGTCCGACACGTCGAGCACGAACCACAGGCGCGACGGGTCGGAGATCACGAACAGACCGGTTGGCGGCGCGGCGTCCGGCCGCAATTCCTGACCGGGATTGAGCTGGCGTTCGACCACCACGCCGGATAGCGGGCTGCGCAGCACGAACGCCTGGTTGACATCGGCGGGCGCGCCGCCGTAGGCGCGCAGCTTTGCCTGCGTGCGCGAGCGCTCGGACGCGGCGCGGGCTTCTTCCGCCAGCGCGGCTTGCAGGTCCTTGGCTGGCGCGATGCCCGCCGCATGCAGCTCCTCGATACGAGCGCGGTTTTTCTGCGCCAGCAGGAAATCCTGCTCCGCCTTGCGCGCCTCGGCCTGCGCGCTGCCGAGCTCCGGCGCGGACAGCACGGCGAGCACCTGCCCTGCCTTCACCTGATCGCCGGGGCGCACCGCGATCGACAGCACCTTGCCCGCGAAAGGCGTATACACGCGCGCCGTGCGGTCCTCGTCCCAGACCAGGCGCCCGTTGAAGCGCAGCACTGCTTCGTGCTGCGGCTCGGCGCTCCCCGTATGGATGGAGCTGAGCTGCGGGCTCGTCGGCTCGAAGATGACTGTGTTCCGGTCGACGCGCGGCGGCGGCACCGCCGGCTTCTCGGCGGCCTGATTGCAACCGGAGAGGATCGCGGCCAGCAGCAGACCCGGAAACATTCTCATCGGCCGCCCAGTTGCTCGGCCGTCGACAGGCTGGCGCGCCACGCGGCGAGCGCCTTGGCGTAGTCGGCCCGCGCGCTCACCGCTTCGAGCTGCACGGCGCGCAGCGTGCGCCGCGCGTCCAGGACTTCGAGCACCGAAGTGGCGCCGCGCAGGAAGGCGAACTCGGCCGCCTGCGCACTGCGGCCGGCAGCGCCGAGCAGCGAGCTCTCGTAGCGCTCGAGCCGCTCTGCGGCGGCGTTCAGGTCGCTCGCGGCGCGGCGCAGCTCGATGCCGGCGACCGCCCGCGCGCGCTCCAGGGCGTCGAGCGCGGCATAGCGGTCGACCTCGGCCTTCTGGATGTCGCCCGAAAAATCGTAACCGGTGAACAGCGGAAGCGCGACGCCGAAGCCGATCGAGTTGATGGGAACGCTGCCCGGAAAGCGCTCGTACTGAGCGCCGATGACGAAGTCCCGGGTACGCTGGGCCTTGGCGAGGTCGCGCTGCTTTTCCGCCGCCTCGACTCTGGCCTGCGCTGCCAGCACATCGGGGCGCGACTCGATGGCCTGCTCGAGCGCGGCGGGGTCGGTCCGCTCCGCGGCGGGCCAGGGATCCGTGGCACGCAGCTCGCCGGCGCCGGCTTCCGCGCCGATCATGTAGCCGAGCGCAAACTGCGTGCGCACAAGCTCCGCCCGCACCGCCCGCGCGTCGTTCTGTGCCCGCTCATAATCGACCTGTACCTTGGCGACGTCGGCCGGCGCGAGATCGCCGGCCTTGAGCCGCGCCTGCGCCGCCGCAAGGGTTCCGGTAAATAGCTGTGCCGTGTCGGCGAGTACTACCACCTTCTCCTGTACCTGCTTCAGGTCGAAGTACGCGGCGCGCAGCGCGGCAAGCTGCTGTCTGAGCACATCGAGTGAATCGTTTTCGGCCGCCTTCTGCAATCCGGAGGCGACGTCGAGCCGCAGCCCGCGCTTGTCGCCGCGCTCGAAGGGCTGATCGATCCTGAATACCGTATCGACGTGCTTCTGGCCGAGGCTGCCCCCTCCAATGCCGGGGTTCGTGTTGATTTCACTGCTATTGATCGAAAAAGTGGCATTCGGCCGCGCTCCAGCGATCAGCCGCTGCGCCTGTGCCGACTCGACATTGCGACGCGCCGCCCTCAGCTCGCGGTTGTGCGCGGCCAGCAGCTTTTCAGCCTCCGTCAGCGACAGATCGCGAGCGTCGCACGGCGTTCCCGCCGACGCGAGCGCGACCCCAAAAGCCAACGCCACCCGAAATTCCCCCCGGATCATCGGAATGGCGAAGATACGGACCGGCCATGTCCACACCCTTGCAGCAACCTTGCCGGAAGCTGACGCTGCGCCGCAACATCGCGGTGGGTGAACGGCTTAGCTACGACGAATGTTCCCTCGCAAGCCCAGGATGAGCGCCAGCCTGCTTGCGGTTCCACCAGCCGCCGCCGAGGGCCTGGAACAGCGCTGCGGTATCCGCGTAGCGGTTGGTGCGCGCCTGAGCGAGGTTGATGACCGCCTGCTGGTACATCTGCTGGGCGTTGAGCAGCGCAAGGTAGTTGACCTGGCCAACCTGCAGCTGCTTCGTTACCAGATCGAGAGTCACCTTCGCAGCGCGCTCCGAGTTCACCCCCGCTTTGAGGGCCTCGGCATCGGCCTGCAAAGCGTAGAGCGCGTCGGCTACGTTCTGAAACGCGCCGATCACCGTGCTGCGATATTGCGCCGCGGCCTGATCGAAGGCCGCTTCGGCGGCGCGTTTCCTGTGCAGCAGGGTGCCGCCAGCGAAGATCGTCTGCGTGACGCTGCCGGCAACGCTCCAGAAGGGGTTGCCGTTTGCGAACATCTGGCTGAACTCGGTTGCCACGCCGCCCTTGACCGCGGTGATATTGAACTGCGGCAGCATGTTCGCCGTGGCGACGCCGATTTCGGCGCTCGCGGCATGCAGCTGCTCCTCGGCGGCGCGCACGTCCGGGCGTTGCTCGACGAGCCTGGAGGGCAGGCTTACCGGCAATTCATCGGGCAGGCGCAGTGCTGTCAGCTCGAAGGCCTCCCCGGACCCCTCTGCCGGGAAACGCCCTGCCAGAGCCGCGAGCTGGTTGCGCGTCTGCTCCAGCTGCTTCTGCAGCGGCGCCAAAGCCAGTTGAGCCTGCGCAAGCGCGGACTCCTGCGCCGCGACCTCGAGACCCGCCACCAGCCCGGCGGCGAACTGGCGCCGCAGCAACTCAAGCGACTTGGCGTTGATCGCAATGATGTCCCTGGCCGCGGCGATCTGCGAGCGTAGCCCCGCTTCTTGGACGGCCGCTGCCACGACGTTCGAGCTCAGGGTGAGGTAGGCCGCCTCCAGCAGAAAGCGCTGCGAATCCGCTTGCGCCTGCAGCGACTCGACCTGCCGCCGCAGGCCGCCGAACACATCCGGCGCATAGCCCACCGTGATCTGGGCGGTATGCAGGTTGAACAGGGTATCGTTTGAACTCAACGCCGGCGAGAGGCTGGCCGAGGTTCTCTGCCGCGTACGCGCGTAACTGCCCTCGACGGTGGGGTAGTAATAGCCCTGTTGCGCATAGACGAGCTCCTGCGCCTGGCGCAGCGCCGCCTGCGCCGCCTGAACTGTCGGGTTGGCCTTCAGCGCTTTCTCGATCAGGGCGTTCAGCTGCGGCGACTGGAACAACGTCCACCAATCGGCGGGGATGTCTCGATCCCGCAGGAATTTCTGCTCTTCGCCGCCGGGAACCTCGGCCAAGGCGGTCTTCTCCGGCAGCGGCTCTCGCGTGTAGCCGTCGACCCCCGGCGCCTCGGGGCGTTTGAAGTCGGGGCCGACCGCGCATCCCGAGAATAAGCCCGTGACCGCCAGCGCTGCGATCGCCAAATATCGGTGAGCTCTCATTCGCCGCCCCCGGCCTCCATGTCAGCCCGATCGCGCTTGGAGAGGAACACCACGCACAGCGCCGGCACGACGACCAGGAGCATGATGGGGCCGATCAAGAGCCCGCCGACGACCACCGTCGCGAGGGGCCGCTGCACCTGGCTGCCGATGCCGGTCGAGATCGCGGCGGGCAACAGGCCGATGCACGCAGACAATCCGGTCATCAGTACCGAGCGCATGCGCTGGGATGCGGCGTGGAACATGGCTTCGACGGTATGCATGCCCGACTCGCGGACCTCATTGTAGTAGCCGATCAGCAAAATGCCGTTCATGACCGAGATCCCGAACACCGAGATGAAGCCGATTGCGGCGGAAATGCTGAAGTCGAGGCCGGCCACGTAAAGCGCGAGCAGACCCCCCGCGATCGCGAACGGAATGCCGCTCAAGGCGAGCAGGCTGTCGTGAAAGGAGTTGAACAGCCCATAGAGCAGAATCACGATGAAAAGGAGGCTGACCGGGACGATGATGGCGAGCCGTGCCTTCGCCTTCTGCAAGGAGCCGAACTCGCCGGCCCAGTCGATCCGGAACCCCTCCGGAAGCTTGACCTTGCGCGCGACCTGCGCCTGGGCATCGGCAACCGTGCTCCCCAGGTCGCGGCCGCGGACGCTGAATTTGATGGGAACGTAGCGCTGGTTGCTCTCCCGGTAGATGTAGGAGGCACCGGTGTCGAGACTGATCGTCGCCAGCTCTCTCAAGGGTACGTAACCGTTGGCGCCGCTCGCGCTCTGGTAGCCGACCTTGAGGTTGCGAACCGCGTCGAGCCGGTCCCGGTACTCGGGCGCCAGGCGAACGATCAGCGAGAATCGACGCTCGCCTTCCAGAATGACGGTCGCCTCGGTGCCCGCGAGCGCGGCCTGTATGACGCTGTTGATGTCGCCGGTGTTGAGGCCGTAGCGCGCCGCCTTTGCACGGTCCACCGTGATGTTGAGGTTCGGCTGCCCCAGGACGCGGAAGATGCCCAGATCGCTCACCCCCTTCACCTCGTCCGCGACGGCGAGGACCTCGGTCGCGATCCGCTCCAGGATCGCCAGGTCCGTGCCGATGACCTTGACCGAGTTCGAGCCTTTGACGCCGGACAGCTGCTCCTCGATGTTGTCCTGGATGTACTGCGAGAAGTTAAAGGTGATGCCGGTGAACTCGTCGGCGAACTCCTTCTGTATCTGCTCGATCAGCTTGTCCTTCGTCAAACCGCGCGTCCATTCGTCGAACGGCTTCAGCGGGGCAAAGAGCTCGACGTTGAAGAAGCCCGCCGCATCGCTGCCGTCATCGGGTCGTCCATGCTGCGAGACGACGGTGATGACTTCCGGATGGCCGCGCAGAATCTTGCGCATGCGCTCGGTGAACGGTTCCCCCGCTTCCAGCGAGATGGTCGGCGGCAGTGCCGCCCGGATCCATAGATTGCCCTCTTCGAGGTGCGGAAGAAACTCGGTGCCCAGCCGCAGCGCCAGCGAGCCCGTGACCGTGAGGAACAGCACGCCGAGCCCCACCACGACGCTGCGGCGTGAAAGCGTCCAGCGAAGGATCCGCTCGTAGACCGAGTGCATGGTTCGCACCATGACCGTCTCGGTCTCGCGAACATGCTCAGGCAGGAGATACGAAGCGAGGACCGGGGTGATGGTAAAGGTGGCGAGCAAAGCGCCGGCGAGCGCGTAGGCGTAGGTTCTCGCCATGGGGTTGAAGATCTGCCCTTCGACGCCCTGCATGGTGAACAGCGGAACGAATGCCGCGACCGTGATGGCGGTGGAGTAGAACACCGCCTTGTTCACCTGCACGGCGCTGGCGAAGATCATCTGCAGCCGCTCGCTCCAGCCCAGCGCCTCGCTGTTCCCGAGCTGCAGCTTGAGAAACTCGCGCCGCCTGTCCCCGCTCAATTGGTAATTGCGAAAGACGTTCTCGATGAGAATTACGCATGCATCGACGATGATGCCGATGTCCACGGCCCCCACCGAGAGCAGATTCGCCGAGTCTCCGAGCGAGACCAGAATGATCACCGTGAAGAACAAGGCGAAGGGAACGTTCGCGCCGACGATGATGGCGCTGCGCAGGTCGCCGAGGAAAATCCACTGGATGAGGAACACCAGCAGGCAACCGAACAAAAGGTTGTGCAGCACCGTGCGGGTGGTGACCGAGGTCAGCGCGCCCCGGTCGTAATAGGGAACGGCGCGCACTCCCGGCGGAAGGGAGCCGTCGCTGTTGATCTTCTCGATCTCGGCCTCGACGCGTGCCAGGACCTCGTTCGTCTTCTGCGAGCGGTGCATGATCACGATGCCGGTGACGACGTCGTCCTCGTCGTCGCGGCCGGCCTTGCCGAGCCTGGGCAAATATCCGACCGACACGCTTGCCACATCCTTGACCAGCACCGGGATCCCGCCCGGCTGCGAGGTGAGCACGACGTTCTCGATGTCCTCGACTTTCTGTATCAGGCCGAGGCCGCGAACGTTGACCGACTGCTGGCCGACATTGATCGTTCTCCCGCCGACGTTCTCGTTGGCGTTGCCAAGCGCGGTGAGCACCTGCTGCAGCGTGATGTTGTAGGCATCGAGCTTGTGCAGATCGATCTCCGCGTCGTAGCTCTTCGTCGTGCCGCCCCAGGTCACCACCTGGATCACGCCCGGCACCGTGAGGAAGCGGCGCTGCAGCACCCAGTCCTGGACAGTGCGCAGGTTGGTCAGGCCGAAATGCGGGGGCCCCACGACCTGGTAGCGGAAGATCTCGCCCACCAGGCTCGAGCCCTGGATCGTCGGCTGCACATTGTTCGGCAGGTTGACGCGCTGCTGCAGGTTGATCGCCGCCTGCGTATAGGCGGTGTTGTAGTCGACGCCGTAATTGAACACGACACGCACGAACGAAAGGCCGTAAAACGAGGTCGATCGTATGACGTCCACGCCGGGCGTCGTGGCGAGGCCGATCTCCATCGGGATCGTGTAATAGCGCTCCATCTCCTCGGCGGAAAGACCGGGCGCCTGCGCGGTAATTTCCAGGATCACCGGGGCCGGATTCGGATAGGCTTCGATATTGAGCTTCGAAAAGGCGGCGAGGCCGCCCCCGACCAGGACCACGAGGAGCAGGATGACAATCGGGCGGCGCGTCAGCGCCAAGGCGACCAAGGCTTTCAGCATTCGGCCGGGCTCACCGCGATGCCGCCGTAAAGGCGTTGCTGAGGAAGAGCGCGTCCTCGGTGGCGACCCTCTCGCCGGGCTTCAACCCGTCGAGAATCTGTTGCAGCCCGTCCTGCTGCAGGCCGACTTTGACGCTGCGCCTGACGAGGCGTCTGGCCTCGGTGTTCACCCAGACGGTCATGGTGCCGTCGCCCTCCCGCACCACGCCCGAGAGCGGAACCGCCGGGGAACGCGCGATCCGGCCGGTGCGTATCTGGAACGTAGCGAACATTCCTGGCCGCAGCTCATGCTTTGGGTCGCGCACTTCCGAGCGGACGAGGAGTCGGCGCGTATTGGGGTCCACCGACGCGCCGATGTTGACGATCTGTCCACGAAACAGCCGGCCCGGATAAGCCTTCACGTCTACGGCCACCTCCTGGCCAAGCTGTAGAAGCGGAAAATCCGTCTCGGCGACGTTGGCGAGCATCCACATTGTCGACACATCGGCCACGGTGTACGGCGCCGGCGTACTGCCCGGCTGCACGAACAGGCCGGGAGCGGCGTTGCGGGCGGTGATACGGCCGGTGATCGGGCTGTGCACCGCCAGCACGGAATCCACCTTGCGCTCCGCCACGACGCGGTCCATTTCGGCATCGGTCTTGCCGAAAATGCGCAGGGCATCGCGCGCCGCCCGCAACGCCCCCTCTGCGGCCTGCTGGTCGGCGACCGCCTGGTCGAGGTCCTTCTGGGAAACGCCCTGCACTTCGTAGAGCTGCCTCGCGCGCTCCCGGGCTCGGGTAGTGACGTTGAGCGTTCCCGCCGCGGAGATGAGCTTCGATTCCGCCTCGAGAAGGTCCGGATTGTCGATGGTGAACAGGGTCGCGCCCTTCTGGACGTCGTCGCCCGCCTTTGCAAAGAGCGAAATGATTCTCCCCGAGAACGGCGCAAACACCTGCACCGACATTTCCTGGTTGAAGTCGATGTTGCCGACTGCCTCGCGCTGGATCTTGAAGTCGCGCTCACCGACGGGCTCGACGTTGAATTTCTCGAACTCTTGAGGAGAAAGATCGATGCTTTGCGCTGCCGCCGAGACGCTCAAGGCTCCGCCGGGCGCGTTGCCGGCCGATCCGTTGCCTTTCTCGGTTTTCGCCGGGCGAGGCGCGCTGCCTTCCGCGGGCTGCTCGCCGCTGGGCCAGGCCCCGTAAGCGGCAATGAGCACTACCGCAGCGGTCGCTGCGCCGAGCGCCGCAGATTTCTTGTCAATCTTCATTGATTCCCCTAAGCGGGCACGATAGGGCCGCGCATTGTCCCAGCCCTTGCAACAGGCTTGCCTTGGATTGACGCTGCGCCGCAACATTGCGGTGCGTGAACGGCTTAGCTACGATGAATGCTCCCTCGCAAGCCCAATAAATCCCCTGAAGGAGGCAGCATGTCGGTCAAGGTATCCATGAAGGTCAACGGCAAGCCGGTCTCTGCCGACCTCGAGGCGCGGACCCTGCTGGTGACCTTCATCCGCGAGCAACTGCGGCTCACCGGCACCCACGTCGGCTGCGATACGGCGCAGTGCGGCGCCTGCACCGTCCTGATGAACGGCAAGGCGATCAAGAGCTGCTCGATCGTCGCCATGCAGGCCGAGGGCGCCGACATCCTCACCATCGAAGGCGTGGCCAAGCCCGACGGCACGCTGCACCCGATGCAGGCGGCGTTCAAGGAGAACCACGGCCTGCAATGCGGCTTCTGCACGCCCGGCATGGTGATGAACGCGCTCGACTTCGCCAAAAGCCACCCCGACCCGACCGAGGAGGAAGTGCGCGACAGCCTCGAAGGCAATTTGTGCCGCTGCACCGGCTACCACAACATCGTCAAGAGCATCATGGCCGGCGCGCGTGCGATGGCAGGCAAGCCATGACCGCCTCCCTGATCGGCGCGCGGATCCAGCGCAAGGAGGATTACCGCTTCCTCACCGGGGCCGGCCTGTACACCGACGACGTCGCGCTGCCGGGCCAGGCGTACGCGGCGTTCGTAAGATCGCCTCACGCGCACGCCAGGATCAAGAAGATTGCCGCGGACCAGGCGAAAAAGTCGCCGGCAGTGCTTGCGGTCTATACGGGCGCCGATCTGGCGGCGGCGAAGGTGGGCGGCCTGCCCTGCGGCTGGCTGATCACCGACGTCAACGGCCAGCCGATGAAGGAGCCGCCGTACCCGCCGCTCGCGCAAGGCAAGGTGCGGCACGTCGGCGAGCGCGTCGCGGTAGTGATCGCCGAATCGCTCGCCCAGGCGAGGGATGCCGCCGAGCTCATCGAGGTGGATTACGAAGTCTTGCCGGCGCTCGTCGACCCTGTAAAAGCCAAAGGCGCGCCGGCGATTCATGAAGCGGCGCCGGACAACACCTGCTACGTCTGGGCGCTGGGCGACAAGGCGGCGGTCGACAGCGCGTTTGCCAAGGCGGCGCACGTCACCAAGCTCGATTTCGTCAACAACCGCCTGATACCGAACGCGATCGAGCCGCGCGCGGCCAACGCTACGTACTCGCGCGCCGAGGCAGCGTACACGCTCTATGTCGCGAGCCAGAACCCGCACGTGGAGCGGCTGCTGATGACCGCCTTCGTGCTGGGGCTGCCCGAGAACAAGGTGCGCGTGGTCGCGCCCGACGTCGGCGGCGGCTTCGGCTCGAAGATCTACCTCTATCCCGAGGACGTGGTGGTCACCTGGGCAGCCAAGCAGCTCAACCGCCCCGTGAAGTGGACCGCCGAGCGCACCGAGTCCTTCGTCTCGGACGCGCATGGCCGCGACCACGTGACCACGGCGGAGCTCGCGCTGGACCGGGACGGCAGGTTCCTCGCCCTGCGCGTGCGCACGACGGCGAACCTCGGAGCGTATCTCTCGACCTTCGCGTCGTGCATCCCGACCATCCTGTACGCCACGCTCCTCGCCGGACAGTACACGACGCCGCTCATCCACTGCGAGGTCACCGCGGTGTTCACCAACACCACGCCGGTGGACGCCTACCGCGGTGCGGGGCGCCCTGAGGCGACCTACGTCGTCGAGCGGCTGGTCGAAACCGCTGCGCGCGAAATGAAGCTCGACCCGGCCGGCATCCGCCGCAAGAACTTCATCCGCCAGTTTCCCTACCAGACGCCGGTCGCGCTGTGCTACGACACCGGAAACTACGAGGCGACCCTCGATGCGGTGATGAAGATGGCGGACGTCGCGGGGTTCAAGCAGAGAAAGGAAGAATCCCTCAGGAAGGGCAGGCTGCGCGGCCTGGGGTACGCCTGCTACATCGAGGCCTGCGGCATCGCCCCGTCGAACGTGGCCGGAAGCCTCGGCGCGCGCGCCGGTCTTTTCGAGGCCGGAGAGATCCGCGTGCATCCGACCGGCACCGTGACCGTGTTCACCGGCTCGCACTCGCACGGCCAGGGGCACGAAACGACGTTCGCGCAGGTGGTCGCCGATCGACTCGGCCTGCCGATGGAAAACGTCGACATCGTGCACGGCGACACTTCGAAGGTGCTGTTCGGCATGGGCACCTACGGCTCGCGCTCCATCGCGGTCGGCGGCACGGCGATCGTGAAGGCGCTCGACAAGATCATCGCCAAGGGGAGGAAGATCGCCGCGCACCTGCTCGAGGCAGCCGAGGCGGACATCGAGTACGACCGCGGCGTGTTCAAGGTGGCGGGCACCGACAAGCAGAAGACCTTCGGCGAGGTGGCGTTCGCGGCCTACGTGCCGCACCACTACCCGCTCGACAAGCTCGAGCCCGGCCTCAACGAGAACGCGTTCTACGACCCGACGAACTTCACCTTCCCCGCGGGCAGCTATGTCTGCGAGGTCGAGGTGGACCGCGACACCGGCGCAACGCAGGTCGTCGCCTTCACCGCGGTGGACGACTTCGGCAAGGTCATCAATCCGATGATCGTCGACGGTCAGGTGCACGGCGGGCTGGCGCAGGGCATCGGGCAGGCGCTCACCGAAGGCTGCCGCTACGACAGCACCGGGCAGCTGCTCACCGGATCATTCAGCGACTACGCCATCCCTCGCGCAGGCGACGTGCCGCTGTTCAAGCTCGACACGCGCGAGACGCCCTGCACGCACAACCCGCTCGGCGTGAAGGGATGCGGCGAGGCGGGCGCGATCGGGGCGCCGGCGGCGGTGATGAACGCGATCACCGACGCCCTCGGCGTGAAGGACCTCCCGATGCCCGCCACGGCGCAGACCGTGTGGCGCTCGATGCACAAGGCAGCCTAGGAGAATAGCGATGCATGCCTTCGAATATCACCGGCCTTCGAACGTGAAGGACGCCGTCGCCCTGGTCTTGAAGAAGGAGGAAGGCAGATACCTCGCCGGCGGCCAGAGCCTGGTGCAGGCGATGAAGCTGCGCCTGTCGTCGCCGACCGATCTCATCGATCTCAACGCGATCAGCGACCTGAAGGCGCTGAAGACGGAGAGCAATGCGGTGACGATCGGAGCGATGGTTCGGCACGCCGAGGTGGCCGCCTCGAGCGGCGTGAGGAAGGCGATTCCCGCGCTCGCCGCGCTTGCCGGCATCATCGGCGACCGGCAGGTCAGGCACATGGGCACGATCGGCGGCTCGCTCGCCAACAACGACCCGGCGGCCGACTACCCGGCGGCCGTGCTTGCCCTGGGCGCCACCATCGTCACCAGCAAGCGCAAGATCGAGGCCGATCAATTCTTCAAGGGCCTGTACGAAACCGCGCTCGAGCCGGGGGAGCTGATCACTGCGGTCTCGTTCCCGGTCCCGCAGCGCGCCGCCTACATGAAGTTCAAGAACCCGGCGTCGCGCTTCGCCATCGTCGGCGTATTCGTCGCCGACTTTGGCGGCAAGGTGCGGGTCGGCGTGACCGGAGCCGGGCCCTGCGCGTTCCGCCAGACCGACATGGAGAAAGCGCTCGCCTCGAAGTTCGCGCCCGAGTCGGTCGCCAGCATCAAGGTGAAGGCCGACGGCCTCAACAACGACCTGCACGCGAGCCCGGAGTACCGCGCGCACCTGATCAGCGTCATGGCCAAGCGCGCCGTCGCGGCGGCGCTGAAATAAACCGTTCATGGCTCGCCCGCTGCCGAGCTCCATCGACGAAACGCAGAAGCTCCTCGCTGCAGGCGACTACGTCGCCGATCGCAGCCTCGCCACCTCTCTTTTCCTCGCCCTCGCCATGCGCCGGCCGCTGTTCCTGGAGGGCGAGGCCGGGGTCGGCAAGACCGAGATCGCCAAGGTCATCGCCCAGGGCCTGGGCCGGGAGCTCATCCGCCTGCAGTGCTACGAGGGGCTGGACATCGCGCAGGCTGCCTACGAGTGGAACTACTCGCGGCAGATGATCGAAATCCGGCTGGCGGAAGCCGCGGGGGAGAAGTCGAAGGAGAAACTCGCGGCCGACATTTACTCCGAGAAATTCCTGATCAAAAGACCTCTGGCGCGCGCGCTGGAAGGCCATTCGCCGGTCCTGCTCATCGACGAGCTCGACCGCACCGACGAGCCCTTCGAGGCCTACCTGCTCGAGGTGCTGTCGGACTGGCAGATCACGATTCCAGAGGTCGGCACGCTGCGCGCGGCCGAGCCGCCGATCGTGATCATCACCTCCAACCGCACGCGGGAGATCCACGACGCCGTGAAACGGCGCTGCTTCTACCACTGGGTGGATTTCCCTGACGCGCAGCGCGAGCTCGAGATCCTGCACCGCAAGGCGCCGAAGGCGCGCGAGGCGCTGTCCAGGGAAGTGGTCGCTTTCGTGCAGCGGCTGCGAAAAAGCGATCTGTTCAAGCTGCCGGGGGTCGCCGAGACGATCGACTGGGCGAACTGCCTGGTGGCGCTCGACCGCGTCGCGCTCGATCCCGAAACCGTGAACAACACGCTGGGCGTGCTGCTCAAGTACCGCGACGACCTGGAGAAAGTCGCCGGCGAGGAAGCCGCGCGCCTGGTCGGCGAGGCGAGGGCCGCGGCTGCCGCCTGAGCATCGCATGAGGCGATGAGCGAAGGCCGGCTGGCGGAGAACGTCATGCATTTCGCCCGCCTGTTGCGGGCGGCCGGCCTGCGCATCGGTTCGGACCGGGTGATCGACTGCGTGCGTGCGCTGGAGATCACCGGCGCGAATCACGAAGTCATGCGGCGCGACGACTGGTACTGGACCATGTCGGCAGTGCTCCTGTCGCGGCAGGAGCAGCGGCCGATCTTCGACCAGGCGTTCCAGATCTTCTGGCGCGACCCCAAGCTCACCGAGAGGATGATGCAGATGCTGCTGCCGCAGGCCTACGGCCGCGCCGCAAGACCCGAGCAGCAGCAGAGCCAGCGCCTCACCGACGCGCTGTTCAGCCAGCAGCGCGAAGCGCGCGAGAAGGAGGCGCAGCGCCTGGACATCGAGGCGCGGCTCACTTTCTCGTCGCGCGAGGTGCTGCAGCGCATGGACTTCGACAGCATGTCGGCCGCCGAGCTCGCCGAGGCGAAAAAAATGATCGCCCGGCTGCGTCTGCCGTTGCCGATGATACGCACCAGAAGATTCCGGCCCGAGCGCGCCGGCCGGCGCATCGATCTGCGCGCCACGCTGCGCGAGTCGCTGCGCGAAGGCGGCGACATCATCCCGCTGGTGCGCGCGGCGCCCGGTGAGCTGCATCCGCCGCTGGTCGTGCTGTGCGACATCTCGGGCTCGATGAACCCGTATTCGCGGATGTTCCTGCATTTCCTCCACGCCATCACCAACGACCGCGACCGGGTGAGCGTGTTCGTGTTCGGCACCCGGCTGACCAACATCACCCGGCAGCTGCGTCACCGCGATGTCGACGTGGCGATGGCCAGGGTCGCCGACGCGATCAAGGACTGGTCGGGCGGCACGCGCATCGGCGCCTCGCTGCGCGAGTTCAATTTCAAGTGGGCGCGCCGCACGCTCGGGCAGAACGCGTGCGTGCTGCTGGTCTCCGACGGCCTCGACCGCGAGGCCGGCGAGGGCCTCGGCGAGGAAATGGAGCGGCTCGCGAAATCGAGCCGCTACCTGGCGTGGCTCAATCCGCTCCTGCGCTACGACAAGTTCGAAGCGAGGCCGGCGGGCGTGCGCGCGATGCTGCCGCACGTCGATCTGTTCCTGCCGGTGCATAATCTGAAGAGCCTCGTCGACCTCGCCAAAACGCTGAACGGCCCCATGACCCGGCAAAATCAGGAGAAGCGCGCATGGAAATGAAGGGCGAGCAGCTGATCCCGGCGCCGCAGCAGGCGGTCTGGGACGCGCTCAACGATCCCGGGGTGCTGAAGGCCTGCGTACCCGGCTGCGAGTCGATCGAAAAGAGCGGCGACAACGAGTATCAGGTGCTGATGGTGGCGCGCGTCGGCCCGGTGAGCGCCAAGTTCAAGGGCAGGCTGACGCTCTCCGACATCAACCCGCCCAGCTCCTACTCGATCTCCTTCGAAGGCCAGGGCGGCGCCGCGGGATTCGCGAAGGGCAGCGCCCAGGTGAAGCTGCTTTCGGAGGGAACTCATACCAAGCTGTCGTATGAAGTGAGGGCCAACGTCGGCGGCAAGCTGGCGCAGATCGGCTCGCGCCTGGTCGACGCGGCGGCGAAAAAAGTCGCCGACGACTTCTTCAGGAATTTCAAGGAAAACTTCGCTTCTGCGGCGCCCAGCGACCCTGGTCTGCCCGACGTGTCGGACACGACGCTGCGTCTTTTCGCCGCGGGCGCGCTGCTGGTGTTTGGCGTTTCGATGTACTTCTTTCTCGCATAGAAATGGGTGTCGTCTCGCGCATGGACAAGGTGGTCAACGCGTTCGTCGCGCGCTGCGCATGGTTCCACCAGCCGATGACCCGGGGCCGCGCGCGCATGTTCGCGCTGCAGCACCGGCTCAACACGCGGCAGCGCAACTCCGTGCTCAAGCTCAAGGTGGCAACCAATTGCAGCGACTGGGACACCCGCCTGCGCATCATCCAGGCCTGTAGCGAGGAGGTGATCGCCGACCACCAGCACGGCGGCGGCCGCCCGCACTGGAAGATCCTCGAGGACCTCGGCCTGCGCATCGGCCTGAAGCGCCGCGAGCTGCAGGACGCGCAGCCGCTGCCCTCGACCGAGCTCGCCTGGGCGGCGTGGGAAGGGTTGATGGCGAATCGCCACTGGCTCGAAGGCATCGTCGCCAACACCTGCGCCGAGCGCATCAATGTGCCGGGCTACGGCAGCGGGCTGTTCAGAAGGCACGGCTGGTTCGGCATCGAGCGGCTGCGCTGGGCAAAGCTGTTCGGCCTCGCGGACGACGAGCTCGAGTTCTTCGAGCTGCACACCGAAGCCGACCTCGAGCACTCGAACACCGGCTGGCGCGCGGTGGAGAAATTCGCCAGGCAGCTGCGCATGGAAGACGCCGCGGTCAGGGCCTGCGAGCGCAACCTGTACGTGTGGGAGCACTATCTCAATGGGATCGCCGCGGCCGGGGATGCTTCGCGTTCTTAGGGGATTTCTGGCAGTCAGCGTTGCTCTGTTTGCGTCGGTCGCCGCCGGGCAGTACCCCTCCAAACCCGTCCGCCTGCTGGTGCCGATCCCGCCCGGCGGCGGGCCGGACCTGGTGGGGCGCCTCATCGCCGCGCGCCTGAGCGAGACGCTGGGCCAGCCGGTGGTGGTCGAGAACCGCGTCGGCGGCAACGGCATGGTGGCGGGCGAAGCCGTAGCGAAGGCCACGCCCGACGGGCACACGCTGCTGGTCGGCATGGACAGCCTGATCGCCATCAACCCGCATCTCTACGAGCGCATGCCGTTCGATCCGCTGACGGACCTGGCGCCGGTGTCGAGCCTGGTGTCGAACGGCTTCTTCCTGGTGGTGAATCCCCAGCTGCCGGTGCAGAGTCTCGCCGAGTTCATCGAGTACGCGAAGCGGGCGAACCCGCCCCTGCACTACGCCTCGGGCGGCAACGGCAGCCAGCACCACCTGACGATGGAACGGCTGAAGGGACGCGCCGGGATCGCGCTGGTGCATATCCCGTACAGGGGCGGCGCGCCGGCGACGACCGCGACCGTGTCCGGCGAAGTCGCGGCGATGATGTCGGGGACTTCCACCGCGCCGCAGATCAAGGCCGGGCGCCTGCGCGTGCTCGCGTACACCGGCCCGCAGCGCTCGAGCCTGCTGCCCGAGGTGCCGACCATCGCCGAAACCTACCCCGAATTCGAAATGACGCAGTGGTACGGCCTGTTCGCGCCGGCGGCGACCCCGGAGCCGGTGGTCTCGCGGCTGCGCGACGAGGTGAGCCGCATCCTCAGGGAGCCGGAGATCCGCGAGCGCCTGCACAACGCGGGCGGAGTGGAAGCCTGGATCACGACGCCCGGGGAATTTGCCGCGGCGATCCGCGACGATCACGCGAAGTACGCGCGCCTGGTGCGGGAAATCGGCGCGCGAATCGATTAAAGTGGCGGCATGTCCGCGCCCGAACGACGCCCTGCCGCGATCCTGTACGTCGAGCTGCGCAACTTCACGCGGCTCTCCGAAACCCTGGAGGCGCCGCAGGTGCTGCAGCTCGCCAACGAATTCTTCTCCTTCACGGGGAAGCACATCGGCGAGCGCGGCGGCCGCGTGCTGTCCCTGCATAACGATTCGCTGATCGCCTCGTTCAGCGGGGAAGACCGGCTGGAATTCAGCATTTACGCGCTCAAGGCGGCACAGCAGATCCAGCGCGAATTCGAGCCGATCGGCGAGCGCTGGCAGAACGACTACGCCCTGCCCGCCGCGGTGGCCCTCGGTCTGCACGTGGGCGACACCGTGTTCGGCATGGCGGGCCCCGACGACGGCCAGCAGTACGTCGCCTTCGGCGACTGCGTCAGCATCTCCGAGCGCCTGGTGCACCGCGCGCGCGCCGGCGAGATCGTGCTATCGCTTGCGTTCATGAGGGCGATCGGCGCCACGGTCAAGACGCTGGGGGCCGAGGAGCTGCCGCCGCTCGAGCTCGCGCGGCGGCCGCCGATCGCGATCTACGGCATGGTGCTCAACACGCGGCTGGACTTTACTTAGCGCCCAGGGCCTCGCGCATCGCCTGCGCGAGCGCTGCGGCGGGATGGGCGCCCGAGACGCCGAGCTTGCGGTCGAAGATGAAGGTCGGCACCGCGGAAATGCCCAGAGCGCGCATCTGTTCTTCCAGCGCAGCGACTTCCCTGGCGTCGGATTCCTGCGGCCAGCCTGAAACCCTGCTGCACTGCGCGATTTCCTCCAGCACTTTCGGGTCGCCGACGTCTTTGCCTTCCTCGAAGTAGGCGCGGAAAAGCTCGTCGACCACCTTCTGCCCCTGGCCCTGGCGCTGGGCGAGATCGATCAAGCGGTGCGCGGCGCTGGTGTTGGGCGTGCGCGCCATGCGCTCGAACGCGAACTCGATGCCCTCGCCGCGCCCTTCCGCGGCGACGCGCGCGTCAAGCTGCCGTCCCCGCTCGATCGAGCCGAATTTCGCCTTGCGGTACTCGGCGCGAGGCATCCCGCCCTGCGGCATCTCGGGGTTCAGCTGAAAAGGCAGGTAGCGAACGCTCACCTGCGCTTCGTCGCCCAGAAGCGTGAGCGCTTTTTCAAGTCGCCGCTTGCCGATGTAGCACCATGGGCAAACGACGTCGGAAACCACCTCGATGGTCAACGGCTTCCCCACTACTGCTTCTTTGCGGGAATGGTCCAGAGGTAGATGGTCCGGCCGCTGAGCTCGACCCGCTTATCGGGTTTCCACTTGCCCATGTCGAACTGGTGCGAAACGATGCGCGTGCCGGGCTTGAGCTGCTCCATCAGCCGCGGCATCAGCTTCACGTTGAGGTCCGGCAGCAGGTAGAGCGTCACCACCGTGGCGTCGTGGAAGTCGGCCTGGAACAGGTCCTCGTTGCGGAATTTCACCAGGCTGGTGACGCCGTTCTTCTTCGCGTTCTCATTGGCTTCCTGGATGCGCTCCGGGTCGATGTCGATGCCCACCGCTCGAACGCCGAACTTCTTCGCCGCGGTGACCGGGATGCGGCCGTCGCCCGAGCCGAGGTCGTAGAGCACGTCGCCTTTCTTGACGTTGGCAAGCCGCAGCATCTCGTCCACGACCTCCTGCGGAGTCGGCACGAAGATGACGTCGGGAACCTGGTGGCGGCGCGGCTGCGCCTGCGCAAGCTGATAGAACGACGGTTGCGGCTCTAGCGCGGCCGCTGGCGCCGCGGCAATCAGCGCCGCGCTGATCGAGATCAGGGTTCGCATGAGGCAAATTATGCCTCAGCGAACAAAGGATCCGCCTTAAGGCGAAAGACCGGTCGCGAAGCGGCTCGAAGTCACCGCCGCGTCGACCTCGCGCTCCTCGTCGGCCTTGATGTCCTGGGCAGGCAATACCGGCACGCCGGGCTGGGCCTGCGGCTCGACCAGCGCTTCCTCCAGATCGCCGGTGCCGTGGACTTCGATCCGCGCCCATGTAATCAACAGGATGGCAACGAAGATGGCCAGCACGGCGATGATCGCGGTGACCGGATGTTCGCGCCGGGGATCAGGAGTGCTGCGCTGGGGTTGAATGCAGGCCGGTCCCATACCGATTAGACGTTTGGGTCGCCCCTGTGTTCGAAACGAACTAGTCGCCGGCGATTGTCATGTTCTCAACCAGGATCGAACCGCTCGACCGGCCGCTCCGCACGAGCACGTCGCTGCCAACTGCGACGATACCCTTGAACATGTCTTTCAGGTTGCCGGCGATCGTGATTTCCTCCACGGGATAGCGAATTTCGCCGCCCTCGATCCAGTAGCCCGACGCGCCGCGCGAGTAATCGCCCGTCACCAGGTTCACGCCCTGACCCATGAGCTCGGTGACGAGAAGCCCGCGCTGGAGTTTCTTCAGCATGCCGGCGAAGTCCGGTCCCTCGGAGCGCACCACGAGATTGTGGTGACCGCCCGCATTGCCGGTGGTTTTCAGGCCGAGCTTGCGCGCCGAATAGCTGCCGAGGAAATAGCCTTCGACGACGCCGTCGCGCACGACGGCGCGGCCGCGCGTCGCAACGCCTTCCTCGTCGAACGGCGTGCTGGCCATCCCCTGCTTCTCGTGCGGGCGCTCGTCGATGCGCACCAGCGGCGAGAACACCCGCTTGCCGAGGCTGTCGACGAGGAACGAGGTCTTGCGGTACAGGTTGCCGCCGTTCACCGCCGAGACGAAATGGCCGATCAGCTGCAGCGCCGCCGGCGCCTCGAACAGCACCGGCGCCTGGCAGGTCGCAATCTTGCGCGCGCCGAGGCGCGCCACGGCGCGCTGTCCGGCGTAGCGTCCCAGCGCCTTCGGCTCGGCGAGCTTCGCGGGCACGCGGGCGGCGCTGAACCAGTCGTCGCGCTGCATCAGGCCCTTGTCCTCGGCGATCACCGAGCACGAGATCCAGTGCCGCGAGCCGGGATAGCCGCCCACGAAGCCGAGGCTGTTCGCGAAGACGAACTGCGACTGGTGAGCGGCGACGGTCGCGCCTTCCGAGTTGCGTATTTTTTTTGAAACGGAAAAGGCCGCCGCCTCGCAGCGCCGCGCGATGTCGATCGCCTCCTCCGTGGACAATCCCCACGGGTGGAACAGATCGAGGTCGGGCTGCTCGCGCGCGAGCAGCTCCGCATCCGGCAATCCGGCGCATTCGTCTTCTGCGGTATGGCGCGCGATGGCGAGCGCGGCATCGACCGTCTGCTCGAGCGCCGCAGGCGAGAAGTCAGAGGTGCTGGCGTGGCCGCGGCGCACTTTGGGACGCTCGCCCAGGTAGATCGAGACGCCGACGCTGCGGTCGCGGTTGTGCTCGATGGTGTCGGGCTGGCCCTTGCGCACCGTCACCGTGAGGCCATAGGCCTCGGAGACGTCGCAATCGCAGGCGTTTGCGCCGGCCTGCCTGGCGCGCTCGAGCACCACTTGCGCGAGGCTGCGCAGCTCGCCGGGGTCGCAGCTGAAACCGTGGCGCTTCGGCATGGGGGCGCTATGATAACAGCGCGTGCAGGACGAAATCGTCAGCAAGACCCGCAAGAAACGCGAGATGCACGAGCTGCAGGCGCTCGGCGTGGCGCTGGTCGAGCTCCCTGAAACGCAATTGAAAACAATGGCGCTCGCGGACGATCTGCTGCAAGCCGTGCTCGAGGCGAAGCGCATCAAGAGCCACGAGGCTAGACGTCGGCAGATGCAGTACATCGGCCGCTTGATGCGCGACATCGATGCGGCCGCGATCCGCGGCCGCCTCGGCGAGATCGAAGGCAGCTCCGCGCAGGCGAGCGCGGCTCACCGCCGCCTCGAAAGCTTGCGGGAGCGCCTGCTGAGCGACGACGCGGCGCTCACCGACTTCGCCGCAGAGCATCCAGGCGCCGACCTGCAGACCTTGCGCACCTTGATCAGGAATTCGCGGAAGCAGCTGCAAGAGGGCAATCGGACGCGGGCCTACCGGGAGCTGTTCCGCTTCATCCGGCAATGCAGCGAAGCCAGATGAAGGAAGAACTGATCGTCGGCCTGGTCTCCATCAGCGACCGCGCCTCGGCCGGCGTCTACCGGGACGAAGGCATCCCGTCGCTCAAGGAATGGCTGAATGCCGCGATCGCCTCGCCCGCCTGGCGCGACGAAACGCGCCTCATCGCCGACGAGAGGGCGATCATCGAGTCGACGCTCGTCGAGCTGGTCGACGAGAAGGGCTGCCACCTCGTCCTCACCACCGGCGGCACCGGACCCGCCCGGCGCGACGTCACGCCCGAAGCAACGCTCGCCATCGCCGACAAGGTCATGCCCGGCTTCGGCGAGCAGATGCGCTCGCTCAGCCTGAAATTCGTGCCGACCGCGGTCCTGTCGCGGCAGGTGGCGGTGATCCGCAAGCAGGCGCTGATCATCAATCTGCCCGGCCAGCCGAAATCGATCCGCGAGACGCTGCAGGGATTGCCCGACGCGCCGGGAATCTTTGCCGCGGTGCCCTACTGCATCGACCTGATCGGCGGCCCCTACATCGAGACCAACGAAGCCGTGGTCAAGGCCTTCCGGCCGAAGTCAGCCATCAGAAAGAAGTAGATCTTCCATCGAGGAGAGCGCCATGCGCAGCAATCTCATTGCCGGCCAGTGGACGGCGGGCAAGCAGACCAATCCCAATATCAATCCATCGGACGTCTCCGACGTGATCGACCAGTACGCGGCCGGCGACGCGGCCGCCGTCGATGTGGCGGTCGCGGCGGCGCGAGCGGCATTCCCCGCGTGGTCCGTCTCCACGCCGCAGCAGCGTTTCGACGCGCTCGATTTCGTCGGCACCGAGATCCTCGCGCGCCGCGCCGAGCTGGGCGAGCTGCTCGCGCGCGAGGAGGGCAAGACGACGCCGGAGGCGACCGGCGAGGCCGCGCGCGCCGGGCAGATCTTCAAGTTCTTCGCCGGCGAGGCGCTGCGCACCGCGGGCGAGATCATTCCCTCGATACGCCCGGGCATGAGCGTGGAGGTGACGCGCGAGCCGATCGGCGTGGTTGGCCTGATCACCCCCTGGAATTTCCCGATCGCGATTCCCGCCTGGAAGATCGCGCCCGCGCTCGCGTACGGCAACTGCGTGCTGTTCAAGCCGGCCGATCTCGTGCCGGGCTGCGGCTGGGCGCTGGCGGACATCCTCAGCCGCTCAGGCCTGCCGGCCGGCGTGTTCAACCTCGTCATGGGGCGCGGCGCAGTGGTCGGCGAGGCCATCCTCCATCACCCCGGGATCGACGGCATCAGCTTCACCGGCTCGCAGGCGGTCGGCCGGCGCGTCGGAGAGGTTGCATTCAAGCGCGGGGCGAAGTTCCAGCTGGAGATGGGCGGCAAGAACCCGCTCGTCGTGCTGGACGACGCGCAGCTCGACCAGGCGGTGGAAGTCGCCGTGCAGGGCTCGTTCTATTCCACCGGCCAGCGCTGCACCGCCTCGAGCCGCATCATCGTCACGCAAGGCATTCACGACGCGTTCGTGTCGCGCCTCGCCGAGCGCGCGCGAGCGCTGGTCGTCGGCGACGCGCGCGATCCCAGGACGCAGATCGGGCCGGTGGTCGATGCGCGCCAGCTCGAGCAGGACGAGCGCTACGTCTCGATCGGCAAGGACGAGGGGGCGCGGCTGCTGGCCGGCGGCGAACGCCTGAAGCGAGACAAGAACGGCTATTACTTCGCGCCGGCGGTGTTCGCGGAGGCGAAAAACTCCATGCGCATCTGCCGCGAGGAGATCTTCGGGCCCGTGGCGGCCGTGGTGCGGGCGCGCGATTACGACGAGGCGCTCGCGCTGGCAAACGACACCGAGTTCGGTCTTTCGTCCGGAATCTGCACCACCTCGCTCAAGCACGCATCGCACTTCAAGCGCCACGCGCAGGCCGGACTGGTGATGGTCAACGCGCCGACCGCCGGCGTCGACTATCACGTGCCGTTCGGCGGCCGCAAAGGCTCGAGCTACGGCCCGCGCGAGCAGGGCCGCTACGCCGTCGAGTTCTACACCACCGTCAAGACCGCGTACACCCTGGCCTAGCTGAAGCCAGCTACTCGTCGCTCTCGGCAGGCGGGCGGTCGCGCATGTCGCGGACTTCGGTGTTCATGCCGACGTCCTTGCGGCGCCGCTTCGCCAGAAGCTTTCCGGTCTCGAAGTAATCGCCCTTCACCGCCATGGCCGCGGCTCGCTCCAGCTCATCGGGCCACTCGCCGAGCGAGTAGCCGTACCACGGCGACTCGGGCTTGAGCCTGGGCAGGCCAAGCTCTTCCCAGATTGCCTTGGCGCGCTCCATGTACTCGCGCTTGGGGAGCGAGATCGGCGGGAAATCCTCTTTCAGCGTCGCGTCGATCAGCACCGCCGCATCCTCGCCCTGGTTGCGCTTGCTGCGCGGGCCGTGCCCCTGGTCGCGGTGCCGCAGGATCTGCAGGTCCAGGTCCGGGTTGGCGCGGTAGGACATCGCCCACAACAGGGCATCGGCATTGTCCGGATCGATGTCTTCGTTGACCGCGATGACATATTTTCCGGCGGCGCGATTCCAGGCGACCGCGCCGTAAAGAGCGCGCCAGATCTCCGTCCTGGGCGTATTGCGGTCCATGATCAGCACCACGACCTTGCGCAGATTCGTGAGCGGCTCGTGCATCGACACCCGCTTGACGCCGCGGATGCCGAGCGCGTTGCGCAGGTGGTCGAGGAACAGCGGCTCGAGCGCGACGCGCTTGATCAGGCTCGACTCGCTCGGCGTGACCTGCGAGATGATCGAAGTCAGGATCGCATCGCGCCGGCGCGTGATGCAGGTCACTTCCATGTAGGCGTTGAACTCCTGCAGGTTGACGTGGCCGTGGGACTCGCCGAACGGCGCCTCGGGCTCGAGGTACTCGGTCTCGATCCAGCCCTCGACCACGATCTCGGCTTCCGCCGGCACCAGCAGGTCGACGCTCTTCGCCTTGACCACGTTGATGGGCACCCCGGCCAAGCCGCCGGCCAGATGCAGCTCGTCGAGCGTTTCCGGCGCCTTCTGCGCCGAGGCGAACGCGATGCACGGCGGAGCGCCGAGCACCACCGCCGCCGCAAGCTTCTTTCCCGAGCGCTTCATCTTTTCCCAATGCACGTAGATGCCGGGACGCAGCTCCAGCGACGGATTCATTCCCAGCCGCCGCGGCGCCTTCACCTGCCCGCGGTAGATGCCCATGTTCTGGATGCCGTTGTCGGGGTCCTTCGTGATGTATTGCGACAGCGTGGTGAATGGCGCGATGTCCCAGCCCGGCGTGGAGATGGGGATCGGCAGCGCGTCCAGCCCCTTCCCCGGCTGGTCGAGCTCGTTGCCCTCGATCACGATTTCCTGGCAGGGCGCGCCTGTCACGACGCGCGGCTCGATGGGATTCGCCATCGCCCTGCTCCAGGTCTCGTTGATCCTTTCCAGGTCGCAGCCCATGCCAAGGCGGTAGATCTCCCGGCTGGCGGCAAGTGCGCCGACCACGACCGGTATGTCGTACTTGCGCCCCTTGCTGTCGACGACGTTGGTGAACAGGAACGCCTTCCTGTCGCGCTCCTCGATGCCGCCGCGAAACTGCCAGCGGACGAGCGGGTGCATTTCCGTGTCCTTGTTGATCGGGCGCTCGACCGTGATCAGCAGGCCCGCTTTCTTGAGCGCTGCCAGGTGTTCGTGCAGGTCAGCATAGCCGCGTGACGCCATGGACGTTCTCTCTTATTCGACGGTGATGTTCTTTTCCCGGATGACCCTGCTCCACTTCGCCTGATCGTCCCGCACCAGCCTGGCCAGCGCCTGCGGCGTGCCGGCGACGACCTCGGCGCCGAGAGCCTCGAATCGCTTCGGCATGCCCGGATCGGCCAGGATCCTTGAAAGGCTCGCATGCAGCCGCTCGACGATCTCCTTCGGCGTCGCCGCGGGCGCAAACATCGCCACCCACGATTCCGTCTCGAAGCCGGGATAGGTCTCCGCAATGGCCGGCAGCTCCGGATAAAAGGGCGACCGGGCCGGCGAGCTGACCGCCAGGGCCACCAGCTTGCCGGATTTGATGTGCTGCTGGATCGTGCCGCCGCCCTGGATGAGCATCACCTGCACCTGGCCCGACATGAGGTCCTGGATGGCTGGACCGCCGCCCTTGTAATGCACCGGCACCGTCTCGATGCCGGCGACCTCCTTGAAAAGCTCGTACGCGAGCCGGCTCGAGGAGGCAGGTCCGGCGGAACCGTAATTGAGCTGCGGGCCGTTCTGCTTCGCAAGCGCGACGAACTCCTGCAGGCTTTTCACGCCCAGGGCGGGATTCACCAGCAGCACTTGCGGATAGCGGCAGACCTGCATGACGGGCGCGAAATCGCGCACCGGGTCCCATTGCACGCCCTTGAAGAGGAAAGGGTTGATCGCGAAGGTGTCGAACGTGACGAGCAGCGTGTGCCCGTCGGGCAGCGACTCGGCGACCTGCTGCGTGGCGACGATGCCGCCCGACGTGACGCGGTTCTCAACGATGAACGGCCGGCCCAAGGCCTCGGCGAGCTGCGACGCGAGGAGCCGCGCGACCAGGTCGCTGCCGCCCCCGGGGCTCGACGGCACCACGACGCGGACCGCTTTGCTCGGATAGCCCTGCGCCGCCGTGTACGACGCGCAAATCGCCAGCAGCACTGAAAGGACAAGGCGCACTTAATCTTTCGCGGCGCCCGTCCAGCCGTTCGCGGTGATGTCGACCACGATGCCGTCCGGGTCGCGGAACTTCACTTCATAGAAGCCGGTGCCCTCCAGCGCCTCGCCCATCCAATGGCTGCCGCCCGCCGCCTCGATCGCCTTGCGCGTCGCCGCCACATCGTCGACCAGGAAACCGAAATGGTGAAGGCCAACGAAACCCCGGCCGAGCTCGCCTGCGGCTTCCTCGGTCTTGTAGTGCAGCAGCGCGAGATTGATCACGCCGTCGCTGAGGTAAACACCGCTCGCGTTTTCCCAGTCCGTCTCTCCGACCTTCTTCAGCCCGAACGCCTGCATGTAGAACTCGGCGGCCTTCCGGGGATCTGGAACTGTGATCGCGACGTGGCGCAGCTTGGCCATGGGTTTTCTCCTAGAGCTCGCCGCGCCGGCATTTGAAGATGACTTCGTAGGCCTTCTCGGCGACCCGATTATCCAGCAAGCAGGCGACCGCCTGCACGAAGTCGCGCGGCGCTTCGGCGATCAGCAGATCCGTGACCCAGGCGTGCACGAGCCCCTGGCGCTTGTCGTCGGGCATCGAGAGCAGGTTTTCGAGCCGCTCGTACACGCTCTGATTCTCGCAGGCGGTGAGCAGCATGGTGATGAAGGTATCGATCTCGGCAACGCTTTTCATTGGACGCTCACTCGACGACGATGTTGCCCTCGCGCGCCACGCGCTGCCATTTCTCGTAATCGGCGCGCACGTAGGCGGCGAACTCCGCCTGGCCCATGTCGATCACGTCTCCGCCCATGCCGCGGTAGCGCTCGCGCACCGACTCGACGGCAAGTGCTCTGCGCAGGGCCGCGCTCAGTTTATCGATGATGCTCTGAGGAACGCCAACCGGCGCAAAAATTCCGGTGAAAGTGCTCGCTTCGTAGCCTTTGACGCCCGCCTCATCGAGCGTCGGCACGTTGGGCAGCAGCGCCGAGCGCTTGAGCGAGGAGATGGCCAGAACTTTGATGCGCCCGTCCCTGATATGGCCGATGGACGCGGTGAGCTGGTCCATCATCGATTCGACCTGGCTGCCGATCAGGTCGGTGAGGGCCGGGCCGCTTCCCTTGTAGGGCACGTGCAGCAGCTTCAGGTTGGCCTGCCGCATCAGCAGCTCGATCGCCAGATGGTTCGACGAGCCGTTGCCGGCGGAAGCGATGCTCACCTGTCCGGGTTTTGCTTTGACGAGAGAGAAGAATTCCTGGAAGGTCGACACCGGCGTCTTCGGTGCCACCGTCAGCACAATCGGCACGGACTGGATCGGCCCGACCGCCACCAGGTCCCTGAGCGGCTCGTAGGAAAGGTTCCTGAACACCGCCGGCCCGGAGGTGACGGTGCCGCTGGAGCCGAGGAGCAGGGTATAGCCGTCGGCGGGCGCCCTCACTACCGCCGCGGTGCCGATGGTGCCGCCGGCGCCGGCGCGGTTCTCGACGACCACCTGCTGGCCGAGCGCCTCGGAGAACGCCGGCGCGAGGGTGCGCGCGGTGATGTCGACGTTGCCGCTCGGCGGCCACGGCACCACGATGCGCAGCGCTCGGCTGGGGAAGTCCTGGGCCAGCCCGGCCAGGGAAAACGACCAGGCGAAAAGGACCGGCGCAATCCGCATCAACATGGGGAGGCTCCTCTTCCGGCAGGGCGGATGAAAGGGTACATTGACCGCATGAGCAAAGCCAAGGTCGCCGATCTCAAAAAGCACTATCCGGACCTCGCGCCGGACAAGGACTACCCGCCGCTCAAGTTCAAGTCGCTGAAAGGCCGGGTGAGCGCGGCCGAGTGGGAGGCGCGCGTCGATTGCGCCTGCGCGTACCGCCTGGTGCGCCATTACGACATGCACGACCTCATCTACAACCACATTTCCGCCCGCATCCCCGGAACCGAGGAGTTCCTGCTCAATCCCTTCGGGCTGCTGTACGAGGAGATGTGCGCGTCGTCGCTGATCAAGGTGGACCTCGAAGGCAAGGTGCTGTGGCAGCCCGACTGGCCGCAAGGACTCAACTACACCTTCAACCTCGCCGGCTTCGTCATCCACGGCGCGATTCACGCGGCGAAGCCCGACATTCACTGCGTGATCCACACGCACTCGCTCGCCGGCATGGCGGTGGCGTCGCTGAAGAAGGGCGTGCTGCCGATGACGCAGACGGCGATGCGCTTCTCGAGGATCGCCTATCATCCCTACGAAGGCGTAGTTCTGGAGATGGACGAGCGCCAGCGCCTCCTCGAGAGCCTGGGCGACTGCGAAGTGATGCTGCTGCGCAATCACGGCACGCTGGCGGTCGGCAAGACCGTGGGCGAGGCGTTCAACAACATGTACAGGCTGGAGCGCGCCTGCCGCGCGCAGCTGCTCGCGCAGTCGGCCAATGACGAAATCCTGCTGCCCGCCGCGGCGGTGATCGAGAAAACGGCCCATCTCTACAAGCCGGGAACGCGCCGGCAGATGGGGCTGCTCGAATGGCCGGCGATGCGGCGGCTCGCGGACCGCATCGACCCCTCGTACAAGACGTAATGCACGTCGTCGAGCGCTTCGCCGCCTGGGCGAGCGACTGGCGCTCGAAACCCATTCCGCCCGAAGTCCTGCATCACGCCAAGCGCGCAGTGATCGACTGGCACGCCGCGCTGTTTCCCGGCGCGGTGATGCCACCGGCGATCCTGCTGGAAAAAGCGCTGCGGGACGAACTGGACAAGGGGGATGCAACGCTGGCGCTCGGCCGGCGCGCGACGGTGCGCGCCGCGGCGCTCATCAACGGCACCGCCGCGCATACCGTCGAGGTCGACGACATCTTCCGCGAGGGCATCTATCATCCCGGAGCGCCCACGATCGCCGCCGCCCTGGCGCTGGCCCAGTCGCAAGGCGTCAACGGAGACCGCTTGCTTCGGGCGGTGGTCGTCGGCTACGAGATTTCCACGCGCATCGGCGCGGCGATGGGCCGCGCGCATTACCGCTTCTGGCACAACACCGGCACGATTGGCTGCTTTGGCGCCTGCGCCGCCGCGGCCGAGCTGCTCGCCCTCGATGGGCGGCGCTTCGCCAACGCACTGGCGACCGTGACTACGTTCTGCGCCGGCCTGCAGCAGGCCTTCCGCATGGATTCGATGTCCAAGCCGCTGCACGCCGGGCGTGCCGCCGAAGCCGGCGTGACCGCGGCGCTCGCCGCGCGCGAAGGCGTCACCGGCTCGCTCGATGTCATCGAAGGCGAGGCCGGTTTCGGGCGGGCGATGGCGGACGGTCCGGACTGGCAAGAGGCGCTCGCGACGCTGGGACGCGACTTCCACATCACGCGCATGACGTTCAAGAACCACGCCTGCTGCGGGCATGCGTTCGCCGCCATCGACGGCGCGCTCGCCCTCCAGGCGAAGATGGGCCTGCGGCCGGCGGAGATCGAGCGCGTGCGCGTCGGCACCTACCGCGCCGGCCTCGAGGTCGCGCATTATGAAGCGCCGCGCACCGCGGCGGAGGCACGCTTCTCGATGAAGTACGTGGTCGCCACCGCGCTCACCCACGGCAGTGTGCGGCTGGCTGCCTTTGAATCCCCGCGGCTCGAGAATGAAGAAACACGCTCGTTGATGAAAAGAATCTCGGTGGCCATCGATCCCGAGCTCGACGCCGGCTTTCCACGCCAGCGCGCGGCGCGCATCGCCATCGAGGCGCGCGGCGGCCGGCGCGAGGAGCTGCTGCAGCCGACGCGCATCGGCGACCCGGACGCCCCGCTGAGCGACCGCGCGCTGGAGGCCAAATACATGGAGCTCGCCGGCCCGGTGCTGGGCGAAGCGCCGGCGCGCAAGCTTCTCGAACGCCTGTGGCGGCTGGAAGCGGCACCCGCGCTCGCCTAGCGCAGGCGCTGTTTGCGCCCGGCGCCGTGGCGCTCATCGGCGCTTCCGGCGACGAGAAGAAAAACACCGCGCGGCCGCAGCGCTTCCTCAAGAAGCACGGGTATGCCGGACGCATCGTTCCCGTGAACCCGGGTCGAAAAGAAATGCACTCCCGCGTTCCGGACGGCATCGACCACGCCTTCATCATGGTGCAGGACGTCGAGCAGGCTCTCGAGGCCTGTCGGAATGTTCCCGTAGCGACGATCTATAGCAACGGCTTCGCGGACGCCGGTCGCGAAGGCATGGAGCGGCAAGCGCGTCTCGTTCTGCGTGCCCGGGAGCTCGGCGTGCGCCTCCTCGGCCCGAACAGCATGGGAGTCATCAATCTGCCCGGCCGCATGGCGCTCAGCGTGAACGCGGTGCTCGAGATCGATGCGCCGCCCACGGGGACGACGAGCCTCGTCTCGCAAAGCGGCACGATGCTCGGCACGGTGCTGTCGCGCGGCGCGGCGCGCGGCCTGGGCTTCTCGAAGCTGGTGTCGGTCGGCAACGAGGCCGATCTGGGCGTCGGCGAGCTGGTCGAGCTGCTGGTGGAGGACGCCGAGACGCGCGTGATCCTGCTGTTTCTCGAGACGGTGCGCGACGCCGACCGGCTCGCCGCCGCGGCGCGCGGGGCGCACGCCGCGGGAAAGCCGGTCGTCGCCTACAAGCTCGGGCGCTCCGCGCTGGGCGAAGCGCTGGCGCGCTCGCACACCGGCGCGCTCGCCGGCCTGGACGCCGCGCTCGATGCGTATTTCCGCGATTGCGGCATCCTGCGCGTCGACATGCTCGAGACGCTCGTCGAGATCGCACCCCTCGTCGCCGGCCGCCGGCCGCCGCAGCTCGGGCGAGCGCCGCGCGTCGCGGTCGTCACCACGACCGGCGGCGGCGCCGCCACGGTGGCGGACCGCCTTGGACTGCACGGCATCGAGACGGCCGCGCCCGACTCCGCTTCGCCGATCGTCGACCTGACCATGACGGCGACTGCGCAGCAATACACCGAAGTACTGGACCGGCTGCTCGATTTTCCCGGCTGCGACGCGGTGCTCGCCGCGGTCGGCTCATCGGCCCAGTTCCACCCGCAGCTCGCGGTCGAGCCGATCCTCGGCGCGAAGCGCGCCCCCAAGCCGCTCGCGGCCTTCCTCACGCCGCAAGCCGAGCGCTCTCTTGTCCTGCTCGCCGGGAAGGGGGTCGCCGCCTTCCGCACGCCCGAGGCCTGCGCCGACGCCTTTGCCGCCTACTTTTCATGGCGCGCGCCGCGCGAGCGCGAACGGGCCGAAGTCCCCTATCCCCTGTTCGACTATCCCTTCGAGCTGTTTGCCGCGGTGGGGATTCCGGTCGTCGAGCAGGCGCTCGCCCACGCGCCGGACTTCGCGCATTCGATTCCCTACCCCGTGGCGGTCAAGGTGATGGACGCCGATCACAAGACCGAGGCCGGGGGCGTGGCGCTCGGCATCGCCGGCCGCGTCGAGTTCGAAGCCCGCGCCAGGAAATTCGGCAGGGATCGGCTCCTCGTGCAGAAAATGGAGCGCGGGCTCGCCGAGGCGATCGTCGGCTATCGCGACGATCCGGTGGTGGGGCCGATCGTGCTGGTCGGCGCCGGCGGCACCCTGGCGGAGCTGTACAAGGATTTTGTCGTTGAGCTGGCTCCGGTCAGTCCCGACGAGGCAATGCGCATGATCGAGAAAGTCACCGGCCTGGCGGTCATTCGCGGCTACCGCAACCTGCCGCGCGGCGATTTGAAGGCGCTGGCACGCGCGGCGTCGGCGCTCTCCCGGCTGGCGCTCATCCCCGGGCGGCCGGTGCTCGAGGCGGAGATCAATCCGCTGATCGTGAGGCGCGAAGGCGTCGTCGCGGTCGACGGCCTTGCCGTGCTGAAGGAGTGACCATGGATTTCCGGCACACGCCCGAGCAGGAGCAGTTCCGCGATGCAGCGCGCTGCTTTGCCCAGGAGCACCTGGCTGCCGGCGCGCACTCGCGCGCGCATGCGAGCGGCTATCCCTGGGACGTCGCCAGGCTGATGGCATCGCAAGGCCTGCTCGGCATCACCATCGCCGAAGCTGACGGCGGCCAGGGCGGCACGCTGATGGACGCGGTGATCGCGATCGAGGCCGTCGCCGCGGCCTGCCCGCGCAGCGCCGACGTGGTGCAAGCCGGCAACTTCGGGCCGATCCGCGTGCTGGCGGAATACGGCTCGCTCGCGCAGAAGCAGAGATTCCTGAAGAAGCTGCTGTCGGGCGAGAGCGTGATCGCGGTCGGCATGACGGAGCCCGAAGCCGGCTCTGCAGTAACAGACCTGAAGACAAGCGCGGTAAGGGAGAGTGCCGGCTACCGCATCAATGGATCGAAGATTTTCACCACGCACTCGGCTTACGCCGACTTGATTCTCGCTTATGTGCGTTTCGGTCCGGGCATAAGCGGAATTGGTTCTGTACTGATCGAAAAAACTTCTGACGGATTGCAGCGCGGAAAAACATCCTCATTCATGTCGGGGGAAGAGTGGGCAGAGCTGCGGTTCGACAACGTCTTCGTCCCCGAGGAAATGGTGCTGCTGAAGGAGGGCGGCTTCAAGAGGCAGATCGCCGGCTTCAACGTCGAGCGCATCGGCAACGCCGCGCGCTCGCTCGCGCTCGGGCGCTACGCCTACGAGACGGCGCGCGAGTGGGCGTTGCAGCGCAGGCAGTTCGGGCGCCTGCTGTGCGAGTTCCAGGGCCTGCAGTGGAAATTCGCCGACATGAAGATGAAGCTCGACGCGGGGCAGCTGCTCCTGTACCGCGCCGCCGTCAATGCCGACCGCGGCTTTCCTTCCGCCGAGGAGGCGGCGATCGCCAAGGCGTTCTGCAACCAGGCCGGCTTCGACGTGGCCAACGAGTCCCTGCAGGTGATGGGCGCGACCGGCTACAGCAGCGAGGCGCTGCTCGAGTACTGCGTGCGGCGCTGCCGCGGCTGGATGATCGCCGGCGGCTCGATCGAGATCCTCAAGAACCGCATCGCGGAGTCGATCTTTGAGCGCAGTTTTTCTCAAAGAAATGACTGTTAGTTACATTGACTCATTCCGCGCGCGCGCCTGAAGCCTTCACCACCTCCGTCCAGCGCGCCACGTCCTCGCGCAGCTGCCGGTCGAACTCTTCGGGCGTGTTGCCGACCGGGTCGGCGCCCTGCTCGAGAAGGTGCTTGCGCAGGTCGCTGGAGCTTGCCGCCTTCGCCACGGCCGCCGAGAGGGTACGCACGATCTCGCGCGGCGTGGCGGCCGGCGCCAGCAGGCCGAACCAGAGCGGCACCTCGACGCCTTCGACGCCCGCCTCCTTCAGCGTCGGCACCTCGGGCATGAGCGCGGTGCGCCTCGCGCCGGCCACGGCGAGCGCCCGCAGGCGGCCCGATCTTACGTGCTGGTTGATCGCGACGGTGTTCGAGAAGCTCATCTGCACTTCGCCGGCGACCAGCGCAGTCAATGCAGGCGCGCTCCCTTTATAGGGAACGTGCACGATATCCGTGCCGGTGCGCAGCTTGAACAGCTCGCCGGCAAGATGCTGGCTGGTGCCCGCGCCCGCCGAGGAGTAGTTGAGCGCTCCGGGGCGCTCGCGCGCCAGAGCGACGACCTCCTGCAGCGACCTTGCGGGGAGCGACGCCGACACCACGAGAAGGTTGGTGCTCTCGGAGAACACCGAAACACCGGCGAAATCGCGCAGCGCGTAAGGCGGATTCCGGTACAGGGCCAGGTTGATCGCGAACGCCGAGCTGTTGAAAAGAAGCGTGTAGCCGTCGGGCACCGACCTGGCGACGTACTCGTTCGCGATATTGGTGCCGGCGCCGGGCTTGTTCTCGACGATCACCTGCTGGCCGAGGAGCTCGGTCAGCTTGGCGGCGAGGAGCCGGGCGTTGATGTCGACGCCTCCTCCCGGCGTGAAACCGACCACCAGCCGCACCGGCCGCGCCGGGAACGACTGGCCCATCGCCAGGCCGGCGTGGAGGATGACGAGCAGCGCGGGAAGGAAAGCTTTCAACCGCCAAATCCTAACCCACCGGGCATTACACTGGCGCCATGGAAGCCATTGAAATCCAGACGGGAAGCAAGCCTGCAGCCTCGATCATCTGGCTGCACGGGCTGGGCGCCGACGGGCACGACTTCGAGCCGATCGTGCCCGAGCTCAAGCTCGCGAAGCCGCTGCGCTTCGTGTTCCCGCACGCGCCGGCGCGCCCGGTGACGATCAACCAGGGCATGCGCATGCGCGCCTGGTACGACATCCTCCAGTTCGGCGGCGGGCCCGAAGATGAGGCCGGCATCCGGGCGTCCCAGCGCAAGATCGAAGAATTGATTGCGGAGGAAAAGGAGAAAGGCCTGCCGGCGGCAAAAATCGTGATGGCCGGGTTCTCGCAGGGCGGCGCCATCGCGCTGCAGACCGCGCTGCGCTATCCGGAGCGCCTCGCCGGCGTGCTCGCGCTGTCCACTTACCTGCCGCAGGCGGCAAGCCTGCAGAGCGAGAGAAGCTCCGCGAATCAGGGCATTCCGATCTTCATGGCGCACGGCCGCTACGACGACATCATTCCGCTGCCCCGCGCCGAGGCATCGCGCAAGCTGCTCGAGGCCGCCGGCTACCCCGTCGAGTGGCACGAGTACCCGATGCCGCATTCGGTGTGCGCCGAGGAAACCGCCGACATCGCGGCCTTTCTTGCGCGCATTGTCTGACGCAGAATAGCGCTCGATGGCAGCGCAGCTGGTTCCCGGCTACAGAATCGTGCACATGATCGGCCAGGGCGGTCAGGCGCAGGTTTACCTTGCCGAGCGCGAAGCCGACGGGCTGCGGATGGCGCTCAAGGTCCTCGACAGCAAGCTGCGCCACGACCGCGTGTTCTTCGAGCGCTTCCTTCGCGAGTACAAGCTCCTCACGGCGCTGGAGAACGAGTTCGTGGTGCGCATCTACGACCAGGGCGTCACCGGCGATCGCGCGTACATCGCCATGGAGTTTCTGCCTTCCGGCACGCTCGCCTCGCGCATCCGCGAAGGCCTCGACTCGCGCGCGGCCTTGCGCCTCGCCGCGCAGATCGCGCGCGCGCTCGATGCCATCCACAGCCAGGGCATCGTGCACCGCGACCTCAAGCCGACCAACATCCTGTTCCGCGCGAACGGCCAGCCGGTGATCGTCGATTTCGGCCTCGCTCGAGACCTCGCCGCGAGCTCCAATCTCACCGTCGCGGGCCAGCTGCTCGCCACGCCGCGCTACATGAGCCCGGAGCATTTCCTGGGACAGCGGATCGATGCCCGCTCCGATCTGTACAGCAT
>Ga0307469_10000016_pt1 | contig 78825 bp, 71 predicted proteins | sample atmos_gasesAM2C__FD_203084 | JGI IMG/M metagenome (GOLD analysis project Ga0307469, IMG submission 203084) | Hardwood forest soil microbial communities from Morgan-Monroe State Forest, Indiana, United States - atmos_gasesAM2C_515 | ecosystem: Environmental > Terrestrial > Soil > Temperate... | reverse complement strand
CGGCGGCGGTCGATCTTGGCCTCGTGCGCGGCGAGGCCGACCACCCCCGCCTCTTCCAGGCGCTCGAGCTCGTCGAGGAAGATCTCGGCGTCCTCGAGATCGGTCTCGCTCTCGACGCACGCGGGGCCGCCGAGCGCGAGCCACGCGCCCTCGACGCGCTCGCGCAGGGAGCCGCGCAGCCGATTCTTCACCAGCGGCGCGAGGACCGAGCGGAGGCGGTCGACGCGCTTCTGGCCGTCGGGCGAGAGGTGGCTGACATCGCGCGCCTTGTCGAGGATGAGCGCGCCGCCGCTGGTGTACTCGCTTCCGCCCTCCTCGCTCCGGCCGGAAGAGAGGAGCAGGAGATCGGCGAGCGTGAGGCCGCACCAGGGCGCGCGCAGGCACGCGAGCCAGGCGATGCGGTCGCCGAGGTGCAGGAGCGCGCGCGTCAGCGCGTAGAGGTCCTGCACCACCTGCTTCTCGCCGAGCTGCTCGATGTCGAGCGCGCGAAAGCGCACGCCCGCCTCCTTGAGCGCCGGCACGATCTCGTCGAGGTGCGCGCGGTTGCGGACGAGGATCGCCTTGCTGCCCGAAGTTTCCCGGACGATAGCCACGACCTTCTTCGCTTCCTCCTCGCGGTCGTAGCCGCAGTGCCAGGTCACGGCCGCGCCGGGAAGCGCGGGCTCGAACTCCGAGGCCGGGAGATACGGAACGGCGCCCGAGGTCTGGTCTTCCTGCGCGGGCAGCACGCGCGGGAACGACTCGTTGAACCACTTCACCAGGCCTTCCTGCGAGCGGCGGTTGGTGCTGAGCTCGATCGGCTCGAGCTTCACCGACCCGAGCCCGGAGTGTTTGGCCCGCAAGAAGAGCGACACTTCGGCTTCGCGGAAACGGTAGATCGACTGCATCGGGTCGCCGACCAGGTACAGCGTGCGGCCGTCACCCTCCTGCCAGCCGGAGGTCAGCTTGGTGAGGAGCTCGAATTGCGAGAGCGAGGTGTCCTGGAACTCGTCGACCAGGACGTGCGAGATCTTCTGGTCGAGCGAGAGCAGCAGGTCGCTCGGGTCGTCGACCGAGCCTAGCGCCTGGAGCGCGCCGTGAGCGAACTCGGTGAAGTCGGCCTGGCCGCGCTCGCCGAACAGCACCTTGAGCTGCGCCACGGCTGGCTTGAGCAGCGCGAGGATCGCTTCCAGGGCTTCCCACTGCCGGTCGTCGTATTCCGCCGGCGGCATGTTGCAGAGGGCGAAGAGCGCCTCGCGCAGGCCCGGGATGCTCACCAGCTCCTTCGGCGCCGCGGGGCGCTTGGTCCACTCGCCTTTCTGCGTCAGGTACCCGCGCGCGAGCGCTTCGGTGGCGCGCGGGTAGAGCGCCTTCGCGCGCGTGAGGAGGCGGTTGCGCTCGGAAGCGAGCGTCGCCTCCAGCTCGGCGCGGGTCGGCGCGTCGCCGGTCTTGCGTAGCCAGCGGTCGCGATCCTTCAGCCGGTCGGCGAGGAGCCGGGTCGCCTTGGGAATGTCGTTGTCGAGGTGCGCGAGCAGCTTCTCGCTGGCGGGATTGAGCTCCTTGAAGACGCGCGCCGCCGCTTCGAGGTAGAGCTCGCTCGCGTCCTCGATGATCTCGGGCTGGGCGCCGAAGCGCGCCAGCACCGGCACCTGGCGGGTGAGCGCCGCGCAGAAGGCGTCGATGGTCTGGATGCGAAGGCGATGCGCGATCTCGCCGGAGTTGGGAAGCTCCTTGAGGATGCGCTTTCGCATCTCGGCCGCGGCCTTCTTGGTGAAGGTGATCGCCAGGATTTCCTCGGGTTGTTTTACTGTAGAAAGCAATTTCAAAAAGCGACGAACCAGCAGCTCCGTTTTTCCCGAGCCCGCCGGCGCCTGGACGATGAAGGAGCGGCGCACATCGAGCGCGCGATCCCGCAGAGGGGCGTCCCGCATCTCCTTCACCACTCCTCGAGCTCCTCTTCGGCGAGCACGTTGATCTTCTCGTACACGCGGCAGAGCGTCTCCAGGCCGCAGTAGCGGCACGTAATCAGGTCCTTCTTCGGGTCGACACCCGCCTCGCCGCCCGCGAACGACCGGCCGAGGCGCTCGGCCTCCTTCTTCCAGTCGCGCAGGAGCGGCTGCCAGCCCTCCTTCGCTTTCGGCACCTTCGGCAGCCCCTTGTCGTCGCGCGAAAGACCCACGAAGCGCATGTCGCCCGGGCGGAACTTGGCGAACACCACCGCCGCTATCTCTTCCTTCGCCGACACCGCGTAGAGCGGGAGCTGGGGCTCGTCGGGTCGTTCGCCCTGCCAGCGCTTGGCGGTGACGTTGCCGCCACCGGTCTTGTAGTCGAGGATCGCATGGCCGCCCGTCGAGAGCCGGTCCATGCGGTCGATGCGCGCGTCGAACTGCACCCCGCCGAAGACGATCGGCCGCTTCTCCTCGGTGGAGACGACCGAGAACGGCGGCCGCGTCTTCTCGACCTCGAGCCACTCGCGCGCGAGCCCTACCAGGCGCGTGCGCTCGAGCTCGGCGAAGCGGCCCTCGATATCGAGCTCTTTCACCGCGGCGGCCGCCGCCGACGCGATGGCGGGCTCTAGATCCCGCTCCAGCGCCGTGGAGTCCTTGAGCGTGTCCCAGAGATTCTTCATCAGCGCGTGCGCGAGCTTGCCGCGCTTCGAGGCGTCGAGGCCTTCGGCGGGCTCCTCGAGCTCCTCGGCGTGCAGGCGGTGGCGCGCGAAGGCGCGGAACGGGCACGCGGCCTGGTCGGAGAGAACGCGCGTGCCGCCGCGGACCTGTTTCTCCCTGACGGCGGGCGCTACGCGATCCTGGAGCGTTTCCCTCTTCCGGGAAGCGAAGATCGCGTCGCGGAGCCTCGGGAAGGCGGAAAACTCGACTGCCTTCTCCGGAATGTCGGCGATGAGCGCGCTCGGCAGCACGTCGCGGTCCTCCTCCTTGGTGAAATACGAGAACACCACCTCGCCGGCGGCCTGCTTCCAGCCGTCGGTGATGCGCCGGTCGAGCGCGAGCGAGGTCTCGGCGCTCGCCTCGGGAATGCCGGCCTTGCGCTGCTGCGCGAGCGGCAGGAAGGGACTGGGCGAGCTCTTCAGCGGCCAGGCTTCGTCGGTCAGGCTGGTGACCCAGAGATGGTCGAACTCGACGCCCGCTGACTCGAGCAGACCCAGCACCTGGATCGGCGTATCCGGCGTTTCCGGCTGGAAGAGCGTATCGGCGCAGATCTTTCGCAGCGTCTGAAACGCCTGAGAGAAGGGCATCTCCTTCGAGATTCGATCGAGGCGTGACAGCTCCCCGAGCGCCTCGTGCCACTTGGCCTGCGTCTGGAACTCGTCCGAGTCGAGCGCGCGCTCGCCCGGAAAGCCGGCCGCCTCGAGCACCGCCGAGAAATGCCGCGCCCACTCGGCCGGCGTCTTCTGCGAGAACAGGCCGGTCTCGCGCATCCCGAACACCCGCTCGAGGCGCTCGCGAAGCACGGTCTTCTTCTCAAGGAAAGCGATCAGCTTCGGCAGCGCGACCGTGGCGCCGAGCTTGTCACGCAGCCGCGCCTCGAGCTTCATGCGCGCGCCGAGCTCGCTCTCGGCGCCGCCGATGAACGGCGAGCGGACGATCCGACTCGCCTCTTCGAACGGGATTTCTTCTTGTGAAAAGTGCAACACCGTCAGCGCGGCATTCACTATGGGAAATTCTTGAAGCGGGGTACCGAGCGAAACGTTGAAAGGCATGGCTGTGTTCCCGCCGCCGGGGCGCATGACTCGTGAGAAAACGCGAACCACCTCTTTTCTCTTTTCCGACAAGGAGGGAATGACAACCCCGATCCGCGTCGCGCCGGCTTCGAGCCGCGCCCTCGCCCACCGCGCTGCGGCCTCGATCTCGTGCTTAGCGGAATCGAAAGCAGCTCGCGAAACGGTGGCGGACCGGGCCGCGGGCCTGCAAAAAGCGATCTCCGTTCCGAGCGCGTCGAGGAACTCCTTCGTCTGCGGCGGCAGGATGTCGAACGCGTAGGCCACGACGACCTTCGGCCGCTTCAGCTCCGGCAGGAACCGCTGCAGCGCATCCGGCAGCCGCGCAGCGTCGAGGTCGTTCTCGGTTTTCTTCTTATAGTGAGCGAGCCACCGCGCGAAAGCGTCGGTGTCCTGGTTCCCGGCGCCGGGGCGGATGCGCCACAGGTTGGCGAGGTTCCAGGCGTCGCGGCACTTGGCGGCCGCGCCTTCGACGGCAAGGAGCCCGCTCCCGCCGACTACCTGCTTCCAGACTTCCTCCTCCTGCGCCGGCGAGAGAAGCATCGGCAGCTCGGCCGAGAGGTCCGCATAGAGGCCCTCCTCGTAGAGCCGCTGCGCGAAAGCACTGAACGGCAGGATATCCGGCGCTTCCCAGACCGAAAGTGCTTTCCCGATCTGGAAAGCATCGAACTCCAGCATCAGCGTCTGCGACAGGCGCTTGTTGGGGGTGACGACGGTGGCGCCCGCGGCGCGGCCCAGCGCAAGGCGCTCGAATACGGCGCTCTTCTCGATGACCGGCCACTCGGCGCCCGCGCTCATGGGCGCTTACTTTAGCGCTTCTTCAGCGCTCCAGAAGATGCTTCTTGTCCTTGATCTTGGCCCAGTCGTCCGCGTCGGCCGGTGCAGGCTTTCGCTCGACGATGAGCTTCCAGACCTTGGTGAGATCGGCATTGAGCGGGATCCAGTCGCGTTGTTCAGGCGGCACGTCGTCCTCGGCGAAAATCGCCTCGACGGGACACTCGGGAACGCACAGCGTGCAATCGATGCATTCCTCCGGGTCGATCACGAGCATGTTCGGCCCTTCTCGGAAGGCATCGACCGGACAGACGTCGACGCAGTCGGTGTACTTGCACTTGATGCAGCTCTCGGTGACGACGTAGGTCATTCGGGTCGATGCGGACGGCGCGCGGGCCGAATTTTGATCTTATCACGCTCGCCCCGGGGAATCCCGGTTTTCCCCTGAAAAAATAACCCCTTACCTGAAACGGGCTCACGCTTTCGCTTCCGCGGGAATTCCGCTAGCATATTTCTTGAAGATTCGGCTTCAAACCCCATATAAAGACTCGGCAGCGTCCGCTGCGACATCCCGTTTCACAGAGAAAGCAAATGAACGAATTCATCCATCACGTCAGCGATGCGACTTTCGAGCCTGAAGTGCTCAAATCCGATGTTCCGGTCCTGGTCGACTACTGGGCGGAGTGGTGCGGGCCGTGCAAGGCCATCGCGCCCGTGCTCGACGAAGTCGCGAAGGAGTACTCGGGCAAGCTCAAGGTGGCGAAAGTCAACGTCGACGAGAACCAGGAGATCCCGAAGAAATACGGCATCCGCGGCATACCGACGCTGATGCTGTTCAAGAACGGCAACGTGGAGGCGCAGAAGGTCGGGTCGCTGTCGAAGTCGCAACTCACCGCGTTTCTTGACAGCAACATCTAAAAACCCTATTCTTCGCGCATAAGGCGGGCGGTACGTTTAGCCGCCGGCCCTCCGCGCCTGCAAAGAGTTGTATTCAGGCGCAAATCCTCCCCGTTTCGGTTCCCAGCTTTCCGTTCGAACGGTCTGAGGTCGTTCATCCCGCTTGGGCGTTTTATGCATTTATCTGAACTGAAGACACAACACGTCAGCCAGTTGCTCGAGATGGCAACGGCGAACGAAGTCGACGGCGCGAACCGCATGCGCAAGCAGGAGCTGATTTTCGCGCTCCTGAAAAACCGCGCCAAGAAAGGCGAATCGATCTTCGGCGACGGCACGCTGGAAGTGCTGCCCGACGGGTTCGGCTTCCTGCGCTCGCCGGACACTTCGTATCTCGCCTCGACCGACGACATCTACGTCTCGCCGAGCCAGATCCGGCGTTTCAACCTGCACACGGGCGACTCGATCGAGGGCGAGATTCGCACGCCCAAGGACGGCGAGCGCTACTTCGCGCTGGTCAAGGTCGACAAGGTCAACGCCGACGCGCCCGAGGCCTCCAAGCACAAGATCCTGTTCGAGAACCTCACGCCGCTGCACCCCGACGAGCACCTCAAGCTCGAGCGCGACATGAAGGGCGAGGAGAACATCACCAGCCGCATCATCGACATCATCGCCCCCATCGGCAAGGGCCAGCGCGGCCTGATCGTCTCGCCGCCCAAGGCCGGCAAGACCGTGCTGATGCAGCAGCTCGCTCACGCCATCATCGCGAACAACCCCGACATCGTGCTGATCGTGCTGCTGATCGACGAGCGTCCCGAGGAAGTGACCGAGATGGTCAGATCGGTGAAGGGCGAGGTCGTGTCCTCGACCTTCGACGAGCCGGCCTCGCGCCACGTGCAGGTCGCGGAAATGGTGATCGAGAAGGCGAAGCGCCTGGTCGAGCACAAGAAGGACGTGGTGATCCTGCTCGATTCGATCACGCGCCTCGCGCGCGCCTACAACACCGTCGTCCCGGCCTCCGGCAAGGTGCTCACCGGCGGCGTCGACGCGAACGCGCTGCAGCGCCCGAAGCGCTTCTTCGGCGCGGCGCGCAACATCGAGGAAGGCGGCTCGCTCACCATTCTCGCCACGGCCCTCATCGACACCGGCAGCCGCATGGACGACGTGATCTACGAGGAGTTCAAGGGCACCGGCAACATGGAAATCCACCTCGACAGGCGCATGTACGAGAAACGCATCTTCCCCGCGATCAACGTCAACCGCTCGGGAACGCGCCGCGAGGAGCTGCTGATCAAGCCCGAGATCCTGCAAAAAGTCTGGGTGCTGCGTAAGCTCCTCTACCCTATGGACGACCTCGAGGCGGCGGAATTCCTGGTCGACAAGATCCGCGCGACGAAGAACAACGGGGACTTCTTCGACTCGATGCGCAGGGGGTAAGATACGGAAATGCGGCGAACACCAAGGATATCTACATGAAACCCAAGATCCATCCCGAATACAAGGAAATCAAGGTCATCTGCAGCTGCGGCAACACCTTCACCACGCGCTCGACGCTCGGGAAGGAGCTGCACGTCGAAGTCTGCTCCTCCTGCCACCCGTTCTACACGGGCAAGCAGAAGATCGTCGATACCGCCGGCCGGGTGGAGAAATTCCGCCAGAAGTACACGAGGAAGAAGGCGGCGGCGAAGCCCGCCAAAGAAGCCTCTGCGTAAGCGTGCCGGGCCACCCGCTTGAGGGAAAGGCAGCTTCGGCTGCCTTTTTTCATTCTGCGGACGGGGGACCCTCAGTGAATTCGCGGATCGCGCTTCCACTCGCGCCGGCGCTCTCGGTCCTGCTCATCCTCGCGTACCTACTGCCGGGCCTCGTCGGCCACGATCTGTGGAAATCCGAAGACGCGATCGGCATCGGCATCGTGCATCAGATGCTCGAGCACGGCCGTTGGCTGGTGCCGCATCTGGCGGGCGAACCGTATTGGGAGGATGGTCCGTTTCACTACTGGGTCGCGGCGCTGACCGCGAAGCTGTTCGGACTGGTGCTCGCCCCTCACGATGGGGCGCGCCTGGCGAGCGGGGTGATGATGGGGGTGGTCATCGTCCTGGCGTACGCGACGGGGCGCGAGCTCTACGGAAAGCTCGAGGGAACGGGTGCGGTGCTTGTCCTGCTCGGCTGCCTCGGGCTGCTCGTCCACGCGCACGAGACCCTCGGCGAGATCAGCATGCTCGCGGGGCAGGCGCTCGCCTGGTTCGGCGTCGCGGTGCTGCGGCGCGAGCCGTATCGCGGCGGATGGCTCCTTGGGCTCGGGCTGGTGATCGCCGCGCTGAGCAAAGGGCTTCCCGCGGCGATCGTTCCGCTGGGCGTTGCCATCGCCGCGCCGTTCGTCTCCTCGGCCTGGCGTCGGCGCGAGTACCTGCCCGCCTTGACCCAGGCGGTGCTGATATTTCTCCTGCTCGGCGGCAGCTGGCTTGCGCTCGCAGAACAGAGCCTCACCGGGTTCGTATCCGCGTGGTGGCAAGCCAACGAGGCGCAGTTCGCCGTCCCCCGTGGAGAGGCGCTCGGCTTCTGGGGCTACATCCTCGTATGGGCGACCTGGCCTGCGTGGCCGCTCGCCGCGTGGACGCTCTGGGACGCGCGCCACCGCGCCTTCGACGCCGGAATAAAGATCCTGATCGCGGCGATTTCCGCCAGCTTCGCGTTGCTGCTGTTTCTCGCGGACCCGCGCGAGGTCTATTCCCTGCCGCTGCTGCTGCCGCTTTCGCTCCTCGCCGGCGCCGGCGTGCCGAGCCTGCGCCGCGGCGCCGCGAATGCGCTCGCCTGGTTCGGGGTGATGAGCGCCGGCTTCCTCGGCGCGCTCGTGTGGCTGGGCTGGTTCGCAATGACCACCGGGGTTCCAGCAGCCATCGCGCGCAATTTCACCAGGCTCGAGCCCGGCCATACGGCGGAGTTTTCCTGGATCGCGTTCGCCGTTGCGCTGGCGTGCACGATCGCCTGGGTCTGGTTGATCCTGAAAAGCGAGCGCACTGCGGCGTTCCGCAGCGTGACCTTCTGGGCGGCAGGCATCACGCTGCTGTGGGCTCTCGCGATGACGCTGATACTCTCGTGGATCGACTACGGAAAGAGCTACGGGCCGGTCGCTCAGGCGATGATGAAACACATCCCCGAGGGCACCCGGTGCGTCGAGAGCCGGGGGCTGGGCGAATCGCAGCGCGCCATATTCGACTATCGCGTGGAGCTCGTCACGCGCCGCGTCGAGGGCCAGGGCGAGGCCGGATGTCCTCTGCTCCTGGTGCAAGCCCACCTGGGAGACTCCGACGACATCGGTCCGGGCTGGAAATTCCTTTGGGAAGGCAGGCGGCCGCGCGACCGCGAGCGCTACCGCCTGTACCAGCGAATCGGCGCGCGACAATGAGCAAGCTGATCCGCTCGCCCGCGTGGCAGGCGCTGGCCGCGCACCAGAAGAAAATCTCGGCCACCACGCTCGCCGCGCTGTTCGCCGCGGACGCCGATCGCGCGAGGGCTTTCACGATCGAGTCCGGCGAGATCCTCCTCGACTACTCCAAGCACCGCGTCGACGCGGAGGCAGTGCGGCTGCTCGTGGGGCTCGCCCGGCAGGCGCAGGTGCCGCGGTGGATCGAGAGGATGTTCGCCGGCGATCCCGTCAACAACACCGACGGCCGCGCCGTGCTCCACATGGCCCTGCGCTCGCGCGAGGCGAGCTTCCCCACGGAACGCGATGTGATGAAGGATGTTCGCGACGCGCGCGAGCGCATGCGGCGCTTCGTCGAAGAAGCGCGCGCCGATGCGCGGATCACCGACGTCGTCAATATCGGCATCGGCGGCTCGGACCTGGGCCCGCGGATGCTGACCCGGGCGCTGCGCACCTTCCACAAGCCGGGTCCGAGAATGCACTTCGTCTCAAATATCGATCCGGCCGACCTCGATGCCGCCTTGGCGCCTCTCGAGCCCGAAACGACATTCTTCATCGTCGCCTCGAAATCGTTCACGACGGCCGAAACCCTTGGGAACGCGGCGCGCGCCCGCGCCTGGCTCGAGGCCGGTGTCGGGAAATCGGCCGCCCTCTCGCGGCACTTCGCCGCGGTCACCGCGAATGTTCCTGCGGCGGTCGAGCTCGGCGTGCCGCGCGAGCGGATATTTCCAATGTGGGACTGGGTCGGAGGACGCTACTCGGTATGGTCCGCGGTCGGCATGCCGGTCGCGCTGGCCGCCGGCATGGACGCCTTCGAGGATCTGCTCGAGGGCGCGCGCTCGATGGACGCGCATTTCCGGAACGAGCCCCTCGAGCGCAACCTGCCTGTCGTGATGGCGCTGCTCGAGATCTGGCAGGTGAACTTCTTCGGCGCGCAGAGCCGGGCGGTGATCCCCTACAGCGAGGACCTGCGCGACCTCCCCGCATACCTGCAGCAACTCGAGATGGAATCGAACGGCAAGCACGTCGACCGCGACGGCGACGAAGTCGACTACGACACGGCTCCGGTAGTGTGGGGTGCCTCCGGCACTCCCAGCCAGCATTCGTTCCACCAATTGCTGCATCAGGGGACCCGCCTCATCCCCGTGGATTTCATCATCGCCGGACACGAGGCGAGCCTCGCCGCCAACGCCCTCGCCCAGTCCGCGGCGATGGCGTTCGGAAACGCGAGCCCGGGGGCGCCGCACAAGGCTCTCCCCGGCAACCGCCCCTCCAGCACGATCGTGCTCGCGCGGCTCTCGCCCCACGCGCTGGGCCAGCTCATAGCGATGTACGAGCACAAGGTCTTCGTCGAAGGCATCATCTGGAACCTGAACAGCTTCGACCAATGGGGCGTCGAGCACGGGAAGCACCTCGCGCGCGCGCTCGCGCCCCGGCTGCTCCGGGGCGCAGACGTCGCGGATCTCGATTCGTCCACCCGGGCGCTGATCGCGCGTCTGCGAAGACGCGATTGACTCGCGCCACGCCGGGATTTACGCTGACGCAAAGGAGTACTCCATGAACGAAGACGCCTTCAACCTCAGCATCCGGAAATTCCTGAAGATGGTCGGAGTGAGCTCGCAGCGCGAGATCGAGCAGGCGGTGGCGAGGGCTCGAGCGGGCGGCGCGATCAAGGGCAGCGAGAAGTTTCCCGCTTCGGTGACTCTCGACGTCCCCGGCCTCAAGCTCTCCGTACGCTTCGACGGCAAGATCGAGCTCGAATAGATCGGCGCAAGGCCGTGAACAAGCCCCGGGAGCTCGACTCCGGCCTGTTCGAGGAGCTGCAGGACCTGCTCGGCGACCGGGCGACGGTCTCCCGCGGCGTGCGCGAGCACCACGGCAAGGACGAGTCCTATTTCCCGTACGCTCCGCCCGACGCGGTGGTGTTTCCCGAATCCACCGAGGAGGTGCGCGGCATCGTCGATCTGTGCAGGCGGCACAAGACACCGGTGATCCCCTTCGGCGTCGGCACCTCCCTTGAAGGCCACGTGCTCGCCATCCGCGGCGGCGTATGCGTCGATCTCTCGCGCATGAGCAAGGTGGTCGCGGTGCACGAGGCCGACCTCGATGCCGTGGTGCAGGCCGGCGTGACGAGGAAACAGCTGAACGAGCACATCCGGCACACGGGGCTCTTCTTTCCGGTCGATCCCGGCGCGGACGCGACCCTGGGCGGAATGGCCGCGACGCGTGCTTCGGGCACGAACGCCGTGCGCTACGGCACGATGCGGGAGAACGTGCTCGCGATGACGGTGGTACTCGCGGACGGCCGCGTCATCACCACCTCGCGGCGGTCGCGCAAGTCCGCCGCGGGGTACGAGCTGACGCGCCTTTTCGTGGGATCGGAGGGTACGCTCGGGATCATCACCGAGCTCACGGTGCGCCTCTACCCGGTTCCCGAGGCGATCTCGGCTGCGGTCTGCTCCTTCCCCGACATCGCGGGCGCGGTGAACACGGTGATCCACACGCTGCAGTCCGGGATCCCGATCGCGCGCAGCGAGGCGCTATGCGCGACGACCATGAAGGCGATCAACGCTTACTCGAAGACGAGCTACCGGGAGGAGCCGACTCTGTTCCTCGAGTTCCACGGCACGCAGGCCGGAGTCGAGGAGCAGGCGAGGCTGGTGCAGGATATCGCCCGCGAAAACGGCGGCAAGGGCTTCGAATGGACAACCAAGCCCGAGGAGCGGACGCGGCTGTGGACGGCGCGGCACCAGGCGTATTTCGCCTGCCTGCAGCTGCGCCCCGGTTCGCGGGCGGTGTCGACCGATGTTTGCGTTCCTATTTCCCGGCTGACCGAGTGCATCGTCCAGACCTCCGAGGATATCGCGCGCGCATCGATGCCCATTCCCCTGTTCGGCCACGTCGGAGACGGCAATTTCCACTGCGAGATCCTCATTCGCCCCGAGAGCGAAGCCGAGCTCGAGGAAGCGCGCAGGTTCAACGAGCGCGTCGTCAACCGCGCGCTCGCCATGGAGGGCACGTGCACCGGCGAGCACGGCATCGGCTTCGGCAAGATGCGCTCGCTGCAGAAGGAGTTGGGAGAGGCGGTCGACCTGATGGCGAGCCTCAAGCGCGCCATCGACCCGGAGAACCTGATGAACCCGGGAAAGGTAGTCGAGCCCTAGATTTTCAGGAAGTGCTCGCGATAATACTTCAGCTCGTCGATCGACTCGTAGATGTCGGCGAGCGCTTCGTGCTTGCCCTGTTTGACGAGACCTTTCGCGATATCGGGCTTCCAGCGCCGCGCCAGCTCCTTGAGCGTGCTCACGTCCAGGTTGCGGTAGTGGAAATAGGCCTCCAGCCGCGGCATGTAGCGCGCGAGGAAACGCCGGTCCTGGCAAATCGAATTGCCGCACATGGGCGAGGTCCTGCCGGGGACGTACTGCGCGAGAAACGCGACCATTTGCTCTTCCGCCATGGCCTCGGTCAAGCCCGACGCCTTCACCTTGGCGATCAGGCCGGTGCGCGCGTGGGTGCTCTTGTTCCAGTCGTCCATCGCATCGAGCACCGCGTCGGGCTGATGCACCACTGCGACCGGCGCCTCGGCGAGCGTGCTCAGCTGTGAATCGGTGATGACGATCGCGATCTCGATGATGCGGTCCCGGTCCGGATCGAGCCCGGTCATTTCCATGTCGAGCCACACGAGGTTGTTCTGGTCCTGCGCCATGTAGAATGTGATTGTCGCACAATCGACCTTCACTCAAGACTCATTCGAAACTGAGGCTCAATGCACTGGTTCGGTCTCGCCTTTCTCGCCGCGCTCACGCTCACGACTTTGGCGCGTCTGTGGCTTTCGAGGCGGCACGTCCGGCACATCGCGGCGAACCGCGGCTCAGTTCCGGCGGAGTTCTCCGGCCGCATTTCCCTCGCGGCGCATCAGAAAGCGGCCGAGTACACCATTGCCAAAGAGCGTCTCGGCACGATCGAGACGCTCGTCGCCGCGGCGCTGCCGCTCGCGTTCACTCTGGGCGGCGGACTGCAGCTCCTGTCCGAAACCTGGGAAAGGGTGGTCGATCCGGGCGGGTTCGCGCACGGCATGGCGTTGATCGTCTCGGTCGTCGTCATCTCCGGCATCGTAGATCTGCCGTTCAGCCTGTACCGCATTTTCGTGATCGAGGCGCGCTTCGGCTTCAATCGGATGACGCTGCGCTTGTTCGTTCTCGACATGATTAAGGCGGCAGCGATCGGTGCGCTGCTCGGTATTCCCTTCGTCTTCGCCGTGCTGTGGCTGATGGCGAAAGTGGGTGACTGGTGGTGGGCCGCGGTGTGGCTTGTGTGGGTGACGTTCAGCCTCTTCGTGGCGATGATCGTCCCCACGTTCATAGCACCTCTGTTCAACAAGTTTTCTCCCCTTGCAGACGAGAGCTTGCGCAGCCGCATCGAAGCGCTGCTCGCGAAGTGCGGCTTCCGCGCGCGAGGCCTTTTCGTCATGGACGGGTCGAAGCGTACCAGCCACGGAAACGCCTACTTCACCGGCTTCGGCGCCGCCAAGCGAATCGTGCTGTTCGACACGCTGGTCTCGCGCCTCGCCGCGCCCGAGGTCGAGGCGGTGCTCGCCCACGAGCTGGGGCATTTTTCGCGCCATCACGTCTGGAAGCGGATGGGCGTGGCCTCCCTGGTGAGCCTCGGGCTCCTGTGGGCGCTGGGATGGCTGATGGGGCAGGAATGGTTCTACGCGGCGCTGGGAGTGCGCTCGCAGAGCACCGCGATGGCGCTGATCCTGTTCTTCGTGATCGCGCCCGCCTTCACATTTCCGCTGCAGCCGCTCGCGAGCCTGTATTCGCGCCTTCACGAATACGAGGCGGACGAGTATGCCGCACGGCATGCCGACCCTCGCGACCTGGTGCACGCGCTGGTAAAGCTGTACGAGGACAACGCTGCGACCCTCACTCCGGATCCCCTGCATTCGGTTTTCTACGATTCGCACCCGCCGGCGGTCTTGCGCATCGCCCGGTTGCAACCCCAACGCTCCTAGGAGAACTGGCATGCCCGCGCTCGCCCAGATGAAATGCAAACCTCTGCCCGCTGGAGCTCCTGCGCTTACCCGGGCGCGGATCGATGCGCTGCTCAAGGAGGTGCCGGGCTGGAGCTACGACGGAAAGGTGATCGCCAAAACCTTTTCGTTTAAGAACTACTACGAGACGCTCGCCTTCGTGAACGGTGTCGCCTGGATCGTGCATCGGGAAGACCACCACCCGGATTTGAACGTCGGTTACAACCGTTGCCGCGTCGAGTTCAGCACGCACTCGATAGGCGGGATCTCGGAGAACGATTTCATCTGCGCCGCAAAGATCGAGGCGCTCACCGCGATTTGAGCCCGCAGCGGTCGCGCAGCCGCTAGCCCGAGACCCCGGCGAGGGCCACCAGGAGCAAGACGAGCAGCCACACGACCAGCGCGCGCCAGACCAGGCCGACCAGGCTGTCCAGGTGACCGACGTCGGCCGGATCGCCCAGCCCGAGCGCCGGCCTGTCGAGCAGCTTTCCTCCGACAACCACCGGCATACCCAGCCTCACGCCGATCGCCCCGGCTCCGCTCGAGAGCACGGTACCGAGCGCGCGATCCGGCCATGTCGCCGCCTGTGTCCGCCAGCAATAAACCGCATCCTCGAAGTCGCCTACCATCGCGAAAGCGCCGGCGGTAAATCGCGCCGGCAGCCAGTCCAGCGCCGCAAACGCGCTGCGCGCAAACTGGCTGAATCGCTCCAGGCCGGGTGAGGCGTGCTCGCTCCAGCGTCCGTCGAGGAACATCGCGAGCCGATACAGGATCGCGCCGGTCGGCCCGGGCAGAAGGACGAACCAGAAAATCACGCCGAAAACATAGCGGTGCGACGAGATCAGGGCCTCCTCGAGGGTGAGGCGCGCAATCGCCTCGCGGTCGAGCTCGGCGCAGTTTTCCTGCCTCCAAGCACCGAGCACCTCGCGCGCCGTAGCGATATCGTCCTCCTTGAGCGCCGCGTGAATGTCGGTGAAAAAGTGGCTGCGTTGACGAAATCCCATGGTCAAGTAGAGCGCAGCGACGTTGACCACGAACGCGACAACAGGGCTGGCGCGGTATGCGAGAGCGTAAGCGAGCCACGCCGCCAGCACGACGGGCAGCACCGCGACCAGCCAGGCGATCTTGCCTTGCTGCGATTCGCCGGCGTTGAACAGCCCCTCGAGTGAGCCCGCATAGCGAGCGAGGAGCCGGTACAGATAGCGGCGGTCGGCGAGCGGCCGCCACTGCTCGAGGAGCAGTGCCGCGACGAGGGAGAGGAGACTCACGGCGCGCGCATCCGGCGGTCAGCCTCTCAGGAAGGCGTTCATGTTCATGAGCATCCCGGCGGTCGCCCCCCAGATGTAGTACTGCCGGTACGGAATGGCGTAGTAGTGACGCTCGAGGCCCTCGAACCGGACGTAGTTCGTCTGGTGATTCGCGGGATCGAGCAGAAACGCAAGGGGGGCCTCGAACACTTCGGCAACCTCGAAATCGTCGGGTCTGAGCTCGAGGGGCGGCGTTACCAGACCCACCACGGGAATCACCCGATAGCCGGTCACGGTCACGTACGGATGCAGCTCTCCGAGCACCTCCACGCGCGGCGCCGCGAGGCCGATCTCCTCCTCGGCCTCCCTCATCGCCGTCTCCGCGGCACCCCTATCTCCGGGCTCCGCGCGTCCGCCCGGGAAGCTGATCTGTCCGGCGTGATCGTGGAGATGCGCGGTGCGCCGAGTAAACAGGACCGTCAGTTCCTTCTCGCGCCGGACCACCGGCACCAGTACCGCCGCGGGGCGGATCTCCCGATCGCTGCGCCAGAGGTGGCCGTCCCCCGACGTCACAGGTTCGACGGGCCGGTGCTCGGAGAAGCGCGAGCGCAGCCAAGTTTCGTCGGGCGCGAAGGCGGGGGAATCCATTTGGCGGGATCGGTGCGGGAACCTATTCTACGCGGCGGCGTCGTAGCGATCACGGACCGGGCAAGTTTGCGTTCCTCCGCCTCGCCGGATATCCTATCTGCGGGGCCGGAATAGACTTGCGGCCCTCGACGTTTACGTCAGGGCACGCGCAGCAGCCCGCCGGAACTTTCAAAGGAGATGAGGAATGAAGATTCGTCTTGCAGCCCTGTTTGGCGCGCTCATGCTCGCGAGCGCTACCGCGTTTGCGTTCCATTGCCCCGCCGACATGAAGAAGATCGACGAGGCTCTGGCGAAGAACCCGAAGCTGTCGGCGCAGCAGATGACCGACGTCAAGAAATTCCGTGCCGATGGTGAAGCCCTGCACAAGGCAGGCAAGCACCAGGAATCGGTCGACACGCTGGCCAAGGCGATGAAGATCCTCGGCATCTGATCGCCGCGTCCGAGGCAGAAAAAACGCCGCACGTCGCGGCGTTTTTTTTCGCCCGTACGCGCTAGTCCGCGAAAGAAAGCGCGCGCTTGAAGTGCTCCGTGGCATCCACGAGGGCACCGAGAATCCCCGGCTCCCACGCGGAGTGTCCGGCGTCAGGCACGATCCGGTAGTCGGCCCGCGGCCACGCAAGATGCAGCTCGTGCGCGGAAACGAGAGGGCAAACCATGTCGTAGCGCCCCTGCACGATGGCGCCCGGAATGCCGCTCAGCCGATGCGCACTCTCCAGCAGGGAGTTCTCGCCCAGAAAGATATCGTTCATGAAGTAGTGCGCTTCGATGCGCGCAAGCCCCAGAGCGACCACGTCTCCCGCAAAGTAGGCAACAGTCTCCGGGCTGGGAAGCAAGGTCGAGCAGGAGCCCTCGTAGACGCTCCAGGCGCGCGCCGCCGGCATATGGACGGCCGGATCCGGGTCGATCAAACGGCGGTAGTAGCTCCGCAGCAAGTCCGCGCGTTCCGCTCGCGGCAGGAAACCCGAGAATTTCTCCCACGGCTCGGGGAACACGCTTCGCAAGCCGTAGAGGAACCACTCGATCTCACTTCGGCGGCAAAGAAAGATGCCGCGAAGGATCAGGCCGAGGCAGCGCTCGGGATGGGCCTCCGCATAAGCGATCGCGAGGGTGCTGCCCCAGGAGCCGCCGAACACGAGCCAGCGTTCCACGCCGAGATGGCGGCGCAGGGTCTCGAGGTCTGCGATCAGGTGCGGGGTGGTGTTGTCGCGCAGCTCCCCGAGCGGCGTCGAGCGTCCCGCGCCGCGCTGGTCGTAGACGATGATCCGGTAGGCGTCGGGATCGAAAAACCGCCGGTGCTTGGGCGTGCTGCCTGCTCCCGGGCCGCCGTGCAGGAAAACCGCGGGAATCCCGTCAGGGCGGCCGCACTCCTCCCAGTACATCGAGTGCACGGCGTCGAGGCGGAGCATGCCGCTCGCGCGGGGCTCGATTTCCGGAAAGAGCCCGGGGGGAAGCCCTAGGCCGGCGAAATCTCCCATCGCAGACGCGCTACGGAATCAGTATCGTCGACCCTGTCGTGTTTCGCGCTTCGAGGTCGCGATGTGCCTGGCCTGCATCCTTGAGCGCGTAGCGATGATTGATTTCGATCTTCACCTTGCCCGAGGACACGACCTGGAACAAATCCTTCGCGGCGGCCAGCAGATCGTCCCGCTTGGCCGTATAGGTCACCAGGGTCGGGCGCGTGAGATACAGCGAGCCCTTTTGCGAGAGCGTCACCACCTCGAACGGCGGAACCGCTCCCGAGGCGTTTCCGAAGCTCACCATCAATCCGCGCGGCTGCAGGCAATCGAGCGACCCCGTGAAGGTATCCTTTCCGACGGCGTCGTAGACGACGGGAACGCCCTTGCCGCCGGTGAGCGCCTTGACGCGCTCGACGAAATTCTCCTTGCGGTAGTTGATGCAATGGTCGGCGCCGTGCGCCTTGGCGAGCGCGCATTTCTCGTCCGAGCCGGCCGTGCCGATCACCGTCGCGCCCAGCGCCTTGAGCCATTGACACGCGATCAGTCCGACACCGCCCGCCGTTGCATGGAAGAGAACGGTCTCGCCCGAGCGCACTTTGTAGGTCTGCTTCAACAGGTACTGCGCCGTCATGCCCTTCAGCATCATTGCGGCGGCGGTCTCGAAGGAAATGGAATCCGAAAGCGCCACCAGGCGCTCCGCCGGCATGACGCGCACTTCCGAATAGGCGCCGGGCGCCCCGCCGCAATAGGCGACGCGGTCTCCCGCTTTGACCTGTGTGACGCCGGCTCCGATCGCCTCTACCACGCCCGAGGCTTCGTTTCCCATGCCCGAAGGCAGCGCGATCTTGTACAGCCCGGAGCGTTGGTAGACGTCGAGGAAGTTGAGCCCGCAGGCCTTGTGCCGGACTCGCGCCTCGCCCGGACCGGGATCCGCCGCCTGGACGTCCTCCCATTTCAGTACCTCCGGACCGCCTTGCTGGTGGATGCGAATTGCCTTGGGCATTTCTTCTCCTCAATGAACGATGTTCGGCGCAACAGCGGTCGCTGCGCGCCGCGTCACTTCTCCGGCGGAGCTTCGCCCCCGGCTTGCTGCGGCGAGGCGCCGGTTGAAGTCGCAGCCCCGGCGGTCCCGGCTCCCGCGGCGTTCTGCATCGCGGCGAGGCCCGCCTTCTGCATCTCAAGGCCCTGGATGGTCATGCGCAGGACGCCGAGGTTCATATTGAGCCAGCTCTCCACTGACTTCAGCTCGGCGATGCGCCGCTCCACTTCGCCCATGGCCGTTGTCGGCCCGGCGAGCCCCGCCATGGGCAGTCCCATCGGGCCCCACAGGTTTTTAAGAAATTCGAACGGATCCGGAGGCGGGTTCATAAAAGGGAGTCGCTCGGGACATGGAATCTCAAGTTTATTGACGAAGGCCCAAAAACTCCAGCAGCTCGGCGCGACGCGCCATGGTGTCCTGATAACCCAGGTCGATCAGCGCCCTGCAGTACCCCTCCTCGAAAAGCAGATAGCTCGCGAGATTGGACCCGTTGCGATTCATCGCCCCGATGCCGCGCAGGAGAAACCGCACGGTCCACGGCAGCTCGTGGACGTGGCGCACCACCATGCGCTCGATGGGTTGGCTGGGCGAGATCACCAGTACCTTGATCTGCCGCAGGGGCAGCCCCGCTTCCCGGAGCTTCTCCGGCGCGATGAGGCTGATGGTTCGATTGATTCGCTGCAGGAGCTCGATATCGACGTTTAGGCTGTCCAAAAAGATGCTGTTCAGGGCATGGCCGGCGATCTGAGCCACCGAGGGATACAGGCTGCTGCGCACTCGCGGCGGCTCGGCCTGGTGGTCCTGGCGCGCGGTGCTCACCACCAATACCCTGTCGGCTCCCAAGTGCAGTGCCGGGCTGATCGGCGCGATCTGGCGCATCGAGCCGTCGCCGAAATACTCGCGGTTGATCTTCACGGCGGGGAATATGAAGGGTAGGGCCGCGGATGCCATCAGATGCTCGGCGCATATCGGCATCGCCGCGCCGACGCGTTGCGTGCGTTCCCACGCCTCGGTGTCGGGTCCGCCCTGGTAGAAGGAGACGCTCTGCCCGGAGGAGTAGCCGGAGCAGGTGATCGAGACGGCGTACAGGGCGCCGTTGTCGATGTTCTCCTGGATCCTGCCGAAGTCGAGGCTGCGCGAGAGCATCTCAGCGAGCGGGCTGTTGTCGAGCAGGGACGTGGGGCTGTTGCGCGAAAGAAGCATCATCGCGGCGAGCCAGCGCGCGCCGACTCGGGCGATTCCGAATGGATCGGAGCGGTAGACGTGGTGGACGTGGAAATGCTCCCACACCCCGATAAGCCGTTCCACCGCCGCGGGGAACTCGTCGGCAAACACCGCGAGCGTCGCTGCGTTGATCGCGCCGGCCGAGGTTCCGCATACGATGGGAAACGGGTTCTTCGCTGAAGCCGGAAGCATCTCCCTCACCGCCTTGAGCACTCCGACCTGATACGCCGCCCTGGCGCCGCCTCCGGTCAGAACGAGCCCTGCCTTGGACTTGGTGGACTCGGGAATCAATGTCATGCGCGGGGGGTCGGGTCGAGGGCCGGATGGTCGGTCAGCGGCGCTACGCTTGAGGACTGAGCTCTCTCGCTCAGAGCGTTTGCATCTACCACGGTCAGCGCGGTCATGTTGACGATGCGCCTCACGGTCGCGGAAGAGGTGAGTATGTGTACCGGCCGAGCCGCGCCTAGCAGGATGGGCCCGACGGTAATCCCGTCTCCGGCCGCGGTCTTCAGCAGATTGAAGGCAATGTTGGCCGCGTCCAGGGTCGGCATGATGAGGAGGTTCGCGTCGTCCTTCAGGCGCGAGCGCGGAAAATTGGCGAGCCGCAGCTCGGCGTTGAGAGCCGCGTCGCCGTGCATCTCACCTTCGATCTCGAGGTCCGGTGCGAGCGACTTGATCAGCTCCAGCGCCGCGCGCATCTTGCGGGCGGAGGGAGCATCGCTCGTCCCGAAGTTCGAATGCGAGAGCAGAGCCGCGCGCGGAACCAGACCGAAGCGACGGACCTCTGCAGCGGCGAGCGCGGTCATCTCGGCGAGCTGCTCGGCGGTGGGGTCGAGGTTGACGTAGGTATCGCAAATGAAAACGGTGCGCTTGGGGAGCATGAGCGCGTTCATGGCGTAGAAATTCCGAACACCGGGCTGCAGGCCGATCACCTGGTCGACGTCCTGCAGGTGCTGCCCGTAAGCGCCGAAGATACCGCAGACCATGCCGTCGGCCTCCCCGCGGTGCATCATCATCGCCCCGATCAGCGTATGTCGCCGGCGCATCTCCATCTGAGCAAATTGCTGCGAGACTCCGCGTCGCTCGGTAAGGCGGTGGTATTCCGTCCAGTATTCGCGGTAGCGCGGGTCGGACTCGGGGTTGACGAGCTCGAAGTCAGCGCCTGGCCTGATGCGCAAGCCATTGCGCTCTATGCGGCGCTCGATCACGGCGGGCCGGCCCACGAGTATGAGCTTTGCAATCCCCTCGTCGACCACGACCTGGGCCGCGCGCAGCATGCGCTCGTCCTCACCCTCGGAGAGCACAATCCGGCGCCTGGGGCCCTCTTTCGCCGCGCTGAAGATCTCCTTCATGATGAGGCCCGAGTGATACACGAATTGCAGCAGCTGGTTGTGGTAGGCGGCGAAATCCGCGATCGGGCGGGTAGCGACGCCCGAATCCATTGCAGCCCTTGCCACCGCCGGGGCGATCTTGGCGATGAGGCGCGGGTCGAAGGGTTTCGGGATCAGATATTCGGGTCCGAACCGCAAGCTCTGCCCCCCGTAAGCAGCTGCCACGACCTCCGACTGTTCCGCCGTCGCAAGATCGGCCAGGGCGCGCACCGCAGCGAGCTTCATCGACTCGTTGATCACGGTCGCCCCCACGTCGAGCGCGCCTCGGAAGATGAACGGAAAGCACAGGACGTTGTTCACTTGGTTCGGGAAATCCGACCGCCCGGTGGCCACTACCGCGTCGGGGCGCGCGCGCTTTGCCGCGTCGGGAAGTATTTCCGGCTCCGGATTCGCGAGCGCGAGAATCAGCGGCTTTGCCGCCATGCGCGCAACCATCTGCTCCTTGAGAACACCCCCCGCCGAAAGGCCGAGGAAAATGTCGGCTTCAGGAATGATTTCTTCGAGCGTTCGCGCGGCCGTCTTGCGCGCGTAGCGCACCTTGTTCGGATCCATTTCCTCCTTTCGGCCCTCGTAGACGACGCCCTTGATGTCCGCCACCCAGATGTTCTCCGTTTTTAAGCCCAGGCTCACCAGCAGATCGAGGCAGGCGAGCGCGGCGGCTCCTGCGCCCGAGCAGACGAGCTTCGCCGCCGCTATGTCCTTGCCCACCACGCGCAAGCCGTTCAGGACCGCGGCGCCTACTATGATCGCGGTGCCGTGCTGGTCGTCGTGGAACACAGGTATCTTCATGCGCTCGCGCAGCTTCCGTTCGACGAGGAAGCACTCCGGAGCCTTGATATCCTCCAGGTTGATGCCGCCGAAAGTGGGCTCGAGAGCCGCAATGATTTCGACCAGCTTCTCGGGATCGCGCTCGTTGACTTCGATATCGAAGCAATCGATGCCTGCAAATTTCTTGAAGAGCACGGCCTTGCCTTCCATCACGGGCTTGGCGGCGAGCGGCCCGATCGCCCCGAGTCCAAGCACCGCAGTTCCATTCGTGACGACGCCGATGAGGTTTCCACGCGAGGTCATGTTGCGGGCCTCGGCCGGATCGCGCACGATCTCCTCGCAGGCGGCTGCGACGCCGGGGGTGTACGCGAGCGCGAGGTCGCGCTGGTTCACCAGGCCCTTGGTGGGTGTGACAGAAATTTTCCCGGGCGGCTGCCGGAGGTGATACTCCAGGGCACTCCTGCGCAGGTTGTCTTCCATGGGGATTCGCGACTGAGATCTTGTTGCTGGCGGCATGATAGCCGAATTCCGACGCCGCGGCGTCTCGCGTTTCCACAGCCGGTCGGTCACGCCGCCACGCCCTGCGGCATAATCCTCCGATGCTGAGGAAATCGTCCATCATCGGCCGGCAGTTCCCATGAGGCGCGAAGCGAACTTGGTCCTCGCGGCCCGTATGGCCGACATCGAACCGTTCCACGTGATGGACGTGCAGAATCGCGCCCACGAGCTGGAAGCCAAGGGACGCCGGATCGTCCACATGGAAATTGGACAGCCGGACTTCGCCGCTCCGCCGCTCGTCGCGGACGCGGCGGTCGAGGCGATACGAACGCGCCGTCTGGGCTACACCGCCTCGATAGGCATACCTCAACTTCGCCAGGCGATTTCCGACTACTATCGCGAGCGCCTCGGCGCGGCGGTGCCGTCGTCCCGGATTGTCGTAACGGCCGGGGCATCCGGGGCGTTCCTGCTGACCTTGGGTGCGCTGGTCAACCCCGGAGACGAAGTATTGATGCCGGACCCTTGTTACCCCTGCAACCGACATTTCGTTCGCCTATTCGAAGGCCGGCCCAAGGCGATCCCCGTCGACGAGACTCAACACTACCAGCTCACCGACGCGGATGTGCGTTCGAGTTGGAGCAAGGCGACACGGGGCGTGCTTATCGCCTCGCCCTCCAACCCGACTGGGACCTTGATGCCGCGCGAAGAGTTGCGCGCCATCGTCGGATCCGTTCGACGAATGGGCGGATTCGTCGTCGTGGACGAGATCTACCAGGGGCTCGTCTACGGCGGCGAGGCCTCGACCGTGCTCGATTTTGCCGACGACGTCTTCGTGGTGAACAGCTTCTCGAAGTACTTCAGTATGACCGGCTGGAGGTTGGGCTGGGTAGTCGCACCCGAGTCGCACGTCCGGGAAATCGAGAAGCTCGCCCAAAACGCCTTCATCTGCCCCTCCGCTCCAGCGCAGCACGCGGCGCTCGCGGCGTTTCGCCCGGAGACCCTGGCGGTGCTCGAGCACCGCAGAGAGGAGTTCCGGCGGCGTCGCGATTTCATGGTACCCGCTCTACGCGATTTGGGCTTTCGCGTTCCCTTGACGCCTCAAGGAGCCTTCTACATCTATTGCGGGTGCGAAGAGTTCTCCCGCGACAGCAGCCGTTTTGCCCTCCGAGTCTTGGAGGAAGCGGGCGTAGCGACCACGCCGGGACTCGATTTCGGTTCCAATGCTCCCGAGCGTCACGTGCGCTTCGCCTACACGCGCTCGCTGGAGGACCTGAAAGAAGGGGTCGACTCCATCGCCCGGATGCTGAGCCGCACCCGCAATTGAAGGCGGCTACGCCGAGCTGCGCGCCCCAGGTCGATCGAGCCGGCGCACTGCCTCTTGGAACCGCTCTTTCTCGGCGAAGACTTTTTGAGCGTACTGGCTCGAAGGGTCGGCGAGTGCGCCGTTATAGAACTGCAGGCCGGCTTCGAGACTACCGGTGCGCCTGACGTACTCCTTGAGAATACGGGCCCCCAAGGCGATGTTGATGACGGGATCGAGGACCGCGTCCTCGCCCCCGTGTTCCATGAGCTTGTCCATGTGGTGCCTAGGAACCACCTGCATCAGGCCCTTGGCTCCCACCAAGCTTTCTGCAACCGGATTGAAGCGAGACTCGACCGCCATGACCGCAAGGATCAACAGCGGATCGAGGCCTACCTGCCGCCCGGCCTCGTACGCAGCTCCGACGAACATCTCGCTCACGTCGGGCGCAATGCGGTATCTGCGCGAGACGTAGTTGGCGAGCGCCCGGTATTTCTGACCGTCCGCCTGCTCCGCTCCCTCGAAAAGCGACACTGCCTTGTCGTAATGGATCGAGCCCATCGTGACCGGGTGAGTCGAGTGCTCGTCGAAGAACAAGCTCTTCCCCCGCACCAACATCACGAGCACGGCGACCACCCCGATCAAGGCCAAGCCGTGATGGAGTACGGTCGCAGCCTTTCCGAGCTGCCCCAGCAAGTACTGCCTATTCCAGGTGGTGTTCATTGCACCTACCTCCTTTGTAACCCGCCCGGGAAGACCACTGAAGCAAGTAATGGCCCTTAATCCTAGGCTACGGCCCCGGAAACCTCCGGAGCGGGATGATGCATCGCAGCAAACACATTCTAAATAGCCACTTAACATCGGTCAATTGAACCAATGGCAAGTGGCCTATTAGGCCAAATAGCCTATTCCGTGCCGGCCCATACAGGGCCGTGAAGACCATAGTGAGCGCCCGCTAACGTCGAGCGGAAGAACTCGTTGTAGAACCTGCGGCTCAGCCCGAGGCACCCAGTCCCGGGCTGACCGCAGTTTTTGATCCGCACCCGCCTCAGGGCCTGGAGCCCGTCGGAAAGGGCCACGCGGCGGCGGGGTTCAGGGCCGTTTTCGCCCCTTCCGGCGTTGCCAACGCCGAAGACGCGGTGGTCGCCGATCCCGCCATCGCCGTTGCCGCCTTCGTCGCGACTCTCTTGGCCGTTTTTCTCTTCGCCTTTTTCCTGGCCGCTTTCCTTGCAGGTTTCTTCAACGACTTCCTCTTGCCTTTCCTTCCTGGTGCTCTCCTTTTTTTCTTTTTCTTTGCCGCTTTCTTGCCTTTTCTCTTCTTAGCCATACAGGCCTCCGTTGAGAGTTATGGAACAAACGCTCCGAGCCCGCCTAAGGGCGGGCTATTCAACCGCCGGGGAAAATCCCGGAGATTTGAATTCCTTTGCCGCCCTGCTGGAGAGCAGGTCCTGGTACAGGATGTCGGGATCGAGCTGGATACCTCCGTCCCATACGACCGTGGCCGCCTCTCGATCCAATACGACGCGACAGAACTGATCCACGTCACGCCAGACAGCGAACGCACCCACGTCAAGCAGATTTCCCAGGAACACGCTTCCCTCCAAACCGTCTTCGAATCTCAGCCAAAGTCTGTAGTCTCGTGAAGCCTTGCACTCGGTTACGCGATGCATTTCTCCACCTCCAGGACCGCGGACGCCTAGTCCCAAGTGAGTGCACCTCCGGTCTGGTACTCGATGACCCTCGTCTCGAAGAAATTCCGCTCTTTCTTGAGGTCGATCATCTCGCTCATCCAGGGAAACGGATTGTTCGCACCAGGAAACATCGCATCGATCCCGATTTGCTGGCAGCGGCGGTTGGCGATGTAACGCAGGTACTCCTTGAACATCGGAGCATTGAGCCCGAGGACTCCGCGCGGCATCGTATCCTCGGCGTATCGATATTCAAGCTCGACGGCCTTGCGGATGAGGCTCTGCACCTCTTCACGGAATTCCGGCGTCCAGAGCTGGGGATTCTCCATCTTGATCTGATTGATCAAGTCGATGCCGAAATTGCAGTGCATGGACTCGTCGCGCAAGATGTACTGGTACTGCTCGGCGGCGCCGGTCATCTTGTTCTGCCGTCCGAGCGCCAGAATCTGGGTGAAACCGACGTAAAAGAACATGCCCTCCATCACGCATGCGAAGACGATCAGGCTGCGCAGCAGCTTCTGGTCAGCCTCGGGCGTGCCGGTCCGGAAGGTCGGATCGGTCAGAATGTCGATGAAGGGGATGAGGAACTCGTCCTTGTCCCGAATGCTCGGAATCTCGTGGTAGGCGTTGAATACCTCGCCCTCGTCCAAACGCAGGCTCTCGACGATGTACTGGTAGGCATGGGTATGGATGGCCTCCTCGAACGCCTGACGCAGGAGATATTGGCGGCACTCCGGCGCTGTGATGTGGCGGTAGGTGCCGAGCACGATGTTGTTCGCCGCCAGCGAGTCTGCGGTGACGAAGAAGCCCAGGTTGCGCTTGACCAGACGCCGCTCGTCCTCGGTCAGGCCATTCGGGTCCTGCCACAAGGCGATGTCGCGGCTCATGTTGATTTCCTGCGGCATCCAATGATTGGCACAGGCGGCGAGGTATTTCTCCCACGCCCATTTGTACTTGAACGGCACCAGCTGATTCACGTCCGCTTGGGCGTTGATGATGGCCTTGTCCTCGACGCTCACGCGCCGGCGGCTGTTGCCCGCGGAATACCGCTCTTGAGAAGCTGCAGCCGGAGCCGGCGACAGGGGCAGCAGCCCGCTCATCGTCTGCAGATTCAGGCCCGGAATCGCCTCGGCCCCGATGTCGTCAAAAGAAAGCATTTATTTCCTCCTTGTTCTCGTGCAGTGCCCGTGCATGCACGCTCTCACTGGCATGATTCGCACTGCGGGTCGTCTATCTTGCAGAAGGCGATCTCGGGCTCGCCCGAGGGACGCGAAGCGGCGGCGAGTCCCGCGGCGGTTTCTGCTCCAGCGGGAACGGCGTTCAGCTGCCCGGTCTTGACGGTCGACTTCTCGACGTGCGTCGCGCCCATCGTGCGCAGGTAGTAGGTCGTTTTCAGCCCCCGCTGCCAAGCGAGCTTGTAGGTCTCGTCCAGCTTCTTACCCGAGGCCTGCCCAAGGTAGATGTTGAGAGACTGCGACTGGTCGATCCACTTCTGTCTCCGCGCGCCCGCTTCGACGATCCAGGTAGGGTCGATTTCAAACGCCGTGGCGTACAGCCTGCGCAGGCCGGACGGCGCGCGATCGATGCGGGCGAGGTTGCCGTCGAAGTACTTGAGATCGGCCACCATGACCTCGTCCCAAAGTCCGAGCTTCTTCAAGTCGGTCACGAGGTATTCGTTGACCACGGTGAACTCGCCCGACAGATTCGACTTCACGAACAGGTTCTGAAAGGTCGGCTCGATCGAAGCCGAAACTCCGATGATGTTGGCGATTGTCGCCGTCGGCGCGATCGCGAGGCAGTTGGAATTGCGCATGCCGTGGCGTTTCACGCGCTCGCGAAAAGCCTTCCAGTCCATCGATTCGGTCATGTCGATGTCGACGTACCCGCCGCGCTCCTGGCGGAGCAGTTCCAGCGTGTCGTGGGGCATGATGCCGCGGTCCCAGAGTGACGCCTTGTATGACGGGTACCGGCCGCGTTCTTCCGCGAGCTCGGTGGACGCCCAATAAGCGAAATAGGCGACGGCTTCCATGGAGCGATCGGCGAAGTCCACCGCTTCCTGCGATGCGTAGGGTACGCGTAGCAGGTGCAGGCAGTCTTGAAACCCCATGATGCCCAGGCCGACGGGCCGGTGCTTCACGTTCGAATCACGCGCTTTCCTTACCGCGTAGTAGTTGATGTCGATGACGTTGTCCAGCATCCGCATCGCCGTCGAGATCGTCTTCTTGAGCTTGCCGTGGTCGAGCCCGGGCTTGCCGCCGCTGACCTTCATGTGCCCGACCATGTTGATCGAACCGAGGTTGCACACTGCGATCTCGGCATCGTTCGTATTGAGCGTTATTTCGGTGCACAGATTGGAGCTGTGCACTACGCCGACGTGCTGTTGCGGAGAGCGCACATTGCAAGGGTCCTTGAACGTGATCCAGGGGTGCCCGGTCTCGAAAAGCATCGACAGCATCTTGCGCCACAGATGCGTCGCGGGAATCTTCTTGTAGAGCTTCAGCTCGCCCTTTGCGGCTTTGTCCTCGTATCCGGTATAGGCTTTCTCGAATGCGCGCCCGTACTTGTCGTGCAGGTCCGGTGCGTCGGATGGGCTGAACAGCGTCCACTCGCCGTTCTCCATAACGCGCTTTATGAACAGGTCCGGAATCCAGTTGGCGGTGTTCATGTCGTGCGTGCGGCGCCGGTCGTCGCCGGTGTTCTTGCGCAGCTCGAGAAACTCTTCGATATCGAGGTGCCAAGTTTCCAGGTAGGAGCAAACCGCTCCCTTGCGCTTGCCTCCCTGGTTGACTGCCACCGCAGTGTCGTTGACAACCTTGAGGAAAGGAACCACTCCCTGGGACTTGCCGTTGGTTCCCTTGATGTGCGAGCCGAGCGCGCGCACGGGAGTCCAGTCGTTGCCGAGGCCACCCGCGTACTTGGCGAGCAGCGCGTTCTCCTTGATCGCCTCGTAGATGCCATCGAGGTTGTCGGACACCGTCGTAAGGTAGCAGGAGGAAAGCTGAGAGCGCGTGGTGCCGGAGTTGAAGAGGGTCGGAGTCGAGCTCATGAAATCGAACGACGAGAGCACGTTGTAGAACTCGATAGCGCGCGCTTCACGGTCGACCTCGTTGAGGGCAAGACCCATGGCGACGCGCATGAAGAAGGCCTGGGGCAGCTCGATTCGCGTGCCCTGGATGTGCAGGAAGTAGCGGTCGTATAGGGTCTGCAGCCCGAGGTAGCCGAACTTGAGATCGCGCGAGGCATCGAGGGCGGCACCTAACTTTCTCAGGTCGAAGCTCGCGAGCCTCTCATCGAGCAGCTCCGCCTCAATGCCGCGCCTCACGAACTGCGGGAAGTACTCGGCATAGCGCTTCTTCATCTCCGCCTGGAAGACTTCCTCCCTGAGAACCTCGCGGCGGATGGTGTGAAGAAGAAGCCGCGCGCTGACGTAGCTATAGGCCGGATCCTTCTCGATGAGGGCGCGCGCCGAAAGCACGGCCGACTTGCGCACTTCTTCGGCTGGCACCCCGTCGTAGAGATTTTTCAAGGTCTCGCCCAGAATCAACTTCGGATCAACCGCGTCTCCCAACGATTCGCACGCCGATTCGACGAGCTCGTTGAGGCGAGCCAAATCGAGCGGGCGTCGCACGCCGTCCTCGACAATGTTCAGCTGGGCCTGAGGTGCGCCCTTCTTCTGCGCAGCGTCCTGGGCACGCGCTTCCGCCCGTTTCTCGCGGTAGAGCACGTAGGCGCGCGCCACCTCGTGAGCACCCGAGCGCATCAAGGCAAGCTCGACTTGATCCTGAATATCCTCGATGTGGAACGTGCCCCCAGCGGGCTGCCGCCGCACCAGCGCGCCTACCACGATGTCGGTCAACCCAGCCACGAGCTCCCTGATCCGCGCGGACGCTGCGCTGTGCCCGCCTTCGACGGCGAGAAAGGCCTTGGTCACTGCGACGGATATCTTGCCGGGCTCGAACCCGACTACGGCGCCGTTGCGACGGATAACCTTGTACTGGGAAAACGCAGGCTGGGCTGCAGGGCTGGCGCCGGAAAGTCCGGTCGCTCCCTGAAGGGACTGTGGAGCCGTTACCTCGGCGGCGATCTGCATATACCTCTCCTCTACTCTTTTATTGTTCGCCCCGGTCGAGGGGGTGACACAGACACCTGGGGGTGTTTCCCCAATGCCACACAATATATGGTATCTGTGCAAGAGTTTGCTACCAATTGTAGTGTAGTGTCAAGCCGCAACAGCGGCTTGCTCAAGCGCCTTGGGAAGTCCCTCCGGTCGCGGCGGAGGGCGTGCCCGAGGTCAGGCGAGGGATTGCAGAGCTTGCCGGAAGTGCCCCCAGTCGAACGCCGGGCCTGGATCGGTCTTGCGGTCTGGGGCGATGTCGGCGTGGCCGACTACGTCGATGATCGGATATCGGGCACGGAGCGCCGCGAACAAGCTCGCAAGGCGCGAATATTGTTGATCCGCATAGGCCAGGTCGTCGACGCCCTCGAGCTCCACGCCCACCGAAAAGTCATTGCAACGCTCGCGCCCGCGCCAGCTAGACGCCCCCGCGTGCCAAGCTCTCTCGGCGCAGGGCACAAGCTGGATCAGCTCGCCGTCGCGCCGAATGAGGAAATGCGAAGACACGTTCAGATCGCGCAGAGTTTCGTAGTACGGATGCGCGGAAAAATCGAGGGTATTGGTAAACAGGCGGACGATGGCATCGCCCCCGTACTCGCCCGGAGGCAGGCTGATGTTGTGGACGACGAGCAGCGTGATCTCTGCGCCCTCCGGACGCTCGTCCCGATTGGGCGAGGGAACCTGCACCGCTCCCGAGAGCAACCCTGCCTCGTCGAGAGGACCGAGATCCACCTATCGAATTCCCAGCCGTTCCATGCGGTAGCGAAGCGCCCTGAACGTGATACCCAGGAGTTTGGCCGCGGCGGTGCGGTTGAAGCGGGTTTTCTCCAGGGCCTCGAGGATCGCCTCCTTTTCGATGCGGTCGAGGTACTCCGGCAGGGGCCATTTGGCGTTGCTCGCTCCGGGCTCTGGTGCAAGCCCGGTCGGCGGGGCGAGCTGCAGATCTTCCGGCTGGATCTCCTCGCCGGCAGAAAGTGCCACCGCCCGCTCCAGGATGTTCTCCAACTCCCGCGTGTTCCCCGGAAAATCGTACTCCCCGAGGGCCTTCCTCGCTCCTTCGGAGAGCTGCATGGTCCGCTTGCCGTCGGCCCCGGCGAGGCGCCGCAGAATCGCTTGGGCGAGCTCTGGGATGTCCTCGCGGCACTCACGCAACGGGGGCATTTTCAGCTCGATGACGGCCAGGCGGTAATACAGGTCCTGCCGAAACTTTCCCGCCTCGACGCACGCCGCTAGATTCTGGTGGGTGGCGCAGATGATGCGCACGTCGACGCCGTCCTCGGAAGTCGCTCCGACCTTGCGAACCTGCTTCTCCTGGATCGCGCGGAGGAGCTTGACCTGCATGGCGAGAGGCAGGTCGGCGACTTCGTCCAGGAACAGGGTTCCGGTGTTAGCGGCCTGAAAAAATCCGTCGCGATCGCCTTCTGCGCCGGTGAACGCACCTTTCTTGTAGCCGAAGAACTCGCTCTCCATCAGATTCTCAGGGATTGCCCCGCAGTTGACGGGTACGAAGGCCTTATCGCGTCGCGATCCCTTGCCGTGAATGAGGCGGGCGGCGAGCTCTTTGCCGCTTCCGGACTCGCCGGTGATGTATACAGGCGCTTGGCTCCGCGCGAGCTTTTCGATAACCAGGCGCACCTGCTCGATGCCGGGGCTTGAACCCAGGAGCTGGGGTTCTCCCGTCTTGGCTGCTGCCGGCTTCTGGGGAAGAGCCAGCGCGGACTTCACCAGCGCGCGCAGCTGATCGAGCGACAGTGGCTTGGTCAGGTAGTCGAACGCGCCGGCCTTGAGGGCCGCCACAGCGTTCTCCGTGCTGCCGAACGCAGTGATGACGGCCACGGGCAGGTCTGTGCACTGGACGCCGATGAACCGCACGAGCTCGAGACCGTCGCCGTCGGGCAAGCGCATGTCGGTCAGGCAGAGGTCGTACCGTTTGGACTGCAGCAGGGGCTTGGCGGCCGAAACGGATCCAACGCACTCCACCCCCAGTCCCATGCGCACGAGCGAGAGTTCGAGCAGCTCGCGGATGTCTGCTTCGTCGTCGACGACCAGCACCGTGCCTTGGACGGAGTGCGTCCGCCGGTCCGTGCGCCGGTTCGCTACGATTCCTGCCATAGAATCCTGAAGTCTGCCCCTGGGCCGCGATCCAGATAATCGAGACTCGCACCGTTGGCGGCACACAGCTCTCGCGCAATGTAGAGGCCGAGCCCGGTCCCGCTCGCGAAAGTGGTGAAAAACGGCTCGAACAACTGCGCTTGCAAGGCCTTCGGCACGCCCTCGCCGTCGTCGATGACGTGCAATTCTACTCGATTTGCCCGATGCCAAACCGTTATGCGCACGCTTCCCGCGAGCCTGCGGCAGTGCCGCCAGGCATTGTGCAGCAGATTCCACAGCACCTGGTTGAGATGCGCTCGATCAAATTCGACGCTCACGTCGTTGCTGGCTTCCACGGAGAAGCTTTCGCTCGGAATGTGACCCTCGTTTCGCGCGAATTCCTCGATGAAGGTCAGCAGATACGGCTTCACCCGGATTGCCTCGGGCTGGACCCGGTCGCGCCGCGACAGTTCGAGCACGTCGTGAACCATTCGTTCCAGGCGCCGCGCGTTGTCGCGGATGATCTGCACCATGCGTTCCTTCTGCGGACTCCGTTGCTCCTCGTGGAGCAGATCGCCCGCGTGGGTGATCGCGGAGAGCGGGTTGCGGATCTCGTGCGCGATGCTGGCGGTGAGCCGGCCGAGCGCCGCGAGCTTGAGCTGCTGAGCCTGCTCCTGGAGCTTGGACAAGTCCTCCAGGAAAACCAAGCTGAAGCTGCCGCCCGCCACGCCCGCAGAGACGAACCGGCCCCGCACCGGGCGACCGCTGTCTGCGAGTCGCATGTTCACGCTGCTGGCGCCCTGGCCCGCGCGCCAAGCGGCAAGCCGCTGCGCGAGCTCCTCCGAAAAGCTCTCTACTTGACTCAGCTCCGGGATGACCCGCCCCAGCAGGTCCGCTGCCCGTGGGTTGTGCAGATGCACCCGGCCGTTGGCGTCGACGACGAGCACCCCGTCCTGGACGTCGCGGATTATCAGGCGGTTGATGTGAAGCTGGTCGGCGAGATCGGCACCGCGCTGCTTGGCCAAGCGCTCGTTCAGGATCAGCCGCCGCGCCAGCCGATTGGTGATCAGCGCCGTCGCGAAATAACCGATCGAGAGCAGGCCGGGCTGCAGGAAATTCGCGGTGCTGGAATCGTCGACCAACACCCAATACGACTGCTCGAGGAGCACGGCGATCGACGCCAGCGCGGCATAGAAAAGCATCAGTCTGCCCCGGCTGACGAGAGCGGCGGCCGCCAACGATATGAGTAGCATCACTCCCAGGCCGCTGCGGATGCCGCTTGAGGCATACATCAGAACGGAGACGGCTACGACGTCGGTGACGACATGCAGCGTCAACTGAAGATTGAAATGCGCCGGCACCTTCCGGAGAGCGACGTGGAAGGCCACCGCGAGCGCCAGGTAGACGACGCTTGCGTAGGTGAACTTCACGAGGTCGTGGTTGCCGAGGCTGAGCGAGTCGCCGAAAATCAGCACCGACAGCAGGAATATCGCCGCTACGGCGATGCGGTAGAAGTTGAAGTACTTGAGAGAGACCCAGAAGGAATCCGCGACCACCCCCTCCTCGAGAGACCACGGAGTAAGTATCGCAGGACTCGACACACGAACCTCCTTAACGAGTACCGACCCGGCGGTGTTCTTCGCTGCAGAAGAAACGGCCGGTACTTTCGAGCGCTTCGCTGCGCGGAACGTTGACCCCGCAGTGCGCGCAAGGAACCATCGATTCACCCGGGGTTGGAGCCGAAGGTCTGGCGCGCTTGCGCGCGAGCCCTTTCACGAGAAAGTAGATTACCGCTATGGCGATGACGAGAAGTAGGAGCTTGCTCACGCTGCGCGCTATTATACTTGCGTAGACCCCTTCGACAGCCGGGAGCCGCCATGATTCGACGCCTTGCGACGCGCGCGTTTTTCTCTCTAGTCGGATTTACCCTGGCCGCCCCCGCGGCGCATGCGCTCACGCTCGTGACTGAGGAGAACCCGCCGTTCAACTATACCGAACAGGGAAAAGTAGTGGGATTGTCGACCGAGATCGTGACAGAACTCGGCAGGCGCAGCGCCATCCCCCTGCAGATCCGATCCTTGCCCTGGGAGCAGGCCTATATCGCCGCGCAGCGCGACAAGGAAACCTGCATCTACTCGACCGTGCGCCTGGACAATCGCGAAGGGATTTTTTCCTGGATCGGCCCGATCGCCACGAACAGATGGGTGCTGATCGGAAGGAGCGATTTTGCGGGCGTCAAGGTCGTCGAGGACGCGCGCAAATACCGGGTCGGCGTGGTCGCCAAGGACGCCAAGATCGAATTCCTCATGGGCAAGGGCGTTACCGATCTGCGCGAGGTCAGCGAGGACAGACTCAACCCGCCACGGCTGGTGCTCAAGCGGGATGATCCCAACCGCATCGACCTGTGGGCCACGAGCGCGTACGGTGCGCGCCGGACCGCGGAGCGCGCGAACGTGAAGGACCTCAAGCTGGTCCTCACCCTGCACGCTGTTCCCCTTTATCTCGCCTGCGGCCGGAACGCCTCGTCCCAGACGGTGCAGGCCCTGGGCCAAGCGTTCGAGCGGGCCACCAAGGACGGCACGCTCAAACGAATCACCGATCAGTACGCTTTCTGAGCTGGGTTGGTCGGGGTGACTGGATTCGAACCAGCGACTCCTGCGTCCCGAACGCAGTACTCTACCAGGCTGAGCTACACCCCGAATCGGACGGAAGGCCGCGCGGAGGAAGAAGCGCTTCGGGAAATCTAGTAGTCGCGCTCGACCGCGAAGGTCGCCAATTCTAGCAAAGAATCGCGATAGCTCGAATTTGGGAGCGCCGCGATGGATTCGCTCGCGATCCGGGCCTCATCCTTGGCCTTGCTCCGCGCGTAGTCCAGGGCGCCGGTCGTGTGAATCGCATCCAGGACCGCGCCGAATTCACCCCCGCCGCCGTGCTCGATCGCCGAGCGCACCAGCGCCGCCTGCTCGGGCGATCCGCGCTGCATCACGTGAATGAGGGGCAGGGTCGGTTTGCCCTCCTTCAGGTCGTCGCCCAGGTTTTTCCCCGTATGAGCGGCGTCCCCGGAGTAGTCGAGCACATCGTCGATGAGCTGGAAGGCCGTTCCCAGATGCATGCCGTAACGCGCAAGCCCGACCTCCAGTTCCGGGCTCGCTTCGCCCAGGATCGCGCCGAGCTGCGCGGCAGCCTCGAAGAGCTTCGCGGTCTTGCGCCGAATGACCTCGAGGTAGTCGTTTTCGCCGATCGCGCAGTTGTGGGCGTTCAGCAGCTGCAGAACCTCGCCTTCGGCAATCGTATTGGTGGCGTTGGCGAGGACCTGCATGACCCGCATGCTCCGCACTCCGACCATGATCTGGAAAGCTCGTGAGTACAGAAAGTCTCCGACCAGCACGCTCGCCGCGTTGCCGAACTGGGCATTGGCGGTCTTGCGCCCGCGCCGCAGCGCGGATTCGTCGACGACGTCGTCGTGAAGCAGCGTCGCCGTATGGATGAATTCCACGACCGCGGCGAGCTCTACGTGCTGCTCGCCTCGATAACCGGTGGCCCCGGCAGCCAGGAAAACCAGCGCCGGGCGCAGCCGCTTGCCTCCTCCGGCGATGATGTATTCCGCTATCTGACGGATAAGGACGACATCCGACTCCAGCCGGCGCCGGATCATGGCGTCCACCGCCTGCATGTCTGCAGCGATGAGGTTGCGAAGAAGTTCGGGTTGCAATGGGGTAAAGCGGAACCTAGCGGCGGGTGCCGAGCATAGCACAATTTCTTTGACCACACCCGCTAAACACATGTATAATTTCGCGTTTTTCCGGAATGGCCTTGGAGATCAGCATGTACGCCGTGGTAAGAACCGGGGGCAAGCAGTACCGCGTTTCCAAGGGCGAGAAACTTCGGATCGAAAAGCTCGCGGCCGCCGTCGGGAGCGAGCTGGTGCTCGACCAGGTGCTCCTCGTCGGCGAGGGTGAGGCGCTCAAGGTCGGCACCCCCGTCGTGAAAGGCGCGTCCGTCAAGGCGAAGGTCCTGGCCCACGGCCTCGGCGAGAAAGTGATGATCTTCAAGTTGCGTCGCCGCAAGAACTCGAAAAGGCTCCGTGGCCACCGGCAGGCGTATACGGAGATCGAAGTCACCGGCATAGCGCAGGGGTAGTCATGGCACACAAGAAAGCAGGCGGCAGCTCCAGAAACGGCCGCGACTCGCAGTCGAAGCGTCTGGGCGTCAAGCGCTACGGTGGAGAACTCGTGGCCGCGGGCAGCATCATCGTTCGCCAGCGCGGCACCCGCGTCCATCCCGGCGACAACGTAGGCATCGGCAAGGACCATACGCTTTACGCAAAAGTGAGCGGCAAGATCCAGTTCAACTTCAAGGGCCCGGCCGGCAAGCAAACCGTCAGCGTGGTGCCGGCTTAGCCAGCAAGCAGATCTCCCCGGAAAAGCCCTATCCACGCGATAGGGCTTTTTTGTTTCTCACATGAAATTCATCGACGAAGCGCACATCGAAGTTCATGCCGGCAAAGGCGGCGACGGCGTGGTGAGCTTCAGGCGCGAAAAGAACATACCGCGCGGAGGACCGGACGGCGGCGACGGCGGCAGCGGCGGCAGCGTCTATGCGGTCGCCGACCGAAACATCAATACCCTCGTCGAGTATCGCTTCGCGCGCATCCATCGCGCTCGGGATGGCGAGCGCGGGCGCGGTGCCCAATGCAACGGGAAAGGTGCCGAGGATGTCGTGCTGCGGGTGCCCACCGGCACCGTAGTCACGAACGCCGGGACAGGAGAAATAGTTGCCGATCTCGCCGAGCACGAGCAGACCGCACTGCTCGCGCGGGGAGGCAAAGGGGGACTCGGCAACGTCAATTTCAAATCGAGCACCAACCGCACGCCCCGTAAGGCAACACCCGGCGAACTTGGCGAGCATCGCACGCTCAATCTCGAGCTCAAGGTGCTTGCCGACATCGGGTTACTCGGGCTGCCCAACGCCGGAAAGTCCACCTTCATTCGCGCCGTGTCCGCGGCCCGCCCCAAAGTCGCCGACTACCCGTTTACCACCTTGCATCCGCATCTCGGTGTGGTCCGCGTCGGAGTCGACCGCAGTTTCGTCATCGCCGACATCCCCGGATTGATCGAAGGAGCGGCGGAAGGCGCAGGGCTGGGGCATCAGTTTCTCAGGCACCTCGTGCGCACCCGCTTGCTTCTGCACATCATAGATGCCGCTCCTCTTGACGAAGACGCCGATCCAGCTCGCGACGCGAAATCGATTGCCTTGGAGCTGAAGAAATTCGACCCGGCGCTCTACCGCAAGCCCCGCTGGCTGGTGCTAAACAAAATCGATATGCTCCCCCCTGAGGAGCGCAAGACCGTAGCCGCAAAGCTTGTGCGCAGGCTGCGCTGGCGCGGACCGAGCTTCTGCATCTCCGCCCTCACCGGGGAGGGTTGCCGCGAGCTCAGCTTCGCAGTGATGAAGTTTCTGGAAACGGGCAAGGCGGCATGAACGAGGCAAAGCGGTTCGTCGTCAAGGTCGGGAGCACGCTCGTCACCAATCACGGTGCGGGGCTCGATGCGTCCGCGATCGCCCGCTGGGCGAGCCAGGTGGCGAAGCTCCGCCAGGCCGGGAAGGAGCTGGTCCTCGTTTCGAGCGGCGCCATAGCGGAGGGGATGCAGCGCTTGGGCTGGACGCGCCGCCCCAAAGCCATGCACGAGCTTCAGGCTGCGGCCGCAGTCGGGCAGATGGGGCTCGTGCAGGTATACGAATCGTGCTTTCGCCAGCACGGCCTTCGCACGGCGCAGGTCCTCCTTACCCACGCCGACCTCGCGGACCGGCAGCGCTACCTGAACGCCCGATCGACCCTGCTGACGCTGCTCGGACTGGGGATCATTCCGGTGATCAACGAAAACGACACGGTCGTGACTGACGAAATCCGGTTCGGCGACAACGACACGCTTGCAGCGCTCGTGACCAACCTCGTCGAAGCCGACTGCTTGATCATCCTGACCGACCAGCAAGGGCTGCACACCGAAGATCCGCGCGTCAACCCTTCAGCAGCATTGATCCAGAAAGCGCAGGCCGGCGAGCCCCGTCTCGAAGAGCTGGCCGGCGGCTCGCGGTCCGCGATCGCCAAAGGCGGCATGCTCACCAAGGTGCTCGCAGCCAAGCGCGCAGCGCGCTCGGGCGCGCGAACAGTGATCGCGTCCGGAAGCGAGCCCGACGTATTGCTCAGGCTCGCGGCCGGCGAGGCGATCGGCACGCTGCTCTCCGCGCAAACGACTCCCCTGGCGGCGCGCAAGCAGTGGCTCGCTGACCACCTCCAGGTTGCCGGACGGCTGCGCCTCGACGCCGGAGCGGCCAAGGCCCTGCGTTCCGGAGGCAAGAGCCTCCTGCCGATCGGAGTGAAGAGCGTTGAAGGCGAGTTCGAGCGAGGCGCGGTCCTCGCCTGCCTCTCGCCCGAAGGAGTCGAGGTCGCACGTGGACTGGTCAACTACAACGCTCAGGAGTCCCGCCGCATTGCGGGGCGGCCCTCAAGCGAGATCGAGGCGATTCTCGGGTACGTCGACGAGCCCGAGCTGATCCACTGCGACAACCTCGTGGTGCTCTAACGTATCCACATAGGCTGATAGCCACCACGGACCAGGGCCTGCACCGCTTCCTCGGATGTCTGGACGCGACTCGGGGAGCAGAAGAAATCATTCGCGAGCGCCATCTGCTGATTGAGCTGGCTGCGATCGATCGGGACCCACTCCGAATTCCGGGCCTGCGACCAAGTTCCATCGGATCTGCCGAATGCATACACTTTGCGTTCGTAGGTCTCGCACCGAATGGCCTCGTAGCTGACGTTCATGGCCGCGGAAGGACTGCGCGCGATCAGCGTATAGCGCACGACCCCGCCCTGTCCGATGCTCACCGACGCGGAATCGACGAAGAAGGCGAAAGGCTTCGCCGGGCCGACATTGAAGGGAATCAGGTTTCCCTCCTTGGGATAGGACGGTAGCAGCGTTTTCTGGGTTTCCCAGGGCTTGCCGTCGAGATCGTCCGCAAGCGGCCTGGGTGAAGAGCAGGCGGCCGCGATGACTGCCAGGGCACAAGCCCAAAGACCGCGCGAGCGCGTCACGCCAAGTCCCCGACGAGCGAATCCCGGACAGCGGGCTGCGTCTCCAGGGTTGCCGAATAGCGGGGATGATCGACTCCCATCGCGAGCGAAGCGCCCTTCTTGAGCGCCTTCGCCATTTGCTCGGTGAGCTCGAAGCGGAGGAAATGCACCGACGAGGTCTTTTGCTCGTTCTCCCTGTCCAGGTCCTCGTCAGCGATCGCCCACACGGGTTCGTGCCCCGCGACCCGGACCCACACCTTGTCTTCGACGCCAATCAGCTCTTCGAGCTTCTTGCGCCGCTCAGCAGGGTCCGCATATTCGATCATGAGGGTGGCTTTGAGGTTGCGTCCGTCCGGGACGAGAGGATTGTAGGCGTCGAGCTCCTCACGAATGCCTTCTTCCTCGAATATCCGCTCGACGCGCAGCATCTCCTGGACCTGATAGCGGATGGTGAGCTCATCCTCGAACAGGAGCGTGACGTTCTCGCCCAGATGAACGGTGCGGTTCTTCTTGTGCGCCATCACCTTCGCCCGGAATTGGGCGCGCTCGCGCGCGTAGGTCTCGAGCGTCATCAGGCTTGTGCGTTCGATTCTAGGCATGGTGCAGGATCTAGATTGCGTACGCTTTGCGAAGCAGCGACAGAGGGTGCGCCTTCTGCGCCCGGGTCTCGCCCATGCCCTGTTCAATGTGACGGGCGGCGATGGGGCAATCGGAGCTGATGTAATCGGGCTCTGTGCCGGCCATCTGGCGGAACACGGGCCCGCCGATCTTCATCGAATTCTCGTAGTACTCGGACTTGACGCCCCAGGTCCCGTCGTGGCCGGAGCATCTCTCCACCGTGTTGAGCGTCGTGCCCGGCACGAGTTGCAGCGCTTCGCGCGTTTTCTGTCCCATATTCTGGACCCTCGAATGGCAGGGCACGTGGTAGGACACCTTGCCGAGGCTCGTCTTGAAATCGGTCTTGAGCAGTCCGTCGCGATGGCGCTGCACGAAATATTCGAACGGGTCGAACATGGCCTCGCTGACGGCCTTGACTTCCGCGTCCTGCGGAAACAGGAGGGGTAGCTCCTTCTTGAACATCAAGGTGCACGAGGGCACCGCGGCGAGGATCGCGTAACCCTCTCGCGCCAGTTTCTGCAGGGGAGGAATGTTCACCGCCTTGAGACGCTCCACTCCCTCCAGGTCGCCGAGCTCGAGCTTGGGCATGCCGCAGCAAGCTTCCTTCTCGACGATCGTGTATGGAATGTCGTTGTGATCGAGAACCGCCAGCAGATCGTGGCCAATGCCTGGCTCGTTGTAGTTGACATAGCAGGTCGAAAATATCGCCACTTTGCCGGGCGTGCGCGCGCCGTCCTTCGCCTCTCGCACACGGCTGGGTGCCGCGCGCGAGCGGAAGGTGCCTGAGCTATAAGGCGGCAACCGGCGCTCGCGGTGAACGCCGATCGCCCTCTCCATCGCCGAGCGCGCCGCCGAGTTGCGGTTGACTGCGTTCACGACTTGCGCCACGACGGGAATCGACGCGAGCTTCCCGATCGCATCGGTGGAGGAAAGCAGCCGGTCGCGAAGACGGATCTCCTTCTTCTTGAACTTGACCGCCTTGGCTCTGAGCATGACATGCGGGAAGTCGACGTTCCAAGGATGCGGCGGCACGTAGGGGCACTTGGTCATGTAGCACATGTCGCACAGATAGCACTGATCCACGACCTTCCAGAACTGTGCCTTCTGCACGCCGTCGACTTCCAGCGTCGCGCTCGCATCGACGAGATCGAACAGGGTCGGAAACGCGGTGCAAAGGCTGACGCACCGCCTGCAACCGTGGCAGATGTTGAATACGCGCTCGAGCTCGGCAAGGACCTTCGCCTCGTCGTAGAAATCCGGCAAGCGCCACGCAACCGGATGTCGGGTCGGAGCCTCGAGGCTCCCTTCACGCATGGTCATGGGGAAAGACGCGTGGCCGCTTCGCAAGGCAGAGAGCCCGAAGGCTCTCCTGCTCGCGAGCCTTGTGCCTATCGCGCTGGATCAGCTCTTCTAGTCGGCGAGGGCGTCGAGGGCTTTTTGGAATCGATTGGCGTGCGAGCGCTCGGCTTTGGCCAGCGTCTCGAACCAGTCGGCGATCTCGGAGAACCCTTCCTGCCGCGCGGCCTTCGCCATGCCCGGGTACATGTCCGTGTATTCGTGCGTCTCGCCGGCGATCGCGGCTTTCAGGTTGGCGCGCGAGTTCCCGAAAGGCAGGTCGGTCGCGGGGTCGCCGCACTCCTCTAGGTATTCCAGGTGGCCGTGAGCGTGGCCCGTTTCGCCCTCGGCGGTGGAGCGGAACACGGCCGCGACGTCGTTCTGACCCTCGACGTCCGCCTTGGAGGCGAAATAGAGATAGCGGCGGTTTGCCTGTGATTCCCCGGCGAACGCCGCCTTGAGATTGCCGTGGGTCTTCGAGCCTTTGAGTTGCATAGGACCTCCAGGTGATTGATCGACTTTAGACTTGATCTAATGAGTAGATCGAGTGTAAGTCGCTTCACGCCCGATGTCAAGGCGATCAGCGCGAGGCGATTTCGGCGGGAAGGGGCTTGCGGACCTGGTCGCGAAACAAGTAGCGCGCCAGCTCGTTCAGCGCGCGCTGATAAACGTCGCGCTTGAAATCGATCACCGATTCGAGAGGCACCCAGTAGTCGTTCCAGCGCCAGGCGTCGAATTCCGGCCGCTCCGACGCCCGCAGGCGCACGTCGCACTCGCGGCCGACCAGCCGCAGCAGAAACCAGATCTGTTTCTGTCCGCGGTAGTTGCCGCGCCAATCCCGCTTGAGCCACCGCGCCGGCACTTCGTAACGCAACCAGTTTCGCGTGCGCCCCAAGATCTTCACATGGGGGGGCAACAAGCCCACTTCCTCGCGCAGCTCCCGATACATCGCCTGCACGGGCGTTTCGCCAACCTTTATCCCGCCCTGCGGGAACTGCCAGGAGTGCTCTTTGACGCGCTTGCCCCAAAAAACCTCATTGCGCCAGTTGCACAGGATGATGCCCACGTTCGGCCGGTAGCCGTCTCGATCGAGCATACGCAATCCAGCAAGAGTCTGTCCATGCCCATTCTTCCATAAATCGCTGGTGATTTGAAGCGGCGGACGCCTTGCGGATTCGGCGTGAATGACTTCAAGTAGAATGTCGCGTTTGGTTGGCTTTGGCGGAATGCGCGCATCCCGATACTTTCTCGCAACGCTCAAGGAGGCCCCTTCCGACGCGGAATTGGTCAGTCACAAGCTGATGGTCCGCGCAGGCCTGATTCGCCGGCTCGCCGGAGGAATCTATACATGGATGCCGCTCGGCCTTCGCGTCGTACGCAAGGTCGAGACCATCGTGCGCGAGGAAATGAATCGCGCGGGAGCGATCGAGTTGTTCATGCCGGCGGTGCAACCCGCAGAGCTCTGGCAGGAGTCCGGGCGCTGGCAGAAGTACGGACCCGAGCTGCTGCGCCTCAAGGACCGCCATGAGCGGGATTTCTGCATAGGCCCCACGCACGAGGAGGTCGTTACCGACTTGGCGCGCCGGGAAATCCGCAGCTATCGGCAGTTGCCCGTGCATTTCTACCAGATTCAGACCAAGTTTCGAGACGAGATCCGGCCGCGGTTCGGCGTCATGCGCGGGCGCGAGTTCACGATGAAAGACGGCTATTCCTTCCACGCCGACTACGCCGACCTGCAGCGTGAATACCGGAACATGTACGACACGTATACCCGAATCTTTACGCGCCTCGGCTTGAAATTCCGCGCCGTGTCGGCGGATCCCGGCGCCATCGGCGGCACCGAGTCACAGGAGTTTCACGTGCTCGCGGAATCCGGCGAGGACGCCATCGCCTACTGCCCCAAGTCCGACTACGCCGCGAACGTGGAGCTCGCCGAAGCGCTGGCGCCCGGCGGGTCCCGGAAAGCGCCTGCACAGGCGATGAAAAAAGTACCGACTCCCGGCAAGACGCGCTGCGAGGACGTTGCCGAGCTGCTCGGCTCGCCGCTGGAGAAGACGGTCAAGGCGATCGCGGTCGTGCACGACGGCGAATTCTCGCTGCTGCTCCTTCGCGGCGATCACGCGCTCAACGAGATCAAGGTCCAGAAAGTCCCGGGTCTCGATCCGTTCCGCTTTGCGAGCGAGGCGGAAATCGAGCGGAATCTGGGATGCAAGCCGGGCTACATCGGTCCCGTCGGCATACGCGCCGGCATCAGGGTCGTCGCCGACCGGACGGTGGCTCCGATGAGCGACTTCGTGTGCGGCGCGAACGAGGAAGGATTCCATCTGACCGGCGTCAATTTCGGCAGAGACTGCCCCGAGCCCTCCGGGATCGCGGACATCCGAAAGGTCGTCGCCGGCGATCCCAGCCCGGACGGCAAGGGATCGCTCGAAATCGTGCGCGGCATCGAGGTCGGCCAGATCTTTCAGCTGCGCACGAAATATTCGGAGGCGATGAAAGCGACCTTCCTCGATGAGGCGGGGACAAGCCGTCCATTCGAGATGGGGTGTTACGGGATCGGCGTCACCCGCATCGTCGGCGCGGCCATCGAGCAGAACCACGACGAGCGGGGCATCGTCTTCCCGGAGCCGATCGCCCCCTTTCACGTCGCCCTGGTCCCCATCGGCTATGCCAAGAGCGCCGCAGTGCGCGAGGCGGCCGACTCGATCTACCGGGCGCTGACCGAAGCCGGTCTCGAAGTCCTGCTCGACGACCGCGACGAGCGCCCGGGAGTGATGTTCGCCGACATGGAGCTCATCGGCATCCCCCATCGCATCGTGGTCGGCGAGCGAGGACTCAAGGAAAAGGTGTTCGAATACCAGGGCCGGCGGGACAAGGAAAGCCGCAAGGTTCCGCTGAGCGATCCGCTTTCTCCGCTGCGGACCAAGCCATGAGGGTGCGCGCGACCCTGCTCGCGATGGGAATCGCCGTTCCGGGCATCGCCCTGGCGGGAGCGCAAATCTACGAGCCGCTCGCGGCCGAGATTCGCGCCGGCCTGCAAGCATCGATCGCGGACAGGCCGGCGCCGCAACACGCCTTCAAGAATTCGGAAGCGGCGGTCGACTGGCTGACGGAGATGTCGCAGCGCCTCGAGACGAGAATCCCGAACTTCGAGTCGCGGGTGGAGTTCCTGCGCACGCTGCACTTCGAGGCGATCCGCGCCAGACTCGATCCGCAGCTCGTGCTGTCCGTAATCCAGGTCGAGAGCAACTTTCGCAAATACGCCGTGTCGCGTTCTGGCGCCCGAGGCTACATGCAAGTCATGCCATTCTGGGTGGGATTGATCGGCCGTCCGGGCGACAACCTGTTCAGCCTGCGCAACAACCTACGCTACGGCTGCGTCATCTTGAAGTACTACCTCGACGCCGAAAGAGGCAATCTGCATCGCGCCCTGGGGCGTTACAACGGTTCGGTGGGAAAGCCCGAGTACCCGAACTTGGTGATCGGAGCCTGGCGCAGCACCTGGCATTACCAGGGAAAGCTGACCTTATCCCCGTCTTCACCCGACGGACAGCCTGTGCAGGGCGAGAATCAGGCGGGAAACAGAGTCGCGATCGTCTCCTGAATCGCCTGCGCAGCGGCGCGCGGGTCCGATGCCTGACGGATCGGCCTGCCGACTACTATGTAGTCCGCGCCGTAGGCAAAGGCCTGCGCCACGTCGACGGTGCGTTTCTGATCATCGCTGGGGCGATTTTGTACCGGCCGGATTCCCGGCGTCACGATCAACAGCCGGTCGCCCAGCTCCCGCTTGAGGGCGGGCGCTTCCAGTCCGGACGAAATCACGCCGTCGCAGCCTGCTTCGAGCGCGCGCCGTGCGCGCGACAGCACCAGCTTCTCGATGTCGCACCGGAAGCCCAGATCGTCCAGGTCGCCCTGGTCCAGGCTGGTCAGCACCGTGACCGCGAGAATTTTCACGTCTCCTTTGGCTTCTCCCGCCGCCTCGAGCATCGCCTGGTTCCCGTGCACGGTCGCAAAGGTGACACCGCGGTTGCGAAGGCCCCGCACCGCGGCAGCGACGGTCTCGGGGATATCAAAGAACTTCAGGTCGGCGAAAACCTTGTTTCCCCGTTTTGCGAGCCAGTCAATGAATTCGAAAATCCCGCCCGCCATGAAGAGCTCCAGCCCGACCTTGTAGAAGCGCACGCTGTCGCCGAGGCGCTCCACGAGCGCTCTTGCCTTGTCGGCGTCCGCGACATCCAGAGCTACGATCAAGCGCTCCGCGCGCGGGATCGATCTCATACGGCCTCTTCTTCCAGAAGGCGCCCGAGGGGAAGACTCAGGGCTTCCTCGGCGCGTGCGGAGAACTGCTTCATCAGCCCATCCAGTGCTGGGTTGCGGGCACGCGCAGGCGCTCCGTTGCTGTCCAGCACGAACTCGCGATACACGTCGCCCACCAGAAGCCGCTCCTTGTCGCACACCATCGCGTACCTCTCGCCGCCGGACCTCGCCACCCAGCCCTGCACGGCCATGCGCTCCAGGAGCTGCTCGGCCTGATCCACAGTGAGCGACGCCGCGCGGGCGATGCTCCTCAAATCGAGCGCCTCGGTGCCCTGCGGTGCGCGTGCGAGGATCAGGAGCGTAGCCAAGGCGTCCCCGAACCCGATACCCGGAACGCGCCGGGGGGTGTCGCGCAGAACCGCAAAGTCCGGCGCAAGCGCGGCGATCAGAGCCCCTATCACGATGATGACCCAGGAAAAATAGATCCAAAGCAGAAATATCGGTATGACCGCGAACGCGCCGTAGACGACCGTATACGTGGGCATCTGTGCGATGAAGACAGCGAAGCTCCGCTTCATCAGCTCGAAGACGACGGCGGCGACCAGGCCTCCCACCAAGGCGTGGCGCGGCTTGACAGCGCGATTGGGCACGACGTAGTACAAGAGCGTAAAGGCCGACCACGTCAGCACGAAGGGGGAAAAACCCAGTATCGCCGTGCCCGCAAGGGGCGTTCCCCGCAGGTATCCCAGCGAAACGCCGACCAGATAGGACGTGATCGAGAGGCTCGCGCCGATGAGGATCGGACCCAGGGTGAGCGTCGCCAGGTAGACGAGGATTCGGCGCACTATGGGGCGCGGCCTCGAGACGCGCCAGATCGAGTTGAAAGCGCGCTCTATCGTAAGCATCGTCATGACCGCAGTGACGGCGAGGAAGGCCGTTCCGAACGCAGTTAAGCGGCCCGCTCTTCCAGAGAATTGATCGATATACCCGGCGACGACCTTGCCGGCCTTGTCGGGGAGCATGTTGGCGAGAAGAAACCCGTGGATGTGTTCCCCGAGCGAGGAGAAGAACGGTAGCGTCGACATCAGCGTGAGCGTGATGGTGACAGCCGGCACGAGCGCGAGCAGGGTCGTGAACGTGAGGCTCGAGGCGATCTGCAGGCAGCGGTCCTGGTCGAAGCGGCGGAGCACGTGCGCGAGGAACCGGCCGAGCTGTCGCAGCTTCGAGCTCATGGAGCGCATTCTACGAGAACGCGCATGCAGATAGGATTCAGCGCTGCGGATTGATCCTCTCCATCTTGCTCTGCAGCCTGTTGAGGGCGTTGACGTAGGCTTTCGCAGAGGCGACGACGATGTCGGTATCGGCACCGACGCCGTTGACCACCCTGCCTCCCTTCGCCAGGCGCACGGTCACCTCTCCCTGCGACTCGGTCCCCTGGGTAACCGCGTTGACCGAGTAGAGCATGAGCTCGGCGCCGCTCGCTGCCAGGCTCTCGATCGCCTTGAACGTGGCGTCCACCGGCCCGTCGCCCTCCGACTCCGCTGGTCGCTCCGATCCCTCCTCGGAGAGAACGATGTTCGCCCGCGGCCGCTTGCTGGTGCCGCTCTCCTGCTGCATGGACACCAGCCGCCAGCGCTCCGAGCCCGCGGCGTCCGCCTCGTCGGACACCAAGGCGTGCAAGTCTTCGTCGAAGATCTCGTGTTTCTTGTCGGCGAGCTCCTTGAAGCGCTGGAACGCCTTGTTATAGGCGTCTTCTGAATCGAGCTCGATGCCCAGCTCCTTCATGCGCTGCTTGAAGGCGTTGCGACCCGAGTGCTTGCCGAGCACGAGCTTGTTGGTCGCCCAGCCGACGTCCTGCGCCCTCATGATCTCGTAGGTTTCGCGGCTCTTGAGGACCCCGTCCTGGTGGATTCCGGCTTCGTGGGCGAAGGCATTTGCGCCCACGATGGCCTTGTTGGGCTGGACCGGAAAGCCCGTGATCCCCGAGACCAGGCGGCTCGCGGGAACGATCTGGGTGCTGTCCAAGCGCGTGTCGCAGGGAAATACGTCCTGCCGCGTGCGCACGGCCATCACGATCTCCTCGAGGGACGCATTCCCGGCCCGCTCGCCCAGGCCGTTCACCGTGCACTCCACCTGCCGCGCTCCGTTCATCACCGCGGCGAGGGAATTGGCCACGGCGAGCCCGAGATCGTTATGGCAGTGCACCGACCAGACCGCCTTGTCGGAGTTCGGTATTCGCTCGCGCAGGCGAGCGATGAGCGACCCGAACTGGTCCGGCATCGTGTATCCGACGGTATCGGGAATGTTCACGGTCCCCGCCCCCTCCCGGATCACCGCCTCGAGAATGCGGCACAGAAATTCGAACTCGGAGCGCCCTGCGTCTTCGGGGGAGAACTCGACATCGTCGGTGAACTTGCGCGCGAAGCGCACTGCGTTCACGGCTTCCGTGAAAACCTCGTCCGGCGTCATCCGCAACTTTTTCTCCATGTGGATCGGCGAAGTCGCGATGAACGTGTGGATGCGCCCTCGTCGCGCCGGCTCGATCGCCTCCGCGGCTCGCTTGATGTCACGGTCATTCGCGCGCGCAAGCGAGCACACGATGCTCTCCTTGACGATGCCCGCGACCGCCCGAACCGCATCGAAGTCTCCGGGACTGGAGGCCGCAAAACCCGCCTCGATCACGTCCACGCGCATGCGTTCGAGCTGCCTCGCAATGCGCAACTTCTCTTCCTTGGTCATCGAGGCGCCCGGGCTCTGCTCACCGTCGCGCATGGTGGTGTCGAATATGATCAATCGCTCTTTCATGGTGCCGCTCCGTGTCGAATGCTTGAAATCGTTCCGCGGCGGCTGCTTGCGCCGCGACCGGGTACTGCCGAATTGGGATTGGAGTATTTAGCGCGCGAGGCGCAGCAGCAGCCCCGCGAGAAGCGGGCTGCCGAGGTGAAGCTTCAACACTGTGCTGGTGGGATGCACGCGCGGAATATAACGGGTTTCGCGCTTCACCGCAACTGGGAAGACTGTTTCGAAGACTGGCGCTTCCTCCATAACCAGTGGACGTAACCCGAGACGCCGTACGCCACGAACAGGAGAAACAGAACGATCGGGGGATCGGTAGAGATCAGGACGAAGCCGAGGACGATCAACAGGATCACGGCAAACGGCACCGAGCGCCTCAGGCTGATTTCCTTGAAGCTGTAGAAAGGGACGTTGCTCACCATCGTCAGCCCGGCGTACAGGGTCAAGAACGCCGCCACCCACGGCATGCCGTAGTCGTCGACAGGAATCTTGTTGTCGCTCGCCAGCCACAGGAAACCCGCCACCAAGGCCGCTGCAGCCGGGCTCGGCAGCCCCTGGAAAAAGCGCTTGTCGATCACATCGATGTTGGTGTTGAAGCGCGCAAGCCTGAGGGCGGCCCCGGCGCAATAAACGAACGCCGCGATCCAGCCGAAGCGCCCCAGGTCCTTGAGCGCCCATTCGTAGATGACCAGAGACGGAGCGGCGCCGAAGCACACCATGTCCGAGAGCGAATCGTACTGCGCGCCAAACGCGCTTTGAGTCCGGGTCAACCGGGCCACCCGCCCGTCGAGCCAATCGAGAATCATCGCGATGAAGATCGCGACGGACGCGTCGACAAACCGCTGGTTCATCGCCATCACGATCGCGTAGAACCCGGTAAACAACGCCGCGGTCGTGAAAATATTGGGCAGCAAGTAGATCCCGCGGCGCCGGATCTCGGTATTCAACAGCGGCTTGCGAAATCCGGGTTCAAGCATGGGCCAGGGTGGCGATCACCGTACTGCTTGCGTAAACCTTGTCTCCGAGCGAGGCAACCAATTTCGCATTTTCAGGCACATAGATATCGACGCGAGAGCCGAAGCGGATAAAGCCGAACCTCTGGCCCCTGGCGAGGCTGTCGCCTTCGCGGACGTAACAAAGAATGCGCCTGGCGATCAGGCCCGCAATCTGTACGCAGGTCACGTCGGCACCCCCTGCCGTCCTCAGCCACAACGCGTTGCGTTCGTTCTCGGCGGAAGCCTTATCGAGCGCGGCGTTGACGAAGCGCCCGGAATTGTACCAGCGCTTCTGCACCAGGCCGTCCACCGGCGAGCGGTTGGAGTGCACGTTGAAAACATTCATGAACACGCTCACCTTGATCGCGTCGCGTTCGAGGTAGGGATCGCGCGCGCGCGCCACGGCCACCACGCGCCCGTCGGCGGGTGAGACCACCGTGCGCGCGTCCCCCGGAACCTTTCGGGCAGGGTCGCGGAAGAACTGCAGAATGAACAGCACCGCGAGCCACAGAGGCGCCGACCACCAGCCCGCAAACCAGGTTGCCGTTGCGGCAGCCAGCGTGGCAGCGGCGAGGAAGGGCCAGCCTTCCCGGGCGATGATCGGATAGGGGTAGCTCGCGCTCATCCCTGGCAGGATCAGTTCCTGCTCGTGTCGACGAGCTTGTTTTTCTTGATCCAGGGCATCATCGCCCTTAGCTTTTCTCCCACGACTTCGATGGGATGCTCGGCGGTCATGCGGCGCCGCGACCGCAGCGTAGGCGCGCCGGCACGGTTCTCGAGGATGAAATCCTTGGCGTACTCGCCCGACTGAATGCGGGCGAGCGCCGCGCGCATGGCGTTCTTCGTCTCGGCGGTGATGATCTTCGGGCCGCTGATGTACTCGCCGTACTCCGCGTTGTTCGAGATCGAGTAGTTCATGGTTCCGATACCGCCCTCGTACATGAGATCGACGATCAGCTTCAGCTCGTGAAGGCACTCGAAATAGGCCATCTCCGGCGCATAGCCCGCCTCGGTGAGCACCTCGTAGCCGGCCTTCACCAGCTCGACGCAGCCTCCGCAAAGCACGGTCTGCTCGCCGAACAGGTCGGTCTCGGTCTCTTCCTTGAATGTAGTCTCGATCACGCCTGCGCGCGCCCCGCCGATCGCGGCGGCGTAGGACAGAGCAAGATCGCGCGCCTTCCCGCTCTGATCCCGATGCACGGCGATCAGCATCGGCGTGCCGCCTCCCTGAGCGTAGGTCGAGCGCACGGTGTGTCCCGGCGCCTTGGGCGCGATCATGACCACGTCGAGATCTTCCCTGGGGACCACCTGTCCGTAGTGGATATTGAAGCCGTGAGCGAATCCAAGGGTCGCTCCCTTGCGGATGTTCGGCTCGACTTCTGTGGAATACACGGCAGCGATGTGCTCGTCGGGCATCAACATCATCACGAAATCCGCTCCCTTGACGGCCTCCGGGATCTCCTTGACGCCGAGTCCCGCTTTCGTGGCCTTGTCCCAGGAGGCGCCGCCTGCTCTCAGGCCCACTGTGACCTTGATGCCTGAGTCGTTGAGATTGAGCGCGTGGGCGTGCCCCTGCGAGCCGTACCCCACGATGGTGACCTTCTTACCCTTGACCAGCGAGAGATCCGCGTCCTTGTCGTAATAGACTTTCATGGTGTTTCCTCTGTTCGCAATCCTCTGTTCGCAACAGCGGGCCTGACGCTCGAAAAGCCTCAAACCTTCAAAATCCGCTCGCCGCGAGCGATGCCCGAGGCTCCGGTTCTCACCGTCTCCATGATCGAGGTCGGCTCGATCGCCTGGATGAAGGCGTCGAGCTTGGCGACGGTTCCGGTGAGCTCGATGGTGTAGGTGTTCTCGGTGACGTCGATGATGCGGCCGCGGAAGATGTCGGACAGGCGCTTCATTTCCTCGCGGTCCTTGCCGGTCGCGCGGACCTTGATCAGCATCAGCTCGCGCTCGATATGCGCCGCCTCCGAGAGGTCCACTACCTTCACCACCTCGATCAACTTGTTCAGTTGCTTGGTGATCTGCTCGATGACGTCGTCAGACCCCGAGGTGACGATGGTCATGCGCGACAACGAGGGCTCCTCGGTTGGCGCGACTGTGAGCGTTTCGATGTTGTAGCCGCGCGCGGAAAAGAGACCTGCAACCCTGGAAAGCGCACCTGGCTCGTTTTCGAGCATGATCGAAATAATGTGTCGCATCGTTCCCTCGCTGAGGCCAGACCCTCGGGCATTCTCCACGCCCTTCGACGCGGCGCTCGTGGCACCGCCGGGTACGGCTCCCTTCAGCTAATGTTGATCAAACCCGATTCTGCGTCGGGCTCACGGCTCTACAGTTCCTCGGCAAGAATCATCTCCGTCAGGCCCTTGCCGCCTTGCACCATCGGATATACGTTCTCTGTCTGGTCGGTGATGAAGTCCAGGAACACCAACTCGTCTTTGCGCTTGAACGCGTCGCGCAACGCGGACTCGACGTCGGCGGGGTCCTCCACCTGCATTCCCCTGTGGCCGTAGCTCTCGGCGAGCTTCACGAAATCGGGCAGCGCGTCCATGTACGACTCGGAGTAGCGGTTGCCGTGGAAAAACTGCTGCCACTGCCGCACCATCCCCATGTACTTGTTGTTGAGGTTGATGATCTTGATCGGCAGGCGATATTGCTTGCAGGTGGAGAGCTCCTGTATGCACATCTGTATGCTCGCCTCACCGGTGACGCAAGCCACGGTCGCGCCCGGGTTCGCAAACTGCACGCCCATCGCCGCCGGCAGGCCGAAGCCCATGGTTCCCAGGCCGCCGGAGTTGATCCAGCGGCGCGGCTTGTCGAATTTGTAGAACTGCGCCGCCCACATCTGGTGCTGGCCCACGTCCGAGGTCACGAACGCCTCGCCCTTGGTGACTTCGTAGAGCCGCTCCAGCACGAACTGCGGCTTGATGATCTTGCTCTTCTTGTCGTACTTGAGGCAGTCCTTGGATTTCCATAGTCCGATCTGGGACCACCATGCGCTCAGGGCTTTCTGATCGGGCTTGTAACCGGCCGCCTCGAGCTGCCGCATCAATTCTTCGAGCACGTCAGACACGTTGCCGACTATCGGAACGTCCACCTTCACTCGCTTGGAGATCGAGGACGGGTCGATGTCGATATGGACGATCTTGCGCTGCACCTGGCCGAAGTGCTGCGGATTGCCGATGACGCGATCGTCGAAGCGCGCGCCCACGGCAAGCAGGACATCGCAGTTCTGCATCGCCATGTTGGCCTCGTAAGTGCCGTGCATCCCCAGCATGCCGAGGAAAAGCGGATCGGTCGCGGGGTAGCCTCCCAGGCCCATGAGCGTGTTGGTGCAGGGAAAGCCGAGCATCTTGACGAGCTTCGTGAGCTGCTTTGACGCATCCGACAGAATCACTCCGCCGCCGGTATAGACCATCGGACGCTTGGCTTCCGAGAGCAGCTGCACGGCCTTCTTGATCTGCCCGGGATGCCCCTTCACGACGGGGTTGTACGAGCGCATCGCCACCGTCTCCGGGTAATCGAAAGGAAACTTGGCCGAAGTGACGTCCTTGGGAATGTCGACGAGCACCGGGCCGGGTCGCCCCGTCCTTGCGAGATAAAACGCCTTCTTTATCGTGAGCGCGAGATCCTTGACGTCCTTCACGAGGAAATTGTGCTTCACGCAGGGCCGCGTGATCCCCACCGTGTCGCATTCCTGGAAAGCGTCCATGCCGATGGCGTGCGTGGGCACCTGTCCGGTGATGATCACCATCGGGATCGAATCCATGTAAGCGGTCGCGATTCCCGTCACCGCGTTCGTGACGCCGGGTCCCGAGGTGACCAGGGCCACGCCGACCTTGTCGCTGGAACGCGAGTAGCCGTCCGCCGCGTGCGTCGCTCCCTGCTCGTGACGCACGAGGATGTGCTTGACCTTGTCCTGCTTGAACAGCTCGTCGTAGATGAACAGGACCGCCCCGCCGGGATAGCCGAAGACGTACTCGACTCCCTCTGCTTGGAGAGACCGGACTACGATCTCTGCACCCGTCAATTCCATCGGCACTTTCTTGAAAATTCGACGAAAGCTTTAGAGCCTAATTGGTGGGTCCAGATTGGTCAAGTTTTCCCTGCCTGAACCCGGCTTTTGATACCATCGGACCGCCACGGCCGAATCCATCCCGGACCGATAAAAAGGAAGCTCTTCTGGCCTCCCGCAACGAACTAGCCGACTTTCTCGCGAGCGTCGAGCGACGCGCGTACAAGCAGGCGCTGTTCGCCGTCCGGGAATCGGAGAATGCGCTGGACATCGTGCAAGACGCCATGCTCAAGCTCTCGGAAAAATACGGATCGAAGCCGCCGGCGGAGCTGCCCATGCTGTTTCAGCGCATTCTGCAGAACACGATTCGCGACTTCTATCGCCGCCAGAAAGTCCGGTCGCTGTGGGTAACGCTGTTTTCGTCCTTCTCTGCCGGAAGGGAGGACGATGACGCCGATCCGTTGGAGACCCTCGCCAGCGCGGCCGGCTCCAAGCCCGGCGAAGGCCCGGCTGATCGCCTAGAACAGTCGCAAGTCATTGAAGCAATTGAAAAAGAGCTGCGGCGGCTGCCGGCGCGTCAACGGCAGGCGTTTTTGCTGCGTTACTGGGAGGAGTTGGACGTTGCCGAGACGGCGGCTGTCATGGGCTGCTCGGAAGGCAGCGTCAAAACCCATTGCTCCCGCGCGGCGCATGCTCTGGCGGCGGCTCTGAGAGCAAAAGGGATCACGTTATGAACGAACAGCAAACCGGCCATCGAATCAGGCAGCACCTCAACCGGGGGCTCGATCTGGACGCCGGCACGCTCGCCCGGCTGAAGGCGGCACGCGAACGGGCTTTGGCGCGCCAGCGCGTCGAAGCGCCGGTATTCGTGCTAGCCTGGGCCGACAACGTGGTCGGCCGGCTCGGCGGCACCGCGTCTATCGTTCCTCGGATACTATTGCCGATGGCTGTCCTAATCTTCGGCCTGATTGCGATCAACCAATGGCGGGATTCACAGGTGGCAGCGGAGATCGAGGAAATCGACGCCGCAGTGCTGACCGGGGATCTGCCTCTGGACGCCTATCTCGACAAGGGGTTCGATGCATGGCTAAAGGGCTCCTCGCGCTAGCGCTTTGGCTGTGCATCTCTCTACCCGCCGTAGCTGCCGCACCGAAAAAGCCCCCTCCGTGGGCTGAATTGACTCCCGAGCAGCAGCAGATTCTTGCTCCGCTTGCGCCCGATTGGGACAAGCTCGAGCCGGCGCGCAAGACGAAGTGGATCGGCATTGCCAAGCGCTACCCGAAGATGAAACCCGACGAACAGGTCCGGGTTCAGAGACGCATGCAAGCTTGGGCGAAGCTCACGCCTGCCGAGCGTCAGGCGGCCCGCGAGCGCTACAAGAAAATGGAAAAACTGCCTCAGGCAAAGAAGCAGGATCTGAAGCAGAAGTGGGAGGAATACAACCGCCTTCCGGAGCAGGAGCGGCGCAAGCTCGGCAGCGCTCCGCGCAAGCCCCCCGCGGCTTCGGGCGCTCCGAAATCGCCGGTAGAGCCAGCGCCCTTGCCGGCCGCGTCCCCGGCACCGCCCGAAATACCTCCCACGCCCGCTACCCCGGCCTCGGCGGCAAGCCAGTAACCCGCTGATGGAGCCGGGCGCTCCTCCCCCGCCGGATTACGTAGCGCCCGGTTTGGGGAGACGAGCGCTGTCGATGCTGTACGAGGCCTTGCTGGCGTTCGCGATCGCTTTGTTCTCCGGCCTGGCGTTTTACGGCGCGGCCGAAGGACGACTCTCCGGTGAAGCGCGCCTGCTATTCCAGGCGTACCTCTTTCTCGTCTTCGGAATCTACTTCATCGCGTGTTGGAGCCGCGGAGGCCGCACTCTTGCGATGCAGACTTGGAAGATCCGAATCGTCGGACGCGAGGGCGCTCCGATCGGAGCCGGCCGGGCGGCTTTACGCTACGTTCTCGCGTGGATCTCGCTTTTGCCGCTTGGCGCCGGCTTCTTGTGGGCGTGTGTCGATCGGGACAGACAATTCCTGCACGACCGGTTGGCGGGAACGCGCATGGTCATCTTCGCTCCACCCACCACATCATCAGCGTAGCGGCCCCGAGAAAGAGCGTGCTGGGCAGCGCGGCGGCGAGGAGCGGCTGCCAGTTCTGCAACAAACCCAGGTGGGCGAAGAGGCTGTTCAAGAAGTGAAAAAAGACTCCCAGCATGATCCCGGAGAACACCTTCACGCCCACACCGCCGGCCCGAACGTGGACATAGGCGAAGGGCAACGCGAGCGCCATCATGACCAGCGAAACGAACGGATAGATGAGCTTTTTCCACATTGCAATCTCGTACCGAGCGGCTCTTTGCCTGTTCTCGGACAGATGCCGCGAATACTGATACAGATTCCACGCCGACATCCTGTCAGGCTGCACGTACAGCACCGCGAGGATGTCGGGCGTCAGAACCGAGCTCCAGTCCATCTCCGTGACGCGCTGTACCTTGCTCCCGGAGGAGGTAAAGCCCGTGTTCACGATCTCGCGCAAGCGCCACATGTTTTTTCCGAGATACTGCCCGTGCTTCGCAAAGCTAATCGACTTGAGCCGGTACTGCTCGTCGAAGTCGAATACCCGGATATCCGACAGGCTTGCGTCGGGCTGCACCTCGCGCACGTTCACGAAGCGCCGGTCGTCCTTCACCCACAAGCCCGTGTGAAATTCGCTCGCCACGATCGTGCTGGTCGTCGAGAGCTTGAGCTGCTTCGCGGCCCGCTCCGAGACCGGGGCGATCAGCTCTCCGAATATCAGCGTCGCGACCGCAAAGACGATCCCTATACGGAATAGCGTGTTCATCGCCCGCCAGGGGGTGAGGCCCGAGCCCCGCATCACCGTGTATTCGGAGTTGGAGGCGAGATGCGAGAGGGCGTAGAGGGTTCCGATCAGGACCGCCAAGGGAAACAGTTCGTAGACGTGGCTCGGCACCGTGAGCGCGACGTAAGCGAGGGCGTGCTGCAATCTATACCCGCCCTTGCCCAGATCGGTCAGCTCGTTGATCAGGTCGAAAAATGCGAACAAGGCAAGAAACGCGGCGAACACGAACAGCGTTGCCGCGTAGATCTCCCGCGCAAGATACGTGCGTAAAGTATCCATCTCAGCGCCTGCCACCGATGAGCGAGCCGACCCGGATCCGCCTGTATAGCAGGAAGCAAAGAACACCTATCATCGCCGCGTGGACCACCCACCAGCCCGTGTTGAACCCGACCCGGCCCGAAGAAACCCAGGCCTGGACGATGCTGAGCACGTTTGCGTAGACCATGTAGGTGAACAGCGCAAACAACAGGTTGATCGAGCGGCTGGCTCTGGGGTTGACGAAGGAGAGCGGGATCGCAAGCAAGGCGAGAACGAACGCCGAGATCGGCAGGCCGATGCGCCACAGCAGTTCCGCCAGATGAGGATTGCTCGGCGCCAAAAGCAGCCCGAACGTCGACATTGCCTTGGTCGAGGTCTCTTCCGCCTGAGCCTCGCGCGTTTCGACTTTCATCGCATAGCGCTCAAAGTCCATGATCTTAAAATCGAGATCGCCGGGAACTCCTTCGTAGCGACGTCCATCGAGGAGGACGACCAGACGGTCACCGTTCTCCGCCGACTCTCGATATCCGCGCCTGCTGACCGTGATTCCGAGCCGGCCTTGCTTCATCTGGGCGATAAAAACGTTCTGAACGTTTGTCTCATCGCCTGCGACCTCCTCGACGAAGAACACCCGGTCGGCGGCAGCGGCCTCCAGGAACACGCCGGGAGCAACCCTCGAGACTTCGTCTCTCACTTTCATCTGGCGCCTGTATTCCTCGGCCTTGCCGATCGCCCAGGGCGACAAGAAGAGCGACATCACGGCAACCACTGCGACCAGCGGCGCCGCGAACAAGAACACCGGGCGAATCCAGGCCAGGAGCGAAAGGCCGGAACTGAACCAAATCACCATCTCTGACTCCCTGTAGCTCCGCGAGAGAGTCATCAGAACGGTGATGAAAAGCGTCAACGAAAGCAGCACCGGAAGATAGTTGAGCGCCGAGAACGCGAGCAGCGCGACGACGCCCTCCGACAGGACTTTTCCGACTGCCGCTTGCCCCAGCAGGCGGATCAGCTGCGTCGTGAGCGTGATCGCAAACAAAGTCGCGAACACGGCGAGCGCGAGATTGCCGAATTCACGCAAGAGAGCTCGCTGAAAGATCACTTTGTGCGCAAGTCCAGATCAGCTGAGCGGCTCGACGAAGAGCCGAAAAGCGCCGTAGCGCTTTGACTTCGGCGAAGCAAACCGGAGATAATCCTCACACCTTCCCCGAGTCAGGATCGAGTGGAATTTAGCACAAAATTCGCCGCGCCGGAGAAACAGCCGACAGCGTGCATCGTCACCGGCGTGTTCGAATCGCGCAAGCTTTCCCGGACCGCCGACGCTCTCGACAAGGCTTCCCACGGTCAAATCCGCGAGCTCGTCCGCTCCGGCGATATGGACGGCAAGACGGGCAGCACACGCCTGCTGTATCGCTTGCGCGGCGTGTCGGCGGAGCGCGTCCTCCTCGTTGGGCTCGGAAAGGAGAAGGAGTTCGGCGAGAAACAGTTCCGAGACTGCGCGCGCGCAGCCCTGTCGGTCGTGCGCGAAACCGGAGCGCGGGACGTTTGCCTGTATCTCGCCGAAGTGCAAGTTCCCGGACGCGATGCCGCGTGGAAAGCGCGTCAGCTCGTCTTGGCCACGGTCGACGTCGCCTACCGCTTCGATCGACTGAAGAGCAAGAAGGCCGAGGAGGCCTCGCTCGCTCGTTGCATCGTGTCGGCGGCTGTCAGGGTCGATGCCAACGCCCTGGAGCGCGGCGTGCGCGAAGGGCGCGCGATCGCGGCCGGAATCATGCTCACCCGCGACCTGGGCAACCTGCCGGCGAACGTGTGCACACCGGCTTACCTGGCCGAGAGCGCCGTGAAGCTCGGACGCGAGTGGAAACTGGCAGTACAGGTCCTCGAGCAAAAAGACATGGAAAAGCTCGGAATGGGCTCGCTGCTTTCGGTGACCAGAGGATCGCATCAGCCCCCCAAATTCGTGATCCTCCGCTATTCCGGGGCCGGCAAGAAGGATCGGCCCGTGGTGCTGGTGGGAAAGGGCATCACGTTCGACACCGGCGGCATCTCCCTCAAGCCCGCGGCCGAGATGGACGAGATGAAGTTCGACATGTGCGGCGCCGCGAGCGTTCTGGGCACGCTGCGCGCTGTGGCGGAGCTCGGGCTCAAACTGAACGTGATCGGGCTGGTTCCGACCTGCGAAAACATGCCGGGAGGGGCCGCCACCAAGCCTGGCGATATCGTCACGAGCATGTCGGGCCAGACCATCGAGATCCTGAACACCGACGCCGAGGGACGCCTCATTCTCGCCGACGCGCTGAGCTATGCCGAGCGATTCGAACCGCAGGCGGTGGTCGACATCGCCACGCTCACGGGTGCCTGCATCATCGCCTTGGGTCACGTCTGCTCGGGCTTGTTCGCGAACACCGACGGCCTCGCTCAAGAACTGCAAGCGGCCGGAGCCGAATCGTGGGATCGCGTCTGGCAGCTTCCGCTGTGGGACGACTACCAGGAACAGCTCAAGAGCAACTTCGCCGATTTTGCGAATATCGGTGGGCGGCCGGCGGGCAGCGTTACGGCGGCCTGCTTTCTGTCCAAGTTCACCCGCAAGTACGACTGGGCCCACCTCGACATCGCGGGAACGGCTTGGAAGTCGGGCAGGGAAAAAGGCGCCACGGGCCGGCCGGTGCCCTTGCTGACGACTTTCTTGATGAAGCGCGCGAGAGCATGACGCGCATCGATTTCTATTCCAACGCCGAGCCCAAACTTCAAGTCGCCTGCCAGCTCGTCGCCAAGGCGGTCCGGGAGCGACTGCAGGTCGTGGTCTACGCGCCAGACCAGAATACGGCGCGCAGCTTCGACAAGCTGCTGTGGACCTATCAAGCGATCGGATTCGTTCCACATTGCCTCGCGAGCGATCCCTTGTCCTCCGAAACTCCCGTGGTCATCGCGTCCGATGACACCGAGTCGGGTCACTACCGGGTGCTCCTGAATTTGCACGCGGATTCACCGCCGGCTTTCAGCCGCTTCGAGCGGCTGATAGAGCTAGTCGGCTCGGACAACGACGATCGCGAGCGCGCGAGAAGCCGCTTTCGCTTCTACCGCGATCGGGGCTACGAGATCCATCACCACGATCTGACGAAATCGACCCCATGAGCAAATCCGAGGACTTGCTGGGGAAAGCCGACGCTTTCCTCAAGCGCTACCACCCGTCGAGCAGGCCAGGCCAGGACGACGTTCCGGTACTCACCGAAGTCGTCGCCGAGGCTCAGGCGGCTCCCTCCAAAACCGACTTGCTCGAGCTGGAACAGAGGCTGAAGCAGAGCGTACTCGACGCAGTCGCCTCTCACGTCGTGAAAACCGTCGAAGAGCCGCTGAAGGCGCGAATCGAGGCTCACCTGCAGAGCGCCGTCGTCGCTCTCAGCACCCAGATCAAGAGCGACCTGGAAACGCTCATCCGCGAGGCCGTCGCCCGCGCCGTAGCCGCCGAAATCGCGCGCATGAGGGGGCCTTCCCGAGGCGGCTGAGGCGCGCCGCCCCCTCGAAGCACATGGAGCTTCCAAAAAGCTTTGACCCGCACGAGGTCGAGAAGCGCTGGTACCCCATCTGGGAATCGCGCGGCTACTTTGCGCAGTCTGCGGGGCCGGAAAAGCCGCCTTACTGCATCCAGCTGCCGCCGCCGAACGTCACCGGCACGCTGCACATGGGCCACGCATTCCAGCAGACCCTCATGGACGCGCTGATCCGGTATCACCGCATGCGCGGCTTCGACACGAACTGGGTGGTAGGCACCGATCATGCGGGAATTGCAACTCAGATCGTAGTCGAGCGGCAGCTCGAGGCCGAAGGCAGCGCCCGAAGCAAGCTCGGCCGCGATGCGTTTGTCAGGCGAGTTTGGGACTGGAAGCAGCAGTCGGGCTCTACCATCACGCGCCAAATGCGCCGCCTCGGCGCTTCCGCCAACTGGAGCTTCGCCGATTCCGAAGGGCAGAACGCGGGCTATTTCACCATGGACGAGCGCATGTCGCGCGCCGTCGTCGAAGTGTTCGTGCGGCTCCACGAGCAGGGCCTCATCTACCGCGGCAAGCGCCTGGTCAACTGGGATCCCGTGCTCGGCACCGCCGTATCGGATCTCGAAGTGGACAGCGAGGAAGAAGACGGGAAAATCTGGGAGATCCGCTACCCGCTCGAGGACGGAAACGGCTCCGTGGTCGTAGCGACGACGCGGCCCGAAACGATGCTGGGCGACGTCGCGGTCGCCGTGAACCCCAAGGACGCGCGATACGCCTCGTTCGTCGGCAAGCGCGTGAGGCTGCCGCTCGCCGCTCGAGCCATCCCCGTTATCAAGGACGACTACGTCGACCCCGAGTTCGGCACGGGCTGCGTGAAGATCACTCCTGCCCACGATTTCAACGACTATGCCGTCGGCCAACGCCACAAGCTGCCGCAGATCGTCGTGATGGGGCTGGATGCCAGGATGAACGAGAACGCGCCTCAGGCCTATCGCGGCCTGGATCGGTTCGAGGCGCGCAAGCGGATCATCGCCGACCTCAGATCGCAAGGTCTCATGGTCTCCGAGAAACCCTACAGACTGCGGGTGCCGCGCTCGGGCCGCACCGGCGTGATCGTCGAGCCGATGCTCACCGATCAGTGGTTTGTGAAGATGGAAGGTCTCGCGAAACGCGGGCTCGACGCGGTTGCCAAGGGCGACGTGAGGTTCTTCCCCGAGCACTGGACTACCACGTACAAGCAATGGCTCGAGAAAATCCAGGACTGGTGCATCTCGCGCCAGCTCTGGTGGGGCCACCAGATCCCGGCCTGGTACGACGGCGAGGGCAACATCTACGTCGCGCGGAGCGAAGAGGACGCGAGGAAGCAGGCGGCTGCGAAGGGCCGTCGCGGCGCGCTGAAGCGCGACGAGGACGTGCTCGATACCTGGTTTTCCTCGGCGCTCGTCCCGTTTAGCTCCCTCGGATGGCCGGGGAAAACCCGCGACCTGGAGCGCTTCCTGCCCTCTTCGGTGCTTGTCACCGGCAACGACATCATCTTCTTCTGGGTCGCGCGGATGATCATGATGACGCTGCACTTCACGGACAAGGTGCCGTTTCGCCACGTCTACATCAACGCCATCGTGCGGGACGCCGAAGGCGAGAAAATGTCGAAGTCCAAGGGCAACACCATCGACCCGCTCGACCTGATCGACGGCATCACCTTCGAGGGGCTGCTGCAGAAGTCGACGGTGGGACTGCTGAAGGGCGAGCACAAAGAGCGGATCGAAAGGTACGTGAGGAGCCACTACCCGAGCGGCATCCCTGCCTTCGGCGCCGACGCAGTGCGCTTCACGTTCGCGTCGCTCGCGAGCTTCGCGATCACCCTCAATTTCGACCTCAACCGCTGCGAGGGCTACCGCAATTTTTGCAACAAGCTGTGGAACGCGACCCGGTTCGTGCTGATGAATTGCGACGGCAAGGACACCGGGCTCGACGAGTCCCTGCCGCTGGAGTATTCCTTCGTCGAGCAGTGGGTCATCGCCACATTGCAGGATGCCGAAGACGAAGTCGAGCGTAGTTTCGACGAATATCGCTTCGACAACGCGGCACGGGCTATCTATGAATTTGTTTGGAACGAATACTGCGATTGGTATGTCGAGCTCGCGAAGACGCGACTCGCGACCGGGAATGAAGCCGAACAACGCGCCACGCGCCGCACGCTAGTGCGCGTACTCGAAACCGCGCTGCGACTGGCGCATCCGATCATTCCCTTCATAACCGAAGAACTCTGGCAAAAGATCGCCCCGCTTTCCGGAAAGACTGGGCCCAGCGTCATGCTGGAACGTTTCCCAAAGGCGGATACGGGAAAGCGCGCACCCATGGCGGCAACGCAAGTTGCCACGCTGAAAAGCCTGGTGGAGGCATGCCGCTCGCTTCGCAGCGAGATGGGACTGTCGCCGGCAGAGAAGGTGGCGGCATTGGTCGAAGGCGACGTTACCAGCGTGGGCGCGGAGGTGCTGCGTCCGTATCTGATATCGCTGGCAAGGCTATCGGACGTGAAGTTTCTGAGCGTATTGCCTTCGTCACCCGCGCCGGTCGCCGATGCTTATCCTTTCCGCATAATGCTGGAAGTCAAGATCGACGTCGCAAGCGAGCGGGCCCGCTTGCAAAAGGAGATCTCGCGCACCGAGGGCGAAATCGCCAGGGCGAAGGCCAAGCTCGACAATCCGAACTTCGTTGAGCGTGCCAAGCCCGAAGTGGTCGCCCAGGAAAGGGAACGCCTCGCAGCATTCGAGGCGAAGCTGAAGAAGCTGAAGGATCAGCTCGACAAGCTCGGGCCCTGAGCCTCCTTCCGTGATACCGGCACTACGGGCCTTTCGCTCCAAGAGCTTTCGCATCTTCTACGCCGGGCAAGGCCTAGCGCTGCTGGGAAACTGGATGCAGGCCGTGGCGATGAGCTGGCTCGTGTATCGCGTGACCGGGTCGGCGCTCCTGCTCGGGGTGACTGCGGGCGCGCAGCAGCTGCCGGTGCTGTTCCTGTCCCCGATCGCGGGCGTGTGGGCCGACCGGGTCAACCGCCGGCGCCTGCTGGTGCTGATCCAGTCGCTCGCGTTCATCCAGGCCCTGACACTCGCCGCGCTCACGTTCGCCGGTGCGGTCCAGGTCCCTCACTTGATCGCGCTCGCCCTTCTGCTCGGGATCATCACCTCTTTCGAGACGCCGACGCGGCAGGCTTTCCTGCTAGACCTGATCGAGCACAGGGAGGACCTGCCGAATGCCATCGCTCTGCAATCGATGCTCTTTCAGTCGACGCGTTTCGTCGGCCCCTCGGTCGCAGGGCTGCTGCTCGCCGCGCTCGGCGAGGCGTGGTGCTTCCTCGCCAACGCGATCTGCTATCTGGCCATCATCGCGACCTACGCCGCCGTGCGCGTGAAATCCCGCAGGCCCCCCCAAACGGGGGTCGAGTGGTGGCGCCAGCTCGCTTCGGGGTTCGCATATGCGTTCGGCTTTACCGGAACCCGGCGCTTGCTGCTCCTGTTGATGACGGTAGGGTTCTTTACCGCGCCATGGCAGTCGTTGATGCCGATTTTCGCGGGCGAGACGTTCAGTGGCGATTCGAAAACGTTCGGCTTTCTCATCGGCGCTGTCGGCCTGGGTGCAGTCGCGGGCACGTTCGTGCTCGCCGCGCGCAGCTCGGTTCGCGGCCTGGGCCGGATCGTCGCCTCGACCACGGTAGCGGCTGGCGCCGCCCTGGTCGGATTCTCCCTGTCGGGAGCGCTGTGGTTGTCGCTAGTCTTTCTCGCCGTCTTCGGTGCGGGCCTGGTCGTCACCGCCGCGTCGATCAACACTATATTGCAGACGGTCGCCGAGGAAGATAAGCGCGCGCGGATCATCAGCATGTACGTCATGTGCTTCCTCGGATTCGCGCCCATCGGCAACTTCGTCGCGGGCGCGCTTGCGGAAGCGATCGGCGCCCATTGGACCCTGCTCTCGTGCGGTGTGGTCGTTGCTCTTGCCGGAGGCATATTCGCGCTGGGCCTGAAGAGCTGGGCGCGCGCGGTCAGGCCCGTCTACCTCGCGCAGGGAATCATTCGGGATCGATAGCCGCGGACAGCGGCGGGGTCGCTCACTTCTTCTTTATGAAGAAGGTGAAGACCTTGTCGGCTTCCGCGTGAGAGAGCAACTGATTGCTGGTCTGCTTGGCGAAGGCCTGAAAATCCTTTACCGACCCGGGATCGGTCGCGAGGACGCGCAAGACCTTTCCGCTCGCGAGGTCGGCCAGGGCCTTCTTGGCGCGCAAGATCGGAAGCGGGCAATTGAGCCCTCGAACATCCAGATCCTTGTCGAAGTTCATCCTCGTCGCCAGCGTCCCAAAGGGCGGAAACTATATACCAAACCGCGGTCCCGGGTTGCCTAATCAGTTTGCGATACTTAAACTGGGACGCCGATAAGGGGCGTTGCCCCGGGAGCGGCTTTGGCAAGGGAATCCCCACCACCTCATTCGCAATGGCTGGTCTACGTGGCCAGTCTTCCGATGGACGATCCCGCCGCGAGGATGCGGGTGCTGCGTACGCTTGAAGCAATGGGGTGCGCGGTGTTGCGCGAAGGCGTCTACCTCTTGCCCGACAGCCCCGTGAACCGTCAAGGGCTGCAAAGACTGTCCGAGCACATGACCCGCATCAATGGCTCGGCTCACCTGCTCCACGTGACCAATGCGGATGCTCAGCAAGGCCGGGCATTCAAAGCGCTCTTCGACCGGGCGGGAAAATACGAGGAGTTGATCAAGACCATAGAGGCGCTGCGCGGAGGATTCGGCATTTCCGAGCCGAGCGCTATTGCCCGAGTCCTCAACAAGCAGCGCCGCGAGTTCGAAGCGATCAGCGCGCTGGATTTCTTCGACTCCCCTTTGAAGGAGCGTGCCGCACAGGCCCTGCGCGACACCGAGGGCGAGGTGCGGAAAAGAATGTTCCCCGAGGTCGCGAAGTCCGGCGGACGTCTGACCCAGACCGGACGTTTCTACTTCAAGCGCGTTTGGGCGTCTCGAAAGCCCCTCTTGGCCGATCGGCTCGCCTCGGGATGGCTGATCCGCCGCTTCATCGATCCGGAGGCGACCTTGGTGTGGTTGGAAAAGACCCAACGGTGTCCGTCGACGGCGGTCGGGTTCGGCTTCGAAGGAGCCACCTTTTCGAACAGCAAGGACAAAGTGACATTCCAGGAGCTGCTCGAACGCTTCAGCCTGGACGGCAACGAGACGCTCGCGAGAATCGGCGCTCTCGTGCACTACCTCGACACGGGCGCCGCGCCCGTCGCCGAGGCGGCCGGCGTGGAAACCTTGCTTCACGGAGCGCGCCGGCGCTGCAACAGCGACGAGGAACTGTTTACGGAAAGCGAGAAGACGTTCGACCTCCTCTACGAGGCCTACTTCGAAGGGCAGAGCAACGACCCGTCTCCTCGCTAGCGATTCTTTCTCTCCTCGGCCTGCAGCGTGCGCAAATCCCGGAGGCGGGCCTCGACCGCCGAGAGCTGGTAAAAATCCCCGTCCCCGCTCCTCTGCGCGAGCTGGAGCTGCTCAATGGCGGCCGGCAAGGTGCCTTGCAGAACGTAATTCTCGGCGAGCGCCTGGTGGTGCAACAAGCGCTTTCCGGATGCGGCGTAGGATTTGGCCTGGAGACTGTAGAGGCGGGCATCGCGCGGGTAGCTTTTCACGAGGTCCGAAAGCGATGCTAGTGCCGCCTGGTGCTGCCCCATTCCCTGCAGCACTTCCACGTAAGCGTACTGAAGCGGCCTATAGTTCGGGAAGCGCGAAAGGGCCGAACGGAGAACGTCCCGCGCCCCTGCCTGGTTTCCCGCGTCCACGCGGATACGCGCCATGAGCAGCTCGACCATCGGATGCGGGCCCAGCAGCTTCCTGACGTTTTCTACCTCGGCGGTGGCGCGAGGGAAATCGCGCGCCCGTTCGAGGGCGCTGGCCAGGCCATAGCGCGCTCCGGCCTCGTCCGCGTATCGATGCTGGCGCACCAGCTCGCTGAATTGCGCGACGGCCTCGCGTGGCGTTCCCTGCTCGGCGAGCAGTTTTGCGCGCACCAGGTGAAACTCCACGCTGTCCGGCGACTGCTTGTACACGACGTTCTGGGCGCGATTCTGCATGTCCGCAATGCGCTCGGTAGTAAGAGGGTGCGTGCGCAGATAGGCTGGAGCGTTGTTCTCGTACAGCCGTGTCGCCTTCTGCAGGCGCTCGAAAAACGTCCCCATGCCGCTGACGTCGAACCCGGCCAGCTGGAGATATTGGAACCCGATGCGGTCGGCCTCGCGCTCGAAATCACGCGTGTAGTTGAGCTGCGACTGTACGCTCGCCGCGCTGGCCCCGGCGATGACCGCCTGAGTGACGTCCGGACGGGACCGTGCGGCGAGCAGACCCAGGACGACCGCCGCGAGCGTGGGTATCGACATTTGCTCCTGCTTTCCCAGCATGCGCGCGAGGTGGTGCTGGGTTACGTGCGCCACCTCGTGGGCCAGCACGCCTGCGAGCTCTGATTCGGTCTGCGCGGCCACCAGCAAGCCCGTGTTCACTCCAACGAATCCCCCGGGCAAGGCAAAGGCATTGACGGTGTTATCGCGCACCATGAAGAACTCGAAGTCCTGATTCGCGTCCGAGCTCGCTGCGACGATGCGCCGCCCGAGCTCGTTGACGTATTCGGTGAGCTCCGGATCGTCGAGGTATGTCGGTTCACGCTGGCGAATTTCTCGCACAACCTGCTCGCCGAGCTTGCGCTCTAGGGCCGGCGAAAGCAGCGCGCCCGATGCATCACCCAGCTCCGGCAGCGTCTGCGCCAGGGCCGGAGGACCAAGCAAGGCGACACCGAGGCAAACTACGGCTAGTCTCATGGATAGTATGATACCGCTGTGCCGCAGCGGTTCCCCGAATGGGCCCCCAGGCGCCTCGTTCAAAGGGCGGGAGAATGATTCGTTCCAAGAAATTGAGCCATTTCGACGCTTCCGGGCAGGCCCACATGGTGAACGTTGGAGAGAAACCCGAGACGCGGCGCCTCGCACTAGCCACCGGCACGATTCGCATGGCGCCCAGTACGCTTGAGCTCATTCTCGCCGGCGGCTCCAAGAAGGGCGATGTCCTCGGAGTCGCACGGATTGCCGCGATTCAAGGCGCCAAGCGGACGAGCGAGCTGATCCCCTTGTGCCATTCGCTGAACCTTACGCGAGTAGCCGCCGAATTCACCGTGGAGAAGCGCCGTCCGGCAATCAGACTCGCGGTCACCGTTGAAACGCTTGGCCGCACGGGAGTCGAGATGGAAGCGCTCACGGCGGTAGCTTTAGGATTGCTCACGATCTATGACATGTGCAAGGCTGTCGACCGCGCGATGATCATCGAAGACATCAAGCTCGTCGAGAAGTCGGGAGGGAGATCCGGACATTTCCGCACACGGGCCGACTGAGATACCCGCATCGACTGTGCGCGGCGCGCACCGATTCTAGCGCGAGCCAGGGGAGGTGTTCTTGGATTGCGTGGGCCTGCCTCGAGGCGTGTTCAGGCGATCGATCTCGTCCCTCGCGCCCGCGTACCCCAGCTCTACGGCGCGCCGGTACTCAGCCAGGGCATCGCGGATCCGGCCCAGGCGTTCCAGAACCAGACCGAGTCTGTGATGAGCGATTCCACTTTCAGGTTGAAGCTCGACTGCGCGGGACAAGTAGGAGTACGCCTGATCGTATTCCCCGAGCAAGTAATGAATCACCCCCCGGGCGTAGTAACAGTGCACTGTGCCCGGGTACTGCCGCAGGCACCGGTCGCCGATCTGAACCGCCTTTTCCGGTTGTCCGCTATACGCGTACTCTCTGCCTAGCATGTAGAGCGTGCGCGATCCCCAGGGAACGGGCGCGGCGGGAAGCTTCGCAACCGCATCCTCCCAGAGCAGCAGCGAGCTGGAAAATGTCGTCAAGCGGTCGTAAGCCTGATAAAAGAGCACCGGGACCGCGAGCGCAGATGCCGCTAGCGCCGCTCGAAGCGGCACCGCGCTCAGCAGAGCCGTAAGCGCGAGCACGATTCCAGGAGCCCAGAGATAGCTACGGTAAAGCACCATGGGTTCTTGGAACCGTGCGGTGCTGAACTCCACCAGAAAAAGCACCCAGGCGTAGAGCATCCCGAACCCGACCAATCCCACCCTCCCGCCGCGCCGCAGCAGCAGCCCACCCGTCGCGCCGAAAGCAAGGAACGCCGATACTTTCAGCACGATCCAGGCCGGCGACCAAGTCTGGAAAAAATCCACGCGCATGTCGAGAGACATCGCCCGGGTGTCCGGCCACAACCAAAGCGCAAGGTACTTGAAGAAAAGCCCCGCTTGGGTCACCGCGCTCAAGGATAGTGAAAAGTCCGTCATGGCGTGACCGAAGACACCCTCGAGCTGGTTGGCTACGACGGCATAGTCCGGCTCGTATCCTCTGCCTATGAGCCAGGCCCTGAAGAAGACGACATAAAGCGCAGCCGGTGCACAAGCCGCAAGATAGATAGCCGCATGACGGAGCGCGAAGCGCCGCTCAGTCTTGACCAGCGCCACGGTGAGCACCGCCACCGCCGGAAGCAAGATGCTGTGCTCCTTGCACAGCAACGCCATCGAGTACATGAGCGCCGCGGAAATTGCGTCGGTGTGCCTGTTCCGTGCGAGCCCACGTGCAAAGAGCACGATGGACAGAAGGGAAAAAAGAGTGGCCAGGACGATCGTGCGCTGGACCAGGTAACCCGCGCCATACACGGCCACCGGGTGAATCGCGAACGCCGCGGCGCCGATCGAGGCGTAGACAAGCGCTTTCCTCTGCGCCTCGAAGTCCGACCCCTGCGGGCCGGCCGGCGAGGTAGCCCGCATCAGGTCGTAAATCAGCTTGAGCAGGCAGAGCGCGCAGAGAACGTGAAGCACGAGGCTCACGATCCGGTGCGCCTCGACTCCGCCGATCAGTATCTCGGTCACGGCCAGAGTAAAGTACGGCGTCGTCCGCAACTCCAGGCCGACCGGATGGGTGGCGTAGTACGCGAAGCCCATCCCCGAAAAGAACGTCCAGTCGTCGAAGACGAGCGGGTTGCCCCGAAACGGCAGGTACAGAGCGCAGGCGAGCGCTGCCACCGCGCCGGCGCAAGCGAGACAGGGTAGCCACTTCGATGTGCGCGCAAGCATTGGGTGCCGAATGAGGGCCAAAAAAAAGGTACCCCGAAGGGTACCTTTTTGTGCGGCTTTGCTGCTATTAGCCGCGGCAGGAGCCCGGCAGGTACTTCGCGAGCACGGTGGTGCCGTCGCTGTTGTTGCCGCAGCGCCAGCCGTACAGCCCGCCGGTCAAGCAACCGACGTCGGCCGCGGCCGCGGCCGCAGGCGTGCCACCCACGTTTTTCAACGGGAGCAGCGTGACGTTCCCGATGGCCGCCGCCACCAAGTTCTGCGAGGCCACCGTTACCACTCCGTTCACGTCGGTCTTCACGGTCGACACGTACTTCGACGCGCCGCCCGTCGCTTGGGTCACTTCGCATCCCCAGTTATTGATGCCGGGGGCGCTCGTTCCGCTCTGATAGACCTCGGTGATCGAAGTCCGGCACGCGCTTGCGGCCAGGATCACCTCGGACATCTTCGCGCGCACGCTATAGTCCTGGTACGCGGGGAGCGCGACCGCGGCCAGAATGCCGATGATCGCGACGACGATCATCAACTCAATCAAAGTAAAGCCTCTCTGAATCGCCTTCATAGACTCTCCTTCCTTAAGACGCCGGATATGGCGCTGGGTGGATAAACAGCAAGTCGTGTGCCATAGGTCGAAGCATGATTAAGCTATTGTTAGTAAAGGCGGTTTGTGTCCGACATCGCCGGGCGAGCACCCGCTCAGATCCCAAATGCGGCACAGACTGACGCGGCACGTCACCCGGCGACCCGAGACAGGAAATCCTCCAACCCACGGATCGGGAACGGGTCCTCGAATAGAACGGCTCGCCTTGTTTCGATGAGCCTGCGCACGCTCTCGCGGTAGTCATCGTCCTTGAGAAGCTTGAGCGCGAGTTGGACGTATTCCCGGTCCGATCGGGCGACGAGCTCCTGCAGCCCCATCCGCTTCAGAATGCCGCTCGCGAGTCTTCCCCGCATGAAGCGGCCTTCACGGGTCACGATCGGGACCCCGCTTTCCACGGCCTGCATCGCGGTGTTGAATCCCGAAAATCCGATCGTATCCAGGTAGAGGTCTGCGCGTTTCATCAATCCGTCGAATGCCGGACCGTTCTGCCAAGGAATGAAGACTCCGAAAGCATTGAAGTCGAGACCCCGCAGGGCAAAGGCCCGCTCGAGTCGCAGCCGCAATTTCTCGGCGAGGCTCGCCGTTTCCGGCACGAAGAATACGAGCTGGCATGGTCCCGCTTGCGAAGCAATTTCAGCCAGAACCCAGTCGAACTCGGGGGCGTACTTGAAGGGCATGCCCGGGCACAACAGCAGCGGCAAATCGGCATCGATTCCCATTCTTTCGAGGTCGGGAGCGATCGGCTCGGTCCGCAGTGGCTCGTAGAAACACCCCAGATGAGGAAGGGGGACCAGGCGCTCCGAATAGTTCTCCTGCGCATCCGCCGGCTCTAGATCTTCCGCCGACAAGTAGTAGTCGATCGTCGGCAGGCCCGTCGTTTCGGGGTGTCCCCACGAGGCCACCTGTACGGGAGCAAGCCGCATGCTCGCCAATTGCAGAGTCGCCGGATCCATCCCGATCTCCGGATAGATCAGCACATCCAGTTGCTGGTCGATGATGGCTTGCACCCAATGCCGCAAGTCTCGTCCTCCCTGTTCGAAGTGCGCGGCGAACGATTTCGCCAGAAGGGTCTCGCGATCTTGGCGACTTCCGAGATAGAAAGCGTGAATGGTAAAGCGCTTCCGATCCAGCATCCTGAACCAGCCCTTCACGATGGCATTCCATACCGAGTGGTTCCAAAAATACTGCGAGACGAACCCGATTCGAATCGCCTTCTTCGACCCGCTTCGACCCGGAAATACGAGTCCCTGCCGCCCGAACCACGCGTCCATCAGCCGGGAGCAAAGCCGGCCGTAGCGCACGAGCAATTCCCGGTTGTTTTCCTCCTGGTATGCAAGAGAGAACGGCTGCTGGCTGCCCACCGCCTTGAATCCCTCGGAAGCCCGGGCTCCGGTAAACCAGCGATCCAGCTCGTCCAGCTGCGCGGAAAAGGCCGCTCGGCACTCGGAGGGCGAAGTGCCCGAATCGTACATCTTGGGTACCTGCGAAATCGCGAGCGCCCAGCGGGCCTCGATGTATTCCGGGTCCAGCGCAAGCGCCTTCTTGTAGCAATCTAGCGATTCGGCGAGCAGGCCCCTGTGCCTTTGCACATGCCCGAGCCCATAGTGGGCCTCCGGCATGTCGGGCCTGAGCGCGATGGTTCTGTTGTAGTGCGTCGCCGCCTCGTCCAGCTTGTTCTGATCCCGCAGAGTGTTCGCCAGGTTGAAGTGCGCCTCAGGGAAATCAGGGTCGATCGCCAGAGCTTTTCCGTAGGACGTCACGGCCTCGGCCGACTTGCCTTGAGCATGCAAGACGTTACCCAGATTGACATACGCCGCGGCATAAAGAGGGTCTATCGCCAGTGCCTTCAGATAGCTTGCGGCGGCATCGTCCAAGCGGCCCTCATCCTTGTAGGAGTTCCCTGCGTCGACGTGCGCGCTCGAAGACTCGACGTCCACGATGGACACGCCTTTCTCCCTCGTCACCGCGGCGTTTCCACTCTTTTGAGCCTTCAGAACATCGTTGAGACCATTTTTCGCAGATTCGGACCCGGGCGAGAGCGCCAAAGCTCTACGGAAGGAAGCGACGGCTTTGTCGAGCTCGCCTTGAGCCGCGAAAGCCGAACCCAGGTTCACAAGCGCGTCCACATAGTCATGGTCGAGCGCGAGAGCGCTCACGAAGGAGGCAACGGCTTCTTTCAGCTTGCCTTGCGCTGCCAATGCGTTGCCAAGATTGTTGTGCGCGGGAGCGTTCGAGTCGTTGAGCCGCAATGCCTTGGTTATCAGGTCCTCGGCTTCTTCGTGCATGCCCCGCTGATGGGCTACTACCCCAAGAAAGTGCAAAGCGTCCACGTTCTTGGGGTTCAACTGCAGGAGGCGCCGGTAGCCCGCCTCGGCCTGCGGCAACCGCCCCTCCCGATGATGCTGAAGGGCGGCATCGAGCATTTGCTCTGGGGATCCAACCCCATCTACCGTAGATTCCGCGGGACCGGTTACGGGAGACCCCGACGCGGGTCTTCCGGATCTGAAGAGCCATCCGAGCATGCTCTTGGACCTAAGCTATTCTTTCCGAACTCGAGAGTGATTCGGGTGACGGGCCAGTCGATACACGTTCAAGGTACGAATCCCGGTATCTTGGCCTCGTCCACTTCGTCGATTTGGTCACGGTCGAGAAACTGTTCGGCGTAGCGCAGATACACTTTCCTGCGGACAAAGATGTCGAACAAGTCCGGATCGATGTGTCCGTTCTGCCTGAAGTTACCGAGGATTCTCAGCGATTCGGACAGCGTCTTGCCGCGCTTATAGGGTCTGTCCTTGGCGGTGAGCGCCTCGAAAATGTCGGCGATCCCCATTACCCTGGCTTGCACGGACATCTGATCGCGGCGGAGGCCACGCGGGTAGCCCTTCCCATCCATGCGCTCGTGGTGGCCGCCGGCGTACTCGGCGACGTTTCCCAGGTGCTTGGGCCAGGGCAGCGCCTCGAGCATCTTGATCGTCGCAATGATGTGGTAGTTGATCGTTTCGCGCTCCTTCTGGGTGAGGGTGCCGCGGGCAATGGTCAGGTTCGCCACCTCATCCTGAGTGAGAAAATCCGCAGCGCTGCCTGACACGTCGACCCATTTGTAGCCGGCGCCGATACGCTTCACGCGTTCGCTTGCCTCGGGCGACATCACTTCTCCTCCGATATTGCAGCTACGCAGGAACTCACGGTCGAGGTCGAGCTGGCGCAAGCGGTCCCGGCAGTCCTGGTCGATCTGCGCCAAGCGCTCTCGCGTGGCAGCCTCGTCCGATCCGGGTTTGCTCGAGAGCTCGAGCTTGCGCTTCAACGCCTCTATCTCCACGTCGCGCCTCAGCGCCTCGAAGCGCGTGTCCACGAGATGAATCCGGTCGAAGATCGTTTCCAGCTTGGTTGCCTTGTCGACGACGTGGACCGGGGTCGTTACCTTGCCGCAGTCATGCAGCAAACCCGCGATCTTGAGCTCATAGCGGTCCTTGTCCGTCATCCTGAAGTCCCGGAGCGGCCCTTCGTGCGTGTCGTTCACGGCCTCCGCCAGCATCATGGTCAGGACCGGAACACGCTGGCAATGTCCGCCAGTATACGGAGATTTTTCGTCGATCGCGGTGTTGATGAGAGCGATGAAGGACTCGAACAGCTCCTCGAGCTGGTTGATGAGCTGACGATTGGTCAAGGCGATCGCGGCTTGAGACGCGAGTGATTCGGCAAGCCGCTGGTCCGATGGCGCGAAAGGCCCGATCTCGCTCGTCGTCGGGTCCATTCGGTTGATGAGCTGAAGAACGCCGATGATTTCGCCCTCGTGATTCTTCATCGGCACGGTGAGAAACGCCTTGGACCGGTACCCCGTCTTCTTGTCGAAATTGCGCGTTCCCGAGAAGTCGAAACCCTCCTCGGAATACGCGTCGGTGATATTGACCGTTTTCCCGGTCAAGGCCGCATAGGCGGCAACCATTTGGTTGTTGGGCTTGCCGTCCTTTCCGTACAGATGTACGGGGTAGAAGGGAATCGGATTGCCCGTCGTGCCACCCATCGCGATGCCGAGCGCCTCATTTCGCATGATCGCGAATCTGAGCCGCGGACCCTCGTCTGAGGGTTCCAGCGTGTACAAAGTGCCCCCCGCCGCGCGGGTGATCGTCTTCGATGCGAGGAGGATCTTCTCCAGCAGGTGGTCGATATTCTTTTCCTGCGAAAGTGCGGCCCCGATCTCGTTGAGTTGCTCGAGACGGCGAAACAGATCCTCGTCGGTCTCCAAGAGCAATCCCCCCGGTTTGGCGGATCGGCGTGGAACGCCTATTTGATGCAGACGGCGCGCACCTGCGGCATGTCGGTGATGCCCTGGAGGACTTTTTCGATCCCGTCCATCTTCAGGGTTCGCATGCCTTCTTCCAGGCTGACTGCAAGAATTTCAGCAACCCGGGCGTGCTCTTGGATCAGTTTCTTGATGACGTCGGAGGCTAGGAGAAGCTCGTGCAGGCCGACTCGGCCCTTGTAGCCGGTATTGCTGCAGGCCTCGCAGCCCTTGGCCTTGTAGAGGGTGAAGTGACCCTTGTCGCCCGCATAGTGCCTCGCCAGGTCTCTGTAGACGCCCTCATAGGCGGCCTTCGCGTCCTTCTTGAACGGTGCGGTGTTGAGCAGCTCCGAGCAATATTCCTGGAGGATATGCTTCATCTCCTCGCCGCCTGGAGCGTAGGGCTGCTTGCACTTGCTGCACAGCCGCTTGGCGAGGCGCTGCGCGAGAATTCCCAGGAGCGCGTCTGAAAAATTGAAGGGGTCCATGCCCATGTCCAGCAGGCGAATGATGGACTCAGGCGCGCTGTTCGTATGCAGCGTGGCGAATACCAAGTGCCCCGTAAGGGAGGCCTCGATGCCGGTTCCGGTGGTTTCCTTGTCGCGCATCTCCCCGACCATGATGATGTCCGGATCGGCGCGGAGGAACGATTTCATCACGGTCGCGAAATCGAGTCCCGCTTTCCTGTTGACTTGAACCTGGCGCAAGCCCTTCTGCGTGATTTCGACCGGGTCCTCCGCGGTCCAGATCTTGGTGTCCGGCGTGTTGAGGAAGCCAAGCACCGAGTGCAGCGTCGTCGTCTTGCCCGAGCCCGTCGGTCCGCAGACGAAAAACAGGCCGTAAGGCTTGCTCACCGTGTCCTTGAGCTTCGGCAGGTTCGAAGGGGACAGACCGAGCTTGTCGATCGGGATGGGCTCGCCTGCAGCGAGGATCCGCATGACTACGTCTTCGACGCCGCCTTGCGAGGGTATCGTCGCGACGCGCAGCTCTACGTCGAGCGGACCGAATCTCTTGAACTTGATCTTGCCGTCCTGCGGTTTGCGTTTCTCGGAGATGTCGAGGTCGCACATGATCTTGATGCGTGCCACGATCGCATTGCGGTAGGAACCCGGGACCTCGATGTACGGAAACAGCGTGCCGTCCTTCCTGAACCGGATTTCGGTCTTCCCCTTTCCGGGGTAGGGCTCGATGTGGATATCCGACGCGCCCTGGTTGTAGGCGTCGATGATGATCTTGTTGACGAGCTTGACCAGCTCGTTGTCCGCCGCCGCCGAGACGTCGTCGCCCTCGCCTTCCAGCGTGGAGACATCGCCTTCCTCGAGGTCATGGAGCATCTCGCCGATATTGCCCATGTCGACGGATTCCGCGCCGTAGAACGCCTTGATCGTGTCCTTGAACTCCTTCAAGGTCGTGACCCGGTACGCGAGCTTGCGGGCGGGAAAGACGTTCTGAACAATGCGAGAGCTCTTTATCCTTTCGGGATCCATGCAGAGGATCACCAGGCCCTCCTTCGCTTCCTCGATCGGCACCCACTGATTGGACTCCACGTATTCGCGCTTCAGGTTCTTCAGCAGGTCCATCGGCTTGATGCGATCGGGCTTGAACGGCTCGTAAGGAGTGCCGAAAAACTTCGCGAGCGCGGCGCCGATGGCCGGAAGCTTGACTTGGAATTCGTCGGTCAATACCGTTTCAACGTCCACCGCCTTCTTGCGCGCCGAGCGTGCGGCCAGCTCGAACTCCGCGGCGGAAATCACGGCGTCGCCCACCAGGAAGTCGTACTTGGTCTTGAGGACCTGAGGTTTCTGGCGCTGCCTAAGTGCGATCGCGAGCGTCTGGCAGAGCTCGGCAACCCCTTCTTCGGCAAGCTGGCCGAAGGGCACTCCGGTTCTGTTGTTGATCAGCTGCACAACGCCCACCAACTCGCCGCCCGGCTCCGCGACCGGCGAGACCAGCATCTGCTTGGTTCGATAGCCGGTGCGCTTGTCTACCTCTTGCAGGAAGCGCAGGTTCGCGTTGTGGGCTTTTAGCTCGCCCTCGTCGTAGACGTCCTTCAGATTGAGCATCTTCTTCGACAAGGCGACGAAGCCCGCGATCGAGTGCTCGGCGATCGGCAGCTTCAGATCCTTGAACGAGTTCAGGCCCGTCTTGACCTTGGATACGATCGTCTGCTTGTCCTCACCGACGGTATAGATCGTCAGGCGGTCGGCGTTGAAAAGGGTGCAGATATCGGCGCTGACTTCCAGCATGATTTCGTCCACGTTCGTCGTGGCGTGGATCTTGTTGGTGACCGTCTGGAGGTTCTTCTGGAAAGTCAACCGGCTGTTGACGTCGCCGGCCGCCCCCAGATGCGTCTGTAGTACCGCGCTCATTGGCAGTCCTTAGGGTTCAGCACCCCGAAATAGCCTGAGAATCAACTACTTTACCACCGTTCAGCCCCGCTTGGCTGTGTCGTCCTTAACGGTCCAGGCCTTTTTGCACGCGTTTCCGCAAGCGAGAATCGCGCCCGATATCCCGGGCGACCCTGCCGCCCCTCAACGGCGCTTCGCCTCCCCCCAAAGACCGCCCGTCAGCACGAATGCGCGATAGCCGCGCTGGGCGAGGAGGAAGGCCGCGGCCGCGCTCCGGCGCTCGCTCTGGCAGTAGAGCACGTACTCCTTTCCCTTGTCCAGGGCGCCGAACGCGTTGCGGATTTCCGACAGCGGAATATTGATTGCGCCGGCGAGCTTGTCGTACTGATACTCAGACGGATAGCGCACGTCGATCCACTGGGCGCCGTCGGCGATCTTCGTGCGCGCTTCCTCCGTAGACACCCGATGCAGGAGCGGCTCCCTCAGCAGCTCCACGAAGTCCCCTTTTGAGAGTCTGAGCAGCGCTCCGTCGCTCTTCATCGTTACGGTGGCGTTTCGCTTTACCTCGGAAACCAGCGCCTCCTCGCCGAACGCATCCCCGCTTTTCAGATCGGCGAGCAGCATAGAAACGCCGCCGACCATTCGCTCGATCTTGCACCGGCCGCTTTCGATCACGAAATAGAAGTCGCCCTCCGCCCCTTCGCGAATCACGACATCGCCCTTCTTGACGTCGATGCGCTCGAATCGACGCAGCAGCTCGTCGATGTGGGCGGGCGGAAGCTGCGAGAACGCGCCGTATTTAAGGCTGGCGACGCTGAACATTCCGGACATGATGGTCCAGTCGGCGAAAGAGCCGCGTTCGGACGTGGACTTCAGCTTCTTTGCCGGGGAGTCGGCGGCGGCGACCTCTTCCCAGGTGACCATGACGTCGAGCAGGTCATCGTCGATACGCATCAGCTCGAGGTCGGTTATCGCCTTGGCGCTGGTGAAAACCTCGCCTCGATGAGCGAGGGGGTACCGCGAACGCTCGGCCCCGCCTACCAGCACTTTCGAAGAACCGTCGGGATAGTTAAGCACCAACTCCCCACGCAGCAGATAGAACGCTTGACCGGCTGGACCTCGAGCGAGGAAGGGGTCCGAATTCCTGCTGATCGACTCCAAGTGACACAGGCTCGCGAGCTCCTTGAGCCGTGCTTCCGGCAGTGAGCCGATGGGCTCAAGGCTCTTCAAGGTCTCGATGCTTACTTTGGCGGCACACATCGCCCGTTCCCTAGCTTGCGGATTCGCGTTTTGTCCTCAGAATTCGAAGACCTGGTTGTTCTGCAGCATGCGCGGGCGGTACTGCCCGGCGTCCTCTTCGATTTCCTGCATGGTGAGCTCGATTTCGCCCGGCTTCAGATGCGTAATGTAGATTTCCGCGCTGCGCTCGAGCTTGGCGAGCTCCTCGGCGAGCATGCTTGGGCATAAGTGCTTGGAAATGACCGCCAACTCTCTCTCCTTGTTGCAGAACGCAGTTTCTATGATCAGATACTTGAGGTTGGAGATCTTGTTGACGACCGCCCAGAGAGGGTCATTGGTCGTCGTATCGCCCGTAAATACCAGGCTCCCTTTTCCGGAGTCCAAGTGATATCCGACCGCAGGAACGACGTGGTTGGCCGGCAAAGCCGTCAGCTTGCGCTTCTTCAGCTCCACCGTATCGCCGACCTGGATCTCGCGGTACCGGAGAAACGCCTTCTCAGGGCTCGGGATCTGGGAGAAATCAGGCCAGATGCTCCAGTTGAAGACGTGGTTGCGCAGGATCTCAAGCGTGGCGGGAACTGCCCAGAGCGTGAGCGGCTGATCACGCATTCCCCCCACCGTATCGACCATGAATGGAATGCTCGCAATGTGGTCGAGATGCGAGTGGGTCAGGAAAATATGATCGATGAGAGACAGTTCCGTCAGCGACAGGTCGGCGACCCCGGTCCCTGCGTCGACCAGAATGTCGTTGTCGAGCAGCATCGAGGTCGTGCGAAGGTGTCGACCTCCTATTCCGCCGCTACAACCCAGAATCCGGAGCTTCATAGACCGTTGCTCGAGTCATTTCTCGTCGAAGACAGTCACGCCATCCCAGTCGGGCGGCGGAGGATTCCGGCGCTTGGCGGCCACCTCACTAGCATACAGCTCGTAGAGCGCGCACCCGGGGTTCATTCGCTGCAGATTGAGCAGTCCTACCTCAACCTGGTCCCATTGGCGGGAGCGGTAGAGCCGAATCGTCTGGTGCCACAGCTTGAGCTCCTCGAGGACCCTCTTTTCGACTTGCGTTTCCAGTCCGACCGGTTCGTAGATCGTGACCGCCTCGTCCTTGCCCTTGACTTTGATCTTGTCGATCTCCTTGAAGACCACGTTCTGGACAAGCCTGCGGCTCGCCTCTCCGACCAGAATCCCGACACCGTAGTGCTTGGTGCGCCCCTCGATCCTGGAGGCGACGTTGACTGCGTCTCCCATGGCAGTGTACGCCTTCCGTTGCTCGGATCCCATGTCGCCGACGCGCACGCTTCCGGAGTTCACTCCAATGCCTATCTTGAGAGTCGGCCAGCCCCGCTCCGCGAAGCGCGCGTTGAGCGTCTGGCACTCGCGCACCATCTCCATGGCGGCGAGCACCGCGTTGCTCGGATGCTCCTTGTCCTCCACCGGGGCGTTCCAGAAAGCCATGATCGCGTCGCCGATGTACTTGTCGAGCGTGCCGCGATATTTTCCCCGGATGATGTTGCTCATGTCCGTCAAGTACTCGTTGATGTAATCGCGCAGATGCTCCGGGCTGAGCGCCTCGGAAATGCTGGTAAAGCCGCGTACGTCGGAAAACAGGATGGTGAGCTCGGCATTGTGCGGCTCCATCGAATACTTTTTCGGGTCCTCTGCCATCTTGTCCACAAGCTCAGGGGGGACATATTGCCCAAATAGCTCGGCGAATTGCCGCTTGGAGCGCGCCTCGATGAAATATCCGTACGCCATGTTGACCGTGTACAGCGTCGCCGTCATCAGCACGGAGGCAGCGAGCGGCAGAACCATGCCCGCGTACGACCACAAACCCAGGTCCAGCAAGGTGATCAAGGCCATTCCGATCAGGGCGGCAGCGGACGCCCAGAGCGGTGCGAGCAAGGGAATAAGCAAGGTGAGCACGACGCCGCCGATCACCAGCAGCAGGACCTCCGCGCCGAGCATATAGGGAGGCTTCTGCTTGAGCTTGCCATCGAGCATTCCCGCAATCAGGTTGGCGTGGATCTCGACTCCGGGAAAGACGTTGGCGACCGGCGCCGAACGAAGGTCGAACAGACCGGGCGCGGTAGCCCCGATCAAGGCGATCTTGCCTCGCAGCTTTTCGGGAGGAATCTTGTCCGACCAGATGTCGGAGAACGAAATGTAGGGAAAGCTCCCCCTCGGCCCGCGATAAGGAACGAGCGACGCAAGCT
>Ga0307469_10000015_pt1 | contig 80540 bp, 73 predicted proteins | sample atmos_gasesAM2C__FD_203084 | JGI IMG/M metagenome (GOLD analysis project Ga0307469, IMG submission 203084) | Hardwood forest soil microbial communities from Morgan-Monroe State Forest, Indiana, United States - atmos_gasesAM2C_515 | ecosystem: Environmental > Terrestrial > Soil > Temperate... | reverse complement strand
TGGGACATCGAGGCGCGGGTGAAGATGCTCGACGAGCAGTTTCCCGACGTGCAGCAGGTGCTGACGCTGTCGCTGCCCTCCCCCGAGCTGGTCGGCGGCCCCGAGCTCTCGCCCGGGCTGGCGCGCATCGCCAACGACGGCATGGCGGCGATGGTGGCGAAATGGCCGAAGAAATTCCCGGCGTTCATCGCCTCGCTGCCGATGAACAACGTTCCAGCCGCGCTCGAGGAGATGGACCGCGCCATCGGCAAGCTCGGCGCGCGCGGCGTGCAGATCTGCACCAGCGTGAACGGCCGCGCGCTCGACGACCCCGAGTTCTTCCCGGTGTTCGAGCGCGCCGTGAAGAAGCACGCCGTGGCGATCTGGATGCACCCCGCGCGGCCGGCGACGCGCGCCGACTACCAGGGCGAGCCGAAATCCAAGTTCGAGATCTGGCAGGTCCTCGGCTGGCCCTTCGAGACCAGCGTCGCCATGTCGCGCATGGTGTTCTCCGCCTTCTTCGAGAAGCTGCCGCAGATGAGGCTCATCACCCACCATTGCGGCGCGATGATCCCGTTCTTCTCCGGACGCGCCGAGACGCTGTGGGCGCAGCTCGGCAGCCGCAGCGCCGACGAGAACTACGAGGAGCTGCTGAAGTCGATGAAGAAGAAGCCGATCGAGTACTTCAGGATGTTCTACGCCGACACCGTGCTCGGCGGCTCGGCCTCGGCGCTGCGCTGCGGGCTGGACTTCTTCGGAGCGGACAAGATCGTGTTCGCGAGCGACTGCCCGTTCGACCCCGAGGGCGGACCGATGTTCATCCGCGAGGGTATCCGCTCGGTCGAGGCCTTGAAGCTGCCCGCCGCCGACAAGCGCAAGATCTACTTCGGCAACGCGCTCAAGCTGCTCAAGATGCCGGAGCCGAAGAAGGCGAAGCGCTAGCTCTTCAAGCCCAGCGCGGTGATGCCCGCGTTGGCGATCTGCTCGTCCTCGTGCGACTGCACGCCCGAGACGCCGACGGCGCCGACGCACTCGGCGCCGACCATGATCGGCACCCCGCCCTGGATCGGCAGCACCGGCATGTTGATGAGGGCGTTCCGCCCGGCGGCGATCCGGTCCTCCCAGTTCTTGGTCGTGCGGCGCGAGACCGCGGCGCTGCGGCCCTTCTCGATCGCGACCTGCGCGTTGAAAGGCGTCGCGCCGTCCATGCGCTCCAGCCACAGGATGTGCCCGCCGTCGTCGAGGATGGCGATCGTGACGTTCCACTTGTTCTTGCGCGCCTCGGCTTCGGCGGCGGCGCCGATTTTCTTGCAGTCTTCCAGGGTCAGGCAGGGTTTGTTGTTCACGTTGTCCTCAGGGCGTTTCGGATCTGGTCGAGCGCCGCCGCATCCTCGATGGTGGTGAGGTCGCCCGGATCGCGTCCTTCCGCGAGCGCCTGGATCGCGCGCCGCAGGGTCTTGCCCGAGCGGGTCTTGGGCAGCAGGGACACGAAGTGTACCGCCTTCGGGCGCGCGATGGCGCCGAGCTGACGGTCGACGGTCTCCATCACTTCCTGGGGAGACGTCCCTTTCGAAGAATCTTTGAGCACCGCAAACGCCAGCGGCATCTGCCCCTTCAGGGAGTCGGCCACGCCGACGACGGCGCACTCCGCGATATTCGAATGCATGTTCACGGCTTCCTCGATCTCGCGAGTCCCGAGGCGGTGGCCCGCGACGTTGATCACGTCGTCGGTGCGGCCGAGGATGAAGTAGTAGCCGTCCTTGTCGCGTATTCCCCAGTCGAAGGTCGAGTAGGTCAGCCTGTCCCTGAAAGTGCCGAAATAGGTCTTGACGAAGCGCTCGTCGTCGCCCCAGACGGTCGACATGCAGCCCGGCGGCAGCGGCGGCTCGATCGCGACCACGCCTTTCTCGCCCTCCGCGACCGGCTGCCCCGTCCCCTCGTGCAGCAGGCGAACGTCGTAGCCGTAGCAGGGGAAGGAGGGCGAGCCCATCTTGATCGGGATCTTCTCGACGCCCGGATGCGCCGAGAGCAGCGGCCAGCCGGTTTCGGTCTGCCAGTAGTGGTCGATAACCGGGCGCCCGAGCGCCTGCGTGATCCACGTATGGGTCGGCTCGTCGAGCGGCTCGCCCGCGAGGAAGAGATGGCGCAGCGAGGAGACGTCGTATTTCTTCAAGTACGCCGGGTCCTGCTTCTTCAGCACGCGGATCGCCGTCGGCGCCGAGAACATCACGTCGACCTTGTGATCCTGGACGATCTTCCACCAGATCCCGGCGTCGGGCCGGATCGGCACGCCCTCGTACAAGATCGTCGTCATGCCGGCGATGAGGGGCGCGTAGATGATGTAGGAGTGCCCGACCACCCAGCCGATGTCGGAGGTCGTGAACATCGTCTCGCCCGCGCCGCCGCAGAAAATGTGCTTCATCGAGGCGGCGAGCGCCACCGCGTAGCCGCCGACGTCGCGCTGCACGCCCTTGGGCCTGCCCGTCGTCCCCGACGTATACAGGATGTACGACGGCTCGTTCGACTCGAGCCAGGTCACGGGCACTTTCGCATCCAGGTGCTTGGCGCGCAGCTCGGCGTAGTCCAGGTCGCGTCCCGCGACCGTTCGCATGGCCTTGTCCAGGCCCCGCCGGAAAATGATCACCTTCGCGGGAGGATGCTTCGCCAGGCGGATCGACTCGTCGACCAGCGCCTTGTAGCGGGTCACCTTCCCCATGCGGCTGCCGCCGTCGGCGGTGACCATGAGCTTCGGCCTCGCGTCGTCGATACGCGCCGCGAGGCTCGCAGCGGCGAAGCCTCCGAACACGACCGAGTGGACCGCGCCGATGCGCGCACAGGCGAGAATGACGAAGACCGCCTCCGGGATCATCGGCATGTAGACGATGACGCGGTCGCCCTTCCCCACGCCCAGCGACGACATCATCGCCGCCGCGCGTTGCACCTCGGCGTGGAGCTCGGCGTAGGTGAAGCTCTTCTCCTCGCCGGTTTCAGTGGAGAGGTAGACGAGCGCCCGTTGGCCTGAGCGCGCCGCAAGGTGCCGGTCGACCGCGTTGTGGCAAAGGTTGGTCTCGCCGCCGACGAACCACCTCGCAAAGGGCGGCCGGGCGTATTCGAGCACCTTCGAGTGCGGCCTCTGCCAGTGCACGAGCCTCGCCTGCTCCGCCCAGAAGCCCTCGCGGTCCTCGATCGAGCGCCGGTGGAAATCTCGATAGCTGCTCATGCGGCCGCGCGGGCGCTACTTGTTGTTCCGTATCGCCTGGGTGATCTTGTCCAGCGGGATGTCGACGTTCAGGCGCCTGCAAATGGCCACGATGAAGGGCAGCATCCGCCGCAGGACCTCGTTTCCCGTCTCGCCCATCTGCTCGGCTTTGGCGTTCTCTATGACCTGCACCGCCCGCTCGATGTCGCTCGGCAGGGTGATCGGCTTCACCAGGCTCACTTCGTCCTGATTCACGATGCGCTGCTGCGCCTTGCGGTTAGCCGCGTCCTGGAGACGCTGCTGCGCGAGCTTCATCAATTCCTCGACCGACGAGGCCGTGTCCACGTCCAGAGCGGCGAGGCCTATGCTCGTGCTGATCCTGAGGAGCTGGTTGCGGTACGTGACCGAGGACTTCTCCAGCTGCTCGTGCATGCGGCGTGCGAAGGCGAGCGCCTGCTGCGAGGAAGTCCCCGGGAAGACCACGATAAAGCCCGCTTCACCGGCGCGTCCCATCGAGTCCTCGGTGCGGAGCGTCCCCATCACCAGCTTCGCGATCCTCGCGAGCAGCTGGTCGGCGACGACTCTGCCGACCTTTTCGGTGATCTCGCCGTAGGTGTCGACCCGGAACATCAGGACCGAGAGCGATCCTCCGTGCCTGCGGGCGTGCGAGAAATGCTTGCCGCCTTCGATGAGGAGGTAGTGCGGCGTGAAGGCACCCGTGATCGGGTCGCGCGTGGCGGTCTGGTCGACCGCCTCCTTGGTGACGACGAGCTGCTGCTTGGCCTCGACCAGATGCAGCAGGTTGTCGATGCGCGACAGGATCTCGGTGCCGTCGGTCGTCTTGGTGATGAAGTCGTTCGCGCCCGCCGCACGCGCGCGCTTCTTGGTGGCGTCCTCCTCGTCCCCCGAGATCACGATGACGGGGATGCTCTTGACCCGCGGGTCCTGCGAAGTGCGGATCCGCTCGAGCAGGGCGAAGCCGTCGAGCTTGGGCATCTGGATGTCCGAGAACACCACCACGATCGACGGATCGGTCGAGATCGCCTGCCAGCCCGCCTCGCCGTCGGCCTCCTCCCGCACGTCGAAGCTCTTGCGGATCAGGCGCGAGAGGGTCGTACGCACGATGCGCGAGTCGTCGACCAGCAGGACGCGCTGCTTCGGTATCTGGGAGGGCGGGTTCGCGCTCATGTCAGGCCGCCATGTCGACCACGATGCGCCCCTTCGCCGCGCCCTTGAGCAGGCCGTCGAAGGCTTGCGGGAGATCGTCGAACGCGATGGTGCGCGTGATCTCCTTGAGGTGCGCCGGCCGCATGTCGCCCGCGAGCCGCCGCCATATCTCCCGGCGCAGAGCCATCGGCGTCGCCCCCGAGTCGATCCCGAGCAGGCTCACGCCGCGCAGGATGAAAGGAGCGACCGTCGTGTTCAGGCTCATGCTCGCGGCCAGGCCTATCGCGGCGATGGTGCCGCCCTGCATCATCGTGCTCGCCATCCAGGCGAGCACCTCTCCTCCGAGGTTGTCCACCGCCCCGGCCCAGCTCGCCTTATCAAGCGGCTTGATTTTAGAAAGGTCGAGGCTTTTTCTCGACATGACTTCTTTCGCGCCCAGCATCTTCAGGTAGCCCGACTCGCTCTCCTTGCCCGTCAGCGCCGTCACGCCGTAGCCCAGGCGGGAGAGCACGTCGATCGCGATCGAGCCGACGCCGCCCGTCGCTCCGCTCACGACCACGGGTCCGTTGGCCGGAGCAAGTCCGTTCGCCTCCATGCGCACCACCGCAAGGGCGGCGGTGTATCCGGCCGTGCCCAGCGCCATCGCTTCGAAAAGGGTCATACCCTTGGGGATCGGAACCGCCCAGCCCGCGGGGACCCTCGCGTACTCCGCGTAACCGCCGTCGTGCGACACCCCCAGGTCGTAGCTGGTGCAGATGACCGCGTCCCCGCGGCTGAAGCGGGGGTCGGCCGATTCGGTCACGGTGCCCGAAAGGTCGATTCCGCCGACGCAGGGAAAACGCCGGATGATCTTCCCGGCGCCGGTGGCGGCGAGAGCGTCCTTGTAGTTGACGCTCGAATACGCGACCCGCACCACGAGCTCGCCCGGGTCGAGCTCCTCGAGCGCGAGGTCCTCGAATCGCCCGACGGCCTTCTTGTCGACCTCGCGGATGCGGTACGCCTTGAATTTGTTCACAGACCCTTCCCCGCGCGATTATACCGGGCGGGTGGGGGTGAGCCGGGCTTCTGCCAGATAGGCGCGCGACTGCATTTCGACCAAGCGGCTCGCCGTGCGCTCGAACTCGAACACCATGGCGCGCAGCCGCGCATCGCCCGGGTCTTCCTCGATCCGGAGCAGCTTCTCCGGGGGGCCCTCGGCGGACACGATCAGCTTGACGCGGTTGTCGTAGAAGACGTCGACCATCAGGGTGAAGCGCCGCGCCTCCTCGGCGAGCTTGAGGCCCATTCGCGGCACGCCCGAGACGATGACCGTGTGGAAGCGCTTGGAGAGATCGAGGTAGTCGTGCTGCGAGCGGCCCCAGCCGCAGATGACCGAAAAATCGAACCAGACGACGCCGCCGGCGCGGTGGCGGTAGGGGATGACGCGCCCCTCGACGTCGAGCTCGTGGAACTCCTCCTCGACCTCGGCGATCCTCTTGAAGTTCTCCATCAGCGCGCGCTCCGCCTGCTCCCCGAGCGGCCAGTGGTAGACCTGGACGTCCTCGAGCATGCGCCGGCGGTAGTCGACGCCGCCGTCGACGCGCAGGACGTCGAGGCGCGTTTTCAGGAGCTCTATCGTCGGCAGGAAGTTCTCGCGCTTGAGCCCGTCCTTGTACAGCTCGTCGGGATGGTAGTTCGAGGTCATGCAGCAGACGACGCCGAGGTCCATGATCCGGCCGAGCAGCCGCCCGACGATCATCGCGTCGGCGATGTCGTTGACGTGCATCTCGTCGAAGCAGATGAGGCGGTAGCGCTTGGCGATGCGCTCGGCGAGCGCGACCAGCGGATCTTGCTGGCCTTTCAATTCCTCCAGCTCGCGGTGCACGTCGCGCATGAAGTGATGGAAATGCACGCGGCGCTTGCGCACCAGCGGCAGGCACAGGTAGAAGCTGTCCATCAGGAAGCTCTTTCCCCGCCCCACTCCGCCCCACAGGTACACGCCACGCGGCAGCGGCGGATGCACGACCAGGCGCCACAGCGCGTTCGAGCGCTTCGCCTTGTACGCGGTCCACTCCTCGTACAGCTGCTCCAAGCGCTCGACCGCGCGCAACTGAGAGGCGTCGCTCTTGAAGCCGCGGCGCTCGAGGGCCCGATGGTAGAGCTCGATAGGCCCGTGTCTCGCCAGCTCCTGCTCTTGTCCCGCTTCCAGAGCTTCTTCCCGCATCAGATGTTGAGAGCGCGCTTGTCGACCGCGAGCGCCGCGTCCTTCATCGCCTCCGAGAGCGACGGATGGGCGTGGCAGATCATGCCGATGTCCTCGCTGCTCGCCCGGAATTCCATGGCGACCACCGCTTCTGCGATCAGCTCGGAGGCAAACGCTCCGATGATGTGCACCCCGAGCACGAGGTCGGTCTTCGCGTCGGCCACGAACTTCACCAGGCCGCTCGTGTCCCCGAGCGCCCGCGCCCTGGCGTTCGCCATGAACGGGAACGTGCCGGCGCGGTAGGCGAGCCCTTCCGCCTTCAGCTGCTGCTCGGTCTTGCCCACCCAGGCGATCTCGGGCGTGGTGTAGATCACCCAGGGAATGGTGTTGAAGTCCACGTGGGGGCGCTGGCCGGCGATGCGCTCGGCCACGGCCACGCCCTCCTCCTCCGCCTTGTGGGCGAGCATGGGGCCGCGCACCACGTCGCCGATCGCCCAGACTCCGGCGACGCTCGTACGGCATTCCTCGTCCACTGCGACGAGGCCGCGGTCGAGCTTGATGCCGATGCCTTCCGCGTTGAGGCCTTCCGTATTCGCAATCCGGCCGATCGAGACGATGAGCCTGTCGAAGGTCGCGCTCTGGGCCTTGCCTTCCGCGTCGGTGTACTCGACGGTGACGTCCTTCTTCGCCCTGACGCCCGATATCTTCACCCCAAGCTGGATCTTCAAGCCCTGCTTCGCGAAGATCTTCGCGGCCTCTCTTGCGATCTGCTCGTCGGCGGCGCCGAGGAACGCGGGCAGAGCCTCGAGGATCGTGACGTCCGACCCGAGCCGGCGCCACACGCTGCCCATCTCGAGGCCGATCACGCCGGCGCCGACGATCCCCAGGCGCTTGGGCACCTCGGGGATCGCGAGCGCGCCGTCGTTGCTGAGGATCAGCTTCTCGTCGAACTCCGCGCCCGGCAGCGCGCGAGGCACCGAGCCGGTCGCGACGATCACGTTCTTAGCCGAGAGCGTTTCTCCACCGACCTTGATTTCGCTGGAGGTGACAAACGTTCCCCGGCCATGGAAGAACGCGACCTTGTTCTTCTTGAACAGATAGGCTACGCCGTCGTTGCTGGCCTTCACCACCTGGTCCTTGCGCTTCATCATCTGCGCGAGGTCGAGCTCCAGGCCCTTCACCCGCACGCCGTGCTCGGCGAACCCGTGTCCGGCCTGCTCGAAATTCTCCGAGGACTGCAGCAGAGCCTTGGAGGGAATGCAACCGATGTTGGTGCAGGTACCGCCCAGCGCCGGCTTGCCGTCGGCGCTCTTCCAGTCGTCGACGCAGGCGGTCTTGAGCCCGAGCTGTGCGGCGCGGATCGCGGCGACGTAGCCTCCCGGGCCGCCGCCGATCACGACCACGTCGAACGTTTGGGCCATAGCCCGCGATGTTACACGAGCTACACGCGGCCGCGACGGGCGCAGCGAAGTGAATCAATTCACGCGAGGGCTGCGCCCCCCGGCGGCACGGCCGGGGGGGTTCGCCTTTTCGCGCTGTTCTGCTAGAGCTTCCCGCTGAGATCGAGAGTTATCGTTGCGCTAGCGCAGTTCGCGGGGCTCGCGATTTCGCAGATGCTGTACACGATGGTGTAGAGCCCTGAGGACGTCTTCGGCGCGACTGAAACCGCACCCGTCGACGTATTGATGGCGATACCCGCGACGGGCGGCGACACCTGCGACAGCTGCACCGTCGCCGTCGTTGCCCGCGCCCCATTGAACGTGTCGTTCGCGAGGACGCTCGCAATCGGCGTGCTGCCTGTCTTGGACGAGGCTCTCGCCGAGTCGTTGACCGCGTTGATTGCGTAGTTTCTGACCGTGATCGTCGCTGTGGCCTGAGCGCAGTTGGCGGGATCCGTGCGGTCGCAGATTCGATAGACCACGGCGTAGGTGCCGAGCGCCGCGCCGCGAGCCACGCTGACCGAGCCGTCGGCGGGATTGAGCGCGACTCCGGCTTCAGCCGGCGACACCGACACGAGCGACAGGCTTACATTCGCGATCGTGGCTGGCGTGCCGCTCAGCCTGTCGTTCGCGAGGACGTTCGCCACGGCGGTGCCCCCCGTCGAAGGGGATGCCCAGCCCGAATCGTCGGCGGCGCTGACCACGTACGGGTTGACGACGACCGTCACCGTCGCGTCATCGCAGCTCGACGCGTCGGCGATATCGCATATCCGGTAGGACAGCGTATAGGTTCCCGCGACCGTGCCCGCCGCGACGTTCACCGATCCGCTGCCGGCATCGAGGCTGACGCCGGGATCCGTGGAAGACACCTGTGAGATGGCGACACTCGCCGTCGTGGCGGGTGTCCCCGCGACCCAGTCGTTGGCGAGAACATCCGCGACCGCTACGCCTCCGTCCGGGGACGCGACCTGCCCGATGTCGTCATAAGCGTTTGCCCCAGGACCTGTCGCGCGCCACAGCCAGATCCCGGGCCCGGGCTCATCCGCGCTGGCGGCAGCAGCGATCCTGAAGCTGCCTGAAAAGGAAACATTGGTGTTCCCCCAACCCACGGACCCGAAAAGCGGCATGCCGCTAGCGTCTACGCTTGCCGTCCACCCCGACGCGGATGCGCCGCAGAAATAGGTTTGGCAAGACGAAAAAGTCGGCTGAAACGCGAAGGGGGACAGGAACGACTGGGCACTCCCGAAAAACGCCATCCCCTCCACCGTAGGGCTGGTCAGTATGGCGGGCTCGAAGATGCTGAAAAGCTGCACCACCTGGGCATCGGTTGCCCAGACCCAGTCTTTGAGGTTCAGACCGTCGACGGAACCGGTGCACGCATTCACCCCGTCTTGCGGGCAGGCCCGGGCCACCTGATTCCAGCTTACGCCTACGGTCCCCGCCAGCTGCATCCATTCCTTGCCGTTGCCGTCATTGAAACCCGCTGCTGCTGCCACGCGGGTCGTGCCTGCAACCACCACTAGAGCGAAGATCGCAATCTTGGAACGCGTCATGGGCGCTACTCCCTTGAGTGGATTATTTGGGAATTCCAGCCCAAATGTAATACCATTGGCATATGGCAAGCAAGGGAAATCGTTTCCGCTCCAACACTCAATGGAGTGGAATAGAGCTGCCCGTCGGCAAATACGCTATACGAGTCAACAACGTAGATGAGTCTTCGAAGACCGGCCCAACACTGCTTACTTACATCTGGTAGGCGCGCAGGCCCTGATCGCTCGCGAGCACCGCGTTGAGCCGGCGAATGAAATCGTGCGCGCTGGATGCCTCCAACAGCTCCGGAGCGTGGCGCAGCGCTCGCTCGGAAATGACGGCGTCAGCCCCGCCCCGCGTGCCGCTCAGCGCCGACGCGAGCGAGTCGAGATACTCTCCGCCGCCCCGGACGAGGTCGCTCTGCACCCTGCGGTAGTTCGAGAGCGCGTAGCTCCACACGCGCTTGTCGCGCTCGAATTCGACCGAGCCCTTGCCCCTCTTGCGCATCTGGATGTGATATTCGCGGGGCTCGAACTGCATCAGCGCTCCGGTGTAGTAGTCGATGCCGCCGGAGGTCGGAACGCTGGTGATGTCCAGCAACGCCACCCAGTTGAACTGGCGCTTGAGCTTGAATTCCTGGGTCTCGTAGCCCGGCGCCTCGAGCTTCACCATGAACTCCTGGCCGTGCATGAAATCGCGGGATTGGGTCACGGTCTGCGGCAACACCCCCTTGTACTGGCCGTCGATCGTCAGGCGCACGCCGGGGACGTTGGCGTTGAACTTGAGCTCGTCGGTCGTCCCGGTGAAAAGCGTCGCGCAGCCGCCCAGCGACAGGAGCAGCGGCAACAGGAACGGTCTGCTGTTAGTCACAAGAGCCTCCCTGAGTTAGAGATCCAGAAGCAGCCGCGCGGGGTCCTCGAGCGCTTCCTTGATCGCGACCAGCGACAGCACCGCCTCGCGGCCGTCTACGATGCGGTGATCGTAAGACAGCGCGAGATAGTTCACCGGCCGGATGACGACCTGACCGTTCTCCGCAACGGGCCGCTCGCGCGTGGCGTGCACGCCGAGGATCGCCGATTGCGGCGGGTTGATGATGGGCGTGGAGAGCATCGAGCCGAACACGCCTCCGTTCGAGATCGAGAAGGTGCCGCCGGTCAGCTCCTCGATGGTGAGCTTCCCGTCCTGGGCGCGCTTGCCGAAGTCGGCGATCTTCTTCTCGACCTCCGCGAAGCTCATCCGGTCGCAATCGCGCAGGATGGGCACGACCAGGCCCCGGGGACTGCCGACCGCGATGCCCACGTCGAAGTAGCCGTGGTAGACGATGTCGTTGCCGTCGATCGACGCGTTGACGATCGGATATTTCTTCAGCGCGTGCACCGACGCTTTCACGAAGAAGGACATGAAACCGAGCTTCACGCCGTGCTCCTTCTCGAACCTCTCCTGGTACTTCTTGCGCAACTCGATCACCGGCTGCATGTTCACTTCGTTGAACGTGGTGAGGATCGCGGCGGTCGACTGCGACTGCACCAGGCGCTCGGCGATGCGCGCCCGAAGGCGGCTCATCGGCACGCGCTGCTCGGGGCGGTTCCCGAGAATCTGCTCGACGCTTACCGGAGAGGGCGGCTGCGGAAGCGGGCTTCTCGCTTCGGGCGTCTTCGCCGGCTGATCGATCACGTCGGCCTTGGTGACCCGCCCTCCCTTCCCGGTGCCTGCGATCGCCGCGGTGTCGATTCCTTTTTCCTCGGCGAGCTTTCTGGCCGCGGGCATGGCGGCCGGCGCAGCCGCCGGTTTTGCCGCAGGAGCAGGCGCCGGCTTGGCTTCGGCTTTCGCCGGTGCGGGCGCGGCGGTTCCAGTCGCAACTGAGGCCCTCCCGTCGGTGTCGATGGTCGCGATGACCTCGCCCGCCTTGACCGTCCCGCCGTCGCCCTTGACGATCTTCGAGAGCACGCCGTCCGCAGGGGCGGGCAGCTCGAGCACCACCTTGTCGGTCTCGATGTCGATCAGGTTCTCGTCGCGCTTCACCGCTTCACCGACCTTCTTGTGCCACGCGAGCAAAGTCGCTTCGGACACGGACTCCGAGAGCTGCGGGACTTTGACTTCGATGAGCATGCGTTCCTACTTCCTGCCCGTGCCCTGAACGGGCCGCACCAGATTGTCGGCGAGCGGCCTGAACGCGGCGTCGACCAGCTCCTTCTGCTGCTCGCTGTGCAGCGACTGGTAGCCGACCGCGGGCGAGGCGGACGATTGCCGCATCGCGTACCCGAGGACTTGGTCCTCGCGCATGTGCTTGAGCAGGTATCGCTGGATCCAGTACCACGCGCCCTGGTTGGCGGGCTCCTCCTGGCACCAAACGACCTCGGGCGCGTTCTTGTAGAGGTTGATCTGCTCCTGGAATTCCTCGTGCGGGAAGGGATAGAGCTGGGCGATGCGCGCGATCGCGACATCCTTCAGGCCTTTCTCCTTCCGCGCCGCCATCAGGTCGAAGAACACCTTGCCGCTGCAGAAGATCACACGCTTCACGTCCTGCGGCCGTATGCCCTGGTCCCAGTCGGCGTTGACCGGCTTGAACTTGCTCTCGGCGAATTCCTCGAGCGGCGAAACCGATTCCTTGTGGCGCAGCAGGCTCTTGGGACTGAAAATAATGAGCGGCTTGCGGTACGGGCGGATCATCTGCCTGCGAAGCAGGAAGAACATCTGCACCGGGGTTGCCGGCACGCACACCTGGATGTTGTTGTCGGCGCACAGCTGCAGGTAGCGCTCGATGCGGGCCGAGGAGTGCTCGGGCCCCTGCCCCTCGTAGCCGTGAGGCAGCATCATCACCAGGCCGCAGATGCGGCCCCATTTGACCTCGCCCGCGGCGATGAACTGGTCGATCACCACCTGCGCGCCGTTGGCGAAATCGCCGAACTGCGCTTCCCAGACGACCAGCTCGTTGGGCTCGGAGGTCGAGTACCCGTACTCGAACCCGAGCACGGCTTCCTCCGAGAGCACCGAGTCGATCATGACGAAATCGCCCTGATTGGGAGCGATATTGCTCAAGGGCACGTAGCTGCCGGAATCCCATTTCTCGCGGTTCTGGTCGTGCAGCACCGCGTGGCGGTGGAAGAACGTTCCACGTCCGCTGTCCTGTCCGGAAAAGCGCACCGCGAAGCCGTCCTTGAGGAGCGAGGCGTAGGCGAGGTTCTCGGCCATGCCCCAGTCGACCGGCAGCTTGCCCTGCCCCATCAGGCGGCGATCGGCGATGATCTTCTCCACCCGCGGATGCAGCTTGAAGCTGGACGGGATGGTGGTGAGTCTCTCGGCGAGCGCCTTCAGCTCCGCGAGCGGCAGCGTGGTGTCGTCGTTCTCGTTCCACTTGCTCTTGTTGTACTTGCTCCAGTCCACCGCGAACGGCGGCTTGAAGTTGAAGAGGATGGTCTTGTTGGTGTGCGTGCCTGCGTCGAGCGACTGGCGGTAGCCGGCGACCATCTTGTCGGCGTCTTCGGCGCCGATCACGCCTTGCGCCGCGAGCTTGTCCGCGTAGAGCTTCCGCGTGCCAGGGTGCGCATTGATGATTTTGTACATCAAGGGCTGGGTGACCATGGGCTCGTCCTGCTCGTTGTGGCCGAGCTTGCGGAAGCACACCAGGTCGACCGCCACATCCTTCTTGAACTTGCTGCGGTAGTCGAGCGCGATCTCGATCGCCATGACCGCCGCTTCCGGATCGTCGCCGTTTACGTGGAAGATCGGCATCTCCACCATCTTCATGACATCGGTGCAGTACAGCGTAGAGCGGCTGTCGCGCGGGTCGGAGGTGGTGAAGCCGATCTGGTTGTTGAGCACGATGTGCACCGTGCCGCCGGTGCCGTAGCCGCGCGTGTTCGAGAGGTTGAGCGTCTCCATCACCACGCCCTGCCCGGCGACCGCGGCGTCGCCGTGGATCAGCACCGGCAGAACCTGGTCGCCGCCGCGGTCCTTGCGGCGGTGCTGGCGCGCCCGCACCGAGCCCTCGACCACCGGGTTCACGATCTCCAGGTGAGAAGGGTTGAACGCGAGCGTCAGGTGCATCGGGCCGCCGGGAGTATTGATGTCGGACGAGAACCCCACGTGGTATTTGACGTCGCCGGCGAGGACCGAGTCCGCGTGCTTGCCCTCGAATTCTGCGAACAGGTCCTTGGGGAGCTTACCGAGCGTGTTCACGAGCACGTTCAGGCGCCCGCGGTGAGCCATGCCGATCACCAGCTCCTGCACGCCCGCGGCCCCGGCGCGCTGCAGCAAGTCATCCAGCATCGGAATCAGCGTCTCGCCGCCTTCGAGCGAGAAGCGCTTCTGCCCGACGTAGCGCGTGTGCAGGAAGCGCTCCAGCCCCTCGGCCGCGGTGAGGCGCTCGAGGATCTGGCGCTTGGTGTCCGCCGAATACCTGGGCTTGGAGCGGATCGGCTCGAGCCGCTCCTGGATCCAGCGCTTCTCGGCGCGGCTCGAGAGATACATGTACTCGACGCCCAGCGTGCCGCAATAGGTGTCCTGGAGCGCCTTGATGATGTCGCGCAGGGTCGCCTGCTCCGGCCCGATCAGGGTGCCGGTGTTGTACACCGCGTCCATGTCGGCGTCGGTGAGGTCGTAGTACGCGGGGTCGAGCTCGGCGATGCGCGGGGGCTCGTGGCGCTTCAAAGGATCGATGTCGGCGACCAGCACCCCGCGGAAGCGGTACTCGGCGATGAGCTGCAGCACCGACATCTGCTTGCGGTCGAGACCCGCGACCGCGGCCCCCGGGCGCGGTGCGCCCGTCTTGGCGCGCTGGGCGAACGCTTCCACGATGGCTGCGTGGGCCACGTCGCGAGCGCCTCCGCCTTGAAGCTTGTCGAAGTACTCGCGCCATTCCCCGGGCACCGACTGCGGGTTACCGAGGTAAGCCTCGTAGAGGCCCTCGATGAAGGGGGCGTTGGACCCGAAGAGGTAGGAGCTCGAGAGCGATTCCTTCATGGCGCTCATGGGGACCTCAGCGCTTGTTCAAGGGAACGAACTGCCTCAGGGGAGAGCCGTTGTAGAGCTGCCGCGGGCGGCCGATCTTGTATTCGGGGTCGCTGATCATCTCCTGCCACTGGGCGATCCAGCCCACGGTTCTGGCGAGCGAGAAGATGCAGGTGAACATCGACACCGGGATGCCCAGCGCCCGCTGTACGATGCCCGAGTAGAAGTCGACGTTGGGATAGAGCTTGCGGCTGACGAAGTAATCGTCCTCGAGCGCGATCTTCTCCAGGGCCATCGCCAGCTTGAAGATGCGGTCGTCGTGCAGGCCGAGCTCCTCCAAGACCTCGTGGCAGGTCTCGCGCATGATCTTCGCGCGCGGATCGTAGTTCTTGTAGACGCGGTGCCCGAAGCCCATCAGGCGAACGCCCGAGTTCTTGTCCTTGGCGCGCTTGATGAAGTCGCCCACCTTGGACACGTCGCCGATCTCTTCCAGCATCTGCAGGGCGGCTTCGTTCGCCCCGCCGTGCGCCGGCCCCCACAAACAGGCGATTCCGGCGGCGATGCAGGCGAAGGGGTTCGCGCCCGAGGACCCGGCGAGGCGCACCGTCGAGGTGGACGCGTTCTGCTCGTGGTCGGCGTGCAGGATGAAGATTCGGTCCAGCGCACGCACGAGCACGGGGCTCACCTTGTAGTCCTCCGTGGGCACGGCGAACATCATGCGCATGAAGTTCTCGGTGTAGCTCAGGTCGTTCTTGGGATACATGAACGGCTGGCCGACCGAATACTTGTAGGCCATCGCGACGATCGTCGGCAGCTTTGCGACCAGCCGGAATGCCGAGATCTCGCGGTGCGCCGGGTTCGTGATGTCGAGCGAGTCGTGATAGAAGGCCGACAGCGCGCCCACCACGCCGACCATCACCGCCATGGGGTGAGAGTCGCGCCTGAACCCCGAGTAGAGGCGGATCAGCTGCTCGTGCACCATGGTGTGGTGCGTGACGATGTTGTCGAATTCTTTCTTCTGCTTGGGCGCGGGCAGCTCGCCGTTGAGCAGCAGGTAGCAGACCTCCAGGAAATCGCAGTTCACCGCGAGCTGCTCGATCGGATAGCCGCGATAGAGCAGCACGCCCTGGTCGCCGTCGATGTAGGTGATCTTCGAGCTGCAGCTCGCGGTCGACATGAATCCCGGGTCGTAGGTGAACATCCCGGTCTTGCCGTAGAGGGCGCGGATGTCCACCACGTCGGGGCCGATGCTTCCCGACTGGACCGGAAATTCGATCGACTTGCCGTCTCCGTAATTGAGCGTCGCTGTCTTGCTCATGGCGTTTCCTTCGTGAATTCGCTTCTTTAACAGTTCCGCAACAATCCCACCACCTCGCCCAGCGCCGGGTCGCGGCATTCGCTGCGCCCGCTGACGATGCCCCACAGCTCGTCGTCGGCGTAATCGAGCAGAGCCTCGAACGCCGAGAGCCGCTCGCCCTCCAGCCCGCGCCCGTGCCGCTCCAAAAAGCGCTGGAGCACCAGATCGTTCTCGAGCAAGCCTCGCCGGCAGCGCCAGCGCAGCCGGTTCATCTCCTGCTCGGTCATACCGAGCGCTTCACCATCAGCTCCTTGATCTTGCCGATGGCCCTGGTCGGGTTGAGGTTTTTCGGGCACGCGTCGACGCAGTTCATGATGCTATGACAGCGGAACAGCCGGTAAGGGTCCTCGAGATTGTCCAGGCGTTCCCCGGTCGCCTGGTCGCGGCTGTCGGCGATGAAGCGGTACGCCTGAAGCAGGCCGGCCGGCCCGACGAACTTGTCCGGATTCCACCAGAACGAGGGGCAGGAGGTCGAGCAGCACGCGCACAGGATGCACTCGTACAGGCCGTCGAGCGCTTCGCGCTCCTGCGGGGATTGCAGCCGCTCTTTCTCGGGCGCGGGATCGTCGTTGACGAGGTAGGGCTTGACCGAGTGATACTGCTTGAAGAACTGGGTCATGTCGACGATCAGGTCGCGGATCACCGGCAGGCCCGGGAGCGGCCGCAGCTCCACCGGCTCCCTCAGATCGGCGAGCTTGGTGATGCAGGCGAGCCCGTTCTTGCCGTTTATGTTCATCCCGTCCGAGCCGCACACTCCCTCGCGGCACGAGCGGCGGAGCGAAAGGCTGTCGTCCTGCTCCTTGATGCGCACCAGGGCGTCGAGCAGCATCCGGTCGTGCGGGTCGAGCCGGACGTCGTAGTCCTTCATGTACGGCTTCTCGTCCTTGTCCGGGTCGTAGCGGAATACTCGGAAGCGCATGGTTTCGTCTCTCAGTACGTTCTGACCTTGGGCTCGATGGTGCGCGCGGTGAGCGGCTTCATGTGCACCGGCTTGTACTCGAGCCGGTCCCCGTCCTTGTACCACAGCGTGTGCTTGAGCCAGTTCGCGTCGTCGCGCTGGTGATGATCGGCGCGGTCGTGAGCGCCGCGGCTTTCCTTCCTCGCTTCCGCCGAGACCATCGAGGCGCGCGCCGCTTCGATGAGGTTGTCGAGCTCGAGCGCCTCGACCCGCGCGGTGTTGAACACCTTGCTCTTGTCCTTGATCTGCGTGCGCGTGCCGCGGTCGGCGATCTCGCGGATCTTCTTCACGCCCTGCGCGAGCAGGTCCGGGAAGCGGAACACGCCGCAGTGAGTCTGCATGGCGCGGCGCATCTCTGTGGCGACCTCGGGGACTGACTCGCCGTTCTTCTGGCTGTGCAGGCGGGCGACGCGCGCCAGCGTGCGCTCGGCAGCGTCTTTCGGCAGGTCCTTGCGGCCGGGGTTCGCAGCGAGAAATTTCCCGATCGACGCCGCGGCCGCCTTGCCGAACACGAGAAGATCGGTGAGCGAGTTGGTACCGAGGCGGTTCGCGCCGTGCACCGAAGCGCAGGCGCACTCGCCTGCCGCGTAGAAGCCCGGCACCACGGCTTCGGGATTGCCGCGCCCGTTCGAAAATTCGGGAATCACGACCTCGCCGGAATAGTTCGTGGGAATCCCGCCCATCATGTAGTGCACCGTCGGCACCACCGGGATAGGGTCCTTTACGGGATCGACGTTGGCGAATTTCTTGGAGATCTCGCGGATGCCGGGAAGCCGCTTGTCGATGACCTCGGGCCCGAGGTGGTCGAGCTTGAGCAGCAGGTAGTCGCCGTGCTGCCCGGCGCCGCGCCCTTCCTTGATCTCGGTCGCCATGGCGCGCGAGACGATGTCGCGCGAGGCGAGGTCCTTGAGGTTGGGCGCGTAGCGCTCCATGAAGCGCTCGCCGCCCTTGTTGAGCAGGTAGCCGCCCTCGCCGCGCACGCCTTCAGTGATGAGCACCCCCGCCCCGGCGACGCCCGTGGGATGGAATTGCCAGAACTCCATGTCCTCGAGGGGAATCCCCGCGCGCGCCGCCATGCCCAGGCCGTCGCCGGTGCAAATGAAAGCATTGGTGGTCGAGGCGAAGATCCGCCCCGCGCCGCCGGTCGCGAAAAGCGTCGCTCGCGAGTGCAGCACGCTCACCTCGCCCGTCTCCATCTCGAGCGCGGTCACGCCCAGCACCTGGCCGCTCGCGTCGCGGACGAGGTCGAGCGCCATCCATTCGACGAAGAACTGGGTGCGCGCCCTGACGTTCCTCTGGTAGAGCGTGTGCAGCATCGCGTGGCCGGTGCGGTCCGCCGCGCAGCAGGAGCGCTGCACCGGGCGCTCGCCGAAATTCTGCGAATGCCCGCCGAAAGGCCGCTGGTATACCGTGCCGTTCTCGTTGCGGTCGAAGGGCATGCCGTAGTGCTCGAGCTCGTATACCGCCCGCGGCGCCTCGCGCACCATGAACTCGATCGCGTCCTGGTCGCCGAGCCAGTCCGAGCCCTTAACGGTGTCGTACATGTGCCACAGCCAGGAGTCCTCGCCCATGTTGCCGAGCGCGGCGCCGATGCCACCCTGCGCGGCGACCGTATGCGAGCGCGTGGGAAAAACCTTGGAGAGCACCGCCACCGCGAGGCCTGCTTCCGAGAGATCCAGGGCAGCGCGCAGTCCGGCGCCGCCCGCTCCGACGACGACCACATCGAAACTTCTCTTGGGAAGCTCCACCTCTACACCTTCCAGAGGATCTGCATCGCCCAGCCGGCGCAGCCGACGAGCCACAGGATAGTCGCGATCTGAAATCCAAGACGCAGCCCGGCATGCTTGATGTAGTCCATCCAGACATTGCGCATGCCGATCCACGCGTGGATCAGCACGCTCACGACGAGGAGAAAGGTCGCGAGGCGCATCCACCCTTGAGCGAACAGCCCTTTCCACGCCGCGTAGCCCATCGGTCGCGGCCAGACGACGAGGAACAGCACCGTATAGGCGAGCATCACCAGTGCGGTGACGCGCTGCGCGAGCCAATCCTTCAATCCGTAGTGCGCACCGACGATGATGCGGTTCACCATACCCGCACCGCGATCGACGCAGCCAGCGCAAGGCTGACGACGAAGACTGCAAAGGCGCTCCTGCGCGCCGCGTGGAGGCTCACTCCGACATCGACGTCGAGAAACAGGTGGCGGATTCCCGCGCACATGTGATGCAGCAGCGCCCAGATCGACGCGATCACGAGGAGCTTCGCGATCGGGGCGCGCAGAAGTTCGCCGGCCTGCGCGTAGCCGCTTTCCGACGCGAGACTCAGCTCGAGCAGGTACAGAAACGCGACGAGGCCGAGGAAAAGAACGACACCGCTGATGCGGTGGAAAATCGAGACGAGGCCCGGGACGGGAAGATTGAGCGGACTAAGATTGAACCACAGCGGCCGCCTTTTTTTCACCGTCAGATCAGGCATGTAAGGCGGTCCTTGCGAAATTCTTGGGCTTATTGGGAATCTTGACGGGAGTCAAGATTATAGCAGGCTTCACTTTGCCCTTGTGCTGCGCAAAAGCGCCAAGCCGGATATATTCCGACTTCTTCAGGGAGTCCTCCATGCCCAACAAACCCATTCGCGTCGCCGTCACCGGCGCCGCCGGCCAGATCGGCTACAGCCTGCTTTTTCGCATCGCGAGCGGCGAAATGCTCGGCAAGAGCCAGCCGGTGATCCTGCAGATGCTCGAGATTCCCGACGAGAAAGCGCAGAAGGCGCTGAAGGGCGTGATGATGGAGCTCGACGATTGCGCCTTTCCGCTCCTGCACAGAATGATCCCGACCTCCGACCCGATGGTCGCGTTCAAGGACGTCGAGATCGCGCTCCTCGTCGGAGCGCGCCCGCGCGGGCCGGGGATGGAGCGCAAGGATCTGCTCGAGGCGAACGGAAAGATCTTCGCGCCGCAAGGCAGGGCGCTAGACGCGGTCGCGAGCCGCAAGGTCAAGGTGCTGGTGGTGGGCAACCCGGCGAACACCAACTGCCTCATCGCGATGAAGAACGCTCCGGGCCTAAAGCCCACGCAGTTCACGGCGATGATGCGGCTCGACCACAATCGCGCGGTGAGCCAGGTCGCGCAGAAGATCGGCAAGCCGCTCGCCTCGGTGCGCAAGATCACCATATGGGGCAACCATTCGGCGACGCAGTACCCGGACGTGTTCCAGGCCGAGTGCGAGGGCAAGAAAGTGTGGCCGATGATCAACGACCCGAATTGGCTAGAAAAAGAATTCATCCCGATGGTGCAGAAGCGCGGAGCGGCGATCATCGAGGCGCGCGGCCTGTCCTCGGCCGCGAGCGCGGCGAACGCCGCCATGGATCACGTGCGCGACTGGATCGACGGCACGCGTCCCGGCAACTGGGTCAGCATGGGCGTGCCCTCCGACGGCAGCTACGGCATACCCGAGGGCGTGATCTACGGCTATCCGGTGACCTGCGAAGGCGGCAAGTACAAGATCGTGAAGGGCCTCGCGATCAGCGAATTCAGCCGCGCGCGCATGGACGCCACGCTGAAGGAATTGCGCGAAGAGCGCGACGGTATCGGAAACCTGGTCGCGTGACAACCGACTCCGCCGGAGCGAAGTTCCGCGCCGCGATGGCGGCGGAGAAGCCGTTGCAGTGCGTCGGAACGATCAACGCGTATTGCTCGCGCCTCGCCGAGCACGCGGGCTACAAGTCGATCTATCTCTCCGGGGGCGGGGTCGCCGCGGGCTCGCTCGGGCTTCCCGATCTTGGCATCAGCAATCTCGACGATGTTCTCACCGACGTGCGCCGCATCACCGACGTCTGCCCGCTGCCGCTGCTGGTCGACGTCGACACCGGCTTCGGCGCGAGCGCGTTCAACATCGGGCGCACCGTAAAATCCCTCATCAAGGCGGGTGCCGCGGCGATGCACATCGAAGATCAGGTGGGCGCGAAGCGCTGCGGGCACCGGCCGGGCAAGGAGCTCGTCTCGAAGGACGAGATGGTCGACCGCATCAAGGCGGCGGTCGACGCGAAGACCGACCCGGCGTTCGTGGTGATGGCGCGCACCGACGCGCTCGCGGTGGAAGGCCTGGAGCGCGCGATCGAGCGCGCCCGCGCCTGCGTCGAGGCCGGCGCGGACGCGATCTTCCCCGAGGCCATGACCGAGCTGTCGATGTACCGCAGGTTCGCGGACGCCGTGAAAGTGCCGGTGCTCGCCAACCTCACCGAGTTCGGCGCGACTCCGCTGTTCACGCTCGACGAGCTGCGCTCGGCGAAGGTGGCGATAGCCCTCTATCCCCTCTCGGCGTTTCGCGCGATGAGCGCCGCCGCGCTCAAGGTCTACAATGCGATCCGCAAGGAGGGTTCGCAGAAGAGCGTCGTCGGTTCGATGCAGACGCGCGACGAGCTCTACGAATTTCTCGACTATCACGCCTACGAGCGCAAGCTCGACGAATTGTTCGCCAAAGACAAGGGCAAATGAGCGAGACCCCCTCCGCCCCCAAGCCGAAGAAATCGGTCGCGCTCTCCGGCGTTCCCGCGGGCAACACCGCGCTGTGCACGGTCGGCCGCAGCGGCAACGACCTGCACTACCGCGGCTACGACATCCTCGATTTCGCCGACGAAGCAGAATTCGAGGAGGTGGCGTACCTCCTCGTCCACGAGAAGCTGCCGAACGCAGCCGAGCTCGCCGCGTACAAGGCGAAGCTGAAGCGGCTGCGCGGATTGCCGGCGCAGGTAAGAAGCGCTCTCGAGCAGATTCCCGCCTCGGCGCATCCCATGGACGTGATGCGCACCGGCGTCTCGGTGCTGGGGACTGTGGAGCCCGAGAGCGAGGATCACGGAACGGAGGGCGCGCGCGCCATCGCCGACCGGCTGATGGCCTCGCTCGGGGCGATGCTGCTGTATTGGCATCATTTCGGCCGCGACCGCAAGCGGATCGACACGCAGACCGACGACGACTCGATCGGCGGGCATTTCCTGCACCTGCTGCACGGGAGACCGCCCTCGGCCGAGTGGGTGCGCGCGATGCACACCTCGCTCATCCTCTACGCCGAGCACGAGTTCAACGCCTCGACTTTCACCTGCCGCGTGATCGCCGGCACCGGCTCGGACATCCACTCCGCGATCTGCGGCGGCGTCGGCGCGCTGCGCGGGCCCAAGCACGGGGGCGCGAACGAGTTCGCCTTCGAGGTCCAGTCGCGCTACGCGAGCCCTGATGCGGCCGAGACCGACATACTGCGACGCCTCGCGAACAAGGAGATCGTCATCGGCTTCGGCCACCCGGTCTACACCACCGGCGACCCGCGCAACAAGGTGATCAAGGCCGTGGCGCAGCGCCTGTCGAGCACGCGCAAGGACATGAAGCTCTTCGACATCGCCGAGCGCCTCGAGCAGGTGATGTGGCGGGAGAAAAAGATGTTCGCCAACCTGGACTGGTATAGTGCCGTGTCCTATCACATGATGGGCGTGCCCACCGCGATGTTTACCCCGATTTTCGTCGTTTCGCGCACATCGGGCTGGTCCGCGCATATCATTGAGCAGCGAATCGACGGTAAAATTATCCGCCCGGCCGCCGTGTACACCGGGCCGGAGAACCGCAAATGGGTACCGCTCGCGGAGCGCCGGTGAAACAGGAGACCGCCATGAAGCTGAGGTTTGTTTTCCTCGCCGCCCTGACCGGCGCCTGCCCGGCGCTCGCGTCGCCGGCGGGCGACATCGCCGGGACCTGGGAATGCCGCCAGCCCGGAGTCCAGTACCGCAACAAGCCTCCGATCCTCTTCGTCGCCGATACGGCGAACAATCAAGTGACGATCGAGGTCGACGGCTTCGCCCGCGAGATCTACGGACGCTCCGAGGTCTTCGCCGACGCGGACGGATGGTTCAAAGTGAAGCCCGCTCAGGGCCAGGAATTCCTGATCCGCCCCGAAGGCCTGGCGGCCAAGCTGAAGACCGCGTCGATGGGACTGACCTTTGGCGACGGGAAGCCCGACTACCGCTGCCTGCGGCTCCCGCCGTCGGGAGCCACGACACTTGCGCCCTCGGGAACGCAGGGCGCGCCCGCGGCGGAAGGCGTGCTGGTCGTCCCCGCGGAGCCGGGTGCCGCGCCAGCCACCGAGCTGGCTCCCGCCGCCGAGCCGAGCGCTCAGCAACCGGGAATGCCAAGCGAAGGGGCAGGCAAGAAGCCCTATTGATGTCCGCTCCGGTTTCCAATGTCCGCCCCAAGCCGGACAGAGTTCTCCTCGACATCGCCGACTACGTCGCCAAGCACGAGATAAGAAGCCCCGACGCCTACGACACCGCGCGGCTGTGCCTGATGGACACGCTCGGCTGCGGCCTGGAGGCGCTCGAGTACCCTGCCTGCACCAAGCTCCTCGGGGCCCTCGTTCCCGGCATGTCGGTCGCGAAAGGCGCCAGGGTCCCGGGCACGCGCTTCGAGCTCGACCCGGTCCAGGCCGCGTTCAACATCGGCGCGGCGATCCGCTGGCTCGATTTCAACGACACCTGGCTCGCCGCCGAATGGGGCCACCCCTCCGACAACCTCGGCGGGATCCTCGCCACGGCCGACTGGATGTCGCGCAACGGCGCGCCGCTCACGGTGCGCGACGTGCTCACGGCGATGATCAAGGCGCACGAGATCCAGGGCGTGATCGCTCTGGAGAACAGCTTCAACCGTGTCGGCCTAGACCACGTGGTCCTCGTCAAGGTCGCGACGACCGCGGTGGTCGCGCAGATGCTGGGCCTCGCGCGCGAGGCGGTCATCAACGCCGTGTCGCACGCCTGGGTCGACGGGCAGAGCTTGAGGACCTACCGCCACGCACCCAACACCGGCTCGCGCAAGTCCTGGGCGGCGGGAGATGCCACTTCCAGAGGCGTGCGCCTGGCCTTGATCGCGAAAACCGGCGAGATGGGCTACCCCTCGGTCCTCACTGCGAAGACCTGGGGCTTCTACGACGTGCTGTTCCGTGGCAAGCCGTTCAAGTTCCAGCGGCGCTACGGGTCGTATGTCATGGAGAACGTCCTCTTCAAGATCTCATTCCCCGCAGAATTTCATGCCCAGACTGCGGTGGAAGCGGCGATCCAGCTCCATCCCGAGGTCGTGAAGCGCCTTTCCGAGATCAAGAAGATCGAGATCGTCACCCACGAATCGGCGATACGCATCATCGACAAGAAGGGTCCCTTGAACAATCCCGCCGACCGCGACCATTGCATCCAGTACATGGTCGCAATCGGGCTGATCAAAGGCGATCTGACCGCCGCCGACTATGAAGATGACGTGGCCCGGGACCCGCGCGTCGACGCGCTGCGCGCCAAGATGACGTGCGTCGAGAGCAAGCGCTACTCGCGCGACTACCTCGACCCCAAGAAGCGCTCGATCGCGAACCAGCTGCAGGTCTTCTTCAAGGACGGAACCGCGACCCGCAAGGTGGCGGTAGAATATCCCGTCGGCCACCGTCGTCGCCGGCACGAAGGCATTCCCTTGCTAGAATCCAAATTCCGCAGGAACCTGGCCCGCTGCTTTCCGAAGGAAAGGTGCGAGGCCATCCTCGAGCTGTGCCGCGACGGCAAAAGACTAGCAGCGACCCCGGTCGACAAGTTCGTCGACCTGTTCGTCATCTGAAGGACACCCGATGTCACACAATCTCTACAACACCTTACAAGAATTCAAGATGGGCTCCGGGAAGAGCGGAAAATTCTATTCTCTGCCCGTCCTCGGAAAAGCCCTGGGGGTCAACACATCGCGGCTGCCGGTCTCGATCCGCATCGTGCTCGAATCGGTGCTGCGCAACTGCGACGGCAAGAAGGTCACGGAAGAGCACGTCCGGCAGCTGGCGAACTGGAAGCCCAACGCGGCGCGCACCGACGAGGTCCCGTTCGTCCTTTCGCGCATCCTGCTGCAGGACCTGACCGGCATCCCCTCGCTCGCCGATCTCGCCGCGATGAGGAGCGTCGCCGACCGCCTGGGCAAGAACGCCAAGGTGGTCGAGCCGCTGGTGCCGGTCGACCTGGTCGTCGACCACTCGATCCAGATCGACCACTACGGCGTGAAGAACGCGCTCGACCTCAACATGAAGCTCGAGTTCAAGCGCAACCAGGAGCGCTACACCTTCATGAAGTGGGCGACCCAGGCCTTCGACACCTTCCGCGTTGTGCCGCCCGGGATCGGCATCGTTCACCAGGTCAATCTCGAATACCTCGCGCGCGGCGTGCACAAGAAGGACGGCCTGTACTACCCGGACACGCTGATCGGAACCGACAGCCATACGACGATGATCAACGGCATCGGCGTGGTCGGCTGGGGCGTGGGTGGGATCGAGGCCGAAGCCGGAATGCTCGGCCAGCCCACCTACCTCCTCACGCCCGACGTGGTCGGCTTCCATCTGAAAGGCCAGCTGCGCGGCGGCGTCACCGCCACCGATCTCGTGCTGACCATCACCGAGATCCTGCGCAAAGCCAAGGTGGTAAACAAATTCGTCGAGTTTTTCGGCGAGGGCACGGCGAGCCTCACCGTTCCCGACCGCGCGACCATAGGGAACATGGCACCCGACTACGGCGCGACCATGGGCTTTTTCCCCGTCGACAACGCCACCATCGCCTATTTCGAAGGCACCGGGCGTACCAAGGACGAGATCGACGCGTTCAAGTCCTACTTCAAGGCTCAAGGGATGTACGGCACGCCGAAAAAGGGCGAGATCGACTACAGCCAGGTGATCGAGCTCGATCTGGGCGCGGTGACGCCCTCGCTCGCGGGCCCGAAGCGCCCGCAGGACCGCATCGAGATCGGCAAGGTGAAAGCGAAGTTCACCGAGCTCTTCGCGAAGCCGGCCGCAGAGAACGGCTTCTCCAAGAAGGCCGAGGACCTGAACAAGCGCTTCAAGACCCGCGACGGGATCGAAATCGGCTCGGGCGACGTCATGATCGCGGCGATCACCTCCTGCACCAACACCTCGAACCCGGGCGTGATGCTCGCCGCGGGGCTGCTCGCCAAGAAGGCGGTCGAGCGGGGCCTGAGCGTCAAGCCGCACGTGAAAACCTCGCTTGCGCCGGGTTCGCGGGTCGTGACCGAGTACCTCAAGAAAGCGGGGCTGCTCGCCTACCTGGAGAAGATCGGCTTCAACCTCGCCGCCTACGGCTGCACCACCTGCATCGGCAACTCCGGGCCGCTCAAGCCCACCATCGAGGAGGCGGTCTCGCAGAACGATCTCATCGGCGCCGCGGTGCTCTCGGGCAACCGCAACTTCGAGGCGCGCATCCATGCGAGCCTGCGCGCCAATTTCCTCGCCTCCCCGCCGCTCGTCGTCGCCTATGCGCTCGCCGGCACCGTGCTCAAGGACCTCATGAGCGAGCCGATCGGCAAGGGCAAGAACGGCGAGGACGTGTGGATCGGCGACATCTGGCCCACTGCCGAGGAGATCCAGAGCGGCATGAAGCACGCGCTGGACCCGAAGACTTACCGCGAGCTCTACGGCGACGTCGCCAACGCCAATCCGATGTGGAAGAGCGTTCCCGCGCCGACCGGACAGGTCTACAGCTGGCCGAAGTCGACTTACATCGCCGAGCCGCCCTTCTTCAAGGACTTCTCCATGCAGCCCCGTTCCGCAGGCACCATCCGCGGAGCGCGCGTGCTCGGCATCTTCGGCGACTCGCTCACGACCGACCACATCAGCCCAGCTGGCTCGATCAAGCCGACCTCGCCCGCGGGCACGTATCTGCTCGAGCACGACGTCGCGGTGTCCGACTTCAACAGCTTCGGGGCGCGCCGCGGCAACCACGAGGTGATGATGCGCGGCACTTTCGGCAACGTGCGCATCAAGAACCTGATGCTGCCGGTGAAGCCCGATGGCTCGCGCACCGAGGGCGGGCTCACCTATCACCAGCCCTCGGGCGAGCAGATGCCGATCTACGAGGCGGCGATGAAGTACATCGCCGCCGGTGTGCCCACCGTGGTGTTCGGCGGCGAGGAATACGGCACCGGCAGCTCGCGCGACTGGGCGGCGAAGGGAACGCTGCTGCTCGGGGCGCGCGCCGTGATCGCGAAGAGCTTCGAGCGCATCCACCGCGCCAACCTGGTGATGATGGGCGTGCTGCCCTTCCAGTTCACCGGCAGCGATACGGTCGCCTCGCTCGGCATCAAGGGCGACGAGACCATCGATATCCTCGGCATCGAAGCCGGCGTGCATCCGCGCGAGGAGAAGACCCTGGTCATCCATCGCAAGGACGGGTCGACGAAGGAGATCAAGGTGCTGCTGCGCATCGACACGCCGATCGAGGTCGACTACTACGTCCACGGCGGCATCCTGCCGTTCGTGCTACGCCAGCTCCTCGGGAAGGCTGAGCCCTCGGTTCGCGCCGCCGCCTGATGGCGGACTGGGACGTCATCGTCGTCGGCGGCGGGAACGCCGCGCTGTGCGCGGCGCTCTCTGCGAAGGAGAAGGCGAAGCGGGTGCTCGTGCTCGAGCGCGCGCCTGAGGACGAGGCCGGCGGCAATTCGCGCTTCACCGCGGGGCTCTTGCGCATCGTCTACAACGGCGCCGACGACCTCGCGCAGCTGATCGATCTGTCCAAGGAGGAAATCGAGCGGACCGATTTCGGGACCTATACCGCCGAGCAGTTCCTCGACGACATGGCCCGGGTCACCGAGTACCGCTGCGATCCCGACCTCACCGAGACCCTGGTCAAGGAGAGCTTCCCGACCGCCCTGTGGATGCGCAAAAAAGGCGTGCGCTTCACCGCGGCCTGGGGCAGGCAGGCGTTCAAGATCGACGGCCGCTTCAAGTTCTGGGGCGGGCTCACGCTCGAGGCGATCGGCGGGGGGCCGGGCCTGGTCGATTCGCTGACGCAGATCGCGAAGAAGAGCGGCGTCGAGATCTGGTATCAGGCGCGTGCTGCTTCTCTTGTCTCAGACGATGAAGGCGTCCACGGCGTGGTCGTGAAGCACGCGGGCAAGACGACCGAGGTCAAAGCCAAGGCGCTCGTCCTCGCCGCCGGCGGCTTCCAGGCGAATGCCGAGTGGCGCGCGCGCTACCTCGGGCCCGGGTGGGAGCTCGCAAAAGTGCGCGGGACCCGCTTCAACACCGGCGACGCCATCCGCATGGCGCTCGACGTCGGGGCGCAGCCGACCGGCAACTGGTCGGGCTGCCACGCGGTCGCGTGGGAGAGGAACGCGCCGGAGTTCGGCGATCTCGCCGTCGGCGACCAATTCCAGAAGCATTCCTATCCCTGGGGCATCTACATCAACGCCGAGGGCAAGCGCTTCGTCGACGAAGGCGCCGACTTCCGGAACTACACCTATGCGAAGTACGGCCGCGTGATCCTGAACCAGCCGGGCCAGTTCGCCTGGCAGATCTTCGACGCGAAGGTGAAGGGCCAGCTGCGGGACGAGTACCGCATCAGGCAGGTGACCAAGGTCACGGCGAACACCCTCGAAGAGCTGGTGAAAAAGCTCGACGACGTCAACGCCGACGCCGCGCTGAAAGAGATCAAGGCCTACAACGCCGCCGTGCGAACCGACATCCCGTTCAACCCCAACGTCAAGGACGGGCGCTGCACGCAAGGCTTGGCGATCAACAAATCGAACTGGGCCAACACCCTCGACACCCCGCCCTTCGAGGCCTACGCGGTCACCTGCGGCATCACCTTCTCTTTCGGCGGATTACGCATCAACACCGGCGGGCAGGTCATCAATACCGACGGCGAGCCGATCCCCGGCCTATACGCGGCCGGCGAGCTGGTCGGCGGAATCTTCTGGTTCAACTATCCCGGCGGGAGCGGGCTCACCAACGGAGCGGTGTTCGGAAAGATCGCAGGCGCGAGCGCGGCGAGGCGCTAGTCCGCCTTCACGAAATCGTACTTGCCGACACCCTGGACCAGCAGAAAGCGGCAGCGCTGCGCGCCCGGGTTCGATATGTGGTGGACCGTCGGAGGCGTCACCGTAACGGACTGGCCCACGCCGACCTGGTGGCGCGCGGGCGGATTGCGCGTCTCGATCACCACCGTGCCCTCCAGTCCATAGTAATAGTCGGACACTTCGCTGTGCCGGTGCCACGGGATGGCTTCACCCGGATCGAGCGTGTACGCGCGCACCAGAACGTCGGCGCCTCTCGCGACGACGTGAATGTCGCGCACCTTATAGGGCTGGGGCTTGGCTTGACTCACGTTCTTGACCTACTCGGGCTTGATGCCGGCGTCTTGAACGATCTTCTGGAACTTGGCAACTTCCGCGCGTACGTAGGCGTCGAATCCTTCCGGCGTGGTCGGCGCTGGATCGGCCCCCAGCGCGCGCAGCCGTTCCTTCACGTCGGGCAGCTCCACGATGCGCGCGACCTCGCCGCTCAATTTGGCGAGGAGCGCTTTCGGCGTCTTCGCCGGCGCCAGGATGCCAAACCAGGGATCGAACACGTAGCCCGGCACTCCCGCTTCCGCCACCGTCGGCACGTCGGGCAGGGCTGCCGAGCGCTTTCCGCCGGAGGCTGCGAGCGCGAGCAGCTTGCCGTCGCGGCTGAGCGGCAAGATGTTGACTACCGGCGAGAAGTTGAACTGAACGCTGCCCGAGACTACCGCCGTCATCGCCTCGGGAATGCCTTTGTACGGCACATGCACCGCTTGAATGCCGGCGAGAGTCTTGAACAGCTCCCCGGCCAAATGGTTGGCGCTGCCCACGCCCGGCGACGAAAAATTGAGCTGCCCCGGCTTTGACCTGGCGAGCGCAACCAGGTCCTTCTCCGACTTCACGCCGAGCGCAGGCGACACCACCAGGATGCTCGGGACGTTGGCGATGCGGCTCACCCCCGCGAAATCCTTGAGCGTGTCGTACGGCAGCTTGGTGAACATCGCCGCGGTCGCGGCGTGGCCGGCCGACACCACGAGCAAGGTGTAGCCGTCGGGAGCGGCAGAGGCAACCGCGCTCGACGCGCTAATGCCCCCCGCACCGGGGCGATTGTCGACCAGCACCGGCTGCCCCCAGGCTTCGGTCATTTTCTGGCCTACGGTGCGCGCCAGAATGTCGGTGGTGCTGCCGGGGGAAAACCCGACCAGGATGCGGATCGGTTTGGTCGGGTAGTCCTGGGCGACACCGCTGCCGACGCCCGCGCAAAGCATCAAGGCGACCGCGCCGATCTGCGCCGCACGCGAGAACTTGCGTTTCACAAGGACCTTGCTCCAAAGCATGGGCGCTCCCGTCGGAGTCTTGATTACTATTGGCATCTATATTTCACAAAACACTGCTTCCCAAATGACGCCGTCTGTGGTTGTCGAGTCACATGGGTAAAATTTGTAGCATTCGGCGTACGTTGTTGCGTTGGGGCAGACAGGGCTGCTGTACGGGTCGCTGATACCTATCACCAGGCCACCTGCGGTTGGACATCGCCTCGCACTGGTTGCTTTGGCGAATCCCGATGATGCACATAGTTGCTTCGCCGTCTGTCCTTCATTCTGGTGTGTAAGGTCTACCCATGAGCTCGCTGGAGGGGATCCAGGTGCATTTTCCGAGTTTGAGGAATTCCCGCAGCCTCCTGCTTGAATACTCATCAGAAGCAATAGAAACAACATGTACTTTCTATACATCTTGCCTCCCAACCGGCGAAGCGTCAGGTGCCGTCATCGCAGCGTGATTCGGTAGCGGAGCCCCGGAGTGCTCCCGAATTGCGGTGGTTTCGTGAAATGCTCGACCAATACCCCACCACTCGCTTCGATGACGCGTCGAGAGGCGATGTTCTCCGGCTCGGTCGTGATTTCAATGTACCGCAAGCCCTCCGCCTTTGCATCGGGAAGCAGCTGCCTTAGGGCCGCGCGAGCGTAGCCTAGCCTTTGCTTCCATGGAACAACAGCGTAACCGACGTGACCCAGACAGTATGGCGGAAGGGCTTCGGTGCCTCGTTGCCATCGAAAGCCGATGGAGCCGCAGAACTCGCCGTCCCAGAGCCACCGGCGATAACCCGGGAGCCGCGCTGCTTTGGAGCCGTCCGGAAGTGTGACCGGGCCTCCCTTGGCTTCACGGTCGACCAGGCTGGAAAGAAAGGCGGCGCTGTCCTTCGCAATTTTCTCCAGCTCTTCGTCCGCCGCTGCCTTGCCGCGAACGTTGTCGGGGGACCAGCCTCGCTCAAGCGCCGCACGGTAGCCGGGCAGGCACTCGGCGCAGGGCCAGACGAGTTTCAAAGCGGATGGCATCTCTAGTCGGACAGCTAACGTCGCATGGACGTGCGTCCGTTCTCGAGCGCGCTGTCAGGCGCATGTGATTCCGTCCGGGGGCCTCCGGGGTCGAAGGCGCCCTTGTGGTGAAAATAAACGATGCCCGCGGCCTTGCGTATCAGCTTCGTATGCAGGAGCAGGTTGAAAAGGAGGTCGCTTTGAAAGCGATCGAAGAGAAAGCGCAGTAGACGCTTGACCCTAAAGCTCGGGTAGGACCGCACGAACCAGCCGCTCGGATCCTCGCGCTTGCCGCTGAGGTAGTCTGCGATGGCGTGACCCGCGGCCAGCCCGTGCTTCAGGGCGTTATGAATGCCGCCTGCGGTGACCGGAGATACCATTCCGGCGGCGTCACCGGTCAGTAGCACGCGCCGCGCCGCAACCGGTCTGACGATGCCGCCGCACGGAATCATGCCAGCGCGAACCGAAGTCGGCCGCGCATCGCGCAAGTCCAAGATAGGCGCAATCTTGCGCAAGAGCTCCTCGATCGCCTCGACCGCAGAGCGCCGCTGCCCACGAAGACGTTGTGCCAGACCGACCTGCACGCCCCCGGGCGCCGCCACAACCCAAGCGATGTAGCCGGGCGCGAGTCGGCGGTCGACAAAACAGTGGAGCATGTCGTGTTCCGCGAGATCGACGCCCGAATATTCGTGCTCAAGGCCGAATAGAAACTGGCTGCTTCGGCCGAGGTCGAGCGACTTTGCCACCGCCGAGTTCGGGCCGTCCGCGCCCACCAGGAATCTGGTTGTGCCGAACTCTCCCAGATCGAAACCGCTTTGGATTCTCTTCGCTTCCCGGAACAACGCTCGATACTCGATACGCGCGCCCGCTTGCTCCGCCTCCCCGGCAAGCCAGCGCATGACCTGCGGCGTATCCGTCGAGAGGAAGTAGTAGCCGGGCGCCGCGAGATCCACGTGCTGCAGATTCGGCGCGTACAGCCTGACTCCGGTAATGCGGCGAACGATATCCGTCGGCAGACGATCGAGGATCGCCAACTGATCGATCGCGTCTTTGACGATGATTCCCGTCGTGTGCAGCTTCTCGCCGACATCAGCCTTCTTCTCCAGAACTGTCACCCGCATTCCCGCGCGTGCCAGCGCGGTCGCGCATGCCAGTCCGGCGAAGCTCGCTCCGACGATGGTGCAGTCCGTTTCGGTCAACGTGCGATTACGGCTTTGCGTACTCGTCTCGCCAATTTGGCGCCAGATCTTCCAACTGGCGCAGAGACTTCAATGCGGATTCGTACTCACCGAGATCGTAGTACGCGCGGCCTCGGTTCCAGGAGGCTATCCTCGGAAGCGAGCGGGGTGCTTGCACGACCTCGAGCATCTCTTTGCAGACTTCATGCTGGCGGGCATGGCTTCACCTTGCGAGGTTTAGCGAGGAACGCGGTGATCTGCCCGGCTATCCCCTTGAATTCCTCGTCCTTGCCGTAGTTGGCGACGAAGTTCTCGAGTAGAGCGCGGCCGTCGGACCGTTCCTGCTCGAGACGCCGACACTCACGCTCGGCTGCCTCACGCGCTTCCTGCTCGGCGAGCTGGCGGGCAAGGGCTGCTGCGGCCAGGGCCTCCAGACGCTGGCGCTCTTCCTCGGCCTTGCGCGCGGCCTCGGCCTCCAGCAGGCGGCGCTCGGCGGCGAGCCGCTCCTCCTCGGCAGCCTGCGCCTTCCGGGCGGCCTCTTCCAGGGCGAGCTGCTCGGCGCGCTCACGCTCGAGACGCTCGCGCTCGGCGCGCTCCTCGGCTTCCCTCCGGGCCCTGGCCTGCCGCTCTTCTTCTGCGATCCTGGCACGGCGCTCGGCCTCAGTGACCTCACGGCACATCAGGAGGCCGCCGTCGTCAACGATCGATCTAGTGCAATCCTGCTCGCTCACCTTGCGCGTCGGATCCATCGACGGCGCGTAGGCTCCATCCCGCATTCCGGTGGTACTGCAGCCGGCCGCGAGCACGAGGAGGAGGACGGCGGTTATGTTCTTGTTCATGGATCTCCTATCGCATAGGGAGCACAGATGCCACAAGTGCTGTCGTCTAACGTAGATTAGAAGCCCCAAAGGCGGATTGTAATCCGCCTGTCCTAGCCGCCGCGCGCCTTCCGTATTGCCCGCCACACACGGTCGCTCGTCGCCGGCATGTCGAGCTCCTTCACGCCGAGCGGCGCGAGCGCGTCCATGACGGCGTTCATCACCGCCGGAAGCGCGCCGACCGTCCCCGCCTCCCCCGCTCCCTTCACGCCGAGCGGATTCAATTTCGTCGGTACGGGGTTGCTGCCGACTTCGATGTTCGATACATCGTCCGCGCGCGGCATGCAGTAGTCCATGAACGAGCCGGTGAGGAGCTGCCCCGACTCCGGGTCGTACTCGATGCGCTCGAACAGCACTTGCGACAGGCCCTGCACGACGCCGCCGTGGATCTGGCCTTTCAAAGTCAGCGGGTTGATGACGGTGCCGACGTCGTCGACGACGCTGTAGCGGAGGACGTCCACGGTTCCAGTGTCCGGGTCGATCTCGACCTCGCACACGTGGCAGCCGTTCGGGAAGGTGTGGTTCTCGGGCGAAAAGGCGCCGCTTTCGACGAGTCCGGGCTCCAGGCCCTTCGGCAGCTTGTCCGGCTCGTACGCCGCCTTGGCGACTTCCTTCAGCGCGACCGAGCGGTCGGTGCCTGCGACCTTGAACTTGCCGGCGTCGAACTCGACGTCGGGCTCGGCGGCTTCCATCAGGTGCGCCGCGATTCTCTTTCCCTTGGCGATGATCTTGTCGGCGGCGATGACGAGCGCCGTCCCCGCGATCGCCATCGAGCGCGAGCCCATGGTGCCGACGCCGAAGGCGACTTTCTCGGTGTCGCCGTCGACATAGGCGACGTCCTTCGGGTCGAGCCCCAGCCGCTCGTTCACGATCTGGCGGAAGCTCGTCTCGTGCCCCTGTCCCTGATTCTTGCTCCCCATGGCGAGCGTCGCCGAGCCGCTCGGGTGGAAGCGGATCTCGGCGTATTCCAGCCCGGGCGAGGAGGCGCGCTCGATGGCGTTGATGATTCCGATCCCGCGCAGCCTTCCTCGACTCTTCGATTCCTCCCGGCGCCCGGGGTAGCCGGCGTAGTCGGCCAGCTGGAGGGCTTTATCCATGCCGCCGGCGAAATCGCCGCAATCGTAGGTGAAGCCGAGCGGCGTCTTCCACGGCAGCGCCGTGCTTGGGATGAGATTCCTCCTGCGCAGCTCGATGCGGTCGACGCCCAGCTCGCGCGCCGCGTCGTCGATCACGCGCTCGATCAGGTAGATCGCCTCGGGCCTTCCGGCCCCCCGGTACGGCGCCGTGGAGTTGGTGTTCGACAGCACGCCGGTGATGCGCACGTGCGCGGCGGGAATCGCGTACACGCCGACCACCGCGCTCACGCTCTGGAAAGTCGAGAGGAGGTTGCGGTCCGAGGACACGTACGCGCCCAGCCCCGCGAGCGTGCTCACGCGCAAAGCGAGGAATTTTCCTCCGGAATCGAGCGCGAGCTCGATCTCGCTGACGTTGTCGCGCGCGTGCTCGTCGGCGAGCAAGGCTTCGCTTCTCTCGCACACCCACTTCACCGGGCGGCGCAGCTTCTTCGCCGCCCACAGCAGCAGGCGGTGCTCGGGGTACTGCGGCCCCTTGGCGCCGAACGCGCCGCCGATGTCGCCGGCGATGATATGCACCTTGTTCTCGGGAATGCGGAGCACCGTCCCGGCGAGGAGCGCCCGCATGCGGTGCGGATACTGCACGTCCGTGTAGAGCGTGTATTTGTCCTCGGCCGCCTCCCAGCTCGCCACCGCCCCGCGCGCCTCCATGTACTGGGCGTGCACGCGGGTGATCGCGTAGCGGCGCTTCACGGTGCGCGCGGCGGCCGCGAACGCCGAATCGGTCGCGGCGCGGTTGCCGAGCTCGAAAACGTTCGAGACATTGTCCGGGCACTCGTCCCACACGGCGGCCGCTCCCGGCTTCGCCGCCTCGGCCGTCGACACGACTGCGGGGAGCGCCTCGTAGTCGACTTCGACCAGCTCCGCCGCGTCCTTCGCCTGCGCGAGCGTCCCGGCGATCACCATCGCCACCGGATCGCCGATGGTGCGCACGCGGTCGCGCGCGAGCACCGGGTGCGCCCGCCAGAACATCGGCGAGCCGTCGGGGCGCGAGCGCTTGAGCGCCGGCGAAGGCGCGCCGAAGCCTTGGCGCGCCCAGTCCTCGCCGGTGAGCACCGCGGCGACGCCGGCAGCGCGGGCCGCTGCGGTAGCGTCGATCTTGAGGATGCGCGCGTGCGGGTGCGGCGAGCGCACCAGCACCGCGTGGAGCTGGCCGGGAAGGTTGACGTCGTGGACGAAGCGCCCTTCGCCGCGCAAGAGGCGCGGGTCCTCGAAGCGCGCGACCGCCTGCCCTATTCCGAATTCACCCACTCGCTATTCTGGAGTGATACGCGCCGCGACCACAACCTTCCCCCAGCGCTCGATCTCCTCAGGGACGAATTTCGCGAGGTATTCAGGGCCGCGGCGCTCGGGAGGGACGATCTCGAGGCCGAGGTCCTCGAGCCGCTTGCGCAGAGCCGGGTTGTCCAGCATGTCGCTCACCGCCTTGGCCATCTTCCGCACGATCGGGTCCGGCGTCCCCTTCGGGAAGAAGAAGGCGTTCCACACGCTCGCTTCCACGCCAGCGAGACCCTGTTCGCTGCTGGTCGCGAGCTCGGGAATGACCGCGGAGCGCCTCGGCGCCATCACCGCGATGGCTTTCACATTCCCGGACTTCGCCTGCGCCGCGCCGACCTGAATGGTGTTGCACATGTAGTCGATGCGCCCGGCGACCAGGTCCTGTAACGCCGGTCCCTCGCCGCGGTAGGGAATGTGGGTGACCTCGACGCCCATGGCGACGTTGAGCAGCACGCAAGGCAGGTGCGTCCCCGCGCCCACGCCCGCCGAGCCGAACTGCATCTTGGCGTGGTTCGCTTTGACGTAGGCGACGAACTCCTTGAGATTCGACACCGGCAGGTCTTTGCGCACGTCGAGGATGCGCGGCGACTCCGAGACGAGGCCGATCGGCGCGAAGTCGGTCGCGGAGTTGTAGAGCGGCTTCTTGTAGAGAGACTGGTTGAAGGCGTGCGTCCCGCTGTTGCCGATGAGGAACATGTAGCCGTCGGGCTCGGCCCTGGCGACCCGCGCGCTCCCCACCATGCCGGCCGCGGCGCCCTGGTTCTCCGAGACGATATTCTGTCCCAGGAGGTCGCTCAAAGCCTGCGCCTGGATGCGCGCGCTAGCGTCGATCCCGCCGCCGGGCGCGAAGGGGATGACGAGCGCGATCGGCCGGGTCGGCCAATTCTGCGCGGACACGGCTCCAGACAGGGCCGCAATCAGGACTGCGACCGCGATCCTCGTCATCGGAAAAGCGCCTCGGGCACGTGCACGTGCCCGTCGAAGATGCGCCTGGCGGTGCGCACGAAGGAGGCGCGCTCCACGACCGGCGCGGCGCCGGAGCGATCGGTGACGAGGTCGACTTCGATGCGCCCCGAGGGATGCTCGATCGCGAGCACTCCGCCCGCAAAGCCTCGCGGTTCGACAAAGCGGCTCGCCGCGGTTCCCGGCGTCACCGCCGCCGTGGCGACGGCGAGCGCGCCCGTGACCGCGTGCGCCTTGTGGCAGGCGTGCGGCGTGAAGTAGCGCGAGGCGATGTTCCCGCCCTGCGCCGGACGCGACACGAGCGCCGGCTTGGGAACGACGAGCTTGGAGACGTCGCCCATCCCCATGCGCCTGCCCGCCTCCAGACGGATCGATTCGATCCGCTGCATCAGCGCGCGGTCGCCGTCGAGCTCCTGCGGGGTCTCCTTTCCGGTCTTGCCGAAGGCCTCGGCCGCCATGATGACGAGCGGCATGGCCATGTCGATGCAGGTCGCTTCGATACCCTGGATCGTGTCGAGCGCGTTTCCCGTCGGCAGGAGCTTGCCGGTCACCGCCCCGAGAGCATCGAGGAAAGTCAGCTTGATTGGAGCCGCGGGGTCGCTCACGCCGTCGATGCGCGTCGCGCCCTCGTATTGCACCTCGCCCCCGGGCGTCTGGACGATCGCCTCAATCAGCGATTCGGTGTTGACGTTGTAGATGCGCACCAGCGTCGTGGGGCTCTGCGCCTTGACGAGCCCGGTCTCGATCGCGAACGGACCCACGCCAGCGAGCATGTTGCCGCAGTTGGGCTTGGTGTCGACGAAGGCCTCGGTGACCGAGACCTGCGCGAACAGATAATCCACGTCGGCGCCTTCGCGCTGAGAGCGGCTGACGATCGCGACCTTGCTCGTGAGAGTGTTCGATCCTCCGATGCCATCGACCTGCAGCGCATGCGGGGAACCCATGACCGAGAGCAGCACGGCGTCGCGCCTGGCCGGCTCCGCGGGCAGGTCGGACGCGAGGAAATAAGGGCCTCGCGAAGTCCCGCCTCGCATCAATACGCAAGGTATGCGGCGCTGCATTTTCAGGCGTTTGTCAGCATTTCCGCCACACGCTGATCGCCTCGCCGGCGCCGGATTCCGCCAGGAATATGACCAGCGACGGCGATGTTTACGGGAATCAAGCCGGCTGAGTCCGTGATCGTACCTCATCGGGAAGAAATCATGCCAAAGACGCTCCTCGCCCTTCCTGTTGTCGTCCTCTCCGCGGCCCTGTGGGGCTGCGCCGCCTTGTCTCCGGTCACGGACGGGGTCGACGCCGCGCAGGTGCAGGCGCGCATGGGCAAGCCCGAGACCGTGCGCAAGAATTCCGACGGGTCCGAGATCTGGGAGTATCCTGGGGGACCTCTTGGAAGGCAGACTTACATGGTGACCCTGGGGTCCGACCACGTGGTGAAGGAGGTCCGCCAGGTGATGAGCGAGGAGTATTTCTCGAAGGTCAAGAAGGGCATGTCGCGCGACGAGGTACGGCAGCTGCTCGGGAAGCCGGGCGAGGTATCGCTGTTCTCGGCCCGCGACGAAGAGGTCTGGAGCTGGCGCTACGAGCAGCAGAATCCCATGTTCTTCAACGTGCTCTTCGACCGCACCGCGGGCACCGTGAGAGCCACCCTGAGGCTCGAAGAAATCCTCTTTATCGACCAGAATTGCTGAAACAGGTGAACCTATGAACACGCCGCTCAGACGCTACTCTACTTTTCTTGCTGCGGCGTTTCTTGTCGCGGGCTGCGCCAACTTCAACTCCCTTTCCACCGGGACGCCTGCCCAACAGGTCCAGGCCCAGGTGGGCGCCCCTTCGACCGTATGGAAGAACTCCGACGGCACCGAGACCTGGGAGTACCCGCTGGGGCCGCTGGGATTCCAGACCTACATGGTCAGCTTCGGTCCCGATCGCGCGGTGCGCGACGTGCAGCAGGTGCTGACCGACGAGAACATCTCCAAGCTGCGGCCGGGAATGTCGCGCGACGAGGTCCGCCGGGCGCTCGGACGGCCTGCGGGCGTGACCTATTCCGGCCGTACCGATGAGGAGATCTGGTACTGGCGCTATCTCGCGTGGGAGGTCCGCAAGATGGAGGCCTATGCCCAGTTCGACCAGCGCAGCGGCATGCTGAAGCAGGTCCAGCGCCACCAGATCGACACGAGCGACAGCAGGCGCAACTAAAGCGTACGCATGAGCTTTGCGCCCTTTGCTCGCCCGGTCGGCGCGCTTCGCGTCGCGCTCCTGGCGCTGGCGTGCGTTTCGTCGGGGTGCGCGAACTTTTCCGCGATCTCCCCGGGCGACTCGGCGCAGTCGGTCTCGGAGCGCGTAGGCAAGCCGGCCACCGTCTGGAAGAACAGCGACGGCTCGGAGCTGTGGCAGTACCCCCAGGGCTACTACGCGGTGCAATGCTTCATGATCAACATCGGTACGGACCAGCGCGTGCGGGAGGTGCACCAGGCGCGGAGCGAGGAATACTTTTCCAAGGTGCGCGCCGGCATGTCGCGCGAGGACGTGCACCGGCTGCTGGGCTCGCCGAGGGAGATCTGGTACTTTCCGACCCGCGACGAGGAGCTGTGGGCGTGGCGGTACTACGAGACGACCTACCGGTTCTTCAACGTCCTGTTCGACCGCACGCAGGGAACGGTGAGAAGCGTGCTGCGTCTCGATGAGATCCTGTTCCTCGACGGGAACCGCGGGAGCCACTGAGCACGCGGGCCGCTAGCCGCTTTTCTTCCCCTGATCGTATTCCTGCATCGCCTCGCGGGCGAGCCTGAACGCCTCGACGCCCGCCGGCACTCCGCAGTACACCGCCACCTGAAGCAGGACCTCGCGGATCTCCTCGCGGGTGCAGCCGTTGGTGAGCGCGCCCTTGGTATGCACCTTGAACTCGTGCGGCCGGTTGAGCGCCGAGAGCATCGCGAGGTTGATGAGGCTGCGCATCTTGCGCGGGAATTGCGGACGCGTCCACAGCCACCCCCAGCACGCCTCGGTCGTGTATTCCTGCATCGGCATGCTGAAATCGTCGGCCGCCTTGACGTTGCGTTCCACGTATTCGGCGCCGAGCACTTCCTTGCGCACGGCCAGTCCCTTGTCCCACAGCTCTTTCACCATGCTCGTTCCTTCCGGTTGGTTTGAAATCAGGCGATCGCGTGCACCAGCTCGCCGATGTCCTCGATCCACAGCTTGACGGTGTCGCCGCCTTTGAGGAACCGTCCCCTGCCCATCCCGACCCCGGCCGGGGTTCCGGTGAGGACGAGATCGCCCGGATAGAGCGTCACGCGCGAGGAGAGCATCGCGATCTGCTCGGCCGTGTCGAAGATGAGCTTCGACGTGTGCGAGTCCTGCATCAGCTCGCCGTTCACCCACAGCCGTATCCCGAGCTTGTGGGGGTCGCCGATGTCGCTCGCGGGCACGATCCAGGGCCCCAGAGGGCAGGAGCCCTCGAAGCATTTCTGGCTGACCCAGTCGTAGTGAAACGGCGAGCTCGCCGGGTTCTTGTCGCGCTTCATCGCGTCGCGCGCCGACAGGTCGTTGGCGATCGTCCACCCGGCGACGCAGGCGAGCGCTTTCTCGACCGGCACGTCCTTCGCCGCCCTGCCGATCACCGCGGTCAGCTCGACTTCCCAGTCGACCTTCTGCGAATACGCGGGGAGCTTCACCTTCGCTCCCGGGCCGACCACGGAGCTGCGCGAAGTCTTCACGAAGTGCCACGGCTTCTCGCCGAGATCCTTCATCGTCGGCCCGGGCTCCTTGCCCTGGGCGCGCGCCATCTCGGCCATGTGGTCGGTGTAGTTCGCGCCAGCGCAATAGATGTTCCCGGGATAGAGAACCGGCGCGAGGAGCTTCGTGCGCGCGAGCGGCACGCCCTTCGCCCTGGCCTTGGCGACGCGTTTGGCGAAGGCGGCGAACTCGCGGTGCGCCTTCCCCCAGTCTTGCAGCGCTCCCAGGACCGAGGACCAGCCCGGCTCTCCGGTCACGCGGGCGGCGTCGTAGACTTTTCCGTCCACCAGCAGCCCCGCGCGCGCGTCGCGGCCGGAGCGGAAACTCAGCAGCTTGTAGCTCATGGTCTTCCCTTCACGCGACGAGGCGCTTGACGCGCTTGATCCAGTCCTCGAAGGCGATCATCTGGTCGGAAAGGAACTTGCGGGTCGTCTCGTCGGTGAGCTTGCCGTCGGTGAACTTGCTCGCCGAGTTGCCGATGAACACCTCGGGCTTCACCAGCCAGTGCACCCCCAGCTGCACCAGAATGCGGCGCAGGTCGTACTGCCCCCTCGCGCCGCCCACCGGCCCACCGCTCACGCTGAAGAGCGCGGCGGGCTTGTTGTTGAAGGGTTGGGGCTGGAAGCGCGACAGCCAGTCGATCGCGTTCTTGAGCGGCGCGCCCACCGACCAGTTGTACTCGGGCGAGGCGAACAGCAGCGCGTCGGCGGCGAGGATCTCCTCGCGCAGCCTCGTCGCGCCGGCCGGAAAGCCCTTTTCCTGGACGTCGAAATTGTAGATCGGCAAGTCGTCAAAGCGGGTGATCTCGAGCTTCATGCCCGGCGGCATAAGCTCGCCTGCGGTCTTCAGCGCGATCAGGTTGTAGGACTTCTGCCTGAGGCTTCCGCAAAATCCCAGGATCTTGAACGTAGCAGGTGTATTCACGTCTTCTCGCTGTCGATTGAAAAATCTAGGCCAATGCCGCTTTCACCCGCTCGGGCGTGAAAGGCACGCTGCGCAACCGCACGCCCGTCGCATCGAAGATCGCGTTGGCGACCGCCGCCATGACGGGCGACGCGGCGGGCTCGCCGGCCCCGACCGAGGGCTTGTCGGGCCGGTCGATGAGCGTGATCGCGATCTCGTCGGGGACGTCGCTGAAGCGCAGGATGGGATAGCGCGCCCAGTCGAGGCTCGTCACTCCCACCGTGTCGAACTTCACGTCCTCGAGCAGCGCGCGGCTCAGGGTCTGGACGATGTTGCCCTCGATCTGGTTCTTCAGGCCGTCGGGATTGACGATGAGGCCGCAATCGTGCGCCGCGGCGACGCGCTCGACCGATACCTTGCCGCTCGCGCGGTCGACGAGCACCTGCAGCGCGATCGCCGCGTAGCCGCTGTAGTTGTCGTAGTGGACGAAGGCGACGCCCCGTCCCGCTCCAGCGTTCTTTCCGCCCCGGGGCGCCGGCCGCGGGTTCCACTGCGCGAGCTTCGCCACCCCCTCGACCACCGCGATGGCGCGCTCGTCCTTCAGGTGCCGGATGCGGAACTCGATGGGATCGGCGCCCGCCGCATGAGCGAGCTCGTCGATGAAGGACTCGTTCGCGAAGGTGTTCTGCGGCGAGCCCAGGCCGCGCAGCGAGGACACGCGCAGCACCGTCGACTGCAGCAGATGCAGGGTGACGCGGCTGTTGGGAAACACGTAAGTGGGCCGCGCGTTGCGGTCGGCGCCGTTCGGCGCGAGCCTGTCCGGAAGCCCGAGCGCCGCGCCGGCGAGAACGTTGCCCGGCCCGTCGCCCGCGGGGCGGCCGGCGTGTCCCGGGCTCCATACCTGGTAGTCCCAGGCGGCGACGTTGCCCCGGGGATCGAGGCCGCCCGCCACTTCCATCACCATCGCGGCGCCCTTGGGCTCGTTGCCGTGCTCGTCGTGGCGCATCCATTGCACGCGCACCGGCTTCCCGACCGCTTGCGACATGAGCGCCGCGTCCGCGGTGGCGTCGTCGGCGCCGTTGTGTCCGTAGCAGCCCGAGCCCTCGATCCAGACGAGGCGCACCTTGTCGCGAGGCAAACCCAGGACCACCGCCACGGTGTCGCGCAGGTTGAACGAGCTCTGCGTCGGCGACCACAGGGTCGCTGCGTCCGCGGTGACCGACGCGATCGCGCACGACGGACCGATCGAGGCGTGCATCTGGTGCGGCACGTAGTATTGCGCCTTGTGCGTTTTCGCCGCGGCGGCGAGCGCCGGCTCCACGCTCCCGGCGGACGCGAGCACCCGCTCGCGGCTCGGCGTGGCGCGGGTGAACGCCGGCATGTCCGCCATCTTCGGCAGCTCGACGCCCTGCTTCCACTGCACCTTCAAAGAGCGCGCGGCGCGTATCGCCTGCTCCTCGCGGTCGGCGACCACGCCGACGAAATTGCCTTTGACGACGACCCGCACGTTTCCGGGGAGCGATTTCACCGAGGCTTCGTCGACGCGTTCGAGCTGCGCTTCGGGCATGGGGGGCCGCACCACGCGCCCGTGCAGCATTCCCGGCATGCGCAGGTTCTGCACGTATTCGTGCGTGCCGAAGACCTTTGCCGGGAGATCGACGCGCGGTATCGGCTTGCCGACGATAGCGTGCTGGTCCGGCGATTTCGGCTTGGCGGTGCCCGACAACGCGCGGCTGATCTTCTTTCCGCCGACCAGCTCCGCATAGGAGACGCGCTTGCCGTCGGGCGCGGAGACCGTGCCGTCGGCGACGCTCAGCCGGGACGCTTCCGTGCTCAGCGCGGCCGCGGCCATTTCGACGAGCGTCTGCCGCGCTTCCGCAGCCGCCGTCCGCAGCTGCGGACCCGCGCGGTAGATGCTCTGGCTGCCGACAGTCGGTCCCTGATTCGGGCAGAGCGCGGTGTCGCCCATCAGCATGCGGATGCGCCCGAAGGAGACGTCGAGCTCTTCGGCGACAATCTGCGACAAGGCGGTCTGCACGCCCGTTCCCAGCTCCACCTTTCCGCAGAACACCGTGACCTCGCCGTCGGCTCCGACCGCGAGCCACGCGTCGATCTGCTGCAGCCTGGGATCCTGCGCCTGCGCGAAAGCGGACTCCGGGATGCTGAAGGATACGATCAGGGCGCCCGCGCCCTTGAGAAATCCCCTGCGATCGAGGTTCATGCCGCTGCCCTCCTCACCGCCCGCAGTATCCGCATGTGCGTCCCGCAGCGGCACAGGTTGCCGTCCAAGGCGGCACGGATATCGCGTTCGCTCGGCCTGGGATTCCTTGCGAGAAAGGCGCTCGCGGTCATGATCATGCCGTTGATGCAGTAGCCGCATTGCGCCGCCTGCTCGGCGACGAAGGCCTGCTGCAGCGGATGCGGCTTCTCCGGCGTGCCCAGGCCCTCGATGGTCGTGACCTTGCCTTTTACCGCGGACACCGCGACCGAGCAGGAGCGCGCGGGCCTGCCGTCGATATGCACCGTGCACGCCCCGCACTGGGCGAGGCCGCAGCCGAACTTCGGCCCGTTCAGCTCGAGCTCGTTGCGCAGCACGTACAGGAGCGGCGTGTCGGGCGACGCCGTGACCTCGTGTCGTTTGCCGTTGACCGTGATGGTCGTCATGTCTCCTCCTTTAGCGCTTCATCGCCGCTTCGTAGTAGGTCGGATCGTAGTACCGCCGCGCCTCGGTGAGCTTCTTCTGCGGCTTGCCGTACTTGGAGCGCAACGCGAGCACGGTGCTCACGCCCGCCATGTCGATCTGCGCTTTCTTCTGGAAGCCCTCGGTCGGCGAGAGCAGCACGCGGGACACGGTCTCCGCCGACTGCGGGTTGGCCTGCGGAAGGTTCTTCAGGAAGATCGCGATCGCATCGCTTCTGTTCGCCGGGTCGTACAGCCAATCTACGGCTTCGACGTAGGCGCGGATGTAGCCGACGGTCGCTTCTCGATTCGCGTCTGCCCAGCTTTTCTTCGCACCGGCTACGAGCCCCTGGTAGCGGCCGAGCACGTCGGTTGCGTTGCCGAGAGTATTGAAGCCCTTGGCTTGCGCCTGGAACTCGAACGGCGTGGCAAGAAGAGTCGCCGCCTGCTTTTTCTCCATGAGCGCTTGAAAGCGCTGCAGGAAGCCGCCGGCCCGCTCGACCTTATAGTCGCGGTCTAGGCGCAAACCGCTGCGTTCGAGCATTTCGAACAGGACGAAGGCGTACCCGGTGGTGCGCGCGTCCACCGAAACTGTCTTACCTTTCAGTTGTCGGTAGCTTTTCACTTCTGGAACCGCGACGAGCCGGAGAAAACCGTTGTCGCCGCCCATGATTGCAATCAGGTCCGGACCCTGCACCGGCGCCTCGCCCTGCCCCTCGCGGTAGGCGATCAGGTTGTCGATCGCGGTCATCGCGATGTCGAACTTTCCGTCGATGAGATTGGTGAGCTGGAACACCGAGCTCGGCGTCGGCGTGACCTTCACCTCGATCCCGTTCCTGGCGAAGAAGCCTTTCTCCTGCGCGACCCAGATCGGCCAGTTGAAGCCGCCCGGAAAGACGATCAGGTTCACCGACTGCAGGAGCATGGGCGGCGGGGGCGGCGCTGTCGTGCCCTTCGGCGAGACCGGCGCGCGCGGCCCGGACGGACCGCCCGCGCAGGATACGAGGAACAGCATCGACGCTACGGCCACCCACTTGCCGAATTTAGCCATGTTTCCTCCAGGCTTGCGATTCAGGCCACGGTCTTCAGCGGCGGCTTCTTGTCCTTCTGGTCCGCGCGGAACTCCGGAATGTCCGGCCGCGAGCCCCACATGCAGAACGACTCGGGCGCGAACGGGAACTGCCGCGGCCGGTAGCTCGCCTCCTCCTCGGGCAGGATGTGCTTCACGCCGACCGAGTACTCGTACACCATCCTGTCCGGGCCCTCGAAGTAGAGGAAGCAGGCCGACGAGGACGGATGCCGGCCGGGCCCGAAGACGATCTTCACGCCCTTCTCGCGCAGGAAATAGTACGAGCGCATCACGTCGTCGAAGTCCTCGACCTGGTGGTTGATGTGCTGCACGCCGGGGTGCGGCGAGGGAAAGAGCGCGAGCGTGTGGTGGATGGTGTTGACGCGGAGCAGCGGCGCATCGCCGATCCAGTCGGACACGCGCGCGTTGAGGAGCTTCGTCCAGAAGGCCTCGTCGCGCGGCGCGTTCGAGGTCTTGAGTCCGATGTGGCTGAAATGCGTGATGCCGGCGTCGCGCGACGGGAAATAGCGCTCGCCGCTGTGGAAAGGCCGCGCCACCAGCTCGATCTTGTTGCCGCTCGGGTCCTCGAAAGCGAGAAGCTGCTGTACGCGGCGCTGCTCGCATTCGCTTTTCGTGCCGTACCGCACGGGATGCCCGGCCTTCTCGATCTCGGCGCCGGCGCGGTCGAAGTCCTCGCGGCGCTTCAGGTCGAAGCCGATCACGTGATCCGAAGCATCGCCCTCGAAGTAGACGAGGGTGTGGTCGCGCGTATCGCCGCGCACCGACACCTTGTCGCTGCGGAAATAAGCGGCCTTGCCCTCGCGGCCGGCGAGCTGCAAGCCGACGATCTTGGTCGCGAACTCGATCGCCGACTCGAGATTCGGCGTGCCGATCCGCAGATAGCGGATGTCGTGGAGTTCGACCATCGGCCGCTATTTCATCAGCGGCATGCCGAAATTGGCGCCGGGGTTGACGCCCTCGCGCCAGCGCGCGGTGACGGTCTTCACGCGCGTGTAGAAGCGCACGCCCTCGGGGCCGTGCTGGTTCATGTCGCCGAAGATCGAGTGCTTCCACCCGCCGAAGCTGTGAAAGGAGAGCGGCACCGGGATCGGCACGTTGATGCCGACCATGCCGCAGTTCACCTTGTGGGTGAAATTGCGCGCGACGTCGCCGTTCCTCGTGAAGATCGCCACGCCGTTGCCGTATTCGTGATCGGAGGGCAGCGCGAGCGCCTCCTCGAAGGTCTTCGCCCGCACCACCGAGAGCACCGGGCCGAAGATCTCCTCCTTGTAGATGCGCATGTCGGCGCGCACGCGGTCGAAGAGCGACCCGCCGAGGAAAAAGCCGTTCGGCTGCTCGGGGACGCGGAAATCCCGGCCGTCGACGACGAGGGTCGCGCCCTCCTTCACGCCCAGGTCGACGTAGCCCTTCACCTTGTCGCGGTGCTCGCGCGTCACCAGCGGCCCCATCTCCGAGGCCTTGTCGGTCGAGGGGCCGACCTTGAGCTTCTTGATCCGCGGCACCATCGCCTCGACCAGCTCATTCGCCGTCCGGTCCGTAACCGGAACGGCGACCGAGACCGCCATGCAGCGCTCGCCGGCCGAGCCGTAGGCCGCGCCCATCAGCGCCTCCGCCGCGACCTCGATGTCGGCGTCGGGCATCACCACCATATGGTTCTTCGCCCCGCCCAGGGCCTGCACCCGCTTGCCGTTCACCGAGCCGGTCGCGAACACGTATTTCGCGATCGGCGTCGAGCCGACGAAGCTCACCGCGGCGACGCGCGGATCGGTGAGCAGCGTGTCGACCGCCTCCTTGTCGCCGTTGACGACGTTGAGGACTCCGGGCGGCGCGCCCGCCTCGAGCAGCAATTCGGCCAAGCGCAGCGGACACGAAGGATCCTTCTCCGAAGGCTTGAGGATGAAAGTGTTGCCGCAGGCGATCGCCATCGGAAACATCCACATCGGCACCATCGCCGGGAAATTGAACGGCGTGATCCCCGCGCAGACGCCGAGAGGCTGCCGGATCGAGTACAGGTCCATCCCCGCGGAGATGTTGTCCGAATACTCGCCCTTCATCAGGTGCGGAATGCCGCAGGCGAACTCGACCACCTCCAGGCCGCGCTGCACCGAGCCCTTGGCGTCGGAGAGCACCTTGCCGTGCTCGTTCGAGACCAGGAGCGCCAGCTCGTCGATGTGCTTTTCGATCAGCTCCTTGAAGCGGAACATGACGCGCGCGCGAGCGAGCGGCGAGGCCTCGGACCAGCCGGTAAAAGCCTCCTTAGCCGTCGCGATCGCGCGCTCGACTTCGGACTTCGATGCAAGCGGCACCCGGGCGGCGAGAGCACCGGCGGTGGGATTGAACACGTCGCCGAAGCGGCCGCTCTCTCCCTTGACGTGCTTGCCGCCGACGAAATGGGGCAGCTCGCGGACTTTGGCGAGCGCGGCGTCACGGGTATTCATGGAGGGTCTTTCGAGCGGGCGAGAAGTGATCCTAATTATAGCGGGATGCGGCGGGCCGTAGGCGTTCACGCGCGTGCGTCGGCCCGGCGCTTTCTCCCCCGGTAGGGCTTCGCGCGCTGTTCCGCGCGGAGGCGGAACGGCGAGCGGATCGCAAGACTCTCGTCCACGGTCTGGCCGTCGTGGAGGTCCTCGGAATAGAGGATCGACGCTCCGCACGCGAGCGCCGTCGTGACGATCTGGCTGTCGAAGAACCCGTACCCCCAACGCTCCATGACGCGAAACGCGTCCAGCACGATGGATGGGGACACGACCATCACCTCGCAGCCGGCGGCGATGCCCGCGACGCGCTCCCTCGCTTCCGGCGCCGGAACGCGGAAACGCCGCGTGAGCACGCTGGCAAGCTCGGAAAGGACCTGGGTGCTGACCCAGGCGCCATCGCTTTCCGCGAGAGCCCGGGCGATCTCGCGCTTGGAGGCGTCCTGCCCCGAGAACGCGTAGACCAGGACGTTGGTATCGAGGAAGAAAACCGGCTTCGGCTTGCCGCGCTCAGCGGCGGGCATTGGCCTGCTCGCGATCGAACTTGAAGCCGCGCGTGTCGATCAGCGTCGTGCCCCAGTCGATGCGATGCCTGCGGCGCGCAAGGCGCTGGAATTCGCGCTCCGCGACTAGCCGCGCGACGACCTCCCCGCGGCGGGTAATGCGCACGGCGCCGGTTCGCTCCGCCTCGTGCACGATCGCGGGCAGATTGTGCCGCGCCTCGGCGATCGAATATTTCTTCTCTGCCATGGGGTGTGCTAGATGGTAATCTAGATGGCTATCTTAGCGCAACGCCGTCCGTACCGCAAACTCGCCTCGTCGCGACCCTAGTCACCTGCACGGTCGGCAGTCGAATCTTCCGGAAGGTAAGCCGCGAACAGGAGAATCCCGGCGGAAAAAACCAGCGTCAGGAACCCCACCGTGAGCGCGAGCGATTTTCCGCGCCACAGGCCGTTCCACCAGCGGCCGATTTCGTCGAAAAGCACCGCCATCTTTCCACCGTAACGCTGGATGTCGCGCATGTACGCCTTGGACTCGTTCGGCGCGATGGGCTGGGGGACGCCGTCGACGACGACGATCTGGTACGCCCCGGAGAGATCCGCTTGGTCGTCCGCCCTTGCGTAAATCCAGGCAGCGCAGGCGAGGCCTGCGGCCAGGACCAAGGCACAGGCTACGTAGAGCTTCTTCCTCAATTCACCGTCGCCCCGGATTCGCGCACGACCTTGCCCCATTTGTCGTAATCGGTCTTGAGGTAGGCGCCGAATTGCTGGGGCGTGTCCGGGTCGGGCTCCATGCCCGTCGGCGCGAGGAGCTTCTTGACCTCGTCCGCGCGCACGAGCTTCGCGATCTCGCCGTTCAGCTTGGCGATGATCTCGCTCGGGGTGCCGGCCGGAGCGAGCATGCCTATCCAGACGGTGGCCTCGTAGCCGGGCACGCCCGCCTCGGCTATGGTCGGCACCTCGGGCATCTCCGGCGAGCGCTTCGCCGTGCTCACGCCCAGGGCGTTCAGCCTTCCCGCTTTCATGTGCGGGATCGCGATCGGCGTGCCGACGAAGCTCACCTTGACGATCCCCGACATCAGGTCCTGCTGCGCGGGCCCGCTGCCCTTGTACGGGACGTGGTTGAGCTTGATTCCGGCCATGTACATGAACAGCTCGGTGACCAGATGTTGGGCGCCGCCGTTGCCCGAGCTGGCGAAGTCGATCTTCCCGGGCTGCTTTTTCGCGAGAGCGATGAGCTCCTTCACGGACTTCACGCCCAGCGAGGGATGCACCACAAGCACGTACGGCCCGGTGGCGATGCGGATCACCGGCGCGAAGTCGGTCAGCGCGTTGTACGGCATGTTCTTGTACACGTGCGGAGAGATCACGAACGGGCTCGCGGTGAGGAGGAGCGTGTAGCCGTCCGGCTTGGATTTGGCGACGAAGTCGGTGCCGATGATGCCCCCTGCGCCTGCTCGGTTCTCGACGAAGAAATTCTGTCCCAGGGTCTCGGACAGTTTCTGGGCGACCATGCGCCCGGGCACGTCGGTCGTGCCTCCCGGCGAGAGCGGAATGACGATGCGCACCGGATGGCTTGGATAGTTCTGAGCCCATGCCGGCGATGCAAATACGAGAGCTGCGAGCGCCAGCCAGGGAGGCGCGCGCAAGGCAAGGCGTTTCATCTTTCCTCCGGAGATTAGTTTTATCCCCTGTACACGGGGTCGGGCTGCGAAAAGAACGCGTGCAGGATATGGTAGACCGTCAGGTAGTTCTTCTGCTGGAAGCTCGCGTGCGAGATGCCCGCCATGACCGTGAACTGCTTGTCGGGGTTGGGCAGGCGCTTGAAGAATTCGAACAGATCGTCGATCGAGGCGATGCCGTCCCACTGCCCGCGCATGATGATGGTCGGCACCGTGATCTTCGCCGGATCGACGAGCGGCAGCCTCGCGCACATGTCGACGTAGGTCCCGGTGGGGACCGAATCGTCGAGCGCCACGATGGCGTCGGCGAAGGCCTCGATGGTCGCGTCGTCGGCGGTGCCGGGATGGTCGCGGTCGAAGATGCTGTGCACGAAGGCGCGATCGATCGGACGGCGGTTCGTCGACGTGAACTCCGGGAGCTTCTTCTTCCTTTCGGCAAGCGTGGGGCTGCCCTCCCCGGTCCACACGAAAGCGTCCAGGGCGAGCCGCGCGACCCGCTCGGGGTGGCGCTGGGCGAACAGCGCCGCCCGGAGCGCGCCCGAGGAAATGCCGTAGATCAGGAGCTTGCGGGCGCCGGTCGCCTTGAGGATGTACTCGGTGCCCGCGGTGAGATCGTCGGCGCCGTTGGGGATGTCGCAGTTGATCGGTCTCGACTTGTCCGACCGCCCGTAGCCCTCGTGGTCCATGGTCCAGGTGTCGAAGCCGCGCGCGGCGAACCAGTCCATCACCGAGGAATCGGGGCGTCCGTTCACCTTGAGATCGAAAGTCGGCTGCGAGGCCATCGAGGAGCCGTGCACGAACAGCACCGTGCCGCGCTTGGGTACGGCCACGGCTTGAGGCTTCTGCCACAGGAAAAGCCTGACGCCGCCCTTCTGCGTCCAGTGTTCCTTGCCCAGATTCGCCGAACGGTTTGTCGATAGATCCACGTCCTCGACCTCGCGGAAAAACCGAATCTTAGCACCCAGGGCGGCAGCGCCCCCCTCGGCTCAAGAGCACTCGAACAGCACCAGCTGGACCGCCGTGTCGGTCGACGTCCCCAAGGCGATCTTGCCCCGGCCGCGCAGCATCACGCTGTCGCGGCGCAGCATCACTTCGCGCTCGCCTTCCAGTGCGACGTAGGTGCCGTTGGTCGACTCGTCGACCAGCACGTACTGCGCGCCGCGGCGCTCGATGCGCGCGTGCAGGCGCGAGGCGGTCTTCTCGTGAATGACGATGTCGCAGGTGTTCTCGCGCCCGAATATCAGCACCGTCTTTCCCTGGGGAAAATCCATGGTCCGCTCGCCGATCTCCAGCGTCAGCTTGGCTTCGACCTTGGCGCTGGCAGCGAGCCCCGCGACCTGGGTCGCGTCCTCGGTGTCGCCCCACATCAGCTCGAAGACCCGCACGACCTCCTGCTTGCCCTTCACCGTGAACGCATCGAGGTCTCGAAGGTTGGCGCGCTGGATGGCCGACAGCGCGTTGGCAGTGGCGCCGGTAGTGAGGATCTGTCCCGCCTTGGCGAGACCGGCGAGGCGCGCGGCGGTATTCACCCCGTCCCCCCAGAAATCGTCTTTCTCCTCGAGGACGAGCCCGAAGTGGAAGCCGATGCGGATGGCGAGCTTCGCCCCGCCTGTTGGTGGCATCGACGCCATGCGCTGCTGCATCTCCCGGGCCGCCTCGGACGCGGACTCGGGATCGTTGAACGCCACCATCAGCTCGTCGCCTATCGTCTTGACGACCTGCCCGCCGCGCCGCGCGACGATCGCGCGCAGCCCGCCTAGGCAGGCGTCGATCGTCTTCGCCGCCGGCTTGTCGCCGAGCAGCTCGTACAGCGCCGTGCTGCCGCTGACGTCGGCGAACAGGATGGCGCGTTCCTTGGAAACCAAGGTCATCGGAGCGGGCCGTCGTCGTCTCTCGGCTGCCGCTTTGAAGCATGGGCCGTTGGCATTTTGGTAAAGTATCTCTTATTTTCCGGGGCCTGCCTACGGCGGCATCGCTCCCGCGGAGATTCCCATGGACGCCAAGGTCAAGATTGCCGAGCGCAGGTGCTACATCGACGGCCAGTTCACCGGCAGCAGCAAGCAGTTCGCCAAGATCAACCCCGTGGACGGCACCGTCATCGCGCAGGTGCACGAGGCCGACCGCGCGATGGTGGACGCGGCCGTGCGCTCCGCCAAGGCGGCGCTCAAGGGCCCGTGGGGAAAGATGGCGCTGCAGGCGCGCGTCGACCTGCTGCGCAAGGTGGCCGAAGGGATCGAAAAGCGCTTCGACGATTTCCTCGCCGCCGAGGTCGCCGACACGGGCAAGCCCGTCTCGCTCGCGAGCCATCTGGACATCCCGCGCGGCGCGGCGAACTTCCGAGTCTTCGCCGACATCGTGCGCACCTACGGCACCGAGTCCTACTGGCTGGACACGCCCGACGGCAAAGGCGCCGTCAACTACGCGATGCGCAAGCCCCTGGGCGTGGTCGGCGTGATCGCGCCCTGGAACCTGCCGCTGCTGCTCCTCACCTGGAAGCTTGCTCCGGCGCTCGCCTGCGGCAATACCATCGTCGCCAAGCCCTCGGAGGAGACTCCTTCGACCGCCACTCTGCTCGCCGAGGTGATGCATGAGGCGGGCGTGCCGCCGGGCGTCTACAACGTGGTGCACGGCTTCGGGCCCGGCTCGGCGGGCGAATTCATCACCACGCATCCCGATGTGAACGGCATTACGTTTACCGGCGAAACCACGACGGGCGCCGCCATCATGAAGGCGGTCGCGCCCACGGTGAAGCCGATTTCCTTCGAGCTGGGCGGCAAGAACCCCGGGATCGTCTTCGCCGACTGCGACTTCGACGCGGCGGTCGCGGGCATGGCGCACGCGATCTTCTCCAACACCGGGCAGGTGTGCCTCGCGCCCGAGCGCGTCTACGTCGAGCGGCCGATCTTCGACAAGTTCGTGGCGGCGCTGAAAGCCAAGGCCGAAGCGCTCGTCCTCGGCTTTCCGCAGGACAAGAACACCAACATGGGCCCGCTCATCTCCAAGCAGCACCGCGAGAAAGTCCTCTCCTATTACGAATTGGCGAAGAAAGAAGGCGCCAAGGTGGTCGTCGGCGGCGGCGTGCCGAAGTTCGGCGACGCGCGCGACAACGGCGCCTGGATCCAGCCGACGCTGTGGACCGGACTTCCGGAAACCGCGCGCACCGTGCGCGAGGAGATCTTCGGGCCGTGCGCGCACATCGCGCCCTTCGACAAGGAGGACGAAGCGATCGCTATGGCGAACGACACCCCCTACGGCCTCGCCTCCACCGTGTGGACCACCAACCTCTCGCGCGGCCACCGCGTCGGCCAGGCGATGGAGGTCGGCATCTCGTGGGTGAACTGCTGGTTCCTGCGCGACCTGCGCACGCCCTTCGGCGGCGCCAAGCTCTCGGGCATCGGCCGCGAAGGCGGGCTGCACTCGCTCAATTTCTACTCCGAGCCGACCAACGTCTGCATCAAGCTGTAGAGGATGGATGTCATCCTGAGGCCGAAGGCCGAAGGATCTCCGCCGGCACACAGCATGCGGAACGAGATCCTTCGCTACGATGACAAGGGGGCCTGAACCATGCTCAAGGCCCTGGATTTCCCGAAGTGGATCGAGGAGCACCGGCACCTGCTCAAGCCGCCGGTCGGCAACGCGCAGGTCTGGGAAGACGCTGATTTCATCGTGACCGTTGTAGGCGGCCCCAACCACCGCACCGACTTCCACGACGATCCCTACGAGGAGTTCTTCTACCAGATGAAGGGAAACGCTCACCTCGACGTCATGGAGAACGGCAAGCCCGGACGCGTGGAGCTCAAAGAAGGCGCGATCTTCCTCATGCCGCCGCATACGCGTCATTCGCCGCAGCGTCCCGAGGCCGGGAGTCTGTGCCTCGTGATCGAGCGCACCCGTCCGGCTGGCGTGAAGGACGGCTTCGAGTGGTACTGCCTCGAGTGCCACCGTCTGCTTCACCGCGTCGAGGTGCAGCTGAAGAGCATCGTCCGCGACCTGCCGCCGCTCTTCGAGGAGTTCTACGCGAGCGACAAGCGCCGCACCTGCGGCGAGTGCGGGGCGGTGCACCCGGGCAGGGCATCTTGAGACCTTCAGTGGCCCGGTTACTCGCCTTACTGTCGCTTGCAACGCTTCCCGCATGTGCGACAACTACACAGACGGATGCCAGCTGGGTGGACAGTGTCCGCGCGAAGGTGCGGACCAACCTTGTGTTGCCGCAGGGCGTTCCCGCCAACGCTGAAGTCTCGTTCTCAGTCGTTCAACTGCCAAGTGGCGAGATCCTGAGCGTGAGAATGCTTTCGTCCAGCGGACACGAACCCTACGACGAGGCAGCCAAAGCGGCAATCTTGAAGAGCTCCCCTTTGCCCAAGGCAGATCCTCCTTCGATTTTTCGGAGAGAGCTGGTTTTGAGGTTTAGGCCCTAGGACCCCTGAGCTGAGTCAAAGCCGCCAGGACTGAACCGGTTTAAACTCCGGGCCGATGATCTCGCCCCGAGTCGACGAGCACCGTGAGGCGGCGGCCCACGCGGGCCTCTCCTACGTCACGGACGGCACCGCCGGCATCCGGCGCGAGCGCTCGGGGAAAGGCTGGGTCTTCTACGGCCCCGACGGCCAGAAGATCACCGACGCCGCGGAGCGCAAGCGCATCAAGGCCCTGGTGATCCCGCCCGCCTGGACCGACGTATGGATCTCGCCCGATCCCAACGGACACATCCAGGCGACGGCCCGCGATGCGCGCGGCCGCAAGCAGTACCGCTACCACCCGCTGTACCGCGATACGCGCGACAAGTCCAAGTTCCGCCGCATGCTCGAGTTCAGCGAAACCCTTCCCGAGATCCGCGACCGCGTCGAGCGCGACCTGCGCGCGCGCGACCTCACCCGGCGCCAGATACTCGCCACCGTGGTGATGCTCCTCGACAAGACGCTGATCCGCGTCGGCAACGACGAATACGCGCGCGAGAACCGCTCGTTCGGCCTGACGACGCTGCGCGGGCGGCACGTCGAGGTGAAGGGCGCGAAGCTGCACTTCACCTTCCGCGGCAAAAGCGGCGTCGAGCACGCCATCGCGATCACCGACCGCAAGCTCGCGCGCATCGTGCAGCAGTGCCAGGACCTGCCGGGATACGAGCTGTTCAAATACATCGACGAATCGGGCAGGCGCCAGACGATCTCCTCGGACGACGTCAACGCCTACCTGCGCGAGATCACGGGGCGCGACATCACCGCCAAGGACTTCCGCACCTGGGCGGGCACCATGCTCGCCGCGAGGGAGCTGTTCGCGCTGGGGCCGGCGAAAAGCCAGCGCGAGGCCGAGCGCAACATGATCCGCGCGATCGACGCCGTGGCGAAGCGCCTCGGCAACACGCGCGCGGTGTGCCGCAAATACTACGTCCACCCCGGCCTGGTGCGCGCCTACCTGCAGGGACTCACCGCGCCGCTCGGTTCGCTGCAACTCGCGAAGCAGGCCCGGCAGAGAGCGCCCACCGCGGCGCTGCGCCGCGACGAGGTCGCGGTGCTGCAGTTCTTGCAGGAGGACGCGGCGACCGAGTAAAGTCTTTTGGAGACGTGGAAATGTTTTTGAATAAAAATGGGAGAGCCTGAAAATGCCAAATCCTGAAAGCTTGAATCTCAACCAGAACCTTTGGGGCCTCATCGTGAGCCTGGGTTCGCTGGGCGCCGCCGAATACTTCAAGCTGTTTTATTTTTTTTGGTTCTCGTTTGCCCTTACCGTGATCATGACTCTTTCAATAGCCGTCACGACTCTCGCATACACGATCGCATACTGGAAAAAGAAAGGTAATTAGCGGGACGCATGCTCCTGAGGGAATATCCCTACCCTGTGCGGTCGGTGCTCGAGGAGCTCGGCATTTCGGCCGAGCTCATTTCCGCCCGCGCGCTTCCGATGCATCCGGAAGCCCGCGAGCTCGTCGTTGCGGAGCGCGGCGACGACGGCCGGGAGCACCTGCTCGTCCCGGCCGCCGCGGCGGCATGGAAGCGGCTCAGCGCCGCGGCGCGCGCCGACGGCGTGGAGCTGCGGATCGCCTCCGCGTTTCGCAGCGTCGAGCGGCAGGCCGAAATCGTCCGCGAAAAGCTCCAAAACGGTTTGAACATCGACGTCATTCTGTCGGTGTGCGCTCCCCCCGGATTCAGTGAGCATCACAGCGGACGCGCCGTCGACGTCGACACGCCGGACTGCCCGCCTCTGGACGGGGCGTTCGCTCAGACCGACGGGTTCCGCTGGCTTTCGTTGCGCGCGCAGGAGTTCGGTTTTGCATTGTCCTATCCGAAGGGAAATACTCACGGGTATGAGTTCGAGCCCTGGCACTGGTGTTTTCGGGAGGCTTAGACCAACAGCAAGCGGGGAGAAAACCATGCAGAGGATGCTCGCGCAGGGATTGGCCGCTTCTTGCCTCCTCGTCGGTTTGGCGGGAGCACCGGCCGCTCGCGCCGAAAGCGACTTCAAGGTCACGCTGCTGGGCACCGCGTCGCCGGCGCCGAGAACGGACCGCTTCGGTCCGAGCACGCTGGTCGAGGCCGGCGACCAAAAGCTGCTTTTCGACGCCGGACGGGGCGTTCCGATCCGGCTGCGGCAGCTCAACATTCCGCTCGGCAAGATCAGCGTTCTTTTCATCACCCACTATCACTCCGACCACATCTCTGGAATCCCGGACGTCTGGCTGACCGGCTGGCTGTCCGCCCCTTACGCAAGGCGCACCGCGCCGTTCCACGTCGTCGGCCCGGCGGGCGCGAAGGCGCTCATGTCCAATCTCGAGAAGGCCTACGCGCTCGACATCAAGATCCGCGTCGAGGACGAGAAGCTCTCGCCCGAGGGCATCGCGACCGCCGTCGAGGAGTTCGACAAGGACGGCGTCGTCTACGAGAAAAATGGAGTGAAGGTGATCGCGTTCGCGGTCGAGCACGGCGCCGCGATCAAGCCCGCGGTCGGCTACCGGATCGAGTACAAGGGCCGCTCGGTCGCAATTTCCGGCGACACCCGCTACGACCAGAACGTCATCAAGTACGGCACCGGCGCCGACGTGCTGATTCACGAGGTGGGAAGCGCAAGACCGGAGCTCATGGCGACGAGCGTTTCGGTCCAGCGGATCATCGCCCACCACACCACGCCTCGGGAGGCGGGCATGGTGTTCTCGAAGGCCAAGCCGAAGATGGCCGTCTACTCGCACATCGTGCTTCTCAGCAGCGAGAAAATTCCCGAGCCGACCTTGGACGACGTCGTCGCCGAGACGCGACAAACCTACGACGGGCCCATCGTGGTCGGCGAGGACCTCATGTCGTTCGAGATCGGCGACACCGTTGCGGTCCGGCGGCACAAACCCTAGGGCCACGCCTTGAACAAGCGCGGCCAGGCGGCTGCTTACGCCGAAATGAATTCCACGCTCGCGGCCAGACCGGCGTCGGGAGTTCCCTTGCCCGACGCGCTCGTCATCGTCGCGACCCTCGCGCTCGGCCTGCTCGTCGACGTGCACACCGACATCGCCGGCCAGACCGCGCTCAGCGCCGCCGTGTGGATGGTTCTCTTCTACGTCCTGCGAAGCGTCTCGGGCGAGGAGCGCCGCGGGCTGATGACCTGCCTGGTGATCGCCACCTCGGGCGAGATCGCACTGTCGCTGGGCTGGGGTCTGTATACGTACCGTCTGGGCAACATCCCCATGTTCGTGCCCCCGGGGCACGTCCTGATGCTGCTGCTCGGGCTTTCGCTCGCGCGCATCATGCCGCAGAGCGTGGCGTACGCGATCTTCGGCTGCGCCGCCCTGTACTCGCTCGCCGCCGCCGTGGCCGGCGTCGATACGCTCGGCGTGGCGCTGCTCCTGATCCTCGCCGCCGCGGCGCTCGGCATGCCGAGCCAGCGCCGGCTGTACGCGAGCACCTTCGTGCTGTCGCTGCTGCTGGAGCTCTACGGCACCTGGCTGGGGAACTGGACCTGGGCGCAGAACGTCCCGGCGACGGCGCTCGTCACCACCAACCCTCCGGGCGTGGTCGGGGCGTTCTACTGCGCGCTCGACGCGTCGGTCGCCGCGGTCTCGATGCTGCTCGCGCGGCTTTGGACGATCCGGTCGCGCGCATAGGCGCTTTCGCCCGGCCGCGGGGCTTTTGTAAGCAGATTGTAAGGCGGCGAGAGGGTTCTATGGGGTCCAGCGCTACCAATCTAAAAACATTTCACGTACTGTCAAGGGTAAGAAGAATTGAAAGGCCGTCGGACCCAATTTGACGGCCGCAAGTTTTTTCTCGTAGGGAGGGCACTGTGCGGAATCCTGTTCTGTCTAGGCGTTTCTCGGCCGTGGGTCTTCTTTTGATCTTTTGCCTGGCCCTCACCGCTTGCGGCGGTAGCAGCGGAGGCGGATCGCCCGCCCCTCCCGCACCGCCCGCTTCGACCGGTGTCCCTCTCTCGTGGGACAACGGCACCTGGAACAACGTTGACTGGCAGTAGCGGTCTCCGACATTCATACCAAATCTAGGGAGAAGCCATGCGTTACTCATTCGTAGGGTTGTTGCTATTGGTGCTCAGCGGCGTTGGTCTTGCACAGACAACGGTGCCCAATACGTTTACAGCCGGCACCGCGGCCAAGGCGTCGGAGGTCAATGCCAATTTTCAAGCCCTCGCGACCGCGATCGACAACCTGGGATCGCGCGTCAGCAAACTGGAAGGCACGCTTTCTACGGCGGACGTCGCGGGAACCTATGCCTTTGCCTCCTTGGAAGTCGAGACCTTCACGGGTGCCAACGTCAACGTAGCAAGTTCTCTGGGCATAGTCCACCATCAAAACGGCAATGGGACTTTCACGTTCAATGCCAACGGAACATTCACTTTCTCCCAGACCACCAGCAGCTCGAAACTGACCTTTCTTCTGAACAGCGCAAGCGCCACCGAGACCATCGAGACCATCCCGGGAACCGCGACAGGAACCTGGACTCTGTCCGGAAAAATCCTAACCATAAACATTAGCGGAGGACCAACAATACCGTTCACTCTTGCAGCGGGGCCAGGTTTGTTCATAAACATCAGCAATATCGTTAGTAGTTCCGGCGCGAGCGATCATCAGCTGTTGTTCCTCATGCGTACAAATTAAGGGGCTCTCCAGCAACGTCCAAGCGCTGATTCGTGTCTGCCCCAGGACGACTGCGTTCCCTTATTTCCGCGGCCTGCCTCGCAGGCTGCGCTACTTCTGTTGTTGGCCAAGACACCGCCGATCTCTCGAAATGGGCGGCAAGCTACGATCCGGTCACGAACACGCGCTTTATTCCGATCGAGCTGTGGACCGGCGGCAAGTGGGACGGCACTCGCGAACTGAAGATGACACCGGCGAATCTCTCGTTCGGCAGGTATCTGGAGAAATCCATTATCGGCCCCGTTGCCTGGACTAGGCCGTCCACCGGCGAGGTCATCCAAGTGTACGAACGAAAGAACAAGAGCAAGAAGCAGCTTTTCACGCTCTCATCGCGCGGTGATGGGCTGGGGCGCGTCTTCGATTCGCGCTACGGCCGCGACTGCGTGGACGAGGTGAAATTCCCGCTGGGTCTCTGGAGGGAGGGTGAGACCCGCGTGTTCGACGTCGCCTGCAACAACGGCAAGCTGTTGCGCAAGATCGTGCTTACGATCGAGCGGCTCAACTTCGACTATTCGGGTGTACCGCACTCGCTCCAGTTTCACTGGGTCGTACAGGACGGCAAGGGACGCGGCGCCGACGAGCACTACACCTACAGTCCAGGACGCGGCCTCGTGTCTCTGTATGGCAGCGGCTGAGCGCTACGTCGCGCCCTTCGCTCGAGCCCTACTTCGTTTCCTTCCTTGCCTTCAAGTACCACTCGAGGATCTGCTCGCCGTTCCAGTGCAGCACACCCTTGAACTTGGCGATGCGTGCGTACACCTCCTCCAGGTACTTGATGCGGAACGGCTGGCCGCTGATGTAAGGATGGATCGCGATCGCCATGATCTTCGGCCGCTCGGCGCTCTCCTTGTACAGGCGCTCGAAGCAGTCGATGCACTTCTGCGTCCAGTACGCGGCCTCGTGGTGCTGCACGATCATCATCGGGATGTCGTTGCACTCCACCGTATACGGCAGCGTGACCAGCGGGCCGTTCGCTGTCGAGATCTCGGTCGGCTCGTCGTCGTAGACCCAGTCGCCGATGTACCTGACTCCCGCGGCGACGAGATTCTCCGGCGTATCGTAGGTCTCGGTGAGCCCCGGCCCGAGCCAGCCGACCGGCCGCTTGCCGGTGAACTCCTCGATGGTGTCGAGCGAGCGCCGAATCATCGCGGGCTGGTCCTTCTCGTTGTGGATCGGACCCTGCTCGTAGCTGTGGCCCATGAATTCCCAGCCCGCGTCCTTGCACGCCTGCGCGACGCGCGGGTAGTCGACGCACACGCGCGCGTTGATCGCCAGCGTCGGCTTGATTTTCAGGCGCTGATAAAGCGCGTGGAAGCGCCAGAAGCCCACCCGCATGCCGTACTCGTGCCAGCTCCAGTTGGGAACGTCAGGCAGGAGCGACACCCCGGTGGGCGCGGGCAGCACCTGCCGGGCCATCGGCCGCGAGATATCCCAGACCTCGAGGTTGACGATGGTCCAGACGATGATGCGCTTTCCCGCCGGGAGCTTCAGCTTCGGCCGGTCGACGATGGCCGAGTAGGCCACGCGCTCGCGCGGGATGGTCATTTGCGCTTCTTCGCTTTCTTCGCCGAAGCCTTGACCTTCGGCGGAACCGGCAGCGAAAGGCGGAGCATGCGGATCGCGTTCCCGAAATACACCTTGCGCCTGTCGTCCTCCTTGAGCTTGAGCCCGTCGATCGCCTTGATGACCTCGCGGATGAAGAGCGGCCCGCCCTCCGGGTCGAATGGACAGTCGGTGCCGAACAGCACGTGGTCGGCACCGTAGAAGTCCAGGCCGCAGCGCGTCGCCGATTTCGAGCCGTTCACCGAGGTATCGGCGTAGAACATCTTGAAGAACTCCACCGGGCGCCGCCCCATGCGCTTGAGGATCACCGTGTAGTCCTCGTCCGAGGTGCGCGTGCCGAGCTGGTCCATGCCGTAGCCGATGCGCTCATCGAAGAACGGCGCCATGGCTCCCAGGTGGTGCGTGATGATCTTGAGGTTGGGGAGCTTCTCCAGCATCCCGGAGAACACCAGCCGCGCCATGAACACGCTGGTCTCGTAGGGCCAGCCGAACAGCCAGTAGATCTCGTACTTCGACTTGGTCTCGCTCACGTAGTCGGCGAACTTGGCGGTGCGGGTCGGGTGCACCCAGATCGGCAGGTCGTACTTCCCCGCCATGCGCTCGAAGATGGGATAGAACTCGGGCTCGTCGAGCGGCCTGCCGTTCACGTTCGTGAAAATCTGGATCCCCTTCGCGCCGAGCTCGCTGATCGCGCGGTCCATCTCGCGCAGCGCCTCGGGCACGTTGTTCATGGGGAGGGACGCGACGAAGGCCGGGAACCGGTCCGGATGCTTCGCCACGATCTCGGCCATGCCGTCGTTCGCGATGCGCGCGAGCTCGGGCGAGCGGTCGCGCGGCGCGAGGAACTCGATCGCCGGCAGCGACAGCGTCAGGATCTGCCTGTAGCCGGGAAAGCGCTCCATCATCGCGAGGCGCGCGTCCAGATCCCACAGCACCGGGATGTGCAGCCAGCGCTTGATCTGCGCGGCGAGCGACGGGCTCTCCTCGGCGACCGCCTTCACCCGCTCGAAGAACGCCGGAGGAAAAATGTGCGGGAAGATGTCGAGCTTGAGATCGCGGCTCATGGGCCTCTTGGGTCGCCTTGTTGTCGCGCGGTATTGTGCCTGAAATCGCTACGCGCCAGAATCGAGCCGGTCGACGAAGCGCGACAGCGCCTCGAGCACGACCTGCGGCTGGTCGCGGTGCGGGGAGTGGCGGCAGTCGGCGAGGCGCAGCAGCTCGATCGGCCCTCCGGTCTGCCTTGCGATCGCCTCGAGCTGCGCCATCGTCCCGTACTCGTCGTCGAAGCCCTGGATCGCGAGCATCGGGCAGGTGACCCGCGGCAGGACCTCCTCGATGTTCCAGCCGCGGAAGTCCGGGTGCAGCCAGATGTCGTTCCATCCCCGGAAGGTTTTCGCGGCGTCCGCGTGGTAGCGGTCGAGCTTCTGCGGCAGGTCGGTGCCCTCGAAAGCGAGCTTCGCCTCGGCGATGCTCCTCACGCTCAGATCCTCGACGAATACGTGCGGCGCCATGACGACGAGCCCCTTGACGTCGCTGCGCGACGCGGCGTAGATGAGCGCGATCGAGCCCCCGTCGGAATGCCCCACCAGGACCGGATCCGGGACCCGGAGCCGCTCGAGCAGCTCCGGCAGCGCCTCGAGCGCCTCGACGTGCATGTAGTCGACCCCGCGCGGCTCGCTCAGCACCTCCGACTGCCCGTAGCCGTAGCGCGAGTAGACGACCGCGGGGCAGCCGGTCGCCGCCGCCGCCTTCTGCGGAAAATCCCGCCACATCGCGACCGATCCCAGGCCCTCGTGCAGGAAGACGAGCGTGGGCGCGCTGGCGTCCGTGCCTGGGATCTTCTGGACTTCGAGCTTCCTGCCTTGAACGATGACGAACGAGATGTCGGGCTGCACTCTTGTCAGAGTCTAATCGGTTTCCAATACCCCGTGAGCTCGAGATACCCGAGGCCGGACGCGCCTTCGGCCTGAGTCGTCCTCACCGCGCCTTCCCAATACACGGTGCCCGTGCTCGCGCGCGCATCGAGCTCCTGGTCGTCCATGAGCGGCTCGAGCCGCAGCACGACGGGGCCCGCTTGCACCTGCACCGAAACCGGATACTCCGCGCCGGTCCGCGGCGAGCGCCAGATCCGCAGCGCGGAGAAGTGCACCTCATTCGGCTTGAGCGCGCGCGTGCGGCCGTCCGCGCCGCGCAGCGTTCCGCCCGCCCAAAGGCTTCCGCCGTCCTTGTCCCGGATCCGGAACGCCATGAGCGCTCCGCCGCCTTGGAGATTGATCCCGATCCAGTCCCAGCCCACCGCGCCCTCCGCCAGGGGCTCGCTCGACCATTCGTGGTCGAGCCAGGCTTCGCCGGAGACACTGCGCTCCTCGCCGCGGATGAGCACGCTGCCCGACACCGCCAGGTGCGGCTGGCTGTAGTAATAGCTCGCCTGCAAGGGCGAAGGACCCTTGCGGCTGAAGCCGCTCTCGCCCTGAAGCAGCGGCCCCTGACTCGGCTCGAAGCGCAGCGCGTAGCGGAAGTCCTGCGCCGCGACCTCCGCGGAGTATCCGCTTCCGGCCTGCCTGAGCGACCAGTCCTCTATCGCGACTTCGGTGCGGCCCTCCTCGGCCTCCGCGAGCCCGAACCCGGCGCGCGCGGCGCGCTGGTCGTGGAGCAGCCGCCCCGATCCCGGATCCGAAAGGGCAGCGTGCGCGAACAGCAGCTGCGTCGGCGCGAACCGGCTCGACAGGTCCTCGGCGAGTCGCGGACGGTTGCGAAAAAAAGTGATCTGCACGCCGAGCTCCCGGCCGTCCGCAGATCGCAGCCACCCGGTGATGTACCACCACTCGTTGCGGAATTGCGGATGGCTGCCGTAATCGCGCGGAAAACGGAGCGCGGCGCCCGCGCGCACCTGGGGATACTCGCCCGCCGCGCAGACCGCCTGCGGCAGCAGGCCCGCGGCCAGCAGGACGAGGATGCCGCGCCTCACCAGTCCTCCTTTACGGCGCGTATGACTTCCCCGCTCATCGCCTGGCGCCCGCTCGCGATCGCCGTGAGCGTGGCCATCGCCAGCATCACCGCGACGAACTCGGCGAGCAGCCGCCAGGGCACGTGCAGCTCCATTCCCCAGTGGAACGACTGAGGGTTGACCACGTCGATGAGCACGAGGCTGATGAGCCAGCCGAGAGCGAGGCCCACGGCCAGGCCGAGCGCGCTCACCAGCAGGCCCTCGCCGGCGAGCATCACGCCGACCTGGCGGCGCGTCATGCCGATGTGGCGCAGCACGCCGAACTCGCGCCGGCGCGCGAGCACCAGGGCGCCGAAGCTCGACGACAGTCCGAACAGACCGATCAGGACCGCCGCGGCTTCCAGCGCGTAGGTCACCGCGAAAGTGCGGTCGAAAATCCGAAGCGACGCCTGCCGGACTTCCTCGGGGCCGCTCGACTCGACGTTGGCTCCGCCCGCGAGGCGCGCCTCGATGTCGCGCTTGATGCTCGACGGGTCCGTGCCGGCAGCGAGCCAGACCGCGGCGTCGTTGGCGTGGGAGTCGCCGGTATAGCGCAGGTACTCGTAGCGCTCGATCAGCACCGCGCCCTGCTGGCGCGCGTAGTCGCGCCACACGCCGGCGACGGTGAAGCGCGCGCGCCTGCCGCCGAGCGGGATCTCGATAACCTGCCCCGGCTTCCATCCATAGATCGCGGAAGCGATCTCGCTCACCCACGCGGACGGCGGGTCGCCCGGCCTGCGCGCGCGCGCCGCGCCTATGAGCGGCGGCAGCCTGCCCTCGGCTTCGACCGCTCTCGCGAGCAGCGTGATCGGCGGCTTGTCCGGATCGACGCTCACGCGCTGCATGCGAACGAACTCGACGCGGCGTATCCCCGGGAGCGCCGCGATCGCCTGCTGGTCGGCGCTCGAGAGGAAAGCCGTGTCGCCCGGACCCGCCCTGAGATACAGGTCGGCGGGCAGGAAGCGCTCGAGCCACTCGTCGAGCGACTGCCGGAAGGAGGCGACCATGATCGCCATCGAGACCATCAGGCTCACGCTCGCGACGATCGCTGCGAGGCTCACGCCCGCCTGCCCCGGAGCGCTGCGAAGCTGCGCCAGCCCGATCCGCGCCGACGCCGGCCCGAAGGCGGGCGCGAGGCGAAAAGCCAGCACGGCGATGCGCGGCATGAGCATCACCGTTCCGAGGAGGAGGAGCGCGATGGCGAGATATCCGAAGAGCGGCAGGTCGCGCACGGGACCCGCCTGGGTGAGCGCCGCGCCGGCGAGAAACACCGCGAGCCCCGGCCAGGCGCTCTGCAGGCGGTCGAAGGCGCGGCCCTCGTCGCCCGCCTTGAGGGCCGCGGCCGGGGCGGCGCCCGCGGCCTCCAGCGCCGGCGCGAGGCTGCCCAGCACGGCGGCGAGGACTCCCAGGACGAAGAACACCACGAGCGCGGGCCAGTCGAGCGCGAGCTCGGGCGCGAGGCCCCGGAAATATCCGCCGCCGAGCTCCGCGCCGAAGCGCTCGAGCACGAAGCCGGCGCTGGCGTAGCCGAGCGCGATTCCGGCGAGCGCGCCCAGCGCGCCGACCAGAGCGGACTCGGCGAGAAGCGTCGCGACGAGCCCGCCGCGCGTGACGCCCAGGACTCGCAGCAGCGCGAGCTGCGCCCGCCGCCGCACGACGGCGAGCGCCTGCGCGGAGAAAACCAGCAGCCCGCCGGTGAACAGCGCAACCAGGGCGAGAACGTTGAGATTCACCCGGTAAGCGCGCGACGGGGCCCCGCTGCGCTCGACGTCCGCCTCGGGCCGCTCGATGAGCGTGCCGGGCGGAAGCTCGCTCCGCGCGCGCGCCGCGAGGCGTTCCGGATCGGCGCCGGGGCGCAGGCGCAGATCGACGCGATTCAGGAACCCGGACCGGCCGAAAATCGACTGCGCGGCTCCGATGTCCGCGACCGCGAATCGCTGCCGGCCCTCATCCAGGATGCCGGCGACCCGCAGCGAAGTCACTCGCAGGCCCACCTGGACCGAGAGCGCGTCGTCCTTCTGCAAGCCCAGCCATGCGGCCGCGGCGGCGGACAGAAAGACGCGGTCGGGCCTCAGGAAATCCAGCCGCTCGCCCGGCCCCCCGCGCACGAGCAAGGGCTGAATGCGGGCCGCGCGGAACACGTCCAGCCCCAGAATCTTCAGCGGCTCGCGGCGCCCCGGAATCCTCGCGTCCACCTCGATCACGGGGCTCGCGACGGCGACTTCGCGCAGGGCCGCAAGGCGCGGATAGAGCGATTCGTCGAACCCGGCCTTCGGGCCGCGCACCACGAGATCGGCGTCGCCCGAGAGCGTCTGCACCGCCGCCGCGAACTCGTTGAGCGCGGCCTGGTTGATGAGCTGGACGGCGTAACCGAGCGCCACGCCGAGCGCGATGGCGAGCACCGAAAGCGCAAGCCTGCCCGGGTGCTGCAGGAACGGAGCGAACAGGAGGCTGCGGCGAACCGCGTATCGGCTCATCGCGCCATGTTAGCGCGAACTCTAGGCGCGGCTCGGCGGACCCTGGTTGATCAGCATCCAGTAGACGCCGAGCTGGGTCACCGCCGCGGCGAAGGCGGGAAACTCGACCGGCTTGCGCACGTAGCTGTTCGCGCCCGACTCGTAGCTCTTGAGCATGTCCTCGTCCTCGCTCGAGGAAGTGAGAACGACGACCGGAATGAGCTTGGTGCGCGGGTCCGAGCGCAGCCGGGCGAGCACGTCGATGCCGTTGAGCTTGGGGAGCTTGAGATCGAGCAGGATCACCGCGGGCATCGTGCGCGGCGCGCGCCCGGCGTGCTTGCCGGCGCCGAACAGGACGTCGAGAGCCTCTTGGCCGTCCCTCGCCACCAGCACGTCGTTCGCGATGTTCGCCTTGCGCAGGGCGCGAAGCGTGAGCTCCTCGTCGTCCGGATTGTCCTCGACCAGCATGATCGTCTTTTCCATCTTCTTCTCCCGCCGCGCCCTTCAGTCTAGCTCGGGCGCGAGGGACCCGCTAGCGAGCAGCTTTTCCATCGCCCCGGCGTCAACGGCCTTGGAGAAGAGGAACCCCTGCGCCTGGTCGCAGCGGTGCTGGCGCAGGAACTCCAGCTGCTCGGCGGTTTCCACGCCCTCGGCGATCACGCGCACGCCGAGCGAGTGCGCGAGGGAGATCACCGCCTGCGTGATCGCGGCGTCGTGGCCGCTCTCGTGGGCCTTGCTCACGAACGAGCGGTCGATCTTGAGGCAATCGATCGGCAGCTTCGACAGATAGCTCAGGCTCGAATAGCCCGTCCCGAAGTCGTCCACCGAGATCTGCACCCCCAGCTCCTTCAGCCGGGCGAGGATCGCGAGCGTCTGGTCGCGGCCCTCGACCAGCACGCTCTCGGTGAGCTCGAGGTCCAGGTTGCGCGGCTCGAGCTTCGACTCCCGCAGCGCACGCTCGACGACCTCCACGAAGCGGGGGTCGCGGAACTGCCGCGCCGAGACGTTGACCGCCAGCCGCAGCGGGCCGAAGCCGGCGTCGCCCCAGGCCTGCGCCTGCCTGCAGCTCTCGGAGAGCGCGAACTCGCCCAGCGGGTGGATCAGCTCCGAGTCCTCGGCGACCGGGATGAACTGCACCGGCGGTATCCACCCTCTTTGCTTGTGGTTCCAGCGCATGAGCGCCTCGACTCCGACGATGCACCCGTCGGCAAGCACGACTTGCGGCTGGTAGTGGACCTCGAGCTCCTTCCGGAAGAGGGCCAGCCGCAGCTCGTTCTCCATTTCGACGCGCTCGGTGGCCTGCTGCGTCATCGACGCGGCGTAGAACTGCACGCCGTTGCGGCCTTCGGCCTTGACCCGGTGCATCGCGGCGTCGGCGTTGCGCAGCAAGATGTCGAATTCCCCGCCGTCGCGCGGATACGTGCTCGCGCCGATGCTCAGCGTGAGGTGCCGCGCCCGCCCCTCGGTGGAGAACGGCGCGAGCATCGCCTCGCGGATCTTGCGCACGACAAAAAGCATGTCGTCCGGGCGCGCGAGATCGGCCGTGAGCACCGCAAAGGCGTCCGCGCCGAGCCGCGCCACCGTGTCGCCTTCGCGCACCGCCCCGCGCAAGCGCTCGCCGACCATTCGCAGCAGCGCGTCGCCCGCCCCGTGTCCGAAGCTCTCGTTCACCAGCTTGAAGCGGTCCAGATTCAGCACCAGCAGGCCCGCGGGCCTGCCCGAGCGGCGCGCGTGCGCGATCGCCTGCGAGGCGCGGTCGCGGAGCAGGTCGCGGTTCGCCAGCCCCGTCAGGGGATCGTAGTTCGCCAGGTATTGCAGGCGCGCCTCGTAGGCCTTGCGCTCGCGCATGTCGCGCGCGATCGTCGAGAAGAAACGAATCTCCCCGCCCGCGCCCTTGTGCGCGATGATCAGCTGCGAGACCGGGATTTCGATTCCATCCGCGCCGAGGATCGCGGTTTCGCCGTGCCATACTCCCGTGCGCGAGGCGCCCGGTATTCCCTCGCGCTCGATCAGCTGCAGCGCCCACGCGGGGTGGATCTGCTCGGCGCGCTTGCCCGGGTCTCCGGATTCCGGCGCGCCTGTCAGCTTGCGACCGGCCGCGTTGAGATAGATGACGGCTCCGGCGGGATCGGTCATGCACACGTAGTCGCTGGTCGCCTCGAGGATCTGCACCAGGCGCTCGCGCTCCTCCTCGGCGACGCGGACGCGCTCGCGCTCGGCCAGATCCGCGAGCGCGCGCCGCATTGCCGGCCCGAGGCGCCTCAAGTTGTTCTTCATGACGTAATCGGTCGCGCCGAGCCGGATCGCCTCGATCGCCCGCTCCTCGCCGATCGTGCCCGACAGGAAAATGAACGGGACGCCGGGCGCCATCTCCCGCGCCAGGCGCAGCGCCTGCACCCCGTCGAGGCGCGGCATGGAGAAATCGGAGATGATCGCGTGCGGCGTGGACGAGACCAGCGCGCGCTTCAAATCCTCCTCGCCCTCGGCGCGCTGCCAGGAAACGTCGAACCCGCCCTGCTCCAGGGCGCGCAGCGCGAGCCGGACGTCGGGCTCCGAATCCTCGATGAAGACCACGCGGATCGGGGTCTTATCCATCGGCCCGCTCCGCGTCGCTCGCCATGCCGGCAGGCCGCTCCTCGTCCAAGGCCAAAGTGAAGTAGAAAACGGCTCCCTTCCCGACCTCGGCCTCGGCCCAGATGCGCCCGCCGTGACGGTGAACGATGCGCTGCACCGTCGCGAGCCCGATTCCGGTTCCCGTGTAGTCGCTCACGGCATGCAGGCGCTGGAATGCGCCGAAAAGCTTGTCCGCGTAGGTCATGTCGAAGCCGGCGCCGTTGTCGCGGACGTAGAAAATCGTGTGTCCGCGGTCCCTCAGCGCGCCGATCTCCACGCGGGCCTTGTCTTTCTTGGAAGTGAATTTCCAGGCGTTGCCCACGAGATTCTCGAGGACGGCGTAGAGCAGATGCGCGTCGCCCTCGGCGCGCATTCCGTCCCACACCGAGACTTCTACGGCGCGGTCCGGCTCGCGTTGCTGCAGGCCGTTGACCACCTGTTTCGCGATCTCGCTCAAGTCCACCTGGCGGCGCTCCAACTGCCGGCGCGAAACTCGCGCGAGGTTGAGCAGACCCTCGATCAGCAGCCCCATCTGCTTGGTGGAGCTGCGTATCCGGTCGAGATAGCGCCGAGCGGGCTCGGGGAGATCCTGCGCATAATCGTCGATGAGCGCCTGGCCGAATCCGTCGATCGAGCGCAAGGGCGCGCGCAGGTCGTGGGACACCGAGTAGGAGAACGCCTCGAGCTCCTTGTTCGCCGTCTCGAGCTGGACCGTGCGCTCGCGCACCCGGTTCTCGAGCTCGGCGTTCAGGCGCAGGACCTCGCGCTCGGCGCGGCTGCGCTCCTCGATCTCGCGCGCGAGCCTGGCGTTCGAGGCTTCCAGCTCGACGGTACGCCGGTCGATCTCGGCCAGCATGTCGTTGAACGCGTCGACCAGCGTCCCGACCTCGTCCGAGCTCAGCTTTGCCGCGCGGCGCGAGTAGTCGCGCTTCCCGACGACTTCCCTGGCGATCTCGGCGATCGCGAGAACCGGCCCGGTCACGAAGCGCTCCATCCACATGGCGACGAGCAGCGCGATCGCCAGCGCCGCGCCCAGCACCACGGCGGCGATCCCGAGGTAATCGAGCACCCTGTCGAACAGCTCGTAGTCGGCGCGCAGGTACACCGTTCCGAGGATCTCGCCGTCGCTGACGATCCGCCTGAAGAGGATCAGGTCCCTGTCCTCGATGCGGATGCCGTCCGTTTCGGGAAGCGCGGGGAACTGGATGTGCTCGTCCCTGCGCTTGTACGTGGCGAAGATCGCTCCCCGCGCGTTGTAGAGCGCCGCCGCGCTCACCGCGGGGCGGAAGCGCAGCACGGACAGGTTCTCCGCGGCCACTTTGGGATCGTCGAACGCGAGCGCGGGCACCGTGGTGCGGCCGAGCAGCTCGGCCTGCGTGGTCATATCGGACACGAGGCTGCGGTGGTAGATCCGCAAGTCGTAGCCCACTATCGCCCCCAAAGCGACGATCAGCGCTACCAGCGCCGTGAGCAGCACGATGCCGAACAGCTTGCGGCGCAGAGAGAGCGAGCCGAGCGGCTTCATGAGGGCTTCACCACCTTGCGCGCCACCGCGAGCAGGCGCGCGCTGATCCTCAGGTTGCCGAGCTCGGCCGGGACCAGCGCCACGTCGAACCGGACCTTGTCGTCGACGACGACGAAATTGATCACGCTGCCGAGATCCAGCGCCTGATCGGACTCGGTCACCGTGAGGAGCGGGCGTCCCTTGACCGAGGCGAGGATCTCGGCGAGGCGGCCGGCGTGCTCGCGGCCGATGAAAAGAACCTGCAGGCCCACGGGCGGATCTCCGGCGCGCAGCCTGCGCACCGACACCGGCCGGCCGTTCACGCTGCGGCCGGCGACGATCTGCGCGAGCTCCTCGGCGAGCGCGTCCGCGCCGATCACGCCGATTACGACCGGGCTGTCCTCGCGGGCAAAGGCGCCGTCCGGCCACTCGACATAGCTGCCGAACTTGTAGAGGAACGCCGCCTTGACGCGGTATTCCGATGCCTGGTCTTCGGACTGCGCCCGGCTCTGATCGACCGGCAGGATGGACACCACCGCCGCGAGCGCGCACGCGCCCAGCGCGCGCCCGACGCTCCGCGATCGCGGACTCGGTCCGATTCCGGAGTTCAAGGGGTCCACTTCAGCTCCACGTATCCGCCCTTCGACACCAGGCTCGTGCCGTTGGCGCCGAACTCCGCGTGCGGAGCGTCCAGCAGATTCTTCGCGGCGAGGATCAGCTCCAGATCGCGCCGCAGCGGCACCCCGTAGCGCACGTCCATCACCGTGTAGCTCGCCACGCTGGGATTGGGCAGGGCGCCGACGTAGCGCACGATCACGTCGAGCTGGCTGCGTTTGGGCAGGTCGAGCGAGGAGCGCAGGATCCACTGGTGCGCCGGATCGTTGCCCGCCGCCGCGATGGTGGTGTCGCCGCTGTCCGCCTTGAAGCTCAGCCGCTGCCTCAGCAGGAAGCCCCCGGCGCTCAGGCGCCAGCTCTTCGCAGCCTGGTACGTTCCCCAGGCCTCCAGCCCGTCTTCGGTGCCTTCCATCTTGTTGCCGAGCACCGCCGCGCTGGCGGAAACGGGCTCGACGCTACGCAGCTTGTCGTAGATGTTGTGGAAGACCGACAACGAATACGACACCCGCGGCGAGGGCTGCGCCCGGTAGCCGATCTCGAAGACGTCGACGATCTCGGACATGAAGTTGGGCCCGCCCTGGATGTTCCGCACCAGCAGCGGGGAGTTGGTGAAGAAGTCGCGGTCGATGCGCGAAGGCGCGCGCGCTGCGCGCGAGACCGCGCCCCAGAGGAGGCGCTGGGGTTCCGGCTTCCAGGCGAGCCTCACCGAAGGCATGAAGTCGGTGCCGGTGTAGTAGTTGTTCTCGAACTTCGCGCCGAGCGTGAGCCGCAGATTGTCCCTGATCGCGATTTCGTCCTGCGCGAACACGCTGCTCCAGCGCAGGTTGCGGTCGGCGGGCAGAAAAGCGATGACGGCGCTATTGGTCACGTGGTCGACCCCGTATCGGTAGCCGCCGCCCCAGGTGATCGCGTGCGATCCCATCGCCCGCAGACTGTGCTGGAACTCGAAATCGAAAATATTGAGGTGCTCGGCAAACGTTCCCGGAACGTCCCGCTCGGTGTTGTCGAAATAAGTCTGCACCTGCAGCCCGCCCCACTGGGCGAGGTCGCGGTTCCAGCGCGCGAGCAGATTGCCCCCGGAGATGGTCGAGTCGTCGCCGGCCGCCTGGTCGATCTTCCCCCGGTACGCGTCGCCCTGGAGCGTGAAGCCGTTGCCGGCGGTCCCCCAATCGGTACGAAATCCGACCTGCCCCCTGGTCCAGCCGTCGCTCGCGGTGGCGCCGCTCGCGGAGGACGTATTGAACACGTCGAAATTCTTGCCGTACACCCGGTACGATCCGGAGTCTCCGATGGTTCCGCCGTAGCGCGCGCCGTAGCCCCGCTCGAGGTTGCCTCCGAGCGCGTACGCGAGCGCGCCCTGGGTATCCGACGAGCGCCGCGTGATCACGTTGATCACGCCGTTGACGGCGTTGGCGCCCCAGAGCGTCGCCCCCGGGCCGCTGATCACCTCGATGCGCTCGACGTCCTCGAGCATCACGTCCTGAGCGTCCCAGAAGACGCCGGAGAAAAGCGGCGTATACACGATGCGGCCGTCGATCAGCACCAGCAGCTTGTTCGCGATCGTGTTGTTGAACCCGCGCGCGGTGATCGCGTAAGTGCTGGCGTTCGATTGCGCGACCTCGAGGTTGGGTGCGAGCCGCAGCGCTTCGGGGAGCCGGGTCGCCCCCGATCGCCGGATGTCCTCGGCGGTGATCACGAATATCGACGCGGGCGCGTCCGCGAGGGGCTCGGGGTGCTTGGACACCGAGGTGACGGGAATGTTGGCGAGCTCCTCCAGGCTGAGGTCGGCCAGGTCGCGGGGGTGCGGCGCGTCGGCGGCAAAGGCGCCCGAAGCGAGCAGCACCCCGACCGCTAGGATCAAGCAAGTGCCTGAATTTTCTGTGCGGAACATCCCTCCCCGCCCGGCAGAGCCCACGTGACAACCGAGGCTAAGCAGGCGCGCAGCAGCCGTCTAGCGGGGAAACCCTACAAATGCTGTAGTAAAGATTCGATGGAGAAAGGCCGGTCAGCTGATCAGCCCATGCCTCATGGAGAATTTCACGAGCTCGACGGTGTCCTTGACCTTGAGCTTCTTCATGATCCGCGCCCTGTAGGTTTCCACCGTCTTCGGCGAGAGCGACAAGGCTTGCGCGATCGCGGCGTTGGTGCGCCCCTCGACGACGAGCTGGAGCACGTCGCGCTCGCGCAGGCTGAGGCTGTCGAGCGGGCTGACGTTCGTCCCCTCGCGCAGGTAGTCGTCGATCACCGTCTCGGTGATGCGATGGCTCAGATAGCGCTTGCCCGCCCGCAGCGCGCGGATCGCGTCGACGACTTCCTCTCCGGCCGACTCCTTGAGCACGTAGCCCTGCGCCCCCGCCTGGAGCGCGCGGTAGATATGCTCGGCGGAGAGGTACATGGAGAGAATCAGCACGCGCGTCTCCGGGCACTTTTCGACGATGCGGCGCGTCGCCTCGACGCCGTCGAGCTCGGGCATGGCGATATCCATGATGACGATGTCCGGCTTGAGCCGCAGCGCCTCGGCCACGGCCTCGCGGCCGTTGCCCGCGACCGCGACGACCTGTAAATCGTTCCCTCCTTCGAGCAGGGCCCGAAGTCCGTCCCGGACCACCGCGTGGTCGTCCGCGAGCATCACTGAGACCGGCATTTTGCCTCCCGCTTCAAGCATGGTACTCCACTAGGACCTGCGTACCGCCGTCGGGGCCGGCCTTTAGGCTGAACTGGGCGCCCACCGCCTCGGCCCTCTCGCGCATGATCAGCAGTCCCCAACCCGCGTCGGCGCGGGGGCCGTCGACCCGCTTCGGATCGAAGCCGACGCCGTTGTCGCGCACCGAGAGGACCGCGCTGCCGTTTCTGCGCCGGATCGCGATCTCCACGCGCTTGGCGTTGGCGTGCTTGGCGACGTTGTTGAGAGCCTCCTGCGCGATGCGGAACATGGCGAGGTCGACCGGCTTGGGCAGGTCGGCTCCCTTTCCTTCCCCTTCGAAAGCGACCTGAATTCCCGTCCGGCGCGAAAACCCGGTGGCGAGCGAGCGCAGCGCCGCCGGAAGGCCGTAGTCGTCGAGCGCGTGAGGCCGCAGCTCCGCCATGACGTCGCGCATGGCGTCGACCGTCCCCTCGACGAGCGCGCTGCAATCCTCCAGGCGCGCGCCGAGCTCGGGCTTCGCTCCCCCCGGGAGCCCGCTCGCGACGATCGAGAGGTTGATGCCGAGCGCCGTGAGGTTCTGGCCGACGCGGTCGTGCAGCTCCATCGCGAGAAGGCGGCGCTCGGACTCCTGAACCTCGACCAGCCGCCGCGACGTCGTCTTGAGCCGGTCGGCGTAGCTGTGGAGATCTTCCTCGGCGCGCTTTCGCTCGGTGATGTCGTGCGTGATCTCCGAGAAGCCGCGCAGCTTTCCGCTCTCATCGAGGAGCGGCGTCAGGATGACGTGGGCCCAGAACTGCGAGCCGTTCCTGCGCACCCGCCAGCCCTCGCTTTCGTAGCGCCCCTGAATCGAGGCGAACTGAAGCTGCATGCCCGGATCGCCCCGGGCGGCGTGATCGGGAAGAAAGAAGCATGAATAGTGCTTGCCGATGATCTCGTCGGCGAGATAGCCCTCGATGCGCTCGGCCCCGAGGTTCCAGCTGGTGATATACCCGTTCGTGTCCAGCATGTAGATGGCGTAGTCGCGCACGTTCTCCACCATCATGCGGAAGCGCTCCTGCGACTCCTCGGCGAGCTTCCGATCGGTGACGTCCTGGCACACGCCGATGACGCGCACCGGCCTGCCCGACTCGTCGAGGTCCACGCGCGCCTGGTTGTGCACCGTCCGGATCACGCCGTCGGGTCGCACGATGCGGAACTGGTTCTCGTAGCTCTTGCCCGAGCGCAGCGCCTCGTGCGCGAGCTTGGCCGTGCGCTCGCGGTCGTCCCGGTGGACCAGGGGATAGAAGCCGTCGAAAGTCGACGGCAGTTGCTCGGCCTTGATTCCGAAGATCCGGGACAGCTGCTCGGACCAGGTGCGCGAATTGGTTCTCAGATCCCACTCCCAACTTCCCAGATTGGCGAGCACCTGCGCCTCCTGGAGCTGGACCTCCCGCGCCCGCAGCGCCTCTTCGGTCCGCCTGCGCTCGGTGACGTCCCGCGCCACCGCGACCACCAGCTCGACGCGGCCTTGCGAATCGAGCACGGCGCTGCGATAGCTCTCGATGTCACGCACCTCGCCGTTCGGCAGGAGGAAACGAAACTCCACGCGCCGGTTTTGGCCGTCATTGAGCGTGTCTGCGAAGGACTTCCGGACCCGTTCCCTGTCCTCGGGGTGAACCCCGTGGAACGCGTCGGAGCCGATCAGGGACTTGTAATCCACTCCGAAGAGCTTGCCGAATGCGGGATTGACGTAAACCCGATGGCCCAGCGGATCGATCACGGTGATCAGATCGGACGCGCTCTCGCTGATCAGGCGGAAGCGCTCCTCGGTCTCGCGCAGATCCTTCGTCATCCGCTCGGCGAGGGCGAGCGCGCGGTTGCGCGAGGAGGACAAGGAGTACAGCACCCCGGAAAGGAGCAGGGTCAGGAGGAGACCGCCGGCGAGCACCCACTGTGGCCAGAGGACGTCAAGGCGCCCGATGATCGTTTTCTTGGGTGCGCTGAATTGGAACTCCCATGTTCGGCTCGCAACTTCGACGGGCAGCACGTGGACGAACGTGGAGTCGGACGCCTCGTCTGCGGACGGCAACTCAGACCCATTGGTCAGCTGCCGACTATCGAACAGCAGCCGCTTCGTCTCGGGGGAACCGGAATCGCTTCGATCCGAAGGTCCGATGTCGTACAACCTGAGTCGCATGTACCGGAGCATTTCCTCGTTGAGCGCTCCTCTCATCAGATTCTCGACATCAAAGGCCGCCCCAACCGAACCGAGATAGCCTGCGCGCCTCTGCTCCATCGTCTCGATGGGCATGCCCTTCTTGTACACCGCTAGTCGCATCGCCAAGTAGATGACGTCTTTACCTCGTTTTACCCGGAGTGGCTGCGCGGAGCTCAGGAGTTTTCCGCTATCGCGCCCAGATCGAAGCGCGTTCGCGACCTTTTCTGGTTTCTCGGCCATCGGATTGGCGGCAAGATCAAGCCCGAGCGCAAACTCGTAGTCGGCCATGGGCTCTAGATAAACGATTACGAAATAGTCGGAACGCTCTCCCGGAGGTTTGATCGCAAACTGAGGGTAGCCTCGCGGATGAACGCTGGTGTCTTGGCGGACGGCTTGTTCGAAGCGCTTCTTGTCCTTCGCGGGAACGTAGGCCGCGTAGTTCAAGGAAATGAAACCAGGATAGCGATGCTCCAGGTCAAGGGACTGGATAAAACGGTGGAATCGCATCCGCTCGACCGAGTCTTCGCCAGCGAACAGCGCCCTCAGGGAATACAGAACGTCGCCATAGGACCGGAGACGATCTTCAATGGTGCTGCTTGCGTCCTTTGCTTCGCGCTCAAACCGTAGACGCGCGACACCTTCGACCGAATCCCGGACGACGGAGAACGCAAAAAAGGAGGCCGGAATCCCGATAGCGAGCACAATCCAAGGCAGCACGGTCGAATGAAAGATTCGCCGCGTCACCGCCGGGTGTTTGCCCGCAGTAGTCGTACTCTCCGTTTTCATCCAGCGCTCGGACTCCCGACCGCTTCCCGATGACTAGATCACAGAACCATTATGCAACAATCGCAGGATGAGTGATCTCGCTAGTTGCTTACCGGGGATAAAAATGAAAAAGGCCGGAATTTATTCCGGCCTTGAGGGATTCCCCACTTGGGATAAGGGGTTATCCGGCCATCACGCCGCCAAGGAAACAGCTTGTGCCGTTTCGTTTGTACGAATGGCAGCGCCGGACATGGCTGCGTTCTCCATGCGGATCGCCGCTCCGGACATTGCGGCGTTTTCCGTACGAATCGCAGCTCCGGACATCGCAGCTCTTTCCGCCCGAATCGCAGCTCCGGACATCGCAGCGTTTTGAGCGCGAATCGCCGCTCCGGACATCGCTGCGTTTTGCGCACGAATCGCTGCACCCGACATGGCAGCGTTCTCCATCCGGATCGCCGCTCCGGACATCGCGGCATTCTTCGCTCGGATCGCCGCCCCGGACATCGCCGCGTTTTGAGCACGAATCGCCGCACCGGACATGGCGGCGTTTTGCACACGAATCGCTGCACCGGACATTGCCGCGCCTTGCGCCCGGATCGCCGCTCCGGACATCGCCGCGCCTTCCATGCGTATGGCCGCGCCCGACATGGCTGCCTTGTCTGACCTTACAGGCATCCCCGACCACGCCGTGTTGGAATCTTCCTCGCTGCCGAATTCCCTCTCATACAGGCGCCGCGTCTTCTCGGCGAGCGCGGTTCTCTTTTCCAGATCGGCCGTCGTAACCTCGCCGATGTGCGGAGTGTGATGCAGATATTTCCCGAATACCGCTTCGCAGTCGTCGGTGTACTTGATGGTCTGCAGGATATGCGTGTGCCAGAACTCGTCGACGTCCTCCGCGAGAAGGATGTCTTCGGCGTCGTCCTGGTACTTGACCAGCATAGTCAGGTAGGTCTTGTACGCGACCTCGATGCTGTCTGCGTACTCGCGCGTCCATCCCTCCCCGAGCTTCGGGTCGGTGACGCGCAACTTGACCGATTCGAGGTCGAGCGCCTGAATCCCGGCGATCACCTGTTCGATCGGTCGATCTGTCAATCGCGCTTGCATTTGTTTCCTCCAGTGAGTTGTACAAACAGCGGACAGCAGGTCGTACGACCCCTTGCCGCCGAGGTGCGCACTTCTTCAATTCGGTGTTTCGGCCTAGACCGAGAAATGAAAAATCGAGCGTCCATGCCCTCCTTTCATTGGCCGCGATTCGCCAAAAGGACACTCAGAGCAGCTGCAAAGCGGTCGGCCGTTTCCCGCGACGCCGGACGTTTAGAAGGCGCAAGCCCGGCGATTATTGCGCTGCACCGGACGATATCTAATCAGGACCTTAGGGGAATTGCTGCCGGGAGAGTCAGACAAATACTGTCAGGATAAACCCGACAAACGGGAGCCATGCCGGGTACCCCCGACCCTGCCCGGCCGGGGATGTCGGCCAGCTTTGCTCGGTGAGGCAAAATCCAGGGGCCGGGGAGCCCCAGGGCGGGCGCCCGGCCCGGACGACTACGAACCGGCGACGATCACCAGCTCGTTCTTGACGGACTTCACTCCGGGCACGCCGGCGGCGACCTTCGCCGCCTTGTCCCGGTTCTTCTTGTTGTCGGCCGTCCCGTAAAGGGTCACGACTCCGTCCGAGGCGCCGGCGTCGATCGCGAGGAGCTTGAGCGCCGGGTCGGCGCCCAATGCGGACTTGACCTTGCCCGCGAGCACCTTGTTCTCGTCGACCGGAGGTTTGGCCGGCTCGAGCGCTTTCGGGAGCTCGACCGGTTTTGCGGTGGCGATTTCGATCTTGCCCTCGGCGGGCGCCTTCTGCACCTGCGCGGGAGCGTCGGTCTTCCACAGCGACTGGATCTGATCGCATGCGCCAAGACTCAGCACCGCTGCGACGGCGGTGGCGGCGGACAAGGCGCCGCGCCCTTTGTTGTTCGACTTCATGACTCGCTCCATGGGTGACTGGAATACGAAGCTCAGACAGGGTATCACTATGATAGTTTCGCGCGGGGATCGAAAGCCGATGCGACGATTTCGGTGTCGCCGCCGCCCGACAGCTCCGCCGCCCGCGCTACACTTGCGCTCCCCAACCGCCGACCGACTCCCATGCCGATCCCGCTCGATCTCGACCCGAAGCTCGCCGCCATCCACGCCGCGGAGTATCCGCGCTTCTCCGACGCCGAGATGGCGCGGCGCCGCGCGGCGCTCGCGCGCGTGATGGACAAGGCGGGCGTGGACCACCTGCTCATGTGCGGCGAGCAGCGCGCCGGAACAGGCGTCGCCTGGCTCACTTCGTGGCCGGCGACCATCGAGGCGTACGTGATCGTCGCGCCCCGCGAGCCGCAAGTGATGTACATGGAGTGGTACAACCACTGGCCGCTCGCGAAAAAGCTCGCGCGCGACACCGAAGTGCGCTGGGGCGAGCACCGCGGCTTCGACAAGGTGATCGCCGATCTCAAGGCGCGCGGCGCGAAGCGCGTCGGCGTGATGGGTCCCCTCGCCTCCCTGCGGTGCAAGAAGCTCGAGGCCGAGTTCGGTCCGCTCGTGGATTTGAACCGCGAGTACGTGCGCCTGCGGCTGGTGAAATCCCCCGAGGAGATCCAGTGGATGAGGATCGCCTCGGCGCTCACCGACCTCGCGATCGAGGGACTGCGCCGCGAGGCGCGGCCCGGCATGACCGAGCACGAGCTGGGCGCGATCTGCGAGGCCGCCTACCACCCGCACGGCGGCGTGACCTTCATCCACTACTTCCTCGTCACGCCGATGGCGAACCCGGAGTACTGCGTGCCGCGGCAGATCGAGTCCGGCCGCAAGGTGCGGCCGGGCGACGTCATCGCGACCGAGATCACCGCTCAGTTCTTCGACTATCCGGGGCAGATCCTGCGCACGTTCACCGTCGCCGCCGAGCCGACTCCGCTATTCCGCAGGCTGTACGACACGGCCGAAGCCGCCTTCGACGCCGTCACCGGCGTCATCCGCCACGGCACCACCATGAAGGAGATCCTGGACGCGGCGAGCGTCATCGAGGACGCGGGCTTTACTGTATACGATGACCTCATGCACGGCTTCGGCGGCGGATACTTCCCGCCGGTGCTCGGCTCGAAGAGCCGTCCCGCGGGGCCGCTGCCGGACTTGACCCTCGAAGCGGGCATGACCTGCGTCGTGCAGCCGAACGTCATCACGCCGGATCAGAAAGCGGGAGTTCAGGTCGGAGAGCTGGTGCTCGTGACCGAGAAGGGCTTCGAGAGAATGCACCGGGTGGAGCGGGGATTGTTCAGGATCGGGTAATCTCTATCGGTCGAGACCAAGTTGACCTCCAATTCCACAGAGACCATGACCATGAACAAGCCGATCGCCGTCACCGTCGCCGCCGCCGCGGCCTTCGCATTGAGCCCTCCGGCAGCCGCGGCTGACGCGGCCGGATTCTTCAGCAAGGGCCAGACCAGCTTTGTTATCGGCGGCGGCACCGGCTACGCGTTCAACCAGTCCTACTTCGTCCTCGGACTGGGCGTGAACTACTACGTGATCGACGGGTTCAACGTCGGCCTGTCCGTCGAATCGTGGACCGGCGCGGATCCCAACCTGTATAAAGTCACGCCTTCGGTGCAGTACGTCTTTCACCAGATCCCAAAGATCAGCCCGTACATCGGCGCCTTCTATCGCCGCACGTACGTGAGTAGCCTGCCGGACATCAACTCCGCAGGCGCGCGCGCCGGTATCTACATCGCTGCCGGGCGCAAGGCCTACTTCGGCATCGGCGGAGCTTACGAGACCTACCTAGACTGCAACAAGTCGCTCTACACCTCGTGCAGCGAGACGTATCCTGAGGTGAGTTTTGTGATTGCGTTTTAGACACCGGATCACAAGCGGGAGTACAGGTCGCGAGCTGGTGCTGGTGACGGAGACGGGATTCAACAGGATGCGCCGGGTGGAGCGGGGTGGTTCCGGATTGGGTGATTGGTCTCCAAGAGGAACCCCGACGATGCAGCAGTGCTTGTCGAGCGCCCGGCGCTGAGTTTCGAGGGGTACGGCGAAAACCTACACCTGGACCTACACCGGAGAGAGGTGGTGAAACTCAACTGCTGGCCGAAGGCTATGATGGCCGACACAAGCGCCTAGAGCGACTAGATGTCCAAGCCGAGCAAGCAGCTCATCGAATGGATGCGCGACTCCGGGACCCCGAAGAGCGCGGCCCCCTTGTCCCTACAGAACATCCGTAACAATCGACCAGCTAATGTGTCTGGCGAAGAGTGGCAACGAGCATCGGATGCGCAGTTCTTCGAGGCGATAGCGAAGTCGTTCCAAAGCGGCAATCGTGTCGCCGCGGCTCTCGATGCCGGGCTCACCGATGCAAGCCGTGAATACACTATCAATGGTTCCGGCTCCCTAGATAGATACATCCAGACGCTCACGATTCAAAGCGTCATTCGGCTTACTCTCTCACACGTGTCCATCAAGATGCTCCAGATTGCCTCCGGAACGCCGAACCTACATTTGAACGACTGCAATATCGCTGAGTTGCTAGTTAATCCAAACCAACAGGCAGAAATTCGCCTGAATAACTGTAACGTCGGGGTCTTGCGATTGTACGTTGCTTCACTCGGACACTACGAGATGCAGGGTGGGAGCTTGCTG
>Ga0307469_10000014_pt1 | contig 92154 bp, 162 predicted proteins | sample atmos_gasesAM2C__FD_203084 | JGI IMG/M metagenome (GOLD analysis project Ga0307469, IMG submission 203084) | Hardwood forest soil microbial communities from Morgan-Monroe State Forest, Indiana, United States - atmos_gasesAM2C_515 | ecosystem: Environmental > Terrestrial > Soil > Temperate... | reverse complement strand
GTCGAGCTGCCGGCGACGTTCAAGACCGAGCACTACGCGTTCCTGGGGTCCAACGTGCCGTTCCAGGACTCGATCGAGGTCACGGCCGCGCCGGCCGCGGTCGGGGTGGCGACCGCGGTGCCGATCGCGATCGTCAAGACGGGGACCTCGATCGCCGACTTCCGGGCGACGATCACGAACACCCACGCGACGCTGGCCACCCCGAACCTCGAGATCATGGCCCGGTTCCACGAGTAGCAGCGATCAGCAGCGGTCGTTGATACCGCAGGTGTTCCTGGGATCGTTGATACACACCGTGTTCTGGCAGGACGGGTAGGTCGCCGTGGTGGCGCAGAACTCACCGATATTGCTGTCTTCGGTCGGGAGGCCGCCAACGGCGACCCTGAGCGCCTTGGCTGTTAGCTCACGCAAGGTCTCTCCCTTCAGGCTCAGTCGCTTCCGAGTGACTCGCTTCATAGGACGTCTCCTTTGTGGGTACAACCGCCCACGAGAAGCCAAATCCTGCCCTTTCCACGAGTAGGTGTGCTAGCCTCCTCCCGTCACGCTCCATCGCGGGGAGCCCACACGCAATCCTGACTGAACATCAGGGAGCATAGGTTCGATCCCTATACTGGTCTGGCGACCATCCCCTCGCTGCTCCCCGCACTCGAGCGTGCCAACCTCTTCGCCCAAATAAGGGCAACGTCCAAGCCCCTCGGCGACAAGCCGGCCTGCCGATGAAGGAACGGCAGGAACCACCGAGCAAAGCGCCCTTGGAGACCGTGATTCCCGGCACAAGAAGGAACGTCCCGCAAGTTCGGTCCAGCTTGTTTGTCCGGGCGGTAAGAGGGGGTTTTTACCTCCCATGAAGGTCATCGACGCACGGAGCGGGGAGGACATGGTTTCTTTGGGCAGCACGTGGCATTTCTGCCCAGCTAGCCAGCGGTGTATCGTTCCTGGCATGCCATTCGAGGGTACCGCGGTCGTCAAGCAGGTGTCTGATCGGCTGATCCGGGTGACCGGGGTCTCGATCCCGGCCGGGTCCGCGGGCGCGTTCGCGCTGCCGGGCTTTGTGGCCACGCCCCCCGTGGCGCCCAATCTGGGCGCCGCGCAGCGGTTCGGGGTTCTGAGCCCGATCTACGTCAACACGGTCCCGGGGTCCCGCATCACGGGCAACCTGGGCTACGTGACAGCGCCGGTCGAGCAGCCCACCGTGTCGGGCACGATCCACGTCAACGACGCGACGTACACCCAGGCGCTGGCCGACATGGCGACCGCGCGCACCGCGCTCCAGGCGCTGCCAGCCACGTTTTCATTCGCCCCCGGCGCCATCAACCTCTCCACCGACGCCACCCACGGGACCGTGGGCACATACACCGCCGGCGTGTACGTCGTGACCGGCGCGGCGACGACGAGCGCCGCCAGCACGATTCACCTGTCCGGGCCCGGGCTGTTCGTGTTCCGGATCTCCGGCGCGCTCACCACCGGCGCTGGCGCCACCATCAACTGCACCAACGGCGCGGATCCCGCCAACGTGTTCTGGGTGGTGGGTGGCAACGTCACCATCGACACCGCGAACGTGGCCGTCGGGACGTTCATGCCCACCGCGGGTTCGACGTTCTCGATCGACGACGTCGGGGCCCTGACCGGTCGCGTGCTGGGGTTCTCGACGACCACGACCCTGATCGCGGACGCGATCACCGTACCGCTCGAGGTCGGCACCCCGGTCACGTTGCCCGCGCCGTTCAAGCCCCGGGTGTTCGCCTACCTGGGATCGCCGGTCAGCCTGCAGGACTCGGTGCAGTCGACCTTCCGCAACGCCGCCGCCACCACCCAGGCCATCCCGATCGCGGTGGTCAAGACCGGCACCACCAACGCCGACTTCCTGGTGACGGTCTACAACACCAGCCTGACGGCCGACTCCCCGGCGCAAGAGCTCGACATCCGGTTCCACGAGTGACGGTAGTCATCCGGGTACCTCGGTCGTACCCCATGCGACCCGCATAACCTGTCATCAAGGGATCTCCCTAAGGGGGTGTCCGATGCTCGCAGGAATGTCCGTGGATCTGACCATGGTCGGGATCGTCGCGCTGTTCGTCGGAGTGGTGGTGGCGGCGACCTGGTGGTCGGCCTACTGCCAGAAGCGATTCGGCAGGCAATGATCGGCCTGTTCATCCGCCCGGTCATGAACATGTGCGTGGTCGCGGGCACGTTCTTTGTGCTGCATGGCCACGTCGACGATGCCGGGGTCCGCGGCGCCATCGCCTGGACCACCGGTCCGGTGATGATGGAGATCGTCCGGTCGGTCGCCGCGCGCCGCACGCGGGAACGTGCGGTCGTCCAGGCCGTGGCCGCGACCCGACGATGCGGAGCTCGCAGCTGGCGCAGGTGAGTTAGTCGTTGGGGACCATCCGGCGCCACACCGCCGGGTCATCCTCGACTGCCCAGAACGCCAGCGCCGCGCGCAGCCGGTCCACCCCGGCCAGGGGCAAAAGACCCCTCGCCATGCTGGCGATGAGCGCCATCGGCTCGGACACCTGTCCGGCGTGATCTCGGGGGAGGTTGCCAAACTTCGTCGTCCATGCCGATTCACAGCGAACCAGGTCGGCGCACGCACGCTGCATCGCATCCACGCCGTGGCGCGCCGCGGCGAGCCCAACTGCGCCAAACAGCGCCTGGGCCGTCACGTGCGCGGACAGCCGCTCGCTTGCGTCCAGCGATCGATCGGCGACGTCACGCGCCAGGGCGCGCAGGCCCGGGCAGTCTCTCTTCCATGCAGCGGATGGCATCATCTCGGGTACTCCCTGAGAGTCACCTTGCATACGCCGAGGCGAGGCGTCAAGGGACTTCTTGCCAGTGGCAAGATCACGGATCTACGTGGGGCGCAGACCGGGCATCCGTGCCCGTGCCCTGTGCCGCGGCTTGCCGGGCCAAGAGCGGCAGGATGACCAGGTTCATGAGGTTTAGGAACTCCTGGCTGGCGACGACCGACTTCGATAACGCGGTGAACACCTTGTCGAGGTAATCCCCCAGGGGATCCTCGAGAGACAGTTCAAAGTTCCTGTGGATGAGTCGCGCGAGTCGGATGATATCGCCCGAGCTCATCATCTCCTGTTCCTGTTTGGGCGCGGGCTCGGCGGCGAGCTCGGCGACCGCCGGTGTGACCACGCCCGGGGGCTTGCCCTCGAGCCACTTCGCGAACTCCCGGGGCGCCATGAGGCGGGAGAGGTGTGTCTGGAGCTCGCCGGCGACCAGGGAGGCCAGATTCTGCGGAGCCTCGGAGGTCCCGTTACGCAAGTCTCGGATCCGCCAGGCCAGCCGGTGTTTGAACGTCTCCCAGCGCTGCACCTTCTCGAGCAACTGGGTGCCGTCCGCGTCCCATGCCCCGATCTGCATCGCTGCAGCGATCCGGGAGATGAGCGTACGCGCCCCGGTGAGCTCGGTGGCCAGGTGGTCGCGCTGGGCGGCATTGTGATCGATCGCCTGGACCAGCGAGTCGCCCTTGGAGAGCGCGCCGCTGTCGGCGTCCGTGGCGACGTCGCCCGAGGGGTTCTTGAGGCGGAAGATCACGTCGTAGATCGCGCGCAGCCGCCCCTGAAGGCTCTGGGGGTTCTGGGGATCGAACGGAAGACCGAGCTCGCGGTCGATGAGGTCGATGAGCAAGCGGGTGTCTCCCGGGTCGTCGCGGAACCGGTTTTGCGCAAGGGGTACGACCGGGTCCTGGTCTCTCGTGTACTTGGCCGCTGCGTTGGCCCGGTCGATTTCGCGATCCATCCAGCGATCGGAGACCCCCCTCGGCGCTTGGGCGTCTTCCTCTTGCGCAGCGCTCACGCTGGTCTGGAGGTCCCGGCGCTTCAGTGTATCGATTGCCTGCAAGAGGAGCGCGCCGTAGTGGACCGCATTGCGACCGGTAATGAGTTCTTCGATCGCCACGCCCATGTGATGGCCGACCTGTTGGATCAGGATGTTCGCGGCACCGTAGTCCGCTTCGATCGGGAGCTCGGTGGGCGCCTTGCGGTTCGATTTCTTCGGTTTCTTGCTCATGTGGTTAGATCTCTCCCAGGTCGATGGTGGTGACGTTATCGGCCGTGACCGTGACCAGCGGCCTGATGTGAGGGTCAGCGCCGTACGTGCCGTACGCGGCCAACGCGACCAGCAGCCCCGCCATGATGGTGTCGGGCGTGACGCCGCACGCCTGCAGGGTGACCGACTCCCAGCTCACCCGGGCATCCTGCTCGGGCGACAAGGGGTCCGGATCCGGCGGGCGGGGGTACTGGACGGCGAAGTGGCGACCGTGGCGAACCAGCACGCGGAACGGCCCGAGTACCGGGTCACGGAAGGTGAAGACCGTGGTGTGGTGCAGCGCTTCGTCGGTCACCACGCCACCAGAGGTCTCGTAGCCGAAGTGCTCGATCCCCAGCGGGCTCAGGGCATAGCCGTGCTCGTGCTCGTACTCCGCGGCGAACCGGGCGCAGGCCATCGCGTTGTGGAGGTCTTGGAACTGCGGATTGTCCGTGGTGACCCGGACGTGTTCGTCACCGCCCTCGCGGCCGGCGCGGAGCTCGAACTCGTCGTGGCCCTCCTTGAGCCAGAGCGACCTGCGACCGGTGGCGTCGAGCCGTCCGATCCGCTCGAACCCCGCCAGGTAGGGTGGGTGGGCCCACACCTCGCTGGTCTTGTAGTTGCCGGTCGCGGCGCGGATGTCGCTGATCGCCTGCTGCAAGGTCGCGATCAGGCGCTCGGCACCGTCGATCCCCATGCTGAAGCCACCCAGGTCCGGGAGGTAGCCCGGCAACGCCTCGCTTTCTTGCGGCGACCCGACGATGATCCGGCCGACGTCGGGGAAGTAGGGGTTGGGGTCGAGCACCGCTACGACCGCCAGTACGCCCGGGTTCTCCCCCTCGTCGCCCACGACGCCGGTGATATGTGGGTACAGCTTGTCCTCTCGCTTCGTCGTCATTGTTCAGTTCCTCCGGGTCAAGAGGTCATACGCATCCGTCCACACATCCGGGGTGAAGGGCACGCACTGCGGGCCATGCACGGCGCCAAAGATATAGGCGTGGATCTCCGCGGTCCCCGTCGCCGACCGTAAGCACACCGCGATGACCACGACGTCCGGAAGGGGGACGGGGTTGGCCGGGTGGAGCTCGATGCTGGCCGTCGCGGTCATCGCGAACGTGCATCCCGGGTAGCGGTCCTCCGCCAGCCGCCGGCAGGCCGCATCCGTCTCGATCTGGATGGCCTCCCCGGTACGGCAGTCGAAGATCCCGAACGCGCCGGTCTCGGTGGCGAGATCGCATCGTCGGTAGGTCACGGCGCCACCGGCATCACCAGGAAGCGTACGCCCCTGGCATTCTTGAACACGACAGCGCCTCGGTGGTCGCTTCCCCACGCCACGATCTGGAGCGCGGTTCGATAGTCGCGTCCCTTCGCGTCCGTTTCTGGGGTGCCCTCCCAACCGTCGATGGTCGCAGCATGGAGATCGGCGAGCTGGGACAGATAGGACGGGTTGAAGACATGGACGGCGAACGACGACGCGGGTTGGGTCGTCACCGTCGCCATCAACTCATCAATCGTTTTCTGCGATGGGTACTCATCGAGGTCACGAAACGGGACCGTCAGGCGGAAGGAGCCTCGGGGGTCAAGCCAGACCGCGATGGTCGGCGGCTTGGCGCTGGCCTCCGGAACCAGCACCACCTCATGCGAGCCGTAGCCACCGGCGGATTGCGCCGCCGCCGCCGCTGCGGTCAGGTGCGCGTGATGGACCCCGAACGTGTAGCCATAGGTCTTGCACGGGAAGCGCACCATGCGGTGGCCGTCGCATGCGATGCACTCGTCGTGTCGAAACGCCACGACGTTCAGGTGAGGGCGGTCGTCCTTGCCGGCCCACCTCGCGATCGCCACAAGCACGGCGGTTCGCATGGTGATGCCCTGTGGTTTGTTCGTCACGGCGACCACCCTCGCCGGATCATGTCGTCGACGACCGTGGCCAGGTGCCGGATGGCGTTCCGGTCGCGGTGGTCGATCCGGCTCTTGATCGTGAGCCGGAGCTCGTTCACTGCGAAGGCAGCCGCGAACACCCGGTGGAGCTCGTCCGCGATCCCGCGGTTGTGGAGGCAGGCGTTGCAGAGCGACGGCGCGCCCGGCTTGCCCGCGCACTCGGCGCACTCGGCGAACATCGCTCGACCCGCGGAATTCGCCACGGGCGTGTCGGTCTGGCCGTCCCATTCCACCATGGGCAACCGGTACGGGCCCGCGCTGGGCGGCATCCCGAACGCCGCGCGGTGGTCGGCGAGGGCCTGCCGCATCTCGGCGACCGCATGGGCCGCACGCTTGGCGGCTTGCGCGCGGGCCGCTTCGTCCACCGGTGTGATGGCGTTCGCGTCGCGGCATTCGCGGGTCGCCGCCAGGAACTCGGCGATGATAGGGTGGTTGCTCCGAGGCATCAGCAAGACCAGCGCGGTGGTGTCCTCCATCGCGTCGCGCGCGCGGAGGTACTCGGCGATCATGTCGAACGCGCGCTGCTCGTCACTATCCCTGGTCCCGTGCGGCCCCAGCCGCAAGAGGAGAAAGCGCGCCATCGCGAGCTCGGTGGTCGTACACGGCCGGGTCGGGTTGTTGAGCAGCACGTCATCGCACAGCCGGCGCGCAGCTGCGTCGTCGGTTGGCACCTCGACGCGCTGGTAGGCGTGCTCGTGGAGCGCGAGGAGGCACTGGATCTCGCGGGCGGTCTCTTGCAACAGTCCGACTGATATGGCCATCTACGTCCCCCTGGTCAGGTTGGCGGCGACATGAGCCTCGGGCGGTGGTTCCAGGTGCTTAGCGACGGCACCAACCACCGCCACGACGCGCCCCAGAAGCTCGTACAACTCATCCAGGTCGCGTTGCGTGTTGTTGGCCTTGGCGTAGGCGCAGTCGGCCTGGAGCGTCGTCAGAAGCGATGCGATCGCTGATATGGCCATCTACGTCCCCTTTCCTTCGACATCGGGAGGCTCCAGAACGAGGGTGGCCGTCGCTTGCGGGCACACGTGTTCGACCCATGCACGAGCCGCCGTGAGAACGCCCGTAGCGTTCAGGTCGTCCAAAGGGACCACCTGGACGTCAGGGGTGCCCAGGATCTCCGACGACGGCAATGTGATCGCCGCCGGCACCACCATCGACTGGCGGTACCGCGCACGCGTCATCAGGACGCAGGCGAAGAGTTCATCGTCGCCGTCACGTAGGTAGAGCTGGAGCACACCAGGCGTTCCCGACGTCGGGTACGCCACAGCCTGAACGGTTCGCGCCGGCCCCGTCAGAAGCGAGGCGATCCGTCGTTCTCGCTCGCGATCGTCGTCCACCTAGAGGCCCCCCAGGCTGATGATCACCGAGCCGTTGGGTTGCTCTCGAATGATTGCGGAGCCGCACCCCAGCGCGCGTACGAGGCCATGAAGCGCGAAGACGACCGCGAGATCGTGGCCTACCCACAGGCCCGCGATGGCGATCCGCTCGCTGACCAGCGGGGTCCAGACCGACTCCCCGACGGCGTTCGTGCCATTCACGAACACCTCGACCTTGGCTTGGTGGTAGGTGGTCGCATGGGCTCGCGGGATCACCACCCGCAGGCGGACCGGTTCGCGCAGCGCCCGATCTTCGTCGCTGGCGATGTTCGACGCGAGCGTTTCGGCGGTCGCGGGTGTGAGCGTGAATTCGATCGCGGTCGTCCGGTCCTCGTAGGTACGCATCCCTATCTCCTTGTAATCACGTGGTACTGCGCTCGATGTGGAACTAAATTACTATTTAGTTCCACTGGAAGCTACTGGAATCGCACGTCTCATCGCGCCATCGACCGCTTGTCGCGTGAGTCCGAACCGACTGGCGGCAGCCTGCACCGTGCACCCGGTCTCGCGCACCAGGAGCGCCGCCATGCGCGACCGGCTGGGCGGTTGGATCCGCGCGGTGGCCCGGATCATCCCGGCGGCGCGGCTCTCGAGCGCCCGCTCGACGCTGGGGATGGGGATGTCCGGCTGGGTCTCCAGCTCAAGGACCTTGCGTAGCGCGTACTCAGTGAGCGCCGAGTGCGGCACGCGCCACTGGGCCGCGCGCTGCTTGGAGTCCTCGAACAGGCGGCCGTTGATAGAGATCGTGCGTCGGGTCTGTCGCTTGGCCATGGGTCACACCTCGGGTGGTTGCGGGTTGAACAAGGGCAACGTGGTCCGGTCGCCCAGTTGTCGTGGCGAGAACCGCGCTCCAGCGAACTCGCTCCACGGGATCCGCTTGTCGTACGCGCCGATCACCCAGCGCTGGAAGCCCACGAGCTCAGGCGTGCGCCGGTACGGCATCGGGTAGGGCAGGGCGCCGAACGCTCGGAGCTGCGCGCGCCGGTGGTCGCGGTCGGCGTGGGTCTCCCCGGGCCAGAACCCGATGAGGATGTACACCATGATGTGGCGCGGCTTGACCCCGTGGCGGACCAGCGCCTCGAGCCCCCGGAACAGCACGCGCTCGTCGTCCTTGGAGTCCCAGGCGGTGTAGATCCGCCGGGTCTTCATGTTCGTGTCGCGGTAGTCGAGCGACGCGATCACCTCCGCCGCGCGGTCCGAGAGCATGCGGGCGTTGATGCCCTGGCAGAAGTTCACCCGGAACTTGCCGTCACGGATGGCGTCAGCGACCTGGTCGGCGTTGGGGTTACCAAAGAAATCGTTGTCCAGCAGCACCAGCTCGAGGGGGTGCCCGGCGCCGCGGTAGATCTCGTCGATGGTCGCGACCGCGCGCGCCTTGCCCTCCTTGCGCGGCACAACACAAAACTCGCACGCCAGCCGGCACCCGCGCATCGTGAAGCCCAGCGACTGCCGCCACCGTGGATAGTCGGTGTAGTCGATCGGTCCCTCGGTCGCCACGCCGATGCTCTCCAGCGTCTGCGACAGATTCCACGAGCCCGTACCGCCCACCACCGCCTGCGGGTAGAGGGCCATGACGCGCTCGGCGAGCGGCCGGCTGCGCTCGAAGATCGCCGATGCGTAGACCCGATCCCAGCCCGGATCGCCGAACCGAGGCTCCAGCGCGTTGGCGTTGCCGGCACGGCGTAGCGTCACCTCGTTGCCCAGCGCCCGGTGGTGATGCGCGATCCGCATCAACGCGATGTTCGGCAGCTTGCCGTCGAGGTGAAGGAGGAGGACACGCATGGCATTACCGACACGAAGCGTGATGTTCCGCCAACTCGGTCTCTGCATCAGAGCCCGGCGTTCCGCTGGGTCGCCAGCCACAGCGGCATCCGATCACCCGCGAGAGATCCTTCGATAGGACAGGTGCATGCCGCCTCGGAAGCGTCGGTGTCCTGGCGTCGAGAGAGACCGTCGCCCGTGGCCACATCTCCGTCGACTGCATGTCCGGAACGATGCCGCACGCGGGGCACCGCCCGTCGACGAGCGGTGTCCCGTGGCACGTGCCACCATCGGCGTGAACGAGCACCATCTCAGGCCCCACATCGAAGCTGACCTCGGTAAATCCGTGGTTGTCGAGCATCCGGCGTACGCTCCGCTTGACCGCGTCAACGTAGCCGGTCAGAACGAACGTGATCCGGTGGCTGCTCATCGTCCACTCCGCTGGCAGTTGCAAGGGAATGCCGGGTCAGTCTGCTTGTCGCAGTCCGTCCGGTGGGGTGATTCGAGGCACCCCACATCGCGTCGCCACGCAGATTGGACTCTGCGCTTGTGCGCCTTCATCGCCTCGACGCTGACCCCGTTCGCAGTCGCCTCGTCGGCGATACACGCCTCGCTACCGCACCACCGAACCTCGGTCTTGATCTCGCTGTGCTCGCCTTCGGGGGCGAGCGTCTCGCACGCCCTGCAGCGGATCTGGGTGCAGCGCTGGCATTGGTAGTAGATGTGGCGGCCCATCAGTTATAGTCCTTTCCCGGGATGGTGGACGTGCTGAAGAGTCTGGTGACGTTCACGGGCGTTGCGCCCAGCGGAGTCGTGTTCGCAGCCCATCACCTGAACATCCGCGGCGTCGCGCTGGTGCCGGACCAGATCGCGCTCCGCACCGCGGGCCTCTTCGAGGTCGTCGACGCCGATACCAGCACCGTGACCGTGGCCAACCTGGGCTTGGTCGCGGCGGACTGCGAGTGTCTGGTCGAAGCGTGGCATCCGATCGACCGGCTGTTCGGTGACAGCGGGCAAGACGGCAGCTTCACCAACCGCCTGAGCCCGGGTCCTTTCGCGCCGTCCTCGAACGGGGCCCCCAACCCCGCCGAGCAGTTCACGGTCACCAACAACTCCGGCGTACCGATCTTGGCTGGCTCCCCGGTGACCGCCCTGGGCGTGCGGGGCGACGCATCGGCCGGGGCGACCGCGCCCGTTGTGGGGTTGGCGATCGCCACCACCGCACCCACAATGCCCACGCCACTGCAAAGCGTCGGCGCCATGGTCCTCACCACGGCGCAGTGGGACGCCGTGACCGGCCAGGTCGGCGGCCTCACTCCGGGCGCGCTGTACACCTTGGCGACCTCCCCGGGTGAGATCTCGACGTCGCCTCCCACGATCCCAGGACAGTCCGTGGTCGCCGTAGGTACTGCCCGCGACGCCGACACCCTCATCGTCTTGCTCACCCTCCCCGTCCTCCTTCACTGAAGGGAGAACCCCATGTCCGCGCGCAAGCCCCTCGTCATCATTGGCAACCAGATCCAGCAACTCCCCGCGGGCGACGTGCTGGACGTCCCCACGACCGGAGCGATGGAACTGACCCTCACCAACGCCGGCGGCGTCTCCGCCGTGATCGGCGCGCCGGTCTACATCAGCGGCAACACCGCGTTCCAACTGGCCCGCGCGAACGCCGCCGCGACCACGCGGGCGATCGGCCTGGTCGCGACATCCCCCAGCATTGCCGCATCGGCATCCGGTGTGGTCGCGCTCGAAGGCCCCCTGATCGCCACCACCACGCAGTGGGACGCGGTGACCGGCCAGACCGGCGGACTCACCGCCGGGTCGGCGTACTTCCTGGACGCCGCAGCGGCCGGCAAGCTCACCACGACGGCCCCCGCGACCGCCGGGCAGTTCGTGGCGCCGGTCGGCACCGCGATCGACACGGTCACGATGATGATCGAGATCGACACCACCATCCTGCTCTAGGTAGAGACCATGGCATCGCGCCGCCCCATGGTCATCGTCCCGCCCCAGCCCCAGCAGATCCAGGCAGGGGATTCGCTGGGCGCCCGCGCCACGGTCACCGGATCGACCGCCAACCCCACCAGCGCCAACGCCGCCTTCGTGGTGATCCCAGAGATGACCCTGACCGTCACCACCATCGGTGGCCAGTTGCTGGCGCTGTTCGACGCCGACTTCCATATCGCCGCCGTCGCAGACAACTTCAACTACGCGCTGTTCTTGGATGGCGTTGAAATCGCGGGGACCCGCCGCCAGGTCAGTTGCAATCTCGCGGTCACGCTGGGCCTTTTGACCGTCGATACCCTGGCGCCATGTTCGGCGCACGCCCTGATCACACTGGCTGCTGGGTCGCACACCGTCGACACCCGGTGGGCCGCGATCGGCGGTAGCGCCCGCGCGAACGACACCCAGCGCAAGCTCACCGTGATCGAGTTGTTCTGACGCGAGTTGGGCCATCACGTCCTCCTTGGACCGAGCGCTTGAGCGGGCTCGACCCGACGCCCCTTGGCGTGTTCACGCACGAAGTGGTCGAGCTCGGCGTCGAGCAGGCGCACGATGTGGTAGTCGCGGGTCTCCGGGTCGAGATGGGACAGCCGGTTCTGCACCATGTGCTCGTGGCACGGGGTCACCAGCACGTCGCCCAACGACGGGTGATGTTGCCACTGGCAAGCGCAACTCACAGGGAGACCCTTCGAACGAACTTGAGGCGCTCGAACTGCTTGAACGTCTTCCGCGTCTTGCGGGGGTCGGGTCCGATCTGATGCAACTCAATCTCGCCCCAGCCACATGGGCACGAGCCGCACGGCTCGATCGCGGCCACCTTGACGACCGCGCCCGTCCGGGAGTCCTCGACATGGTCGCCGACGGACAATTCAGAGACCCTCACGTCTATGCCCCGACACTCAGGATGGCCGCGCGCAACTGGTAGATGGTGTACTGGCGGGCCGCCAGTGCGACCGCCCAGCACCACTCGTGCGGGAGCAGCCACGTGGGGTTCTCCACCACGATCTCGCGCGTGGGGACCACGCCATTGACGAGATCGACCGCGGGCAGCCGGTCCCGGGCGTTCCGTCGCCCCGGGTCCACGACGACCACGTGGGCCTCGCCCGACCAGTCCAGGTTGATCATGATCCGGATCTCGGCGTCGCCGCGCCGACAGATGTACGTGTGCATAGCCCCTCCAATGGACAGCGGGCCTAGTTTGCGCCCGCCAGTGACAGTTCTCGGCACTTCCTGGATGCTCCAGCGCACGATTGCAGCGGGTTACCGCCGGCCCGCTGCTTGCGTGCACGTGGAGCACCATGCAAACCACTCGACGCACCCGCCGACCTCTCCCTGGCTTCACCCTCATCGAGCTCATGATCGTCGTCGCGATCATCGGCATCCTGGCGGCCGTCGCGATCCCCGCCTTCATGGACTACATGAAGCGGTCCAAGAAGACGGAGGCCAGTCTGCAACTGAACAAGATCGGCAAGAACGCCAAGCGGGTGTACTCGGAGACCGCCGCGTTCACGCCCGGGACCGCGCTGCAGCTCCCAGCCAAGCCGGGGACCGGCGGGTGCTGCGGCGGTCCCAACAACCATTGCCTGGCCAACCCCACGGGCTTTGTCGCCGATCCGGTCTGGAAGGCGCTGGACTTCCAGATCGACGAGCCCACGCTGTTCTACTACGACTACACCGGCACCGCTGCGACGTTCAACGCGAAGGCCACCGGTGACCTCGACTGCGACGGCGTCGAGATCGCGTTCGTCATGGACGGCACCGCGGTCGCCGGGAACCCCGCGGTCACGCTGACCGAGCCGGGTGTGAACGACGACTGATCCAGCGCGGATCATCGGCGGCGCTTCCTATCGTCTGCGGCGAGCCATCTCTCGAGCATCCGATACGCCGCCTCCAGGCGACGAATCGTGGGGCGGTACTCGACCACACCGAGCTCGTTGGACATGAAGTCGCGGAGCCACATGACGAGCTTGCGGTCTCGCGCGGTCATCGCTTGCGACCGTCCTGGGCGAGCCGCACTCCCGCCCGCAGCGTGGACAGCCGTGTGGCTATGGCCAGACGCCCGCGCTCAAGCTCGCGGGCAAGGGCAATGAGCGGCTCTCTGTCGCCGTCCGCCTCGAGCTCGCGGAGTCGGCGGAACAAGAACTGGTCCTCGGCGACCGTCCACTCGAGCCCCCAGCGCGCTGCGCGCTTTCGCATGATCAGGTGCGGTGTCGGCTTGGCGACCACGAAGCCACGCGAGTCAACTCTTCCGTGCCGGCGCGTCACATCGCCCCCAGCACGAGGCTCGACTGGGCGCCCAGCGGCTGGACGGCGGCCGGCATCGCGTCCACTGCGAGATGGAACGCGAGGTGCCCCTCGGTCTCGGTCTCCTGCGGTGTGCCCTCGCAGGTGCATCCCGGTTGGGTGCCGGCGCGATGGAACCCGGCCTTGAGGAAACATCGCCCCGGATCGCGCTTGTGGCAGACCTTTGTCTCGTCGACAAACGTGATCATCCCCACCGGTGGGGGCGTCCAGTAGAACCGCGTGGCTGCGATCGCCGAGAGGATCAGGTCACTGGACCGGTGGAGCGTGCGCGTCGGCGCCGTCGGGTGATCCGGGCACACAGCCGGGCGACCACAGATGCTGCAGTGTCGGAGGTTTCTGAACGCCGCGCAGGACCACGCGTTCGGCCACGCGTGTTTGACATACTGGGGGAGCGGCCACGACGTCACCCAGTAGGCGACCTCCGGGATGACCAGGACGACGCACCGACCCGGCTGGACGAATTGATCCGCCCCGACCTTCTGCCGGCTGTAATGCCCGTCGGCGATCCGCCGTGCCACCGGGTCCGCTCGCCATGATTTGTGCCACCTCATAGGGGCAACTCGTCGAGCGCGTCGACTGCCTTACCCAGGGTGTTACGCAAGTCATCGCCCATACGGCGCAGGAGGTCGATGGCATCGTAAACGCGCGCGTGCTCACGCTGCAGGTGGGCAACGACAAGGTCGAAGTCCCCCAACTCCTTGCGAAGCTCCGCCACGCGCCGGAACGCTGTGCGCCGACGCTCTCGCCGATCTCGAATCTTGCGTGCATCGATCATGGGTCAGTTCAGGAGGAACCGCTCGAGGTCTGCAGCCAGGAGCTCGTTGCGCCACACCGCGCACCACGTCGAGGTCGACTCCTTGACGCGGACCACATTGAGCATCGCCTGGGCGGGCGTGCTGGTGAGTGGCTTCTGCCCGGGCTTGCGCTCGATCAGGTGCGCGAAGATCCACCCGGCCAGGTGCTCGGTGGACGGCACCGCCTGCCCGGGCACCTCGTTCAGGACCTTGTGGTCCAGAACGGCGTGGAGTGGTTGCCACATCTCGGCGATGTCGGCGTAGTCCATCACGAACCCGTTCGCGTCGACCTCGCCCGAGAAGATGAGCTCGACGACGTAGGTGTGGCCGTGCATGCCATGGCACTTGTGCTCGGGCGGTAGCCGGTCCAGGCGGTGCGCGGCATCGAACGTGAATTGCTTGGCGATCGTGGCGATCATTCAGTGTCCTCCGAGAGCACGAGATGTTGTTGCGCGACCGCGCGTCCAAGCCCGGCCTGCGAGACGAAGAACCGCGACGCACTGCTGCCATCGAACGACGTCGCGCCCGCCAGCGCGACCTTGCGGATGCGGAGCGCCGTGTTCACCCGGGCGACGTGACACCACGCACGCTTCTCGCGCGCGAGGTCCGCCCACTCGGCCATGGTGGCGAGCTTCCACGGCGTGGAGCCGCCGACGAAGATCCCGACGTCGCCGCCCAGGTACGGACGGACCTCGTCGACCGTCATCCCGTCCTGGACGGCCAGGAGCGCCCGTCGGCAGTGCCTCAGAACCCAGGGTAGCCAGCGCCAGCGATCTGCCCCCCCCTGCGACGATGTCCGGTGGGACCGCCCAGTCGGCGACCGCGCCTAGTGCGAGCAGGAGCCGGATGAAACGCCGCTTGAGCTCGGCCGGGTACCCGCCGGTGTCACGCACCGACCACGCGCCGTTGTCGAGGCCGATGCCAAGGTCCTCGAACCCCTCGCTCCGGTGCTCGCCGGCCGCGGACAACAGGAGACGCCACCCCAGGTCGCGGATGCCCGCGAGGTTGCGGAGGGTGCCCGTGCGCGCCGCGTATGCGATGAGCTCGGCCACTACTTGGTACTCCGAGGCGGATCCAGTCGCAGGTTGAACCAGTCGCTGTCAGACATCGGGTAGCCGTGCGCGCGACGCCACATGGCGCGGACCGCAGCAGAGACGTCCTCCTTGGCCTCGGTGGAGAGGACCGGCCGAATACCGCAGCCAACCCCGGCGACGTTGGCCGCTGCGTGGCGGATGAGTACTTGCAAAGCGCGCCGCTGGGTCATCATGTCCGCATCCTACCGACCGCCCTCGGGATCCGCTCTCGCTCCTTACGGCGCTGGCGCCACCAGTGAATCCGCAGCACCACCCCCGTTACCAGGGCCAACCCCCACGAGATACACAGCACACACACGAAGACGCTGAAGTGGAACACCATCAGGTAACACAGGGTCCACCCGACCACAAAGAACCCGACCAGAAGGGCAACGGTGGCGCGGTTCACGGCGTACCTCTTGCCAGTGGCAAGCTCCGCTGGGCCGTCCGCTCCCGGGCCAAACACGCGTACGCCTCGTTGATGTCAAAGCCGATCCAGCGCCGCTCGTAGCGCTCGGCGACCTCGCCGGTGGTCCCCGATCCGAAGAACGGATCCAGCACCAGATCGCCCGGGCGCGAGCACGCCAGCACGCAGGGCTCGATCAAGGCCGGGGGGTACGTGGCGAAGTGTGCGCCCTGGTAGGGGACCGGGGTGACGTTCCAGACCGAGGGCTTGCTCCCGCCAGCTCGGAACGTGGCGGCGAGCGCGGTCCATGCGCGGGCCTGCTCCTCCGCATACTCGAGGGTGACCGCGGCCGGGACCTCCCAGACCGATCGCTTGTTGGCACCGAGCGGATGTAGTGTCCGAGTGTTCGCGGTACGCCCGTTCTTGCTGGGGTGCCCGTCGCGGTATCCGCTCTTTCCCTCGTGGCGCTCGCCGAGGGTTTCCTGTGGCTCTCGAATCGTGTCCGCGTCGTAGTAGTACGAGGCGCTCTTGCTGAGGAGGAACAGGTACTCGTGGGCCTTCGTGGTGCGGTCGGTCACCGACTCGGGCATGGGGTTGGGCTTGCTCCAGATGTTGTCCATGCGGAGGTACCAACCCGCGTCGCGGAGCGCGAACGCGACCGCCCAGGGGATCCCCACGAGGTCCTTGTGCTTGAGGCCTCGCTGGCGGATGCGGTTCGGGGCGTCGTTGGCCCCGGGCCCCTTGCGTGGGTTCTTGGGGTCAATGCCCTTGGTGACGCCGCGCATCGCACGGTGCCTCGAGACGGTGCGGTCGGCCATCTGTCCGTTGACGCCTTGCGGTCCCGAGCGAGAGCCCGCGTACGAGTCCCCCAGGTTCAGCCACAGGGTCCCGTCGGGTTTGAGCACCCGCCAGACCTCCTCGAACACCTTGACCAGGACCTTGACGTACTTCTCCGGGGTGCGCTCGAGGCCGATCTGCCCCCGCTTCCCGTAGTCGCGCAGACCCCAGAAGGGTGGGGACGTGATGCAGGTCTGCACGCACGCCTCCGGCAACTGGCGGAGCAGCTTGCGGCAGTCGCCCACGTAGTGCGCGGAGATGGTGGGGTCGATCATAACGGGGTGATCCTGAAGAACGGCGAGTTGCGAAGCACCGCCACGGTCTTTTCCGCGTCGCCTCGGATGATCCGCTTCCAGGGCTCGCGGTCGGAGAATCCGTCTCGTCGGAGGGACGCGAGCAACGCGTCGACGGCGGCAATGACATGGTCCTCGTTCTTGCCGCGGAATATCGCCGTGCACCATCTCGCGACATCACGGTCGATGTTCCACCGGAAGCGGTACCTCAGGATCAGAGGCTCATCGTCCTGACGGGTTGCGATTCCTAACCAGTCACCGCGGGGCCCGCTCAATAGCCACGCACCCAGGCAATAGGTGCCTTCGTTGAGCTCGATCATGGCAACAGCGGGCCCCGGTACCCCATCGTCTCGGCCAGTGCGCGGAAGCTCTCACTGAGAGCCCGGTCGATCAGCATCCAGTCGCTTTTGCTGTAGCCGCGTGTGCCAGTCGCCAGTGTCCACACGCGTTGTAGCGCATCGTTCGCATCGCGATACCGCGCCTTGAGCGTTGCAACATCCTTCACGCGGCGCTCCCCTGCAGTGCGAGCCACTCCTTGACCGCAGCGATCATGTCCTCGCGTTTTGCGTTGGAGACGTAGGCGAGGCTTCCCGTTTCGCCGAAGTCGAACAGGAAGACCGCGAACCCGATCGGTTCGTCGACGCCGATCATCGTTGGAAGTGTCTCCTCGAGCGCCGCGGCGATCTGCCGTAGCGGACCCTCCAATTGAGCCTTTGTCACCGTCATGCGGCAATCCTCCACGGCACGGGCACGAGGTCATGCGGTTGATAGAGCGGGTGGGTCGGCGACCCGTCGCCGTTGGTCTTCAGGCAAAACATCTCGCCGACGAGGTGTGCGACCTCCCTCACGCGCTCGCGCTGGGCGTCGCCACCCCACGCCGCCATGATCCGGCCCCCGGCGTCGCGGACCCGCTCGACCATCTGGGTGAGAAAGGTGTTGTTCTCAGGGCCGACGATGTCGACTCCGGTTCTCATGGCGTCCCACATCTTCTTGGGGGACTTGGTGCGGTAAGCGTAGAGGTTCCCGACCACCAGACGGTTGTAGCCCCAGAGCTCGGAGAACGTCACCACGGTCCCGAGCGTCGGGTCGTCCTTGCTGGCGGTCGCGTTGGATGGGTTCAGCATGATCCACAGGATCACGTGGGCCGCGCGCGTGATGGCCAGGAGCGGCTCGGACGGTCCGATCTCCCCGCCGAACTCGTAGCGGTACGTGCCGCACGAGCTCATCAACGCGTAGCCGTTCCAGCGTGCCACTTCAGACTCCCATCTTCTCGAGCTGGCTGATGACCTCCACCGTCGCATCGCTGGGCAGGATGCGCAGCCCCAGCGCACCCTGACACTTGACCGGGGTGGGCAGGGCGATCCGGTCGGTCAGGATCCACCCGCACGCACCGAAGAACCACCGGGCCTGCTCGGGCGGCAACGTTGCGGCGGTGGTGACGACGCGGTCCAGCGTGGCGACGCCGACGATCACGCCGGACGGGTACTGGTCCTTGCGGCTGGGGAAGTGGGTGATCCCCATCTTGAAGAACAGCGTGATGGCGTCGTGATCCCACGACTTCGAGGCCTGGATCGCAAACCGTTCGCCGATCATCTCGACCGGCGGCATCCACGACCGGTTCTCGACCCCCTTGTTCGCGACCGGGTCGAAGATCGCCCACGGCCACGGCCTGGACAGCGACAAGAACCTCATCGCGGGCCTGGCCCACTGCGCAGGTACTCGCGAAACGCGAGCCAGCGGTCGCGCGAGCGCTGGATCAGAACCACCAAGGAGCCGGTGACCGCGCAGTGGACGGCGTAGATCGACAACCACCCCGGGCTCGAGGGCGACCACAACCCGGGCAGGATCGGCGCCACGATGCAGACCAGGAGCGTCAGGTGATGGCGGCGCTTGGCAACGACGGGCCACAGCATCCGGTCGATGCGGTGGGGCCGCGGCCGGGGGAGCCGGAGTCGGGGGTTGCCGGTCATGCTCGCCCCACGATGGCTTCGATCACCCGGTCCACGTCGACCGTGCCGTCCGCGCTGCGCGCGAGGTTGCCCGCGTAGAGCACGGCGATCGTGTCGCGAGCTCGGCGGAGCTGGTGGGTCAGGTCGATAACATGGGCGCGAGAAAGACCTTCCCGTACCTCCATCTCATGGAGCCAGTCCCGCGCGAGATCTACCGACCTGGACAACTGGTTGAGCCGCACACTGACCGCAACATATTGGCGAACGCGTCTTACGATCGTCGAAAGCATCTCGAATCTCCTTTCAGTGTCCCCCGTTCCCCAGGGTCAGAATGATGTCGTTCGTGCGGAGCGGGCATCGATCCGGGATCGTCTGGTTGTCGCGCACGATCATGCGGCGATCGGCGCTGGCCTTGGCCGCGTCGCGCTCCGGGCCCGGGGGCAGGCCGATCGTCTCGAGCGCCTTGGCGTCGCGCACGCCGTCATAGGCGCAGAGCCCGGAGTTGGGCTTGTTCGCGAACAGCGCCAGCAAGATCGTCTGGAAGAACGGGCAGTCCTTGCAACAGCGGACGGTCATACATCTCCTTTGCCCAGCGTGGTCAACTGCGCGCCCAATTGTAACTCCGCGGGCATCCTGTGCTGGCAGACCGGACACCGCTTCAGGTGGTCGCGGAACTCTCGCTCGACATGCCGGGGCAGTTCGCCGTCAATGAATGGCACTAACTCCTCGCACAAAGGCCGCATCCGGGGCGTGTCCCGGCGGCGCTGCAGGGCGCGGCCCGAGAGCCAACTCACCAGGTTCGTGAGGATCCACAGCGCGGCTACGGCCACGACCTCGGTCGCCGTCATGGGTTCACCTGGTAGATCCGCAGGCGCTGGCACGTGGCATCGTGAAACTCCAGCGCCGGGTAGTAGCGCCAGCACGCGCTCTCGACCATGACGCCCGATCCGACGAGCTCCGGGGTGGTATCTGGCACCAGGGCGCGCTCGTAGAGCCAGATCCCGCCGATCCCCCGATCCAAGATCATCTTGCTGCACTCGCCGCACGAGGGTCCGTCGCAGGCCGCGAGGACGCCGCTGCTATCGAGCCTCGCATGCACGAGGCGCAAAAGGCGCGACCGGTGGAACAGCACCGGCAAGATCGCGTCGAGTGCCCGGGCCTCCGCGTGCACGCACCGGCGAGAGCAGTCGCGGCGGCAGGCGACCGAGCCGTCGCACAACGGCCGCGCGCGTGGGGACATGGGCCCGGAACTCTCCAACTCGTCGATAGACCAGGTCGGCCACCACGGCGGCCCATTGTGGCCCGCTGCCTTGGTTTCGTGGACAAGCTCTTGCCCATCCCCCAGCCGACGCTCGCAAGCGTAGACCGCGATGCCCACCTTGGCCTTCTGGCAGGGGGACATCTTCGCGGCCTCTACCGCCTGTTGCACCGCCCACGACGGCGGCCCGGCCAGATCACCGGTGACCGTCACGAGGGCCACTCGGGGGTCATCCGCCATCGCCACGCTCCTTGCGCTCGGGACGCAGGGCATCCCACAGCCGTGTCTCGAGCTCGCGGGTCGCCCGCTCGCGGTTCATCCAGTCTGAGGCGTCGACGAGCACCGTGGTCACTGCGCCCACGCCTCGGAGCATCCGGACGGCCTGGATCAGCGGCTCGCAGTCGTCCTCTCGGACGTCGCGCTCCAGCGACACATAGAACCCCTTGATTCGGTCGGTCATCCACGAACTCCTGTGTTCTTGCCCCGGCTGTCCCACTTCCACGGGTGCACCACCGCCGCCGGGGGAAGCGGTAGATCCACGCGCAGGACCTCCAGCCGGAGGTTTCTCACCTCCCGACGAATCTCTGGGTCCCAGTCGACGAATTGCGATGGCCGGATCGCGACGATCTGGTACGCGCTCCGGGCCCGGTACTGGCTCATCAGGTACTCGCCCACCTTCGGTAGGTGGCCGGCCCAGCGCGCGCGCAGGATCATGGTCGGGCTCCGATCGTAGACCGTCGAGAACGTGATCTTGGGCCGGTGGCGCTCGTCCCGCCTCTGGCGCCGACACCGGTAGATCCCCACGGCCATGAGGCGCCCCTCGTGATCGGTCACGACCAGGAGGCGCCCCAGCACGGAGGCGGTCATGTTGCCACTGGCAAGATGAAGTGCTGGCTGCATCTACCGGTCCTTCCGGCAACCGCTCGATCTCCCGAGCACGGCCAGAAACGCCCGCCCGATGGCGGCGTCCGTGTGCCCTTGCTCGCGGAGGTCTCTGTAGATGAGACCGAGCTGCAGAACGTCTACCAGCACTCGGTAGGCATCAGGGACCGGCGTCGACTGATCGTTTGTCGTTGTCGTTGTTGTCGCCATCTCGAATCTCGAAAGGAGCCGGGGATAACCGTCCCCGGCAAGAGCGGTCAGCAGTGGTACATCGCGTGCCGCTGATCAGCACCGTCCAGTTGCATTTATGGGGTCCGCTATGGACGACGAGGAACCCAGACCCATAACGCACGGATTTTTGTGCCTTGGCGCCGTGCCGCCACGGTTGTTCTCTCGGTGTGGTCTTTGGCCTGTCAGTCCATGCATGCCTCCTGGGTGGGTGATCGGAAACCTACTGGCGATCGAGGGGCGCCTTGACCGGCTCCTCGACGGGGCTCAGGATCTGCGCCAGCTCGCGATGCGCCTCATGGCACATCGAGGCCCACACGATCGCGTTGGCACACAGCACCACGAACATGGCCCCGTGGTCGTCCCAGATCAGGGCGGCTCCGTTGAGCGCCACGATGAAGAACAGCGTCAGGCGGTGGTTCCGGAGCCGGCGGATCTCGGCATTGCCCGCTACGATCATGGGGTCTCCCAGGTGAGGTCGTGGAGGGCGTCGTCTGCGGCGGCGGCCACAGAAGCCGGGCCCAGCTTGGGGATGTGGCTTGGCACGTCGACGTCCATCGTGTAGTCATCGATGGCGATGTAGCGGCCCTTGTGGGTGAGGCTGGCGACGTGGAGGGCGAGCTCGCCGCGGCGCATGCCGGTAATCCAGCGGCGGAGTTGCCCGGGTTGGTACTCGTCCTCGAACGGTGGGTGGCGCAGGACCGCGTCGCGGAGGTCGTCCAGCATCCGCGGTTCCTGGTTGTGGGCCCAGGCTAGGCCCCAGAGCTCGCCCGTGCTCTCGGACACGTCCCTCGAGCCCACGAAGCCCGAGGTCGCCGACAGGGCAAAGAGCGCGTCCAGGCACTTCCAGGAGTAGACGACATCGCCCAGGAGCACGATGGTGTTGAACCGGTGCTCCGTGCCCCGGAGCTCGAGGTAGCGGGAGATGCCCTTGAGCGACGAATTCCCGGGCGTCTCGAGCTCGACGTGGTGCACGTTCGGGAGAGGACGGGCACGGAGAATAGCCCGCCATGGTTCAATCTCCGCGTACGGCACGTCCATGGCGCGCATGATGGGGCTCCACGTCACGATGGTCACCGAGAGTCTCCGTACCCCAAGTTGGATCAGGGTCCGGACGAGAATCGGGACGCCATTGCACGCCGGCAGCGGCAGGAGCTGCTTGTAGCAGGCGCCCGGGCCCATCCGCTTCTGGGTGCCCTGCGCCAGGATGATCACCTCCGTGGTCACTGCCCAGAGTCCGCGTGGTTTTGGATTGGGCGCTCAGCGCGGCACGGGCACTTCTTGTAGACTGGCGATCGACGCGTCTTGTACACGTGACCGTGGTCGTCGCGATATTCCTTCGTTCTGTGTCCGGCGACCACGAGGTTGCGATGGCACTTGCTGCACTTCATCAGCGCTCCTTGAACGGCTGGGCGATGACCCCCGCGATGTTGTCGGCCGGGATGTGGAGGGTCGTCTTCATCGCGAACTCCTTGGTCCCTTCCGCCGAATACGCGCGATAGAGCATGTCGGTCTTGAACTCGAACGCGGACGGCATCACCGGCGAGACATCCGCGTCTAACACGGCATCGAAGGCACGGATGAGCTCGGTGGCATCGGAGATCTTGATGCTCATCGGATGCTTGAGCGTCACGTGGTACTGCACCTCGGTATCGGTCTTCATCACACGGTCTCCTTGGCCTTGGCCGCCGCCACCGCAGCGCGCCCCGCCTGCAAGGCGCCCTGCAGGGACTCGATGAAGGCGGCGAGAACACGCTCTGGGTTGGGGGACGCGAGCACAAACTCCAGCACGACCTCGAAGAGGAGGCCGCACACCGCCGACTTGTCACCGCCGCACCTGCGTGACGCCTCGTCAAGTACGGCGCGAGCGGCGGCACTCACTTCCTTCATGTCTTGGGCCTTGATGGGCGCCTACCCTGCAGGAGGCCCACCACCGTCTGCTCGGCGGCCCACACCGGTACCGCGATCACGGCCAGCACCGCGATCACGGGCGCCACCACCACCGAGCGCCAGAACGTTCGGCCATCGGACCGGACGGCTCGCCACGAGAACCTGATCGCGCTGATCACAAATGCGCTCATTGCAATCGGAGCGACCCAACCGGATACCAACGCGACGATGATGGAGTGTTCCATGGCTTTCACTTCCTTAGGAGCTTCTGCAAAAAGCCCGGGCTCACGGCGCGCGCGGGCGCGGCGGCCGGCAGCCCCTGACGCGGCGACTTGTGGATCGGCGTCACCACCACGTGCTTGATGGTGCGAATCCCGACGATCTGAAACAGCCGCCCGCAGTGGCCGGTGTTGGGCTGGCCATCGACTGGACCGCACTGGAACTCCGAACCGGTGTCGAGCAGGTTCTGGGCGTCGATCTCCCGCATGTCATTGGGGCGACCACAGTGCGGGCACGGGACCTGGTGCACGGGACCCTGTACCGTCGGGGCTTGACGTGGCATACGCTCACTCCTTATTGAGCCCTAGGGCCTCGTAGATGATCCATCGGACCCAGATCGAGGGCGAGACCCCGGCGCGCCGCGCGCGCAGGCGCACCAAGTGCTTGACCCGGGCCGACACCCGGGCTGGGATGACCTCGCTCAAATCCCGCGGCTCGATGGGATCGGGCTGCGTTGTTTTTGCTCGACCCATGACCGACCCAAGATGTATACCGCCGTATACGAGACGTCAAGAGGGAGAGATCGGATGCCGAGAATCAAGCGGAAGTACTGGTGCTTTTATCTGCTGGGCCGTGAGGAACGCCGGCTCCGCCACGACATCGACCCCGCACAGGTGGCCAAGACCATCCTCGATGCGGACGACGCCTCGGTGACCGACGCGATCGTGGCGGCCTGCCAGACGACTGCGCAGGCGCTCTCCGCGCGGGTCAAGAGGACCTGGCTGGCCGACCACGACGACGAGATCAAGGAGCACGCCGCAGATCCGGAGGAGGCCTACCAGGCTTGGCTCGCCGGCCGCGTCGACGAGCTCGCCCGCGTACTCGAACCCCACGTGGTCGGCGCGATCGCCGATGACGTGTTCGAGCCGGAGGGCTAGCATGAGGATCCAGCTGCCAGATCTGGACTTCACGCCGGCCGCTGTGAAGCACAACCGAGACACCATCCAAGAGGCGCGCGCAGCATACCAGGGCGCCATAAAGGCTCTCGAAGGGCTACAGAAGGCGAACGAGGCGATGTGTCCTCACCCCCAAAAGGCAGCCCGCTACGACCCCGGCTACGCCGGCGGTGGCTACAGCCACAGCGAGTGTCCGGACTGCGGAGGGTATCTGCCATGAGGCGCCGCGTCGCCGATCGCAGTGCGCCGAGGGCCCGACGTTCGAGGCGGTGATCAGGAGCTAGTCGACGTCGAACTCGGGCGGCACAATCGTGGTGTGCCCTGGATCGGTGACCACCCAGTGACCGCCATCCGCGCGATGCACGAGCCCCACGTTACCGTCGTGGACGTCCCCGAAGAACACACGCTGCTGCTCGAAGCACACGATGAACCCATGGCCGAGTGCTCTGAGTTGCGGGTACTTCCCTTGGTCCACCATCCGCGCACACTCGTCGAGCCATGAGGACAGCAGCATCCGCACCCGCTGAAGAAAGATGTCGGCATTCTTGTCCCGGCCCCTCCGCTTGGAATTGTCGTAGTGGTGCATGGCGGAATAGGCCGCCTTTGCGACGTTGTGCTGCGCGTTGATGAGTGCCGCAGCGCCAGCGCCCAGCACTCGTTCCATCTCACCGACTTTGTAGGCCGACTCGCGCCACAGCAAGTACACGCGGTGGCCCTGTCGAACCTGGTTGAGAGAGATTACCGTGTGGTAGATGACCGTGATCGGCGACACGAGGTGGGGCGCGATGTTTTGGGCGAACTCGACCTCGGTCGCATCCGTCGTTACCTTCAGCACGACCGATGTCTCGTGCGTCGGAAACACGCAGCCGTGGGCGCCGCACCCATACTCCTGCACGTGGCCGGAGACACGATCCTCCCGAGCAATGTTCACGTCATCCAGGAGCGGCAGCCACGCGGGATTCACCGAGTCCTTAATAAGATCCCACGCAGAAACCACCGCTGCGGTCGTCCACGCAGGGTTCCTCACCAACGGTTGCCGCGATCTGCGCGCCATAACGTATCCTATCGCCAGCCGTGGCGACTTCCTGCGGTGATCAGGACGTGATCGACGGGACCACGATCCGCCGGGCCTCGGTCGTGATCTCGCGGGTCAGCGCGACCACCATCACCGCGTCATAGTCGAAGAACTGCTCGACCAGGAGCGGGCGCCCGTTGGCGTCATTGCCCGGCGAGAGCAGGCGCAACAGGCCCTCCGGGGTGACCGACAGCGCGCCGCGGACCGTGTGCCCGTTCGTGAACATCACGACCGCCTCGACCGCGGGGGTCTGCCCGCTGCCGACGGTCGGCGCCTCCCGGAGCAGGCGCTGGACGAGTTGATACATGCGTGAATCCGTGCTCATTGCCGAGCTCCTTCCAAGATCTGTGTGATGTAGCGCCCGACTGCGCGGCGGCCGAACCGCTCCCGGGGGTCGTAGGTGACCCACAACGTGTTCCCGGGATCGGGGGCGTCGAGGTGATCCTCGTACGCGCGCCGCATGTGGATCCCCATCTCGATCAGATCGGGCTCGCACCAGTCACACCGGACGGTCAGGCCCTGCGTGGCCAGGTAATGCGCGACGGCGTGACCGGGGGGCGCGTCCGGCGCGTCGACCAGTTGGACATCCCCGAACGCGGGCACCAGGTGGCCCCGAAACAGGCTGGCAGAGGTGTCGCGGAGAAAGTCCCCGTGACCCATCCCCGCCGGCGCGATCACGTGACGGCGCGCCAGGAGCGCATCGAACGCAGGCAGGTTCCAGGCCTCCCCCCGGGTCGCGGTCACAAAGCAGTGGCACTCCCGGTGGAGCGTCCAGATCTCCTCATCGGTCATCCGCCGGTTCGAGAACCGGATGCAGGGCAGCGGACCATCCGCCAACCCGGTTGCCAAGATCGCGACCTCGGCTACCGACGGGCCCGCGGCGGACGACTGGAGCACCAGCTCGACATCCTCGCTGGCCTGGAACGTCCGCAGGTACGCCCGGATCACGCCTTCAACGTTCTTTCGCGCTGTCCAGGCCCCCACGTAGTAGAACCGGTACGGCGACCGGGGCGGCAGCGCCGGGGGCTCCGGGGTCCACAGCGCCTCATCGAACGGGTGCGGAACCACGAGGATAGGCCGCAAGGTCTCGGGCGGGACTAGGCAGGCCCGGCGGGTCACCGTGCTGGGAACCCACAGGTGATCGAACGCCCGGAACGCGGTGTCGACGTCGGCCGGGACCTTCGAAGCGCCCTCCCAGGTGGTGTAGGCGACGCACAGGGCATCGGGGTAGAGCTCGCGGATCCTGCGCTCGGCCAGGAACTTCGCGCAGTCGAGCGGTAGGGTATGCACCACCACGACATCGGGGGTGCCGAGGTCTACCTCGTTCCGGAAGCATCTTGCCAGTGGCAAGTACTTGGGGTGGCATGCCTTGCCGTCGGTGGAGATCTCGAGCTCGTGACCGGCGGCCAGGAGCGCCATGCACATCTCGGCCGCCGCGACCCCGAACCCCGTGGGCACGCCGACGTGGCCGTAGTACCGGATCTTCATGGCACCTACAGCCGGGGGAGCCGCGGCCACGTGCCCCAAGGAGGCCATGACCACGTGTTCGGCATTGGAGGTTTGCGCTCGACCCGACCGATCTCGCCCGCGTGCTCCAGGTGGGGTTGGACATCGAGCCTGTAGCGGGTCCGGTCGGCGTCGTCGGGGCCGAGGCTCGCCTGGGAGAAGGCCCGATCGCCGATCGAGAAGAATACGTGGAGCTCGCAGACCCCGTCTGTGTTCGCGTCGACCACGATTGCGGGCCGTGCTTGTAGCACGGCGGTGCCATCCTCGAGAATGTGCTCGAAGTGGTAGAACACGATTCCCCCCATGCTGGGCATCATGTGCGGCTCCGGGCCCGTCCGTTGACGGCGGGCCACAGCTTGCCGTTCTCCGGATCGGCGGTCACATCACCGCGCAAGAACGCGTTCTCGCGGCGGAGCGCGTTCATCTCGCCGTACGCCCGCGTGAGCTCGGCGCGCATCTCGTTGACGTCCTCGAGCGCCTCGTCGCGCTGGGCACGGTAGAGGGCACTCGCCGGCGCTTTGCGCTCGCTGCGCTGGGCTCGCCATGCCGCGAAGCGACGCCAGGGCAGCCAGCGATTCCGCCAGCGCGTGCTCTCGATCAGCCGCCATGTCTCTTGCTTGCGGTCCTCGGCCGCCAGCACCGGGCCCAGGTCGCCCAGCACGCCGCCGTCGGTAGGTGAAATGCCGAGCGCGGCCATGTCTGCCTCGCGCTTGCGCACGGCGTCCGTGCGCCCCAGGTGAGTGCCGTAGCGGACCAAGGCGCGGGCGCCGATACCGAAGGCCCACACGATGACCACGGCGGACACAGCGATCACGATCGAGATCTCGAACAATTCAAGCATCGCGGACTCCTTTCGCTCCTTCGTCCTCGACGGGCTCGTACGTCGCGGCAAAGATGTCGGGCTTGCACGGGTAGAACCTCCCCGGCTCTCTCTCGGGGATGACCCAGTCGCCGTGTCGCACGACGGCGATGTCGCCGTGAGCGGTGCGAACCCTGACGGCGATATAGTTGGGCCCCGCTTCCCCGCATGTATCGGAGGCTTCGTCAGCGGTGAGGGGGATCGCCCCGCCGGGATTCTCGGCGAGGAAGGCGGCGCCGAGCAGGTCGCACACCTCGCTCCACTGTGTCCATCGCAGTTGCACGGCCTCGATCACCACGGGTTTCTTTCTGAACTTAGCCATCTCGAATCTCTCCTTGCTCGGGCTGGATCACGTCACGGAGCGCATCGGGGTCGAAGATCGGCACGGGGATCACCTGGGGGTGGCAGTCCAGCCGCATCCACTTCTCGCCCAGCTCGAAGGTAGGTACCACGAAGGCCTGATAACGCAGCGCGGTCGACAGGGTCTCCTGGAGCCGTGCCGGGGCTTGCGGAGGCGGGCTCCCGACCAGGAGCACGTTCCGCACGCCGGCGGTGTAGAGCTCGACGCGGTGGGTCGCCCAGTCGGTGGACGTGACCTGGTGCTGGGCGTCCACGTTGGGCATGGGGACCCGCTGGGTCCACGACCACTGCCCGGGTAGGCAGCACACCACGTTGACATACCCGGTCGCCGGGAGCGGGGTGATGAGGAGGCGCGCGAAGGGTTCCCACCGCCCCGAGAGCCCAGCGCCCATCGTTGCGACGCGGACCGAGCCGATGCGCAGGAGCCCTCGCATGTACTCGAACGACACGCGCCCGACGGGGGAGTCGTCGGTGAGCGCGAAGTAGCGGATGAACGGGCGCGTCAATTCGGAGCTCCGGTTGGTCGGCCGGCAGCCGGAGCCAGCGCCGCCTCGTTGGGCGTGACATCGCCGCAGTTCTCGCACTGGAGCCAGGTCTTGAGGACGGGTTCGGCGTAGCGCCCGGCCTCCAGGTGCAGTTCGGACTGGGCGAGCAGCACGCCACCGCACTTCTCGCACGGACGACCGTACATGGTCTTATGGACCGCGTCGGTCATCGCCGTCGACGTAGCACCAGCCAGCCGACCGCGAGCACCACGGCGATCTTGACCGCGACCGGGATCGCTGGCGGTTCGGCGACGTCGCCCACGTACATGAGCTGGTTGACGCCGCGCGCAGCGGGCGCGTGGTGGATGATCTGCATCGGCGTGATACGGTAATCCGCCTCACGCTGAATTTCCACCCCTATGGGCTGCGGCGGTTTACGGCGTGCCCGTGATGAGCACCCAGCGGCTCAGGGTGCCGTCGTAGCGATACAGGCAGCCGCCGCTGGTGAACCCCGACCGGAACCGGTTGGCGGCCGTCGCGGCAGCGTCCTCCGCCACCCAGGACTCACCCACCGCGGTGCTGGAGTTCACGTTGGCGAGGCACACCACCTTGCCGTCGACGCCGCCGACCATGCCGCGCACCGATCGGGTCGATCCATCGGTCGTGCACCGGATGAGCGTGTTCTGCCCCAAGGCGCCCGGGTTCCAGTTGTCGAACGCCGCCCCGAACGTGATGGTGGCGGGGTTGAGCACGGTGTCGAACATGGCCGCGGCGCCGGAGGTGGGCGCGGCCCACGTGCCATCGGCGCGGAGGAAGTTCGCGGTCCCGCCGCCGCTGGCGGGTACGACCCCCTGCAGCACGGAGGTGAACACGTCCAGGGCGGCGGTGAGTTGGGTGATCGTCGACCACGTCGCGTTCCCGCGCAGCACGTTGCCGGCCGCGCCGCTGGCGGGTACCAGGCCCTGGAGCGTGGTCGTGAACAGGTTCAACGCGGCGGTGACCTGGACGACGGTGGACCACGTGTTGTCGCCGCGCAGGAAGTTTGCGGCAGCCGTGCTGGCAGTCGTGACCCCCTGCAGGGCCGTCGTGAACGGATCCAGGGCGGCGGTGAGTTGGGTGATCGTCGACCACGTCGCGTTCCCGCGCAGCACGTTGCCGGCCGCGCCGCTGGCGGGTACCAGGCCCTGGAGCGTGGTCGTGAACAGGTTCAGGGCGGCGGTGACCTGGACGACCGTGGACCACGTATTGTCGCCGCGCAGGAAATTTGCGGCCGCGCCGCTGGGGCTGGTCAGTCCCCGGAGGGTGGTGGTGAACAGGTCCAACGCGGCGGTGACCTGGGCGATCGTGGACCACGTCGCGTCGCCGCGCAGGAAGTTCGCGGCAGCTCCGCTCGCTGGTACGAGGCCCTGCAGGACCGTCGTGAAGACGTTCAGGGCGGCAGTGACCTGGGCGATGGTCGACCATGTGGCATCGCCGCGCAGGAAGTTGGGGGCGGCCCCGCTCGCCGGTACGACGCCCTGCAGGGTGGTGGTGAACAGGTTCAACGCAGCGGTGAACTGGGCGAGGGTCTGCCACGTGTTGTCGCCGCGGAGTACGTTGCCCGCGCCGCCGCTGGCGTTGACCACGCCTTGCAGGAGGGTGTCGAACGGCGAGACCGCGAAGATCCGGTTGGCCGACAGGTCCTGCGGGGCGTTGCTGCCGTTGATCGAGATCGGCGCGGTGCCCTGCAGTGTGCGCGTGGACGGCACTAACCCCGAGGTGTTGATCGCAAGCGTCCGGTTCGCGGACAGGTCGGCGCTGGCCCCGCCGTCGATCGTGAGCGGCGCAGTGGTGGTGATCTGCCGGGTGATCGGGACGCGCGCGGCCAGGTCGGCCACGAGCCCGACGATCCGGCTCTCGGGCAAGGGGTTCACGGTCCACTGGGTGCCCGCCAGCGACACCGTGACGTCGCCGTAGTTGCCATCGGCCACGATCGCGCCGCCGCTCGAGACGTCGGCGACCAGCGCGAACCCCACGTTGACCACCGGCAGCCCGGGGCTGATGACCGGCACGCCGACCCGGCGGACCCGCATGAACCGGGCGATCAGCACCTGCGAGTCGGCGCCCGGCGCGCCGAACGAGAACGGCTGCGCCCACTCGACCGTCCCATCCTCCGAGACCTCGACGATCAACGTGCCCCGGAACGGCCCGCCGACCTGGACGGTCTTGAACGTGCCCCCGAACGCGCTGACGTCGACCGCAGCGCCCGCGCCGTTGCCGGCGGGGACCGGCAACGCCGTGAACAGCGAGCCGGAGTTGATGCCACCGACGTTGACCCCGCTGGTGCCGCCGACGTTGACATTGAAGTTCGAGATTCGCGTCCGCATCCACCGGCACGCGACCTGGACCGTCTGGGCGCCGCTGTTCTGGATCGTCGCGGCCGACTGCCAGGAGCCGAGCTGGGCGGGATCGTTGTTGTACTCGACGTTGACCGTGCACTGCGCCGTGCCGACCACCACGATGGTCTTGAGCGCGCCCAGCGGACTGACGTCGACCGCGGCGCCGACGCCGTTACCGGCCGGGACGGGCAGGCTCGTGTAGATGTTGCTCATGACCGCCTCCGCAAGAGGACAAACAGAAGGACCGCGCCGCCGACGACCAGGATGGTCCCAAGGCCGAGCGCCGCCATCGCGAGCCAGCCGATCGGATCGGTGTTGTTGGAGAAGTTATCCTCCCCGGCCGCGAAGTCCGGGACCATCTTGGATCGAACCTCCCAGTGGGTATGGTTGGCCGAGCTGGTGGTCCCGATCGGCTGCCCGGCCACCACCTCCGTTCCCATGGGGCCAATCCCGGCCGTCCCCGGCTCGAGGTGCCCCAGGAAGTGGTATTTTCCGCTCTGGCCCAAGATGATCGCGAACCACGGCCCGTAGCCCACGAACGGCGGCGCGTTGCCGTCGCCCACCATCACGATGGTGCCGGACTCGGGCGCGACCACCCAGGTCCCGGCCGCCCCCGCGACGTCGACGCCCGGGTGCTCGCACGGGTAGCCGTGCACGCCGCACGCTCCATCCGCGGGTGACGCGCGGACCTCGCGCCAGCCGCCGTGCGCGCCGATCTGGAGCGGGTAGATCGGCGGCTGCGGCCGTCCGGCCTCGGGTGCTGCGGTCGAGACCGTCGCCCCCATTGCGATCCGACCGCCATGGCGTCGCGCGTACGCCATCCCCTCACCAACCTCGGCGCTGGCGCGCGACGGGATCGATCACGAAGTGGAACTCCGATCCGTGATCGCGGATCTCGGATGACATGACCTCGGCGTGGTTCATCGCGGCCACCAGGTCCGCGCGCGCCAGATTCAGGATCCCCTCGCGCTGGGCGTCGACGAGGTGGCGCTGGAACTGCGCCTTGGTCATCCCGGCAAACCGCGGATCGTGCTCGAGGCGACGCCAGATCGCGCCGATGAACACCTTCTCGGACCCGAACCGCCCGCGCGCTCGATCGTCGGCATCTGGGTCCTGCTCGATCGTGGGCAGCACCTCCAGGACCGCTGCTGCGAACGTCGGGAGGTCCATCGGTCGGGTGATCGGCACAGCCTTCATCGGCGGCTCGCGGCGCTGGACATAGACCAGGTTCGATCCGGCCTCCTGGATGCCCGCCTCGCGCTGCGGAGCCGACAGCCTCACGTGGCGGCCGTCGGCGCTGTCCATCGAATAGAGCTTCTGGCGACGCAAGTGGTTGAGCGCGGCATCGAACTCCGCCCGCGACAGATCCGGCAGCGCCTGGCGTAGGTCGTAGACCAGCACGTAGTTATGGCCGCGATCCAGTCGGTCGAACGCCGCGTCGAATCGCTCCCGGAAGTCGCCCGGCGGCGCCCGCGGTGGTGCGCTCTGCGCCGATCGCACGACCTCGTTGATGCACTCGGCGACCCGCTCCGCAGCCTCGTCCGAGATCGGGACCTTCACCAGCTTGCGCGCCGCCGCGGCGGTCACCGTCTTCGAGGGTGGGTTCTGGCGTGGCGTCGGCTTGTCGATCGCCGCCTGGATCTCCGCGACCGTCGCGGGCTTCTCCGCATAGCGGTAGTGCAATTGCTCGACCTGGGGGTTGCCGCCGGTCACGAACACGTAGCGGTCCACGAGTTCGGGGTGGTTCTCCCGCACCCACCCGAACACGTCGATGCCCGTTCGGTCGCCCACCAGATCGACATCGCTGATGATGAGGTCGGCCGGGCGGGTGTCCAGGTAGCCGATCGCGTCGTCGTAGTTGTCGACGATCGTGACCTCTGCACCGGGGTACATCTTGCGCATCATCCGGGGATACGCGCGCTGGAGTTGCGGGTCGTCCTCGATCACCAGGATCTGCTTGACCTCGCCCGGGGCGGCAGGGTTGGCGTGGCATCCGCAGTTCCGCGTCGGGTAGCTGAGCCCACCGTCCCAGGTCAGATCCCGCCCGTCATCGTCGAGATCGACCTTGAAGTTTGGGAGCACCGGGTCCCATCGCCGTTCACCGGCACCGGGCCGGCCTCGCGGTAGGAAGAACACGCTGTCGTCCGCATCGCGCGTCCCCATGCAGAGGTGCGCGACCTCCTGACCGAAGGCGTACGCGCGATCGGCGTCCCACTTCGCGGACACCTTGGCAAACAGCTTCGCCAGCGGATAGTCGCCCAGGCGGTTCGCCTGGCCAATCAACTGCGCCAGCGCCTCCGCCGCTTGGCCCGAAGCGGCGCGCGTCGACGCGTTGTCGGGAGCGATGTCATCCCACCGGACATCATCGCCGCCCTGGACGGGGTAGGGCGGCGGCTCGACCTCGATCGACCAGATCATGAACGCATGCACCCAGAGAGCCCGCGCCATCCCCTCCAGGATGATCCGCTGCTCGAACCGGAGTTCCCGGGGCATGACCGCCACACGTCACGCGTCCTTGGCGCGGTTATCGTCGATCACGAGCTTCTGCCGGCACAGCGACGCGCCGGTGTGCACCCCACCCGCGACGTGGGCCTCGCCACCGGTCTCCCACGTGCACTGGAACGGCTCGACCGAGAGCCGGCCGCGCGCGGCCATCGCGATGAGTTCGCGCACCCCCGATCTGACGATCTGCGCCCGCACGGGGTTGGGGGCGCCCGGATCGAAGTCCACCGCCTTGGTGCCGCTGGGGATGCGACAGGCCTTGTGGCACCCGGGGCAGATGACCCACACCTCCGGCACGGCGCCCGCCACCAAGTACACATCCACCGTCAGGAATGTGTCCTTGTAGACCACCACCACCTCGTGCTTGCCCTGCTCGAGGTAGGTCGTGGACGACATCCCCCGGTCGCCCGCGAGTTGGACGATGCCTCGCTTGCCACTGGCAACTTCCCCACCCCCCAACATGCGCTGGACGGCTGGGTCGGTCAGGTCGATGCTGAGCGCCTGCGCCATCTACGCGCTCTTTTTGCGGAGCAGGAGGAACGCCGCCAGCCCCACGCCGCCCAGGAGCAGGATGGTCTCCATCCCCATGCCCTGGCGCGACAGGAGCGCCGTGGTAAGGTCCTTGTTCTGCTGCGCGGTGGCCAGCGCGGCGCCCTGGGCCTGCTGCGACGTCCCGTAGAACTTCAATACGGACCCTGCAGCGCCCGTGATCGAGTCCCAGACGTCGCCCATGCCGTTGCGACGGCCGTTGTAGCCCGCGCGGCTGATGAGGGTGTTCTTGGTGTAGGCCATGGAGGTCCTTTATCCGCGGCGACGCGCGATCAGTGCGACCACCAGGAGCGCGCCGCCGGCCAGGGCGATCTTGGTGGTGGTGGACATCCCGACCGGCACGCCGGGCATCATGCCCGGGGGGTAGACCGGTGGTTGGGGGGTGAGCGCGCCCAGGATGGCGCCGCCGATCTTGCCGATGATCGAGGTGTCCGGTGGCTTGGCGACCGGGACCGCGTAGACCGACCCGTCCGCGTTGAAGGTCGTGTAGCCGCCATCGGCGGTGGCGCAGTAGTTGCCCGGCTTGCGATACGCATCGCCGACCGGGATCGACGCGCACGGCGACTCGTCGTTGAAGTCCCCGAACCCGAACAGCGAGCGGGGGCGGGGCGCGGGAGGCAGCTTGCGAAAGTACGGCATTACGCCCTCTTCTTCCTCTGGCGGGTGAGCAGGTAGTACCCCAGGCCGCCCGCCGCTGCCACGAGGAGCCAAGCGGGCACGCCCGAGCTCCCGGCGGCCCCCGATTCGGGCCCGGGCGTTGCCGCGCCTGAGCTCGGTGCGAACAGGTCGCTGACCAGCGTCTGCAACCATCCCGTGTCTGCGGGCGCGTCCACCTGCGACGGGCTCGTGATCGGCCCGTCACCAAGGCCGTGGCGGCGCCGCCACGCCGCGAAGTCTCCGGGGGCCAGGTAGCCCATCACCGACCTCGCTTGCGCAGGAGCAGGTAGAGCGCCAGCGCGCCGCCACCCACCAGCAAGAGGTTCCGGGTGGTGTGGTCCTCGGCCACGGCGACGTCCGGGAGCGGGGCATCGGGCCCGATGGTGACCTGGATCGGCGGCCGGACGCCCCCGCTGGTCATGACCGTGCCCGCGCCCGAGCTCATCCCGCCCGATCCGCCCGAGCTCTTGCCGCCCGACGGGCCAGGGATCGGGGGTAGCGCCAGCGGCGGCAGGTCGACGACCGGCGTGATGATCGGGATGATGGGCGGCGACTCGACGGTGGTCGGCGGCTTCATCGTCGTGACCGGCATGGGCAGCGGCACCGGGGACGGTGGCGGGCTGTCCGGGAACCGGACCATCACGGGACCCACCGGCAGGGGCAGTGGGGGTGGGGGCGCCGCCACCTTGATCGGGATCTTGGGCACGATCGAGATCCCGCTGCCGGGCGGCTTGTCGAGCGCGATCCGGCCGAGCGCCCCACGGGTGACGGCGGACATCGCCCGATCGCGGGCGATCGTGGCCTGCGCGCGCATGACCCGCCGCTGATCGCGCCGGCCGCCCGGTCGATCGAGCGCGGCGATCGCCCCCGGGCCCCGGGTCGATCGATCCGGATCGCGTTCGTAGCTCATCAGTGGTGCCCTCCATGGCCGTGGCCGCCATGGCCGTGGCCGCCGTGACCGTGACCGTGGCCGCCGCCTCGAAAGCCGCCCCACGATCGGGCGCCCCAGGCCGGGCCACCCCACGACCACGCAGGACCGTAGTCGTCGTCGCGGTCGACGATGACGTTGACGGTCGGCGCCGGGGCGGTCAGCGACTGCGCCCGGGTCGTCGCCGCCGCCGCGCCATCCGCCTTGCGCTTGGCGTACAGGTAGCCGACGACCGCCGCGCCACCCAGGAGCAAGAGCGTGGAGGTCTTCATCCTTGCCCCTTTCCGAGCTCGTAGCCGATCAGGAGCGGGATCCCCAAGACGACCATCACCGCCAGGGGGTACACCCACTTGTTCTGCTGGGCGTAGACGTAGCCCCGCAGGACCGGCGCGGCGTTGCGAAGCCCGACGCCACCGATCGCGCCCGGCGGGGTCTCCACGCAGGTCGCCACCGGCTCGCCGTGATCGATGTTCTTGAGCTGCCCGATGCGGCAGACCACCTCCGCCAGATACGGATCGGCAGCGATGTCGATCGCGGTCCCGATCGTGCTCGCGAGATCGCCCATCCCGTGCATCGCACGGGGTCGCGGGCGTCGGTATCGGCGGATGTAGTTCATGGTGTCTCGTGGAGCTCGGCCAAGGTCGCCCGCCGCTCTGGGCAGGCGCGTCTCTCCGGGTTTTCTTATTGGTGTTCGAAACAAAAACCTCCCGCGCCGACTTGCGTCGACGGGCGGCCTTAGCCGAGCTCGGTCACGACCTCCTCTTCTTGGTCAGCGAATGAACCGCCTCCCGCCCGCCCATGTGATGCCATGCCAGGAACGCCAGGACCGCGACCCCGCCCGCCTTGAGCCAGAACCCGTAGTCCGTGCACGCCCCCGCCTCGATGCAGGCCTTCTCCTCTCGATCCTTGGCCACGTCCGCGGCGGTCTTGATCGCGGTCGTGACCGTGATGAGCAGGCCGCCGACGATGAGGACCGGCCATAGCCAGGGATGACCCGCCGTGAACAGCCCCCCGGTCGCCACGGGCCCGGCGACCTGGGTCCCACCCATGATCGCCACCTGCGCTAGTTGTACCGCCCCCGCGGGGTTCGAGCGGAGATCGGCGTTGGGCAGGTCCTGGCCGGGCATCACCACCTCGAGCAGCGCGTGGAGCTTGTTGGCGAGGTCCTGCTCGGTCTGCATGTCGCGCGCGCTCGCCACCACGCGCTGGGCGTAGGTCAGTGGCTTACGCACCGCCGCCGTCCCGGCCAGCACCCGGTCGTTCAGCGTCCGATAGCGGAGCCAGCTCGTGAGCGCCGCGCGCATGCGCGCGAGCTCGGCCGCTGCCTGCTGGACCTCCCGCGTGGTGATCGAGGTGCTCATCGGGTCACCATCCAGAGCGCAAGGGCCCCGCCTGCAACCAGGAGGACAGTCTGCGTGTCGATCCCCGCGATCGTGGAAGGGAGCCCCGGGAGCGATCCGGCGCCCCCCGCAGCGGGGAGCCCCAGGCTGTCGGCGAACCCGCCGATCGTCGTCACCACGTCGGCCAGGTTCGCGGTCACAAAGCCGACCGGATCGCCAAACCCCGCGTTGGCCCGCGCGATCGCCGCCGCCGACCCCGGATCGTGGAACTGGCTGTAGGCGTCGGTCGCCCGCCGGAGGTAGATGGTGGTCGCCACCAGCGCGATCTCGGGATCGATCTTGCCAGTGGCAACCGGGAAGACCTTGCTGGTGAACTGGTAGGCGGCCGGCGCGCCGGGCCCGAACCGGTTGACGACCGCGGCCAGTTGCGGCAACTGGTCGCCCGCCACCAACCCGGCCACGTCGCCCACGGGCAGGGCTCCGGACATGGTTTCGCTCCGGCCGCGAGCGCGACCGACCAGGGCCAAGCGCGGTGGGCGGTGGTAGGACATCAGAGGTTGGCGATGCGGTAGCCGATCAGATCGACGTGGAGCGTGCCCTGGGTCGGTGCGACGGTGCCATCCCAGGTCAACCGCAGGTAGGTGGGCTGGAACAGGATGGCCGCGTTGGGCGACCACACCGTCGGGATGGGGCACGGCACGATGTTGTCGGGCCTGGAGAACAGCGGGCCTCGCGCCTCGTTCTGGCCCAGGCGCTGCGATCCGCCGTCGTTGAGCTCGTACAGCAGATCGATGATGTCGGTGTCGACGACCTGGTCGGGCAGGGGGAACGTCGACACCGGGCGCCACCGGTTGAGGTTGGTGGCGTTGGTGGGCGCGGTCGGCCGCCACAGACACAGCGGGTAGTGCGTCATGATGAACGGCCCATCCTGCGAAACCTGAAACACGATGGGCGCCGCGCGCTGTCCGACGTCGGCGGCGGTGAACGTGACCTCCCCCGAGAGCACGCCTTCGATGCGTCGCCCCTCGATGGCGTCGATCTCCTCCTGGATGGTCCGGGGACGGCTCTGCAGCGCGTTGAGCGCGGCGATGATCTGGGCCTGGCCCTGCTGGAGGTTGCGGATCGCAGTGTTGTGCCCGCGGATGAGCGCTGCGATCTGATCGTTGCCGGCCATGAGTCGATCTCCCGGAGAAAGGGGTGCGCCCGGCCCGTGCCGGGGTGGTGCGCGTCGAGGGTTTGGCCCCGACGGTAACAGGCTCGAATCTCGGGGTGCCGCCAGCGCGGATGCGCTAGTTCACTGGACGTCGCGGGTCTGCAGACCGTCCAGCATGTACATGATGTTCTTCACGTCGTCGGTGGCGCCGCTGTTGAGGCCGTCCAGCGCCGAGGTCGTGCCGATCGCGAAGAAGTCCGCGGAGGCCGCGAAGTTCTGGCGCACCGGAACAATGATCGGACGCGCGAGCTTCAGGATCGACGCCTGCTCCGGCGTGCCGTGGGAGAAGATCGACGCGGTCGAGTCGAAGCCCCAGACGCCGCCGCCGGCGGGGTGGTACCAGCACGGCGCCTGGAACATGGGCTTGTTGCCCACGACCAGGGTCCAGAACAACTGCGACGTGACGTTCAGGTAGTTGTTCCGGCGGTTGGTCCCGTCGAAGAACATCCAGCACCGGAGCGCCAGGATCACGTACGTCTGATCGGACGCGAGTTGGCCGGCGACCTGAAGGTTGGTGAGCGCGAGGTTGCCGATGTTCGCGTTGCCAAACAGCTTGGTGCTGTTGACGATCGGGTTCGTCGGATCGCCGGTGGTGCGAATGAGGGTGTCCCACACCGGCTGGTGGAGACGCTCGCGGTAACCGTGGAGACGAGGCATGTCGGAAGGTCCTTGCTTGTACGTTTGGTTCGGTGAGCGGGGACTTCCCCGGGTGGTCACCTGGCGGGTGCCTCCCGCCGCATCTCGAATCTCGGGGTGAAGCTAGCGACCGAACCCGCCGTTGAAGATGCCGGCGTAGAGCTGGTTGGGGTTGTCGTACGACGTACCGGCCGCCGGGATCTGGCGCGTGAACGACCGGGCAGGGATCGGCTGCATGAACCGCTGCGTGGGGACCTGCTTCATCAGCGAGGCCGCGCCCGGCATGCCGCCCAGGAGGTCATTGCCGAGCTCCTCCTCGACGCCGAGCTCCTCCTCGAGCCCGAGCTCCTCCTCGACGCCGTCGCCGCCGACCGCCACGTAGTCCGACATCGTCATCCGGTCGTCCAGCGGGATGGCGCCCATCGAGAAGTAGTCGCCGACCGCCACGTAGTCGCTCATGCCGACCAGCGCCTTGACGCTGGCGGGCGCGAACGCCTGGATGACGATGTCGATCGCCGAGAACATCGAGCCCAGCATGAGCTCGGTCCGGTGCTTGGCCAGGAACGCCACCTTCTTGGTGAAGTAGTTCATGCCGATGACCGAGCCTACGGACAAAACAGGACCGGCCAGCGTGCCCAGCGATGCGACGCCCGGGATCATCGGGCCGATGCGGCTCACGATCAGCCGGGTCCCGTAGAACCCGAACAGCACCGGCAGAGCGCGCTTGGCCAGGTCGATCAGGAAGCCTCCCGGGTTGCGCCGGTAGCGCCGCCGCCCGTACCGACGGTACGATCGACGCCCGCGCCGACGAGACTTCCGACGGCGGCGGCGACCCGGGTTACCGCGCAGGGTCTTGCCCGGGATCATCAAGATCGTCTTGGCGAGGTGGGCACGACGGCCGCGACCGCGACGGGTGACGCGCCTCGTGGCCGACCGCCTGCGACGGCGGCGCTTCGTCGTGTGCGACCGCCGAGACCGGCGACGACGCCGCGTCGGGGCCGCGTGCGACCGACGACGGCGGCGACGCTTGGTAGCAGTCCGCCGCGACCGACGACGCCGGGGGCGCCTAGTGTGGCGCGCGCGCGACTGACGACGACGACGACGCTTGGGCGTTGCCGCGCGAGCTCGCCGACGGCGCACGCCCTTGAGTGCCGCGCGACGGCGCGCTGCCTTCGAGCGACCGCCGCCTTTCCTTCGAGTCTTCCGACGCTTCGCCATGACTGGTGTGCTCCTGCGGGCTCGACGGCGCCGCTTGTGACTGGTCTTGCGACGTTTCTTGCGACGTACTCCCTGGACCCATCGCCCACCCGGGCCGTCCTTGTGCCATTCCGCCTGGGCGCGACGGCGATGTCGTGCCTTCCGACCGCGATGTCGTGACTTCCGACCGCGACTGTCGGCCACGCTGGATAGGTATGCCGAGTACCGCCCCTTGCGGCCTTTACGGCGCCTCTTCTTCCAGAACCCCGCGTTGGCCGGAGCTCCGTGCACGCCGCGATGGGCACGCCGTGTGACCCGCTTGGCGGGGTTAGCCTTCCGCGCACGCAGCAGAAAGCTGCGACCCTTGCGACGCCGACGTGTGACCGACCCCGGCGAGCGCCGCGCCTTCCAGTACCGCGCCAGTGCGGGCGGCACCTTGCCTTTGCGTGCCTTCCGCTTCGGGTTCCCGGTCAGGCTCACCCGTGCCCTGCCGCGCACCCGCATTCCGCGGCGCTTCCCGTTCACGTAGAGGATCGGCATCACGTCCAGGCTGCGGACAGGGTGCCTTGTTATGTCAACCCCCTTCGGAACCTTTCTTGCCACTGGCAAGGAGGATCGCGAGATCACGGATGGTTTAAGGGGTAGTTGGCACGTTCCCCGCCGCCTACAACTCGCGACCTTCGGTGAGCTCCTTGATCACGATGACCAGGCTGTCCTCGTCCGAGAGCAGCGCCCGGATCACGCCCGGGGCGGTCAGTTGGTCCAGGTGGTCGGCGAGCTCGGCCGCCTTCTTGGCCACCATCATATAGGCGTCGATCGCGCGGACCGCCGCTCGTCCGAGCCGATGGCCATTGGTTGAGCCATCGGGAAACTTTCTGGGTGGTCTGGTCCCCACGTGTCACCCCTTTCGCCGGCCGGTGACGAACCGGTCCAGGAACTTATCGAGCACGGCGGCCACCTTCTCGGAGGCCTCGGTGCTCTTGTCGGCCACCATCTCCATCGTCGTGGCGAACTCTCGGCGCGAGGCGGTCTCGTGCTCGCGGGCCGCCTCGTGGAGATCGGTCACCATCTTCACCTGGTGCTCGAGGACGAGCTTGTGCTTGCCCTCGAACTCGCCGCGGACCCGGATCTCGAAGGTCTCCTGTTCCTTCTCGAGCCGGACCCGCTCCTGCGCCCACGCCGCGCGCTCCTGGACCTGCTGGGCCTCGCGCTCCCGGCGGTCCTTCTCCATCTCGGACAGCTTGTTCTGGTAGTGCTTGAACAGGTACGCCACCACGCCCGACAGGGCGGTCACGGCGATGATGAGCACCGTGATCAGCGAGGTGGGGACAACCGGATCGGTGGCCATGGTCAGCCGTCGATCCCCCGGGCGAACACGCCCAGGCCGCCGCCCCACATCATGGCGATCACGTCGGCATCATGAATGACGCCGCGCTCCTGGTGCAGTTCCAGGACGATCAGACACCGGCCGCTGGGCACGGTGTACAGAACCGGGAACGGCCGCACGCCGCGGGCCTCGCGCTTGTTGCCGGCGGGATCGACGAAACAGAACCCCAGGCACAAGCCCAGCCGGGTCAGTGCCTGCGTGCCGCGGAACGCCGCCGGGACGTCCACGCGTTCGAGCTCGAGGTCCAGGCCGCCCGCGGTCGTCAGGTAGGTCGTGACCCCCGCGTCGTGCTCGTGGATGTAGCTGACCGGCCGCTTGGGGCGGACCAGCGTCTCGGGGTCGACCTTGCTCGATTCGTAGGTGACCCACTTGGAGGTCCCTGCTCGGTACATGCGCGACGGGATCGCGAACGAGCTCGGAAACTCGCCGATCTGCCTGGGACCAAAGCGGTGGAACTCGACGTACTTGTCCACCGCAGCCGTCGCGCCCGGCGGGATGACCGCGGCTTTGCGCTTGGTCGTCACAGGACCGTGCGCCCCGAGCTCTTGAGGTTGGCAAGCTGGATGTAGAGCCAGTAGGCCCCGCCGGCGACCAGGGCGTACTTGAGCACGTCGTAGAGTTGGGGGAGGTCGTCGGCGACCTTGAGCACGGTCTCGCCGATCGCGATCACGGCGCCGGTGAGCCGCTTGGCGAACGCCCACGCGGTATCGAACGCCGACTGGAATGCCGACATCGCGCCCACCCACCACGGCGTGATGCAGCCGATCACCGACGCGGTGATCATCGCGCTGGACGCGGTGCCCAGGGTGTCGGTGACCCAGCGCTTGAGGCCCGGGGCGTTGACGACGCGTAGGCCCTGCTGGTCGGCCGTCTGCGCGGCGCCCAGGTAGTCGAGCGACCGGCTGCCCGCGCGCGCGAGGTCGTCGGTCGCCCGCATGACGCTGGCCTGGGACGCGTTGGGCTCGGCTGCCGCCGCGTCGAGCGCCGCCTGGGCGCGGGTCACGGCCTGGAGCGTCACGCTCACCATGTCGCGGAGCTCGCTGCTGGTGTAGAACCCGGTCGGGGTCCAGGTCTTGGCCAGGTCGTCGACCTTGGCATCGAAGGGCGCCATGGTCTGGTTCGCGGCATTGATGCACTGCTGCTCGGCGCTGCCGCCGCCGGCGCCCCGGAAGATGTCCTCCAGCAGGTCGCCCAGGCCCCGAGGCTTCCTGCGTCGATAGCGCTTGATGGCCGTGCTCGTGTAGGTCATTGCAGTGCCCTCCAGCCAACGTAAGCCAGGACCGCCAGGATGCCCAGGCGGAGCGGATTGGAGGTCAGGTCCATGCTCCCCAGGCTGGCGATCCGGCCCTGCGGGCGCTCTCCGCTGCCGACCCGCTTGGCGCCCAGCGGCAGCCGCCACGACGCGCGATCGGGCGCGGTGCCTATCTGGCCCAGCGAGCGCGCGACCGCGGGCGATCCGGCGTGCGTGCCGCCGGGCCCGGGCGCCTCGTAGTAGTCGTAGGCGCGCCGCGTGTAGTCGTAGACCGAGTACTTCACCCTGCCTCGATCTCCGCTAACCTGCTCTCGTCGTCGGCATAAGATGCCTCAATGATACCCAGATCCAGTGTGACCCCATCGCCCTCCTCCGCGACAGGACGCGATTCTCCACGTCCGATGTGATCGATCATGGCACTCCAGACAATGCCGATCATCGGCAGTGCCATGCCCGGTGGCGGGGATAGGTCGTTGCCATCAAGCCGTTGGACGCGAAAGCCTATGGGCATGCGCGACACGCGAATCCGCATACCAAGGATGGTCGCCACGACATGCATGCTCACCGCCTCCGCTTCTTGCGCAGCATCCTCCACGCGATCAGCGCGCCGATCCCGAGCGTCACGTAGCCGCCCGGGATCGCGTCGACGAATCCGGACAGCCCCGTGCCCGTGCCACAGCCACACGATCCGCTGCAGCTGCAGCCGCCCATGCCGGGCGTGACGTCGATCGGCTCGGGCGCGCCGGGCGCTGGCAGAACCAGCGTGGGCCCGGCCAGGGTCGAGCCGCCCAAGGAGCCCAGCGCGACCGTGTCGGCCGCGCGCGACTGATAGGGCGCGTGCATCCCCCACTGCAGGAGCGGTGCCCCGGTGTATTGATAAGCGTACTTCACGGGCAACTCTTCTTCTGCCCGTAGCCCTGGGCCAGGGAGATCGGCACCGCCGCGACCGGCACCAGACGACCGGCGAGGCCGTAGATCAGCGCCCAGACGATCGAGCCGGTCCGCCGGTAGCCGTGGTAGGTGAGCGCGATCGCCGACGCCGTCTTGACCGGCTCGGACGTCAGCGCCCCGCGGAGGTTGAAGGGCGGCGCGGCCGGCACCGGAACCGCCGCGCCGTCATCGCCCAGAACCAACACAGATCCGGGTGGTCGCACACAATCCTGCAGGAACCTGGACATCACTTCCTCCGCTTCTTCTTGCCCAGGAGGAGGTAGCCGATCGCCCCGGCCACGCCCACGATCGCGATCTTCTCGATCCCGGACATCGACGCCAGCGACGCCGCGATCCCGCCGGTCGGCGCCACCACCGTCTTGCCGCTCTTGGTCACGATCGTGGGGACCGTGATGCCGATGGGACCCGATACCGTCGCCGGTGCGCCCAGCATGTCCGCCAGGTCCTTGACCTGTGCCCCCAGTACGTCGACATCCGGCGCCACTCCCATGCACGACGATGGATCGCCCATCACCGATCCGTTCGATGCCGACTGGACCTTCCGGAACAGCGCCAGCGTCCCAGGGCCGATCGCCCCGTCGACTGCCGTCTTGGACAGCCCCTTCACCTGCGCCACCCGGTTGAGTTGGCCCTGCAGCGCCCGCACCGCGTCCAGCGCCGGGAAGTTCATGGGCTTGCAGATCCCGCCGACGTTGGTGAAGTCGGAGGCCGACGTCGACGTGCCGCCCCCCGTGGTCTGGGTGACGTTGTCCGACGGCGCGGGCTGCTGGCCGCCCTCGAGCAGCGCCCAGAACTCCGCGAACGGATCGTCGTCCGCTGCGTCGCCCAGCATCGCGCGGCGACGGCGGCGAGGGACCATGCTGGTGGTGTAGGTCATGTGCGCGCCTTTCGCGTGAAGTGACGGTAGAGGAAGTACGCTCCCACCGCGTACGTGACGAGCCCGCCCGGCACGTCGGGCAAGAAGTCCAGAGGTCCGCCGACCGCCACTGGCATGCCGGACGGCAGTTCGGGCGCGGCCAGCGAGAGCCCATTCTCCCGGGCCGTCAGGACCGCTGAGATGTTGCCCGCCCAGGTCGTGCGCTCCCAGTTGGGGCCCACCACCTGCGCCAGCGCGCGCGCGGTCGGTTCGTCGAGCCGCCCCGACTCGGCCACGTCGTGCGCGCCCAGTTGCCACAGCGCGCGCTGGATCGCCTGCACCATTAGGATGGTCTGCGCGGACTTCGGATCGGTGGTCGCTGGCGCGATGAACATGTACGGCATGACCATCGTGGCGTTGAAGTGACCGATGCCGATCTGGACCAGCAGTTCGCGCGCGTTCTTGGTGGGCTTGCTCATGGGGGACTCCGCTTCTTGCCGCCGAACAGGAGCATCGCGCCCACCACGGCGACCCCGCCCAGGAGTGCCAGTGGCAAGATCGACGACTGGGGCATGAACATCGGCGGCGGGGGCGGCGCGCCACACACGCCCTGCGCGATCTGCGCGCCCGCCTGGCCTGCCTGCGCGCCCGCCTGGGGGGGCACCCCGGCCACCGCCGCGCCCGCCGCGCCCGCTGCGGCGCCGACGCCCGGGGTCTTGAGCAGGTCGCAGGCCAGATCGCCCAGCTTCTTGAGCCCGTCGCCGACCGCGTCGCCGACCGCGCCCGCGCCCGCCCCGATCACCGTTCCGGCCGTGCCCACGACGTCAACAATCGGCTGCACGATGGGCGCGAGCACGTGCTGGTCGATCTTCATCGGCAGCCAGATGAGCGTGTTCCAGATCGACTGCCAGAGACTCAGATCCGGGACCTTGGAGAGCCAGAACTTGAGCGCCAAGGGGTTTGCGGTCGGGTCTCCCGGCTTGGAGATGTCACGGGCCGCCAGCGAGATGTGCAGCACCATGGGCTCGCCGGTGAGCTCGTTCTTGACCCGCGCGAACGGAGCGATCGCCGTCCGCAGGTGCCAGAGCGCGTGCATGTTCATCTTGTTATCGCAGGTGATCCCCAGCGCGCCAAACCACGTGCTGGCGTCCCACTCGGGGAACCCGGTCGTGGCGTCCGTGCTGCAAAACGACCGCGTCGTGTCGCCCACGTACGTGAGGAGCTGGTCGCGCAAGAACGCGATGGCCTCGGCCGGGATGTCCCGGGGATCGTCGATCTGCACGTCCGGCGGCGCCGCGCGGTTGGCCACCGTGCTGGACGGCACCCCGGTGGCCCACGCGCGCGTCAGCTTGGACGGCGTGAAGCCCACCCCCGCCACCACCAGCGTCGGCTCGGCCGGCACCGCCGGCGCGGTCAAGACCCCCACCCCCTTGGTCGTCGCCGCTGGCGGCACCAGAACGGGCCCCTGTCCCAGGATCGTGCCCGAGACATGCGAGGCCCGCGTCGCTCCCAAGGCCTGTGGCCCATAGCACCCCAGGCCCAGGAGCGAGGCGGCCTGGGGTGCAGTACGTCGCAGACCCGTATCGATGAGCTCGGCCGCGATCCCGGTCGCCAGCGCGCGCGCCAGCGCCTGCGGGAACGCCTGCACGACCGGTACGCCCTGCGCCACGTAGCGCTTGGTGATGTCCTGGGTGCGCTTCCACAGGCTCTTGTCGACCTGGTCCATGATCGCCTTCATCGCGGCCTGCCGGCGACCGGGCGGCAAGGTGCGGATACGCGACAGGAGCTCGGCAGCCGCGCGCTGCCCGTACTGCTCGAACGGCGCGGGCATCGGCGCGTCGTCGTCCCCCAGCGGCTGGACCGTGTACGCATGGCCGCCGCCGGGGAGCCGGCGCTGCTGGACGACCTTGGGGCGCTGGTTCAGCCAGGGCGGGACCCTGGGACCGTTGTAGGAGCCCGACGGCTGCCACTTGGTGGTGAACGTGCCCTGGCCGTAGCCCTCGTCCTTGATGTACTGGGGGACCGCGAAGCCACCCGTCCCCACCGATGGATTGTCATAGGTGCCGCGCGGCATCTGCTTGGTGACAAAGCCGCGCCGCTCGAGGCCCTCGTCGACGACATTGGACGGGAGCGCGAACCCCGGGTCCCATGCATTTGGTAGGTTGTAGGCCATGTTGTCTCCTGGTGTACGTCCCTAGGCCGCCACCGGCCACGTTGCGGCTTGCTTGATTCGCGAGAGCATCTGCGGCGTCTTCTCGGCCGCCACCGGGTCGAGGACGAGATGGACCCGCGTGCGGGGCTCGAGGGCGCGCATGAACACGTGGGAGTACTGCGGCTGATCGCCGTACATGAGCCGGGCGAACGCGACCGTGCAGTACTCCGGCCGCCCGCCGACCGCCAGCACCGCCGCCGCCAACCAGCACGCCATGTCGTCGCAGTCCAGGCTCGGCCGGTGACCTGCCATGATCTGCTGGCTGATGATGTAGGGCGCCCGCACGAGCTCGGTGCGCCGGGGATCCCGCATGTACCGGGTGCGCTGGAGGAGGAACTGGTAGAGCGCCAAGTACTCGGAGGTGTAGTCCTTGGAGTCCAGGCCCTCGCAGACCGTCTCGGCCAACTCGCGGGTGATGAAGTGGTTGGCGTCGTCCAGCGCGGCCTTGCGCATCACCGCGATGGTCTGCGGGGCCCCCGAGTATCCAACCCGTGACGTCGGCGGCTGATCGGGCAGCCAGAACAGGCGCGACCCACCGTATCCGGGACTTGCCAGTGGCAAGCCGGGGGCGGGGGGGCGATGTGGCTGCGATCCGGTCAACGTGCCTTTCACCCGGAGAGATGAGAGGCGTGTCGCCGGTCAGTCGCCGACGAGCGCCTTACCCACCTTGCGCAGCCAGTTCTTTCCTGCCTGCGACAAGAGGGGCGAGGTGCCCGGTAATTTTGCCACCTTAGACATGAACAGGTCAACGCCGGAGACCTGCTCGGTGTCATGCGTGCGGATCCACGTCAGGATTTCCTCGGGGACGGTCGTCCTCCCACTCTGTGCCACCACCTCGGGTTCTTGCCGGGAAGCGAAGGCGCGCTCGAGGTATCCCACCACCACCGCGATCTGCGTGGGGTCGATCTCCGGTAGGACGATCTCCGGCGTGGCCACGGTGCCATCCGGGTTGACGATCGCGGGGATCACCTTGGGCTTCTTTTTGGCAGGGACCAAGCGCTGGCCGCCCTTGCCGTCGGTCACGTGCCAGTACTTTTGGCCGTCCGCCGCCTGGACCAAGGTCCGGGACGGACCCGCCGCCTGGGCGGTGGCGGCCGTCGTGGTCGCGGCGGCGGTCTCCTTGCCACCGACGATCCGACCCACGAACTCGGCCGCGGCGGGGCTAGAGACCACCTCGAGCAGCTTGTCGAAGTTCGTCTTGTCACCGCTGTCGAGCCCCAGCGCGTCCTTGATCGTTTCGAGGTCCTTGGCCTGCTCGACGATGGTCTTGTCCTTGCGGGCACGGAGGTCCTTGACCTCGATCCGGAGCGCGTCGAGCTCGCGCTCCAGCCGTTTGTTGTCGTTCTCGAGCACCTTCAATTGCAGGTTGCTGCTCTGGGTCGAGATCGCGCTGGTGACCTCGTGGGTCTGGCGGAGCGCGGCGATCTCGCGCTCGTAGCTGGCCTTCATGGTGGCGATCTCGCGCTCGTGACCGGCGCGCAGGGCCGCGACGTCGCGCTCGTGGCGATCGTCGCGCCGGCTCTGTTCGGCGACGGTCGCGTCCTTGATCTGTCGGAGCTCTGAGTCGTGGGTCAGTCGGAGCGCGGCGATCCGGCCCGATTCGCCGTCGATCAGCGAGCCAAGGATCTTGTCCTTGATGGGGTCCTCGGCTGGCTTGGTGTCGCGCGCGCGCGCGAGCTCGACCCGGAGCTCGCCGACCTCCTTGTCGCGGCGATCCGCGTCGCGCCGCATCTGATCCAGCACCACCTGAAGCGCCGGGTCGATGCCCTTGGGGACCACCGGCTCCTTGCGCTCGCTGCGCTCATGCAGGCGGTCGATCTCCTTGGTGAGCACCCCGAACGTCTCCTTGACGAAGCCCAGGCCCTCGGCGGGCTGTGTCGGCGCAGGAGCGGCGCCGGCCGCGGGCGTGCTCGAGGGGAGCCGCTCGAGGCTGGGGTCGCCGGCGATCGTGATGGTCCGGTGAAGCCCGGGCTCGTACTTGTAGCTGCCGTTGGCACCCCGGCGGGTCACCTTGATCGCGTACGTGCCGCCGCCGTGCTCCTTCTGGATGAACTCCTCATCGATGGAGTGATCGTAGGTCTCGAGGAATCCCTCGGTCTTGACGTCGCGGCCGTTCACCCGGACGTGCTTGGGCTGCTCGCGACGCAACTGCACCTTGAACGCCCCGACCTGGCCCAGGCCGTCCAGCCACTCCTTGAGCGACCGCTCCTCCTCGTTCCGGATCGCGGTCATCGTCGGCGACATGCGCTCGGCCTTGTCGCGCTTGTCGCGCTTGGCCCGGTCCTCGGGCTCCGCGTCCGCTTCCTTGCGATCGCGGTCATCCGTCCCGGAGTCCTCCGCGGGCACCTCCGGATCCCGGGCCTCCCGGCGCGCCTCGGGCGTCTCGAGCTCGGTCTCGGGCGACGGGACATCCCGCAGGAGTCTCCGCTTGGGGCCGAATTCTTGGCTCATGCGTCCTTGCCTTCAGTGCCAGGGGCCCCACCGTTGACGGCCCCGGGCGCGTCGTCGTCATCCTCATCGTCCTCGTCGTCGTCCTCATCGTCCTCGAGCACGATCTCCTCCAGGAGCTGCGTGCCCCGCGCAGCCAGCGTTCGGAACTCCTTGATGACCTTCAGGAGCCGCGCATCGTTGCCGGCCCGCGTCGCCAGCTCGGCGGCGATGGCCGTCCCGCTCGTGATGATGCCGGCGAACACCTCCCCGCTCTCGGGATGGAGCACGTCCACCGACTGGTGAACGACGTCCTCGATGGCCTCGTCCATCTCACCGAGCTCCTCGGCCTGGGACTGCAGCCAGGGCAGGAGGTTGTCAGAGAGGAAGAGGACCAGGTCGGCCGTCGTGGTCGGCGGGTTGGCCAGGAGCCGTCCCATGATCTGCGTCAGGTCCTGTTGCAGTTGCTCGATGCTCATTGCATGGCTCCTTCGGGCTCGATACCCAGGGACTGGGCGATCAGCCGCTCGGCATCGGCGGCGTCCTCGATCTCGCGCGCACGCGCGCTCTCCCAGTCCGCGATCGCCGCCCGGTACGCGGCCCCCTCCGGCGACTCCATGAACGCCTTCCGGTTGTCCCACATGGCGCCGGCGTCCTGCGTGATGCTGTCGTGGTAGGGGTTCCACCGGTTGCACATGGTCACGGGTAGCGACCCCAGCGTCATCTCGACCCCCGGCGTCGGGTAACAGTAGTGGTGCGTCTCGACGTGGAACGTCGCGGGCGCCTGGTAGACCGTGCCGCCGGGCACCTCCTGCGCGCCCAGAGTGCCCGGCGGGAGCGCTACCGGCACGGTCTGCGCCCGGGGGTTGGCCGCTTCGAGTTGGATCTCGAACCGGTGGTAGTTCCGGCAGGGCCCCGCTTCGCACAGCCGGGGGCGCGGGGGCGCCAGAACCCGCAACGCGGGCATCCCCAGCGCTCCATCCGGGCCCGCAGCAGGAGCTGGTGCCAGCTCGAAGCCATCCGCCATGTCGTTCCTCGGTTCGATTCGACGCATCATGAACATCATGCGCGATTTCGCTGGCCCGATCGTGGGGTAGCAGAGCGCTTTCGGAGCGCTTCCCTGGCCTCGAAGTAGGGGTCCGTAGGCCATGGCCTGTGGCCCAGGGGTTGCTAGACCTCCGGATTGACCTGACAGAACGGACCCAAGTACCTGATAGGCTGCCCGGGAGTGGTGAAACGTGTCCGTTTTTCACATCCGGAGTGTCAACCTTTGGCCGGTTTTCACCACTCCGGACGGCCAGAGTCGGGCCAACCCCTCGGAATGGCCCCTCGGACCTGATTTCTTGCCACTGGCAAGACTCTCGCATTTGTCTCTGATTGCCCCGGAGGCTGGCTCCTGGGTTCGATGGCCCCCTGGGGGCTAGAAGGGTCTCATGTCGCAACCAAAATTCTCGCCGGGCGTGTCCGTTCGGCTCACTGGCAAGTTTCTGCGCAACACCGGCAATCACACAGGTCCAGATTCGCGTAGCACGTGGATTGTCCAGGTATGCGCGTGCGGTCTGTGCAGCCATGATCCGGCGCGATGGACCGCGGTAGACGAGCGCAACATCGACGATACGGGCCAGCGCCACTTTGCGAGCGGCAATTTGCAAGCGGTTCGCTAGGAATCCCTCTGTACAGTTGCCACCGATCGTCCGCGATCGATGGCGCGATACAGCGAGATTCACTCGCATGGCCCCTTGGGGGTCGGAAGGATGTGCCTCATGGCACAAGTAGATACTGCGCCTGCGATTCTGGTCCGCGAGGGGAAGGGGTGGCGCCAATACATGGTCGTGAGCGATGCGCGCGTTGCGATTGTGCACATGACCCCGGCACTGTGGGAGGGTTGGAAGTTCGACCGCGTCGAGATCCAGGGTCCCGACGACTGGGGAACCCTCACGCGCGACCAGATCGTTGCCTGGAAGTTCTCGGGCGATGATGGCCTGACGAAGATCGCTCCCGATCTCGGTGGCTTTCGCGACAAACTGCTCGAACGCGCCAAGGGTGACCTGTAATGTGTCGCTTTTGCACACCTACCCACACGGTAGTCACGCGCGCGCAGATCCTGGCAGTGCGCGCCGATGCGTCGCACAGCGGCCGATGGCCCGATGCCACGATGTACGACGCTTGCAACGTGTGTCTCTGGGAACTGGACGGCGCGGGGGAACTGCGTCACTGCTACCTGCGTAGCGCCGAGCGCGTTCGCGCCGCAATCGATGCCCGGATCCGGGCGGGGGAGTTATTCCCCCATGCGTAAGCGCGCCATGACCGAGCATCCAGCGCTGGCGCTCCTGCGCCACGAAGCAAAGGGCTTCCTCGTGAGGTTCGAGACGGACCTCACGAGGCACGACGCTGCGGCGCTTGCCACGCATCGTCATACCGATGCGTTTGCCTGGGTTCTGCACCCGGGGGCAACCTACATGGCATTCATGGGCCCGGAGTACCGGTCTCAGAAGTTCGCGCGTATGTTCGTGAACGCCTACGGCTCGGATGACACGCGGTTCTATCTCTGGAACGGCGCATGCCTCACGCGCTACGGAAGCGCTCGCGAACTGGACGAGCGGATCGCGGACTTCGAGGAGCAATTGCGTGAGCGTGCGCGCGCCGGTGAACGGGCGGATCGGGGGACCGCGTGACGTCCAAGATCTATTTCCTGGACTCGTTTGGCGCGCCAGCCTGGGAACCCGCCACAGACCACGAATCCGCAGCCGGTGCACTTTGCACCGGCGATGGCACCGGTTGCTGCGGTACGTGCGGCGTTGCCATGACGACCTGCGAGGCCTGCAAGGGGATCGGATACCACAGGGAACTCTGTCCGGAGTCCGACGAAACGACCGCGCTCGGCATTGTCCGGGGCGAACTGGCGACGCTCTTGGAACGCTCCGATCTCGTGTCGTTTCGTCACGCACTCGAGCGGTGTGAGACGGAACTACTCGCCGCGCTACGCACGCTGGGATTCGCCGGACGTGACGACCTGTCGGACGTCGAGTTGGCCAGCGTGCTCACCGTGTTGCGGCCGACACTCCGCCGGATCGCGGCGGATACCGACGAGGTGGGACCATGAGAACGTCCAAACAGTTCACGGTCGATCACGCGCTGTACTTCCTCGATAACGGGATGATCCTCTGCGGCGCCCACTGTGGGACGTCCGCCAAGTACAGCGGGCGAGACATTTCCGGTCAGCGGATCGAACGCGTGACCCCGGAACACGTCCGGGAGGCGACATTCCAGATCGCGTGCGAGATGTGCGGCAAGACTGCTACCCCAGGAGCGCAATGAGTTGCTTCATCTGTTCATTCACACATATCTGTATGCTGGCAGCATACGCCACCGGTAACCGGCTGTACGAGCCGACCCGCTACACGCCAGAAGATACAAGCAGGTCTGATCTGGAACTCACCGCACGCGCTCTCTACGCGGCGAACGTACACGCGTATCGCACGCGCTACCCTCACGACCCTGTCGTCGAGTGTTTCAAGCTCGCTGGAGGTAGCATTTCGCTCGCGCGAAAGCTGACACCGATTCAGGTCGTCAAGGCTGCACAATGCTTTGAGTACCAAGCATGCGAGGCTGATTACTGGGAGGGGAGCGTGCTGGCCGGGGCAGTCCAGGCGATCCTGTGTCACGCGATCACACAAGTGCCCGGCTATACCGAGGCAGCATGGGACATCCCGGGCGAGTAGCCCGCGGATCGGTGTCACGAGCGACGAGCGCTCTTGCCACTGGCAAGTTGGGTTACCCGGCTACAACCATGGCCCCTTGGGGGCGGAAACGGAGATCTCATAAATGACGAAGATCACAGGGTTCGATCGTGCGCAGTGCGCCGAGATGTCCGAGCGGATCAATACCGCGTTGCGACCGCTCGCTGACGAGTTGGGAGTGGCGATCGTGCTACGAGGGGGAACCTTTACCCATACCAACTTCACGTGCAAGGTGGAGATCGCGATCAAGGCGACCGACGGAGTGGTGCTCTCACGCGAGGCGACAACGTTTCAGCGATTCGCTCATTCGATCGGCCTGGATCCTGGCCTGCTCGGCAAGACGTTCCGGCACAATGGCAAGGAGTACACGCTCCTGGGAATGTCCGCCCACAGAGGACGCTTGCCTGTGATTGCTAGCGATTCCAGTGGCCAGCGCTACAAGCTGTCGGTCAGCGCTGTTCTCGCCGGGGTCAAGTAGCCCGCGGATCGGTGTCACGAGCGACGAGCGCTCTTGCCACTGGCAAGCAGGGTTACAGCTACAACCATGGCCCCTTGGGGGCAGAAACGACCATGTCATGAGAAAGAATCGCAAGGCATCTCCCATCGCTGTTCCGACCGTCGCCATTTCTGATTCACTGGCCGTCGCGCTCGCGAGCACGGAGACCATCACAACTACAATCCTGGTCGATGACAAAGACGCGGTCGTGGCGATCGAGCAAGGGACCCCGTCGGTTCCCGTTCTGACGTCAGTCCCCCGATCGGACGTGTCGGTCAAGCACTCCGACCTCAAGGGGGCGATGGCGCGCATCGCGTCCGTGGTCGACAAGAAAGCGACCATGCCCATGCTGGGGAATGTGCTCATCCGGTCGAGCGGCGCCGAGCTGGAGCTCGTGGGTACCGATCTCGACGTGTGGCTCACGATCGCGATCCCGACGGGCAAGGGATCGGCGCATGCGGGTACGGCGGTCGCCGCGCACAAGCTGAACGCGCTCGTCCGCACGCTCCCGGGGGGCGATGACATCTCGCTCACGGGTAAGGGGTCTCACGTCATGGTCGGAGCGGGAGTGGTGTCGGCTCGGATCGATGCGATGGCCGATCGTGACTACCCCAAGGTGCCATCACCCGGCGATCTGGCGTGGCAGACCGCGGACGCAAAGGCATGGCGCGCTGCGATCGAATCGGTGGAGTTCTCGCTCTGTCGCGATGAGACGCGGTTTCATCTCGCGGGCGCTCTCATGGAGTGCGACGGGACGACGCTCACCATGGTGTCGACGGATGGCCATCGGCTCACGAAGGTCCGGGAGCCGTGGGTATGGTCGGGAGCGCGCATGGTGTTCGGGGGCCCCCTGATGGCCGGGATCATCATCCCCCGCAAGGGATTGGCGGAGTTGCGCAAGCTTCTGGGAACGCGTGGACCCACGAACGAGTGCCAGGTTGTGGTCAAGGCGCCTCACCTCTTCGTGCGCCGGGGTAACGCGACGCTTGCGGTCAAACTCACCGATGCACAATTTCCGCCGTACGAGCAAGTGATCCCCAAGGATAACCGCACGCTCGTCACGGTCGAGCGCAAGCGCCTGATCGAGGCGCTGCAGCGCGCGAAGCTCGTGGCCTCGAATGCGACCGGCGCAAAGCTGGTTCTTTCCCCCGGAGCGCTCACGGTGGCGACCGACAATCCCGACACCGGGGATGTCAAGGAGCCAATCCCGGCGGAGTCATGCGACGCATCGGGACGCTGGGGAGTCGCACCCAACTACCTCCTCGAACTCCTGGAAGAGATCCCAGACAGCAAGGTCACGATCGCGTTCGCGGGGGAGTTGGATCCGATCCTGGTCCGGTCCACCGAGGACGCGGTCATGCGGCCGATCAGCGCCGCGCGACTCGTAGGCGTTGTCATGCCGATGCGCATCTGAGCGGCGCCTTGATCGTACGCGCGCCACCGGCGCGTGCGGTCCGCGCGTATCGCTCAAACCATCGCTCACACCACCAAAGGACTCTCAATGACGACCGCTCCAGCGAGTACGAAGATCGCGACCTGCTACAACCCCACGAACGCTCCCGGTTCCGGTCGCTGTATCGAGATCCGCAAGTTCAGCGGGTTCGACGACCCTTACGTGATTGCCGAGATCCACAACGGAGCGGCGGTGTATAGCCGGCGGTGTCCTACCGAGGAGCGGGCGATCGCGATCGCGGCGAACCTCGGGTACGACGAGGTATTGCGCGCATCCGCTGACGGCACGGTCGTGATCACGGACGCGGGGAATTCGAAGGAAGTCCCCCACGCCAGCGGGTCACTGCACGTCGACGGCGAGATGACCGACACCGCAGACTACGAGACCTGAACAACGTGAACAGCGCCCCATGGGGGCAGGAGATTGCTATGACGTTCGAGAATGACATCCCGTTCGAGCTCGCGCAGCGCGCACACGCGGGCACGAGTTTTGTACCCGAGGATCGCGCTGCGTCCGAGCGCGCGGGCTACGCGAGCACGCTCGCCAGTGACTACGCCAGCCTCGCCGAGCACGCCACGACCGACGAGAAGCGCGCGACGCTCGAGGAGGAGTTCGCCCGCTACCGACAGGGATACCGCAAGCGGTACCTCGCGTACCTCGGATCCCGTGCGCGCTGCATGTCCACGATGATCACCGGAGGGAGCAACTTCCCCGTGGAGCGCATGCGCAAGCGCAACGATCACGCAAGCCGCAAGACCGACGAACTAATCGAGTTCCGGAAGGCCGCGCTTGCGGCGATCCTCAAGACCCTACACCCGGAGTGGCGCCCGATCATGGCCGGCGACGGTGACGCGCAGACGCGGCTCGCCGAGAAGATCGCGAAGGCCGAGCAGCTCCAAGCGGTCATGAAGGCCGCCAACGTTGCGATCCGCAAGCACGCGCGCGCGGGGGAGGCCGCACAGATCGCCGCGTTGATGGCGCTCGGGCACTCGGAAGGCCGCGCCCGCGACCTCCTGAAACGCGATTTCTGCGGGCGCATCGGATTCGCGGCGTTTGAGCTCACCAACAACCAAGCCAACATCCGGCGTCTGCGTGGACGGTTGACCGTGGTCGCCCGCGATCAGGCAACCGAAGCGACGGAGATCGAGGGCCAGCTCGCGCGACTCGAGGATTGCCCGGCCGATAACCGGGTGCGCCTGTACTTCCCAGGCAAGCCGGCCGCCGACGTGCGCGCGCGCCTGGGTGCTGCAGGATTTCGCTGGACGCGTTCCATGGTGTGCTGGCAAGCCTACCGGAACGATCGCGCGCTCGCGTTTGCGCGGCGTGAGGCGGGGATACAGGTCGTGCCATGACCGCGCCATCACCACAGCGCTTCCGCGCGGAGGTACTCGTGCTCCTGGGGCTCTACGTCGACGCCGATAGCGAGGGAGATGCTGAGCAGCGCGCCAAGCGGCTTGCGTGCGCCAGGCCCGGGATCCATCCGATCGAGATCGTGCACGTCACAGCCGTGCCCCTATCGGTCGCCGAACAACTGAGTGAGGACAACCTGCGCGTGTGGCAGGAGACCGAAGCGCTCCGGCTGGGAAGCGTGAACCAGCGCCAGCGGTGGGCCAGTGGGTGCCTTCCCGAGGAGGAGTTCCTGAGGCTAGCGCGCAACGAGCTCTTCCGAGCGTTCGCGCTGTATCCCCGCAAGACCCGCAAAGGCCCCTCAGCGATCCAGCACCGCGCACCGACCTGGATGCGTGACTGTGCGGTCGACGGGTCCGTGCCGATCGACTGGCGAACCACTCCGGAGCCGGATCTCGCTGACGAGGAGTGGCAAACCCTCCGGCGACTGCTCACGGCCTGCGAGGCGATCCGGCGTCACCCCTGGATGCAAATGAGCCCACCGACCTCGGTCCGCATGCAGGTCCGTAACCACCTGGGCACGTGCAAGACATGCCAGGGAACCAACTCGGAGAACACGTGCCTCGTCGAAATCGACTGGGGCGGCCGGCTCCTGACCCGGGAGTATGTGCTGTGAGTAGTCATACCTACAAGGACGGCGACCTCTGTGTCGTCGTCGAGACCGGTATGCCAGGGCACAGCGTCACGATCGGCATCGGCGACTCGTGGCACGAGGCCGTCGATAACTTGGAGACGACACCGATCCAGAGCACCGGTCGGGATGGTGGCTGCGACGCGGCCATGGCCATCCGGTGGGCGCACTCGGCGGGTTGGTTCTCCGGTTCTGAGCTGGAGAAAGTCGACGTCGATCCCGACGCCCCCGAGCACCCGTTCACACGTGTCACTGACCGATCGTAGTATCGTCACACAGGAGATTCGAGATGCGTGAACCATTCCCGTTGCAGTGGCCGCCCGGCTGGCAACGCACACCCCCCGATGAGCGCCGCGGCGCGCGGTTCTTTCATGGCTTCTCGGCCGCGCTGAGCTCGCTCCGGGAGGAACTCCGCCTGCTGGGCGCCGCCAACATCGTGATCACCAGCGATCTGCCGGTGCGCCGCGATGGCCTTCCCTACGCGGAGGGTCGCCGGGGTACGGATCCCGGGATCGCCGTGTGGTTTGTCCACGACGGCGCCGAGCGCGTGATCGCGTGCGACCGCCACCACGCCATCGCCGACAACCTGCGCGCCATCGCGCTCTCGATCAACGCGATCCGGGGCCTCGCGCGCTGGGGCGCCAGCGACATGGTGTCGCGTGCATTCCAGGGCTTCAACGCGTTGCCCCCCGGCCAGGAGGAGCGCCCGAACTGGCGACACGTGCTGGGCTTCTCGCCCCACATCCCCAACGCGGCCAGCGCCTTCCAGCGTAAGGACATTCTGGATCAGGTGCGCGCGCAATACCATTCGCTCATGCGGATTGCTCACACCGACGCCGGCGGCAACAGGGAGCGAGCGGTCGAGCTCAACCTGGCCATGGAGGCGGCCGAGCGCGAGCTCGGAAGGGCTCCATGAGCGGGCTACCGCGATGTCTCTGGTGCTTCACCCGCGGGGGCAAGCAGCGCCGTGACCCCGTCCCCCATGACTGTCCCGACCACGGCCCGGGGTACGTGCCGCCGGGGTACGACAAGAGGACAATCACGACGTTGCGACGCATGATCGACGATGGGGCCATCGGTAGTCTCGGGCAGGTCATCGATACCGTAAGCAAGCACAACCCCATCGTGTACGAGCGGCAACGTTCCGCATGACGACGACCCTCTACAACGAGAATGCCCCCTTCGCAGCGGACTGGCTGGAGGATCTACAAGCCCATGGCCACATCGCCCCCGGAATCATCGACCGACGCTCCATCGCCGAGCTTGCCCCAGGAGACGTTGCAGGGCCTGGACAGCGACATTTCTTCGCCGGGATCGGCGGGTGGTCGCATGCTCTCCGGCTCGCTGGGGTCAGCGATGCCGCCGACATCTGGACCGGATCCTGTCCCTGTCAGGGACTCTCGGATGCGGGCGCGCGGCGCGGGTTTCTCGACCCTCGACATCTTTGGCCAGCATGGTGCGCACTCATCCGTGAGTGTCGCCCTCCAATCGTGTTTGGAGAACAGGTTGCGAGCACACTTGGTCTCGAGTGGCTCGACCTTGTTTTCGCTGACCTGGAGCGATGCGGTTACGCCGTCGGGGCGGCGGATCTGTGCGCAGCGGGCGTTGGCAGCCCCCACCGACGACAGCGCCTGTACTTCGTGGCCTACACCCCTGGAGACCGACGGCTCGAAGGCCTCCACACACAGCTACCGGAACGGCGATCCGAACCAGCCCTGTCTGAAGCTCACCGGGGCGGCGAAGATGGTGCTGGCGGCGTGGGCGACGCCGGTCGCCGCCGAGTTGGGAAACACGATCGAGAACTACGTTGCAATGAAGAGGAACATGGCCAGCGGACCCCGGCTGGCGATCACCCACCCGTCGATTCAGGCGCGACTCGCAGCATGGCCGACACCCTTGGCGAACGGAGCAGCGGGCGGCGGAAGCGAGGCACACCTCAACGGTCGGCGCTCGAACCTGCGGGACACCGTATTCCTGGCGGGCTGGCCGACACCGGTCGCGGGGGACGCCAAGGGCGGAGGCGCGGAGACGTTCGCCCACGGCGGCAAGGATCTGAAGAACACGGTTCTGACGAGTTGGCCGACACCAGCGGCCCGGGACTGGAAGTCATCAGCCAGCAACAAGCACGGAGAGAACGCGAGACCGCTGAACGAGGTGGCGGGGCTGGGCGCGTGGCCGACCCCGCAGACTCACGACGCCAAGCCGCCCAAGACCCACACGCAGGTGCAGGCGATGCGCGATTCCGGGCATGGCGTGTCCAACCTGAACGAGTCGGCGCAACTCGCGGATTCTGGGCCGGCGCCGAATGGGTGCTCTGCCGCGACCCCTCCGGGAGGCCCCCGGTCGCCCGGCCAGTTGAACCCGGAACATTCCCGTTGGCTCATGGGGTACCCGACCGCGTGGGGCTCCTGTCGGGCTACGGCAACGCGATCGTCCCGCAGGTAGCTGCTGTCTTCATCCGCGCGTCCCTGGACGCGATCAAGACCCTCTGACTTTCTGGAGCTTCGAGATGCCCGAGACCAAGCCCGAGACCCTGCCGTTTCCTGCGCAAGAGCCCCCGCTTCGCTTACGGATGCGGTCGTTCTACGTTCGCGAGGCGCCCCCCAACGATCCGGACGCCCCGTCCTGGACCTGGGCGTGCGAGGACTGCGGCGAGAACGGGACCTCACACGATCCGTCGGACTTCGGCTGGCAACTCGCTGGCCACATGAAGATCTGCAAGGGCTAGCCGCGGTTCTTGCCACTGGCAAGAAAACCTGTGCATCATGCGATCCCCGAGATGGAGATGCCCCATGCCGAGCTCTTGAGTCGTCCGCGGTAACGCGCCGGACGAACGGCGACGGCGGTAGCCAGCGACGCGTGCCCTCCCACCCGGGGCCCGCCGACGCGAAGGGCGCGCGTTTCCCTGCGTGCGCTCCCGCCCCTTTTCTTCACCCCTGGAGGAACTATGCAGAACGAGACCGACTCCGATTCTCAGTCCGTGGCCGCCGACCCCTCGACCGCTGACCCTCCGGAGGGTCAGCGCGCGATCCGCTACGTGGCGTTCTCGACTCTCTTGCTCGAGACCAAGTGGTGGGCGAACCCGCGCAGCCAGACCGGGTTGGATGACGCCTCGATCGAGGAGCTCACGCAGAGCATCCTGTCCGATACCACCAGTAGCGAGGTGGAGGAGCACGTCCAGACCGTCGCTGGCGTCCGCGTCCCCCTCGAGGTCGTGCAGATCTTCATCAACGGCGCCGTGGTGAACCTGGTCATTGACGGCCAGCGCCGATATCGGGCCGTGGAGAAGGCGGACCTGCCGCCCGACACCCTGATCCCGGTCTTTGACCTGGAGTCCGAGCCCGTCACCTGGACCCGCGAGCTCGCCGACAAGTACCTCCTGCGCGCGCTCGATGCGGTCGGCACCCGCGCCGGGCTCTCGAGCTTCGAGCTCAGTGAGGCCGCCCAGCGTCTGCGCGGCAGCCGGGATCCCGACACGGGTAAGGACTTCATCCTGGCCAAGATCGCCCAGGCGATCCGGAGGAGTGAGTCTTGGGTCTCGAAGATCCTGGCGGCCCGCGAGCACGCCAGCCCCAAGCTTCTCCTGTCCTGGAAGACGGGCGAGATCACGGACGAGCAGTTCAAGGACCTGGCGGCCGAGCGCGATCCGGGCAAGCAGCGCGACGCGGCCTCCCGGGTCGTCGAGGCGCGCAAGGAAGGCGACAAGACCGGCGCGCGCGTCCACGCCAAGGAACAGCGGATCGCCGCCCAGGCGGAGCCCAAGCCCGCGAAGCCTCCCAAGGCTTCTGCGACGAAGGCCCCCTCGAGCAAGGCCAAGGCCCCGCGCGCGCAGGCCCCGCTGCCGCTGCCCCCTCCACCGGCCCGCCCGGTCCAGCCGGTCAAGCCCCTGACCAAGCCGTCGTACGCGGTGGTCGATGACTTCCTGGCCATGGCCACCAAGAAGCCACCAACCCACGACTACGTGCGGGGACTCATGGATGGCGCGCGCTGGGTCGTTGGCCTCAAGGATGCCGCGACGTTTGCCAAGCCCTGGCAGGCCTACATGCGCCACGTCCAGGGAATCAAGCCGACCAAGAACGTCCAGCCGACCAAGAACGTCCGGAGCAGCAAAAAGCGGCGGAGGTGATCCGCCGGTGACGAGGATGATTGTGTGCAACCCCCCGAGATGAAGGAGACCGACATGGAGACCGAGACCGAGATCACGCAGAACCTGAGGGTGAGTCCACCCGTGGTGCCCTCGCTGGAGTGGCTGGTGCAGTACGCAACGCAGCGCCGAGACGCGGTGTGCCGGAACGCGTTCTTTCAGGCGTTGCCGACGATGGATGAGTCGGCGATCCGACGATGGATGCCGGACCTCGAGTTCTTCGGGCACCGGTTCATCCAGGCGCTGATGCTACGCGCCGGGATGTGCCCCCGGGACTCTCCGCTCCTCCACACGTTCATGGAGCACGCGTACGAGGAGGGCCCTCACCCGAGGCAGCACTGGCGCTGGATGGAGGCCCACGGCTACGGCCACGCAGCGACACCGACGACGGAGACCCACACGCTGGCCGAGCTCTGTCTGTGGTCCGCGCGCGAGGAGAGCCCGGACGAGCAGGTCGTGCGCCACAACCTGGGCGGCGAGGCCTTCGCGGAGGCGTTCTTCCGGCAGATGGAGCCGGTGGTCCGTCGCCTGGGCATCCAGGATTCGCCGTACTGGCATGTCCACCGGGTCGATCACCTGCACATGCGGCTGGGGGTCGATCTGCTGCCCCCCGTCTCGCCCCTGGGCGCGCACGGGATCGCGTACAAGCGGATCCTGGATGAGACCGCGATGGGGTTTCATCGGATGTTCGCGTCCTGGCTCCGGCTGGCCCAGGGCTGGACGCGCTTGTCATCGGTTGTGGGGGTCTGCGACACTTCGGAGCGATGACCGTCTACGAGTACCTGCGATCGATCGACGACCAGTACGGGTCCCAAGAGCATCAGCGCGCGTTCATCGCCCGGATGGCCCGCGCCCAGCAGATGAACCCCTGCACGAAGGACCACACCCGGGACAGGCCGCCCACGCACCGGACCGCGTGCTACCCCGTGGACGCGTCCAATCGGATGATCGGCGCGTGACATGCCGCCCCGACGGCTGAAGTGCAGTTACCGCGAGCGCTCCCGGCGCTGCCCGCGCGAGGGGACCGGCAATCCACCGCTGTGCCCGGCGCACCGGATCGCCTTCCAGGAGGCATCCCGGCCCAAGCACCCCAGCGAGGTCGTGGCGCGATCGCTCTTGAACTTCCTGCAGGGCAAGCCCATCAACGCGGACGCGACCCTGGGCGCGCTGGATGAACTGTTCGGGCAGGGCAGCCAGGGGATCGGGACCGGCTACCACCCGGACCTGCGACCCGGCGAGAGCGAGGGCGCCACGCACCAGCGAGCTCGCCAGGGCCACGACCCGTCCACATGGTGGTGGCGGCAGGCGCAACCGTACCCACCGCCGCCCGATCCGCGCGTCGACGCCCGGCGCGCCGAGATCGACGCGCGGCAGGTCCTGGGGTTCTCGCCCAGCGAGCCCCTGACCCCAGATCTCGTCAAGATGACCCGTCGGCGGATGGCCAAGCGCTATCACTCCGACCATACCGGCGGCTCGGACGATCGGATGAGGGCCATCAACGCGGCGGCCGACGTGCTCCTGCAGTCGTTGGGTGTGAGTCCTGGTACGCGCCCGGCTATGTGAGTTAGGCTCTGCCTTGGATGGCGTACCCACAACCCAGCGCGAACGAGTACGCCACCAATGGCGGCGGGTTCTTCCGGCTGAACACCCTCCTGACCTCGCCGGGGGACATCTACGAGTCCGAGCAGTCCGGCCACGGGCTGGCGCTGGGGCCCCTCTCCGACGTCGCCAACGTCAACATCGCCTACTTCGATGGCCAGGTGCCGACGGGGGTCAACCAGATCCAGGTGGGGCCGCCGCGGTCGTTCGTGGGGCCGATCTACAATCTCAGCGACACCTACGCGCCATCCCAGCGCCCGGGCCGCATCATGCTCTGGCCGTCGGACCTCTACGACCCCAGCTTCTTGCCGTCGACCTTCGACCCCGCCCAGGACAGCCTGACCTTCATCACACCCGTGTTGGACGTCATCCAGTATTTCAGCCCTCAGCCGGCGCTGGTCCCCACGCGCAACGATAAGACGTACCGATTTCCCGAGATTGAGACGGCGGCCATTCGCGACTCCTACCTGGTCTTGCCGTACTGGGGCCGCAAGTACGCGTGCTGTCGGATCGTCAACAGTTCCGGCGCGACCTTGGCGTGGTCGGTCGTGGGCATCGTGTACTACCCGAACGACCAGACCAAGGCGATGGAGTTCGTGATCGACAAGGACCTGGCGGTTCCGATCGGCGGCACCCATACCTCCCTCGTGCGCGCGGCGGTCTCCGGGATGTTCGATGCCTTGATGATCGTCGTGAACATCACCGGCGGCTCGCAGACGCCGTTCGAGGTTATCGTCAGCGATACTCCCGCCTGAGGAGCGTGTCCATGGCCACCGCTACCACACTCCGCCACGCCGCTGGACAGTCGTTCGTGAACCTGTTCGCGATCTGGCAACTAGGCGGCACCGCCCTCCGGACCAAGGTCGGCCTGTTCGCGAGCTCGCTCCTCCCCGTGTTCCCCGATGGGGACCCGGTCGGGCGCCCGATCGCCGCGTGGCTCATCCTGATCGGCTCGGCGGGTACGCAGATGCCCACGGTGGTCGCCCCGGCACAGATCCCCTACGAGCAGCTCGTCACCGTCGCCGACTACGTGTACCGGATCTGCTGGCTGGGCGCCAAGCCCAGCACGACGTCGCCCAACATCTCGACCGCCCAGCAGACCGCGCTCCTGGCCGCCTACAACCTGAACTTCTGAGTCGACGTCAGCGCCGCGTGATACGATTCTGGCATGGCGATCCACGACGGTCCGGTAGGCATGGTGCTTCAGCGTGCGGCGCGGCTCTGGTACGCGGCCGAGTGCGCGGCCGATCCAAAGGTCCCCACCAACCTCACCGATGGCGATATCTACGCGCTGGCAATCCCGCGCGTCCGCGCGCTGTTCGCGGGCGAGGTCCGGTGGTCGGAGACCTCACCGGGCGACAAGGCGCTCTGGCGCGGCAGGCGCCGCAACGTCGAACTCGTGCCCCAGTGGCTCGACTCGCGGTGGGAGAACCTGTACGACACAGTCGACCTCGAGCCCGAGCGCTGCGGCCACCATTTCCACGACCTGTTCGGGATCCGCAACATCGGCGCCGTCCACCGATCCAACCTCAGGGTCCCCGGCCAGTGCGAAGGCGCCTTGACCTTCGACATCCAGCAACTCTACGCGGAGGTGTCGCGCGATCTGTCGATCCATGACCACGTGGTCGCCCGGCTCGTGATCGGCAACCGTCCGATCGTGACGTGCCACCTGCGAGAGGCCGTCCTTGGGATCCCCATCGGACAGACCGTCCTCGAGCGCCAGAACTTCGAGGTCCGGATCGACTGCCCCAGGCTCGTCGATCACCTGACGGTCGTGATGCACCTCGAAGGCCCGGTCATCCGCACGGTCTACTGATGACCTGCCAGCGGATCCCACTGCCCGGCGGCTTCGCGGTCGTGTGCACCCGGCGACCGCGCGCTCGCTGCGAGGTGTGCAAGGTCCGCGAACACACCCTGCTCTGCGACTTCGCTCTCCGTGGCGCCAAGACGGGCAAGACCTGCGACCGCAAGCTGTGCGCTGGGTGCGCCGCCAAGGCCTCCGGCCAGGACCTGTGTCCCGCCCACGCTCGGCTCGGCAACCTGCCGTGCCAGACCGCCGACACGGTCGATGCGTGACACCGGCGACAGGGGTGCGCTACCCTCCTCCCTGTGGCGGATGCCCAGTTCGACGGCGATGTCGCCCGCGCGGGCCTGATCTACGACCAGTTGGGCCCGTGGATCGACCGCTACCGCGGGGGCCTGCCCGCGGGCGTCCTGGCCTCGTTCATCCTGCACGAATCGGGCGGCAACTTCGCCGCGCCGGGGGACGCGTCGCTGGGCGAGATCGGCTACCTGCAGGTCGCCGCCTACGTCCCGCCGCTGTTCGGGTACGACCCCTCGGCCCGCGCCGACCCCGAGAGCAACATCGCGATCGGCTCGCTCGAGTACGCGCTCGAGGCCATCTACTGGTCGCTGGCGTTCCCGCAGGTCCACCTGGGGACCGCGGATAGCTGGAAGCTCGCCCGGCTGGCGTTCGCGGTCGGGCGCGGCGGATCGCACCAGCTCGCGAACCTGGCCGCCTCCACCGTCGGGCTCGATGACGGTGGGGTCTATAACTCCATCGTGCGCTACGTGCTGGCCTCGGGCGGCGTCCCGCTCGGCAGCCAGAGCGCCGCGACCGTCGCCAAGCGCGTGATCGACATCGATCGGCAGTGGGCCATCGGCCAGGCGCTCACCGGCGGCTACCCGGGGCCGCCCATGCGCATCCCGGATCCGCCGGTGGGGCCGTACACCCTGCCGCCAGACGCAGAGCCCTATTTTTCCTCGCCGATCCCGGTTACAGTGCTGCTCATCGGCGGTGGGCTTGCACTGCTGCTCTACCTGATCGCGAGGCGCACGTGAGCAAGCTCCCACCTATGTTCACCGGGCGGCGCAACCCCGCCAGCCCCGGGCCCGGCAGCAAGATCGGCCCAATCTCGCTGGATCGCACCCGCGCCCAGTCCCCGGAACCCGCCGACACCACCGGCGCCGCCGAGCACCGGACCTTCGTCGACACCTACTTCACCAAGGTGCCGGTGTCCGGCGAGCCGACCGACATCATCTACAACGGCGACATGGTGTGGGCCAAGGTCACTTTGACGCTCGAGACCGCCGGTCCGGTCGCGGTCGGGAACCTGTCGTCGATCACGCCCGTGCTCTCGGGCAAGGGCCAACTGCTCGAGACCGACGTGCCCACCGAGTTCTTCATCGCCAAGGGCACGCGGCTCTACATCGCCGCCGCTGGCATCAACCGGGTCAAGCGGGTCATCGAGCCCATCCCCTGGCTTGAGGTCATCGCCGGCCTGGTCGGCGGGGTCGTCCGGGCACTGGGAGGCGCCACTGCCGCACTACGCTCCAAGATCTAGCCGTCTTGCCACTGGCAAGTCTTTGGCTCCCCGTGGAAGGATGGTCCCCTAGGTGAGCTACCCCCAACCCAACGCGGACGAGTACGCCGTCCGGGGCTACCAGTTCTTCCGGCTGAACACGCTCCTGACCTCGCCGGGGGACATCTACGAGTCGGCGCAGTCGGGGCACGGGATCGCGATCGGGCCCGAGAGCGATCTGGCCAACGTCAACGTCGCCTACTTCGATGACCAGGTGGCGACCTTCATGCAGCACACCTCGGTGTCGCCCAACCGGGCGTTCGTGGGGCGGATCGACGCCCGCAACGACAGCGTGTACACCCCGGCCAACCGGACCGCCAAGATCCTGATCTGGGCGGCCGACATCTATGACCCGAACTACCGGCCGATCTCTAAGCCGGCGAAGTTCAACGCGGCCTCCGACGCCATCAACTTCGTGGCGCCCCGGCTCGACGTGATCGAGTACTTCAAGCCCCTGGGGTCGGTGACGCCCGGGCGTGACGATCGGGAGTACGTGTTCCAGAACTACCCGGTGGTATTGCAGCGGTTCTTCCTGGTCTTGCCGTACTACGGGCGCAAGTACGCCTACGTCGAGCTCACCAACCGCGAGGCGATCGGCGCCAACACGTTCGGGATCGTGGGCCTCAACTACGCGATCACCCAGGACGACAGCGCCAACCCCTACCACCAGGAGACGACGATCCTGACCCCGACGGCGGTGGCCGCGGGTAACCAGATCACGCGGGTCATCAGGGCCTCCACCGATGGGATGTTTGACGCGCTGGTCCTGTCCTTGACGTCGGCGGGCCCGGCGCCGCTCCGGGTGCTGCTGTCGGACGACCTGGAGATCTGATGGCGACCGCGACCACGCTGGATCAGGCGGCCGGGCAGGCGTTCGACAACCTGCACGTTCTGTGGCTGGCCAACCAGCTCGGCGGCACCTCCGGGCGCATCGCCCTGTTCTGTCAGAACAGCCTACCGTTCTTTCCCGCGTCGCTCCCGGGCGGGGCGCCCGTTGGCAACTGGCTTACCGTGTTCTTCGCGCTGGGCGTCACACTCCCGGCGACGAATGTCCCGATTGACCGGTTGACGGACGCCGCGCAAATCTTATATCGATTGTGCTGGATGGCGTTCTCGTTGATTGGCAATGGGATCACGACGGGTCAGGCGGCGCAGCTCCTGGCCCAGTACAACGCCATCATCGGGTTCTGAGGTCGGCAAAGGAGATTCGAGATGCTTCGAGTGAACGTGATCATCTGTTGGGTTGGCTGTGCAGTGCTGGCGCTGACCGGGTGCGGTGACAACCTGCCCGGGCCCGAGGCGTTCCTGCGCCAGGCCGCGTGCACGGACTTCGAGGCGGACATGTTGCCCGCGGACGCCGAGCTCGTGGTGCCGTCGATCGTGCCGGCGCCGCTGGGTGTGCGGATCGTGGTCGCCCCGGACTTCGACCCGTTCATGGGATCGTCGGTCGCCGTGCCTGGCGGCCGGATGGCCTGGAGCGTGTGGGTGTACCACTGGACCGACGGCGATCACCTGGGCGCGATCGGTCGCGTCGCCGACACCGGCGGGGCCGTGCCTCGTGGAGGGGTGTGTCGGTGGTACGACCCCCGCTGACGTTGCAGCGTGGGATCCCCGTTCCGCACATGAGCGCGACGATCGGGCTCTGGGAGGGGCTCCCCGAAGACGAACCCCGCCCGGTGGCGATCCATGGCGCGGCCGTGCGGCCTCCGAGGGCCGAGCGGCGCCCGTGTCACTGCACATCGTGCGGCGCGGCGGGCCATAACAGCCGATCGAAGCACTGCCCGGGGGTGCCGAAATGACGTGCACCTCAGCGCCGCACGAACCTCTGCAGCAGTTCCCGGAAGTGGGGGTTGTAGAGGCAGTCGGGGTGGCGGCGGGCGCGCATGATCCGGATCAAGGCGTCGGCGGATAGCCGGGTGACGTGGGCCAGCGCCAAGCTGGCGACCAGCGCAGATCGATTCCGGCCAGCCGAGCAGGTGACCAGGATGTGGCGGCGGGCGATGAGCGAGTCGGCCACGAGGCGGGCGGTCCCCATGACCATCCGGATCTCGGGCGAGCTCAGGACGTCGTCCGGGATGGGGCACCGGATCACGTAGCCATGGAACGCGACCTGCTCGGGCTGGAGCTCGCGGGCGCACAGGACCAGCACGTCGAAGTCCGGGAGGTCGCGATCGAACGGCGGCCGGCCGCCGACCCACAGGCTACGGCGGGGCCCGGCGATGTTGCTGCCCGGCTTGGGCGGAGTGATGTTCGAGGCGTCCAGCGCCTCGGTCGGGCTGGCAGCCATCTTACGGCGCCGGAGTTCGGCCGAGAGCCAGCCGCCGCGGCGCGCGGCGGGCGCCTTCTCGTGGGTCCGGCAGAACAGGCTCCCGGGCGCGGCCGGCCGATCGCAGCGCAGGCCGCGGCGCGGGGCGATGCACGTCATGCCGCCAGGACGGGCGGCGACCACGACAGGCCCGCAAACGTCCGCGGGCCGATCACGCCATCGACGACGAGGCCGTGCTGGGCCTGGAACGCCCGGACATTGGCCAGCATCTCGCCATCGAACACGGGGTAGGCCGGCGCGCCGGTTGGCCGCATGCCCAGCCGGCGCTGCACCCACGCGACCCGGGCACCGGTCTCGCCGGTCTGCATGAGATGGAACCGGGATAGATCCACCGTGCTGGTGAAGCCCGGCACCGGATGGGCATCGCCCTGGTACTGGTGCATCCACCAGTTGCCCGGGCCCCACGGCTTGGGGACGATCGGATCGTTCTTGCCGGGGGCGAACGCCTCGCTGGTCAGGTGGGGCGCCGATCGCACGGCCCACGGCCACGGCTTGGCCACCCAGAGCGGCGAGTCGACCAACTCGCCGGCGGGGAGGTCGTGCAAGTCCTCTCGCCACACCCGATCGGAGGTGTAGATCATGGGCGGCACGCCGTAGATCGACCGCATCTCGGCCCACGCCCGGTGTACCCACTCGAGCTCCTGCGCTGCGGGGAGCCCGGTGTCCTCGATGTCGATCGTCGGCACCAGGTGCTGGCCGGTCAGCGGCCCCACAGTGTCCGCGAACACGTGGACCTGATCTTCGGCCGTGCCGGTGAAGCCTGGGTGGGGCATGCGCAGGAACAGGTAGCCACCGCAGGTGAGCCCGGCGGCCAGCGCGCGGTTCCAGTCGCGCCCCAGGGTGTCGTCGGGCTGGGTGCCCCACGCGGCGCGGAAGATCGCCACCCCCGCGCGGGATCCGGCCGCCGCGCACGCCGCCTGGAACTTGGCGAAGTCGGGGACCGCGTTGTTGTCCACCTTGGCGTAGTCGATGCCGACCAGCATGGCTCAGGTCCGGGCCGCGACCGCGATCGGCAGATCCCCGGCCGCCCGGAGCTCGCGCATCCGGTTGACCACGACCTTGGCGAAGTCCAGGTAGACATCGGCCAGGTCCTCGGGGATGAAGTTGGTCCGGGCGCTCCCGCCGTCGCGCTCGAACTCCCGGAAGATCGCGAACGTCAGCATCCCGTTGGTGAGCCGCTGCGAGATCACCGCCACCATGCCGTAGGCGTTGCGGAGCCGGTCGACATCCACGAACGGCGGGCGGGACATCGGCGGCGGATGGGAGATCGGGGGCACAGGGACTGCTTCCGGAGACATTGCCATATGCAGGCAAGACTACAAAGGACGGGGCCAATGATCCACCTCTACCCGGGGAGGGCATGGTGTAGGCTAGACCCCACCGGTAGCGCCCCATGCCACGCCTTCACGGTTACAGGGAGAGGATGAACGCCAACTATTGGGACGCGTTTTCGCCGCGTGACATGGCGGAGAGGAATGAGTGCTGGATCAAGCTGTTCGGCAACCGCAACATCGGCAACTACCGCCTCACCAACCTCCAGGTCGCCGGCCAGGTCGCCAGCGACACGTCGTTGGTCGTTCTGAACTGGTACGCGCGCTCCAACGTCTCCGAGCTCCACCAGAGCGCGGCGCTGGCCGCCGCGTGGCACGCGTGGCAGCACTCGACCACCGTGACGCTGGTCGTCGGCTCGCGCCCCGTGATGATGCGTCCGCTCTCCGACCTCATGGGCCCGCGCGATTTCTATGGCGGCATCGGCGGTCACGACCAGGTCGAGATCGAGGGAGCGGGCCGTACGCGCATCGCGATGGCGATGTACAAGGCGTACCGCGACGCGCAGGGGTCGGCGAGCACCGGGCCCTTCCCCGGGCCGATCGAGCCCCGGAACCCGCCGCACGGGTGGGAGACCTGGGAGGATCTATCCGAGACCCAGCGCAAGGGGTGGCTCGACGCGGTGGCTTCGGTCCGGCCGCTCTACCGCCCCTACGTCATCCCGGTGCGGCAAAACTTTGGCGTGCAGATCGACACCGACCGCAGTGCGCTCCTGGCGCTCCTGGGGCACCTGCCAAGCGTTGCCCCGCAGGCGCTGGTGTGGGTGCACCTCGATGGCCTCGATACCCGCGACGTGGCGTAAACACGAACCAGGAGCCCCCCGATGCCACAGATGAGACCCGCCTTCGTGATCGTCGTTGCCCTGATCGCCGCCTGTCTCACCACGGAGACCGAGGAGGCCGTGCAAGCCCTGGAGAAGTTCACAGGGTCCACAGACTTCGTGACGGTATGCACGATCTCGGGCGACACATCGACCTGCTGCACCGACGGGATCTGCTGCATCTGCATCACGGACCTCGGGTGTTTCTGTCGGTGATCGCCCGCGACACCCAGCGCCCGCGCCCACGCTGCGGCGCACCGCTGTCCCGTCTGGGGGAGGACCCGTTCGGCAAGTACGAACGATGCCCCTCCTGTGGCCACGTGATCCTGCTACGATGTGATCTGCAGGGACACGCACCGGGCGCGAGCCGGGCTCATAACCCGGCGCCGAAAGGCACAGGAGGGTTCGATTCCCTCCCCCTGCTACCCCTCGTCGGTGAAGTAGCTCAGGTAAGAGCGGTGTCGGGCCTGGGTTGCGGGCCTAGCACGGGACGTCACCGGCGAGGGGCTACTTACGGAGCAGGTTCGCGACCAGGCCGGCGCCGACCTTGTCGAGCTCGTCGACCGAGATCTGATCGACGTAGCGCGCCGCGGTCCCCATGCTCTCCCACGCCATCCACTTCTGGAGCTTCACGATTGCGTTGGGGTCGCCCGCGAGCTCGGCCAGGAACTGGGTGGCGACCGTGTGCCGGTAGCGGTGCGGGTTCATCTCAGGGATCCCGCAGCCCTTGGCCGTGCGGATCGCCGCCCGCCAGACCTTGCGCGAGAGCCCCCGTCGACTGGTCCCCGTTCCCAACAGGTCGCTCACCCGCTCCCAGCCCTTGATCTGGGCCAGCGCCTGGAACTGATCCCGGAGCAATTCGGCCGAGAACTCGATCCGCTTGCGACCCTTGCCCTCGTAGGTGAGCTTGCCAGTGGCAAGCGCGCGCACGATCTCGGTCCGCTTCATGCGGAGGACGTCGCCCGACCGGAAGCCCCGGATCGCCATGATCAGCAGCACGTGGCGCATGACCTCGGGGCGCATGGGGCAGGTCTGCAGGTGGCGCACGACCTTTTTCCAGTCCGCAGCGCCCAGCGGCAGCTTGGTCTTGACCCGGCGTGCGGGGGGTAGGCGGATGTCGCCCAGGCGCTGGGCGAAGGCGACGTCGCCGCTGAACTTGGCCCAGGCGCGGAGGGCGGCGAGGTTGGTGCGGACGGTGTTGGGGGCGAGCTCGCCCGCGATCAGGCGGTGGGTGAGTCCCTTGGGGTGGGCGGCGCAGGACCTGAGGTTGCCGATGTAGAGTTCGGCGGTGTCGTCCGACCGGCCGCGCTGGGTGAGCCAAGCGCGGAACGCCTGCAGGTTCTTTGCGGAGATCTCCAAACTGACGCTAGGATATCATTCGCCATGGTCATGGAGAGACAGGATGCTGCGGACGAGTGGGATGTGATCGCAGGCCAGGTTCGGCGCGATCTGATCATCGCGCTGTCCGCGCATCTCGAGGGTCCGCGTGGGAACGAGGCCGTGGAACAGATCATCCTGCTCGAGGGCAACTGACCATGGGACGCCCCTCTCATGCGCGCGCCCGCCATGGGCGACTGGTGGCCAACCCCGCCTGGGTGACCGACATCCTGGCCGAGTCGTGGGAGGTCCTGAACGACACCGTTCCGCCGGCGTGGCGCCCCCGGCTGGACGACATCCGCGCGACCTCGGCCGATCGAATCTCAGGCAGCGTGCACGAGTACGGCTGCGGCCACTATGGTTGCGTGTACCCGACCTATGACCCAGAGGTGGTCATGAAGGTCACGACCGACGAGACCGAGGCGGAGTTCGCGGCCGATCTGGCGGCCACGCTGGTGCGGCCGATCTGCGTTATCTACCGCCAGGTGGTCGCGCTCGCCGCCCGCCACAAGAAGCGCGCGGTTCACCTGCTCTGGCGCGAGAGCGCGACCCACGTCGGCGATCTGGAGAAGGTGCTGGGCGGGCTCGCGGTCGACTACCTGCATGCCCAGCACGCCGCGGCGCAGTTTGCCTACGCAGCGCTGGGGGGGCACGTGACGTCGACGTGGCTCGAGAAGCACCGGGAGTCGTGGCAGGGCAGTGCCAACGCCACGTTCGGATTTGTGGATCTGGTGGACGTCAATGACGTGTTCGAGCAACTGGCGGTCGTGAAGATGGAACGGGTCCACGATATGGCGCGCACGGCGCTCTCGCTCTGGGTGTCGTCGGTCGACAAGATGGCGCGTCAGACCAAGATCCCGCAACTGCGCCGGCTGGCCGATGGCATGCTCGAGGTCTACACCCAGCAGCACATCTTTTTTGGCGATGTCCACTCCGGCAACGTGGGGCTGGTCGCGCGCGCGGACGGCGGCCACTGGGTCATCACCGATCCGGGCCACGTAGCGGTGACGTCGCACCTCTAGGGAGCGGCGCTACCGGCGGTGGTGCGGGCGTCGGGGTCGGGGAGGCGTCGTTCCACGGCAGGTGATCGAGAGCGGCCAGGAGCTCCTTGGCGCGGGCCAGGAGCGCGCGCTTGTCGCCGCCGGGTTGGGCCATCGTGCGGATGCACTGCTGCAGGAGGAGCAGGGTCCCCAGTCGGAGCGCCTGGATCGCCCACCCGCTCAGGCGCTCCAGGGTGGCCACCGCGAACGCCCACCCGACGGAGGCATCCGGGGTGAAGTGGCGGGTGTTTCGCTCGTGTGGGTTATTGTCCTTGTCCAGCGGGGCCTCCCACGTGAGGGTACGCTCATCCGGAGTGGTGGCGGCGAGTCGTTTGGGTCGGGCGTGTCACGATCGTGTCATTGGCGGACCGAAGCGGATGACCCACAGCGGTCTGTGCATGTAGTCTCATTGCCTTGACCGCGCTTTGGGGGTTTTTACGATGACACGCTTCCCAGTGCTCTCGAGGTACCTCCGCAAGGAGGGGTTGGCGCTCGCGATCGAGACTGCAGAGGCCTTGCGGGATGGGACCTATTGGGGGACCACCACGATCTACGACGATCGCAACTTCCCCGAGCCGCCGGACTTGGGTGGCTACGGCAGCGGAGATGGCGATTGACCGCGCAGGTCGGCGGGGGCGGGGTCATCCCGATCGAAGCGTTCATCCGGCGCAAGAAGAAAGGCACCTGTCCACACCTTCACGTCGAGGTCGACGACGACGCGGCGTCGCTGTCCTGTAGCGACTGTGACGCCGAGCTCGACCCGTGGTGGTTCCTCCGCTACCAAGCGAGAAACCAGGAACTGTGGGAGGCCCACACCCAGGCTCAGCAGAAGGAACTGGACGAGGTCGTCGAGAAACACAACCGGTGGGTGGCACAGGCCAACGAGACGATCCGGATCTTCAACGCGCAGATCCAGCACCTGTGCGACGTCAAGAACCGGCTATCCAACGAGATGATCGGTGGCGAGCGCCTGGGGAGCTTGGCGCGACGCCGGCCCCGGCGGCGGGTGCCATGACCGCGTTCACCCGGCTGGGCTCGGGGCTCTGGGACTGGGAGCCCTTCGTCGCGCTCGACGATTCGACACGTATCCTGTGGCTGGCGCTCTACACGACCGCGGAGGCCAAGCGGCACGCGCCCGGGCTCTGGCAAGGCGGGATCCCCACGATGGCGGACGCCGCGCACCAATCACCGGACGTCGTGATCGACAGCCTGGGCAAGCTGCTCGACCGCGAGATGGCCGAGTACGACGCCAAGAGCCGCGTGCTGCGCCTCTGCATGCTGCCCGACCCCGGGGAGTTCCCCCACAACGGCAACGCGATCCGGTCCTGGTGGACCCGGTTCAAGAGCGTCCCCGAGTGCGGGGTCCGCGATGCCCATATCCCCACCCTGCGATGGATCATCGACACCGGCGCCAAGCGCTCGGACAAGGTCGTCACGCCGCACCACGAAGCGGCCTGGAGCGAGACCTTTGCCCGGGTGCCGATCCCGGTGCCGCGTCGTCGTGGCGTCCGCCGACTGGCCGACTCCGACACGACCACACAGGTGCAGCCCTCCCTCTTTGCGCCTCCAACTGTCCTCCTTGCGTCTCCCGTGCCGTCCGGGAATGGTTCCGGGAACGGTTCGCCGATCCCGGACGCTGGAAGTTATCCACAGGCTTCGACCTCTCCTGTGGATAACTCTGCTGTTCTGCGTCAATCGAACAAAATCAATAGTCCGGAAACCGTACCCGATACCGTATCGGATACGAACAGGATCCAGGATCCCGGATCCCGGATCCCGGATCTATCTTCTCCTTCCGGAGAGGGGGGATCGGGGGGGGGGCACGAGACTGGCATGGGAACCAACCGTCCCACGCTGACGCTGGTTCCTCCGTACGGTGCCGCTCAGGTGCTGCGCGAGCTCGCGCAACCCGGTCCGGGGAGTTGGGATGGATCCTGCGATAAGGGCTACCAGGAGGCCGTAGGCGCGATGATTCCGCGCTGGGTGCAGCAAGGGGTGGGGCTCCCCGACTTCGCGCTCCTGGCCGAGTACAACGCGCACACGAACCGGCGCTGGAGCGCCCGCCTGCTCCTGGGGTGCGACCTTCTCGCAGAGCTCGAGTGTGCGCGGAAGACGCTGGCGTGGCGCGACGCCCGGGTCGCGATGCTGCGGGATTCGATGCCCTGATGCAAAGCGCTCCGTGAGACTTCACATTTTCAATTTCTACCTGCAGTAGCGTGTCGCGGATGCGGACAATTCCCTCCGCATGAGAAACGAGCGAGATGAAGAAAACGAACAAGAAGTTGGCGATCACCGGCGAGACGGTGCGGCAGTTGACCGGAAATCTGCGAGTTGTCCTCGGCGAGCAACTGCGAAAGGTCGTCGGTGGCGTGGTCACCGATCCGACCGCAGACGTGACCTGCCCGACGACCGCCGGGTATCCGAGTTGCGACGGGCCCAGCGACAACTGCGGGTCCGCGGGGTGCGAGTCGGACGGATGCTTCTCGCATCGCCCGGGAGTGAGCTGCCGCCCGGGCGGCTGCTAGTCAGATGCCGTAAACTTTCCTGACCATGGCGACATGCGCGGTGTGTCAGTCCCCGATCGTCGAGCCCCAGAAGTTCGTGATCGACGGCACCGAGGTACTCCACCGCGCATGTGCGTTGTCCGGCCAACTCACCGTGCTCCAGCGAACCCAGCAAGCCCTGGCCAACGCGCAGCACGCTGAGTCCAACGCACACCGCCACCTGATCGAGTATCGCTCGAAGATCTCCATCCTCGAAGGCAAGGTCCGCGAGCATGAGACGGATCTCGAGCGTGTGCAGCGCGATCTCCGCGTCTCCCAGCGCCACCACGCAAAGACCCGTGCCGAGCGTGATGCCGCCATCGCCGAGCGCGATGCCGCCCGCCGTGAGGCCGCGCTTCACCAGCACCTCGCCGCGTCCACGACTCCGGATTCAGAAGGCATGAAGGAGGAGGTCGCACCCAAGCCCGAGGGTGACCCGTCGGAGACGCGCTTCTCCTTGCTGGAGTTCGACTGACCGTAGTACGGTTACCGCCCGAGATTCGAGATGAGGTCCGCATGCGCCGGCGCAATCCCCTACACGACGCAAATCAACGCGTCCGTGATCTGAGCATCAAGCTCCACAACTTCGAGAGCGACGTGGTGCTGCCGCTGCGCGCCGAGTTGGCCGCTGCGCGCGCGAACGAGACCAAGCTTGCCGCGAAGGTCGCGCACCTCGAGCGGCTTGAGGCGGCCTACCGGCACGCGTGGGAGGCTCAGGTCCGGCTGGCCGCCGCACAACTTGCCAGTGGCAAAGAGAGGGAGTGATGACCATCATCGAGGCGCTCACGCTCAGCAAGAAGAACGGTCGTGCGTACATGCGGGTTCGGGGCGGGGCTGGCTTTGTCCAGTGGGCTGAGGGCTACACCTATCGGCTCACTACGGAGGACCTACTGGCGGACAACTGGGAGGACGTCGCGACCGGGATCCCGAAGTTGACCGGCGGTCGGTGGAGCGCGGCGGAACCTGGGCCGAGCCCAGAACCAAGCCGGAACGCGACGGACACTGGCATCATCGAACTCCGGCTCGATGACGAGGTCTTTTCCGCGGACGGTGCCCGATGACATTCCCCGTTGAATATCGCTTTGACGCCAAGGAGGAGATTCTGGTGCGCGACGTCGACGCCCGGGTGCTCCGCATCGACGGCGTGACATTGAGCGCCCCGGACACCTTCCGCCCCCAGGTCGGTGATCGGATCTACGCCGACTACGCCAAACGCGGCGATACGGGCGACCTCGAGCTCGGCACGATGGATCTCTACGTGACGGGGGTCGAGTGGCGGCTCCGGGCTCCCGGCGAGCTCACGACCCTGCCGCAGTACGAGATGGTGATGCGGGTGACCCTCTCGAGCGAAGCGCCCAGCGGTCGCGTGAGCCGGCGGCGGGCCGTCACCAAGAAGAAATGAGCCAGGGACATGAGCGACTCCGACGCCTGGTGCTCGCCGCCCGAGATCGCCGACCCGCTGGCGGACTTTCATGGCGGTCCGGTCGACATCGACCCGTGCTCGAACGAGCAGAGCATCATCCTGGCGCGCATGGCGTACACCCACAGCGGCCTTGTCTTGCCTTGGTGCCTCAAGAGGCCGGTGGCGCGGTCGGGCTACCAGAACGACCCGTACTCGCAGGCCGAGGCGTGGACGGTCAAGATGTTGACCGAGTTCAAGCTAGGCAATGTGCGCGAGCACATCCGGCTGTGCATGATGTCGACCTCCTCGCGGTGGTGGTCGATGCAGTGCATGCTCACGCGCCGCAACCCCCGCATCCTGGCGCTGAAGCGGATCCCGTTCCTGCGCCCCCCGAACCTGCCCAGCAAGGCCAAGAACAAGCGGGCGGCGATGACACGGCAGGGTTGCCGGTTCGAACCCGCGCTGATCTACTTCGGGCCGCGCGCGGCGGCGTTCACGAAAACCTTTGCCCACCTGACCCGGTGGACCACCTGGGGGAGAACATGATCAAGGGACCCTGGCCATTGTCCGAGGACAAGATGCAGCACGTGGTGCCGCTCGAGGAGCCTTTCCTGACGCCCTTGTACCAGGGCGAGCGGGTGGCGCTTCGCGTGACCGAGGCCGACCATGCCAAGGCTCGCCGCGGCGGCGGGGACTACGGCGTCATCACGGACCTGGATACAGGGCAGCGCTACCGGCTGATCGGCGTTGCGTGCTCGCAACCGCGGTGCTTCTGCGATGCAAAGATTGAAGAGGAGGGGCCTCAGCCTCAGAAGAGGATGAGACTGACTGGGACGACGATCACGGACGCGCAGATCCGCGAACTTCACAACAGCCTTCTGGACGGCACTCTGACCGACGCGATCGGCAGAGACGCTTGCCACATCGCGCTCGCCGAGCGCTGCATTGGTACAGGCGGTAAGGCGCCGTTCCCATTGCGCTACCCAACGGAGGCCGAGATCCGCGAGGCCCGAGAGCGGCTCGCGGAGATCTGGAACCGCCGCCACGAGGTGCCCGATGGCGGGTGATCACGACGGGGAGCGCGAGCGTGGCTAACGGCGATCTGGGTGTGCCGTTCTGCCGGGCCTCGGTGCTTGCGATCCGGGCGGACGCCAAGGTGCAGTCCCGGCGGGTCGCGGCTCAACTGCGCGTGCGGATCCGGCGCACGATCACCTCGGAGTTGGCCGAGGTGGGGCTCCCGATCCGGATCGCAAAGCCGGGCCTCTACAAGGCCGCCATTGGCGGCGCGGGTGCGGTGACGGCGCGGACCCCCACCGGGACCCTGGGGCTCCGGCCCGGGGAGTTCGACTTCGTGTGCCCGTGGATCCACGACGGCGTCACGTTCCTGGCGGACCTGGGTAATGGCCGGAAGTGCTGGCAGGTGCTCCCCCCGGCCACCGGCGCGGCGCGGGTGCTGATGCTGGAGAAGTGGCGGACCTACGAGCGGCCGGCGGACATGGTCGATGGTATCCTGTTCGAGGCGGACGGTGCGTTCCAGCGGATCGAGAACACCGCCGACGCTGCAGATCGCTGGGTGGACGCGCACAGAAACGGGGTCCACCGCGACAAGTGGCGGAGTCCCTGGTTCATGCCCCGGTGGGCCGCGCGCACCAAGCTCGACGTCCAGTCGGCGCGCCTCGTGCGGCTGCAGGACCTCACCGTGGAGGAGATGCGCTGGGAGGGCGTGGTCCCAGGACGGATCCCGGCCGACGAGGATGGGCCCCCGCGGGTCGGCTACGTGTTCGGGGTCGATGACGGCCGATGCATGCTGTACCCATCCGAGGGAGAGGCGTTCATCGCGGGCTGGGACGCGCTCAACCGCAAGCGGGGGTTGTGGGAGAGTAACCCGTGGGTGTGGGCGTACACGTTCAAGCGAGGCTCCTAAACATGACATCACGCCTCACCACGAACGACATCGACACGCTGTTACGGGCCGACACGCTGGAGCGTCAGTTCCATGCCGGGATCTTCCCACGCGGTGCCGGACAGCACCGGCACTTCAAGCGCCTCGAGCGACTGGGGCTCCTATGCCGTGACGGCTGGGGCCGCGACATGGACCGCGAGGTGGAGGGCGAGGTGATGCTGTACCGCCTGACCGTCGCAGGTCGGGCAATGCTCGCAACCAAGGGCTCCCAATGAGAGAACTTACCACGCTGGATCTGACCAAGGCCGTGTCACAGATGCGATCGCCCGGTCCGGACGTCCTTGGCTCCTTGGTGGCAAGCAAACGTCAGCGAGTCATCGCGCTCCAACATACCCTGGACACGCTCGCCTCGGAGATCCGGGTGATGGAGTGCTACGCGCGGATCCGGGGGGAATGGAACTCCTTACCCTGTCGCGGCAAGCTCCGCCACGTGCTCAAGCACGGCGTGGCGTTCTCGCCAAGCGAGCTCGCGGTGCTGCTTGGCGAGAAGTTGAACACCGTGCGTAGCTCCCTGGTCCGCATGCAGCGTCGTGGCGAGGTGTGTCGTGTGGACTTCGGTCGGTGGACCGGTCCACGGAACGGATCGGCGTGACCATGAGCACCTATCATTCACGGTTACTGGACGACCGGTCCGATCCGGAGACCAGGGAGGTCCTTGGTGACTACGAACTCGCGTTGGGGTGGCGGCCCACACGACTGGGGTTCGCGCTCTGGATTATCGCCGCCGCCGCCGCCGACGCCGACGCCGCCGCCGCCGCCGCCGACGCCGCCGCCGCCGCCGACGCCGACGCCGCCGACGCCGCCGCCGCCGCCGCCGCCGACGCCGCCGCCGACGCCGCCGCCGCCGCCGACGCCGCCGCCGCCGACGACGCCGACGCCGACGCCGACGCCGCCGACCTCTCGAAGTTATTACTGCAGGAGATCGACATGAAGAACGGTCTGAAGATCATCCAACTCCCAGGACGCTACGGCTACTCGGTCACCCGCATCGGCTGGATGCGTCGCGTCGCTGGCGACGAGTGGGAACTGCTCGCCGGGTCGCGCACCATCATTCGCAGGAGTGGCTCGAGACACCTCGACGCGCTGGCGTCGGATGGTCCTGGCGACGACCACATCCTGACCCCGGCGTCCAAGGGGCCAGAGGAAGTGCATCGCCTGGTGATCCGACGGGCGCTCCCGGCGAGTGAGTCGGCGTGGTCGCAGCACTGCCCACGACCGAGCCAGTGGGAGTGACCATGTCTGACACGACGGGCATTGAATGGTGCGACTCGACTTGGAACCCGGTGCGCGGGTGTTCCCGGGTGAGCGAGGGCTGCCGACACTGCTACGCCGAGCGGACGGCGGCCCGGTATTGCGGCCCTGGGCTTCCCTACGAGGGCCTAGCGAGGCGCCGGCTGGTGGTGATCCGGGACGACACAGTTCGAGATGTCCCCCGGCATCGTCTCGAGCCCGGGTGGACGGGCGAGGTCCGGATGGTTCCTGCGCACCTCGCCGACCCGCTGGGATGGCGGCGACCGCGGCGGATCTTCGTGAACTCGATGAGCGACTTGTTCCACGAGAAGCTCAGCGACGAGCAGATCGCGGTGGTGTTCGGTGTGATGGCGCTGGCCGCGCAGCACACCTACATCATCCTGACCAAGCGCGCGCGCCGCATGCGGCAGTGGTACGCGCGGTGGTCGGTCGAGATGTGTCTTGAGGTGCTGACGAACTACGCGCTGCCGTCCGGCGAGCGCATCCGGGGCGCTGGGCACTGGAACCGGCCGCGGCGCAAGGAGTGGTGCGACGTGGAGAACTTCCCGGTCCCCTGGATCTGGCAGGGCGTCTCGGTCGAGAACCAGAAGGCCGCCGACGAACGGATCCCAGAACTGCGCGCGACCCCCGCGGGGGTGCGCCTGCTCAGCTGCGAGCCGCTGCTGGAGCGCCTGGATCTACGTAGCCACCTGCCGGACATTGGCTGGCTGATCGCGGGTTGCGAGAGCGGCCTTGGCGCCCGCGAGGCGCACCCCGACTGGTTTGCCGATCTACGCGATCAGTGCAAGGCCTCGGGCGTTCCGTACTTCCTGAAGCAAGCGGAGGCCGGCCGCCGGATCGCGTGCGGCGAGTCCTCGAGCAAGAAGGCGCGGCGCTCGGGCGGGTCCCCCATCATCGGACTGCCCAAGCTCGATGGCGAGCAGCACAAGGCGTTCCCGGAGGTTCTGTGAACGACGACCCCGCTTGGTACCGCTACAACCACACGCCTTCGAGGCGCATCCCGCACCCCAGGAGTTCCCCAATGATCAGCCTCACCCAACTGGAGACCACGGACGACGAGGCGATCTGGAGCGAGGCCAGGCCCGTGCTGCTCGAGATCGCCAAGGCGACGGTCTCGCTCGAGGCGGCCAAGCGGACGGCGGCGCGGACCCGCGCGCGGCTCACCGACGAGACCTCGAGCGACGACAGCGTGTACGCGGCGATCGAGCGCGATGACCGGGCGCTGTTCCGGTGCCTGGACGCCTACAACACCGCACTGCGCAAGGTCATCCCGTGATCGCACTCATCCGGCGCCGGCATGAAGGGCCCGGGTGGCAGGTGTTCACCGAGCTGGCCGATGGCGTGGGCGCCCGGGCTCGGCGCCGCGCCGACGTGGTGGCGATGGGCATGTACCCCAGCCGCGGCATGGAGATCCACGGCTACGAGTGCAAGATCTCGCGCCGCGACACGCGCCGGGAACTTCTCGACGTCTCCAAGACCGACGCGGTCGGCAAGTACTGCGACTTCTGGTGGTTGACCGTGTCTGACCCCGCGATCATCGACGGGCTACTCATCCCGCCGACCTGGGGCATCCTAACGCCGGTCAACCGCGTGCTCCGCGTGGTGCGCCGGGCCAAGAAGCGCAAGGCGGCCCCGCTGGACCGGTTCTTCGTGGCCGCGATGCTGCGATCGGTGACCAAGCACTGGGTCCCCCGGACCCAGCACGACGAGGTCCTGAACCAGCGCAACCAGGACATCAATCAGGCGATCCAGACCGAGCGCCAGCACTCCAAGGAAGGGGACACCCGCGCGCTGGAGGCGCTGGCGGCCAAGGTGAAGGCCTTCGAGGCGGCGTCGGGGATCGAGATCGCGCACGGCTGGCACTTCCCCGAGGTCGGCCGCGCGGTGAACCTCCTGGTGGACGCGATGCGCTCGTCCGATCGCCAGGGCCTGGAGATCAAGGCGGTCACCATGGAGCGCACCGCGACCATGTTCGCGGACTACGCCAAGGACTCGCGGCAGCGCGCCCAGGCGGTTCGAGCGCTGATCGAGGAGTTGACCCCGCAGGGAGCGCAAAGCTCGCCCGCACCTGCGGACACCATCAACGGCGAGCAAGGAGTGAGGACGGAATGAGAGGACAGAGTCTGTTCGTATGTATGGTGCTAGCGGGCTGCGTGGGTGAGCCCGTAGGTGAGCCCGCGTCGAGCTCGATGTCGAGCCCGATCTGTGCGCTCGACGAGGATGGGCACTGGGTGGGGGATACCTGCGGTCCGGGCCCCGGTGGAGGAGGTGGGGGTGGAGACCCGAACCCGCTGACGTGCGCGCCGATGTGCGACCCGACCGGGGGCATCTCGGCCGACATCAATTGCAGCCTGTGGTGTGTCTCGATCATGAAATGCAATCGGTTATGCCAGGAGGGTGAGCATAATTGCGAGTACTACGAGCACATCGGGATCTGCGGCTAGCCCACCATCATGAGCGCCGGTGATGGGATTCGCTGTCCGGTCTGCGGGGACGACACCAAGGTGCTCGAGACCCGGCCAAACGTTGGATCCCTGCGACGTCGACGGGCCTGTCTGCGAGACGGCTGCGGGGGACGGCTCACCACCGTCGAGATCTCGGCGCCGACCTTCAGCAAGAAGAACGCGCACACCGTCGATCTCGTGGCGATCCCGGCGCAAGAGTCCTCGGAGTTCGAGGTCGTGCCACGCCGGATCATGACCGCGCTACGCGAACTGTTGCAGGCCGATACCTCCCTGGCCTTGCTGGATGAGCACTGGTGACCTAGCCGCCGGTCGTGGGCGGCTGGTTGATCTTCTCCAGCTCGTTCTGCACCGCCGCGTTTCTGAGGTTCAGCGAGGCGATGTCACCGGAGATCGTCTCCTTCGCGGCGGCGATCGTAGCGGAGATCTCTTGGAGCTGCTCCGGGGTCGGCGCTGTCCCCATGCTTTGGATCAGCTGGAACAACTCCTCGAGCTTGGCGACGGCGACGCCCGTCAGGTCGAGCGAGGCTTGCAGTACGGGTTGGAACGCGTTGATCGAGGCCTGGAGTTGGCCGACCGTGGCCTGAAGCTCGGCGATGGACGTGGGCGTGGGCATGTGACGGATCCTCTCGTGGATGTGGATGGTGAGCTCAAGGAGGCGGAGCAAGATGGCGATCTCTGTAAAACCCTCGAACCCCATGCCATCATGGGTCGCACGACCTGCCGTCACACGTCAAAGGCCCACCACATGATCCAGCCCGATCCCGACCGCGTCCGCCGCATCCTGTTCTGGGGGATGCTGCGCGGTGAGCGGCCCCAGGACTTCGTCCGCACCGACATCTCCGCCGAGCGGCGCAGCGCGCTGGCAGCGGTGCTCTCCGCGGGCACGATCGCGATTGCCTACCTGGGGTTTGCCAACTGCCGGATCTGCCACTCCCGCCTGGGTACCTGCGACCTGGGGGCGTTCGGGTTCGTGTGGCCGCAGCAGGCAGAGCACTACATCCTCGCACACCAGGTCTGGACGCCGGACTGTGACCGGCTCGAGATGATCGCCCGCCGCCGCTGATCTTGCCACTGGCAAGCCGTGTCAGACCGCCGGGCGATCATGGCGGGATGCCAAGCGTCAAGGTGGTCACCGCCCCGCGTCGGGTCTCGCTGCCGGTTCTGAGCTCGCCGACCCCACAGTCCATTGCGGCGCTGTTCGATGACTTTGACGAGCCGCGCTGTATCTGGTGCAAGCGCACCCGGGCCAAGCACGCGGAGCCGGTGGACCTGGGCGACGGCACGACGATGGTGCCCGCGTGCGAGACCATCAACGGGGGCGGCAAGTTCGCGCGCGGCGACGCCGAGCGCCTGCCCCGGCCGCTACGAGCTCGCCTCGAGCTGGCGCTGAAGATGACCACGCAGCAGGCGAGCGCCATCGCCGGGACCCTGGGCCAGCCGTCGAAGATGCCCGGCGCGGCGTACGGGATCGACGCGTTCCAGTGCCGGGCTGGGTCGGCGCTCGTGGACGACCCGACCTCGACGTGCTCGGGCTGCTACGCGCGCCGGAACTTCTATCGCTACTGGCATGCGGCGGTCGCGGCCCGGGCCAAGCGCCAAGCGGCGATCCGGCACCGCTACTGGATCGAGGCGATGATCGTCTTGATCCTGGACTACGTGGAGGCCGGGGGCGAGCCCGCGTTCCGGTGGCACGATTCCGGGGACCTGCACGGGGCGTGGCACCTGGCCGCGATCTGTGCAGTAGCGGAGGCGACGCCGAACGTGCGGCACTGGCTCCCGACCCGCGAGTATGGCGACGTCGTCCAGTACCTGCGGGCGGGCGGGGTGATCCCGGACAACCTGACCGTCCGGCTGTCGGCGCACTACATCGGCAAGGCACCGGAGGTGCCCGCGGAGATCGCACATCTGCCGACGTCCACGACACACCGGTTGGGCGAGCGTCCACCGCTCCGTCAGAAGGGGGCGATCGTGTGCCACGCGATCGACAGCGCGGTCAACATGTGCCGGAACTGCCGGGCGTGCTGGGATGGCCGGGTGACCAACGTCTCGTATAGGATGCACTGACACGACACCAAGGAGATTCGAGATGGTCATCATCAACCCTGGCAGCGGACCGGTCGAGGGATCCACGTTCGCGCACGCGTTTGCCAACATCGAGGCGCTCGTCAAAGACATCGACCTCCCGGAGCCCGCGATTACGATCGCGTCGTCGTCGACCGGCGATGACGGTCGCTACACCTTCGTGCTCCGGCGCGGGATCCGCGATGTCGACATCGACATGCCGGGCCGCCCGATCGACGAGGTGCGCTACGTCGACGGCCAGGGCCAGAACGCGTGGCACTTCCCGCGGCTGTACGTGGAGGGCTCGTCGTGGCTCTGGGTGTACGCGGTCCTGTTCGCGCGCGATGCCCTGGTCGATCACGATCGCGCGATCCAGTCATCGATCGACGCCTCCGAGCGGAGGTGCGAGCTCGCGCTGGACACGACGCCGCGCTGCCTCGACTGCGGCACGGTGCGGATCATGGAGCAAAAGAAGACCCCCAACCCCCGGGCGGCGGGCGGCAACGATTGGGGCGAATACCAGGTCATCTGCCTGGGGTGCCAGCCGCAGATCGAGGAGCGCCGCGAGAATCTCCGTGGCGCAGTGTTCGGCGACGATAGCTGGAAGTGCCAGGTGCACTACTTCGTCCGGCGGCAGCGGATGGCGCCGGAGGCCCCGGACTCGCGCTGCGCTCGCCTGACCTATCGCAACGAGCCATGCCGGTTGCGGTCGGGCCACCACGGGGCGTGCGAGCTGTACTGGAAGGAGTTGGAGAAAACGCTGGTCCGCACGTAGGATGCGCGGATGTCCGAACGACCGACCATCTCCGACCGACCCACCCAGGAGATCCCCGCGAAGGACCTGGAGGCGATGGTGCGGATCAGCGCGCAGCTCGAGGCGGCGGCCGAGCCGCTACGCGACGACCTGCGCCGGCTGGTCGCGGCGATCGGCGACGTCCCGCCGCGGCTGTGGACCGGGAGCCTCCTGGGCATCATCCTCGACGTGTTCCAGGAGTCGCATCCCCGGAACGAGCTCGCCGGGGCGGTGCTGGGAATCGGTGTCGCGATGTTTTATCGGCCGGGCGCCGAGCTCACACCGATCACCGACATGGTGGCAACGGTCTGGGCGGAGTTCAGCCGGATGACCACGGCGCCAGACCCGGAACCGGATTAGATCTGGGTCGCGGACACGAAGTCCACGCCGCTGAGGTCGGGCGGTGCCTCGACGGTCACGGGGATGTTGAGCGGATCGGGCGTCGACGGGTTCTCCTGCACGGTGATCGTGGCGCCGCCCACGTTGGTGGTCGCGGTCAGGATGATCGCGCGGTTGTCGTTCGGATCGACCGCGCCGGTCACACGGGTGGGCTGGTTGCTGGTGACGACCAGGGGCGTCGTGGTGTCGGCGCCGGACACGCCGGTGATGCGGTCGCGGACGGCGACGACGATGCGGCGTTGGTGGGCGGCGGTCATGGTCTGAGAGGGTGCGTTGGGCATGGTGACGCACCCTAGCCCAGACCAGGAAATCTCCTAGTCGCGCCAGCCATCCGCGGTGAACTGGTGGTCGCACGCGCTGCCGTCGGTGAACCGGTAGGTGACGGAGCCCGCGCCCGTGATGGCGTCGAGCGGGTCAACGGCCAGGTTGGCGGACAGAGAGATCTGCTGGACGGCCGATCCCTGGGGCCCCGGGCCCGACTCGGTGAACGACAAGGTGCAGCGCGCGGAGGTGCAGAGCACGGTGCCGGTGACGCGGACCTCGGGTCGGGTCTCGTTGATCACGTAGCCGTCGCCGATGCGTAGCACGGTGACGAGCGCGGCGAACGAGCCGGTCAATTGGCACGAGCCACGGGTCCAGGCGCACGTCATGGACCAGTTACCGGTGGGGTCGAGCGGGGCGGGCGGGGGATCGGCCGCGCATCCTGCCCAGAGCGCGGTCAGGAGAATGAGTCGGTGCATGGAAGCGATGCTAGCACCGTCAGACTCTCCCCGTACAAACGGCCATGGCCCGGGCCGAGACCGACGTGGCGATTCAGATCGTTCCCTCCTGCGACGAGTGTGATCGCGTGCGTGCACAGAACCGGGTGGCCCGCCGGCCGCGGCCGACCCAGGGGGCACGGGAGTGTGTCCTGGTGGAGATGGCGCCCGGGCCCGACGGCGCGCCGTGGTATCTGTGCGTGCCGCACTGGTTCGAGGGGTTACACCCCAACGACTTCCGTGCGCTGGGCAGTGGTAGGGTAGTGGAACAAGACAGATCTGGCGCGATGTCCGAGGAGGTGTTCCGGAGGGGCAAGCCGCCGGACCACTACGAGACGCTCGGCGTGGAGCCGGGGGCGACGACGCGCGAGATCAACGCAGCCTACATCAGGAAGATGATGGCGACCTTGCCACTCGACGAGCTCGACGAGGTCATCCAGGTAGCGATCGAGGCCCGGGACGTCCGGGTGGCGCGCACATCGTAACCTCTTGTGGAACCGTGCGGGTTGCGGGTACCCTTGCCGTGAAGGCGCGTTTCTCCGGTCCGCGCCCCGCGGAGCAAACCACGCATGGCGCGTCTACATCGACGGTACAAGAAACGCCGGAGCCGCCGGACCCCTTCGGACCCGGCACCCCGGCGTAACCCGCCGCTGTTCACGGACCTGGCCGAGTGGGTGGGCCCGGGGTTCGCGAGCTTCGCGGTGACCCGGTTCACGACCAGGGTCGCGGCGACGCAGATCGCCGCCAAAAAGCCGTCGTGGGGCAAGCACGTGGGCGCCGGGGTCTCGATCGGCGCCTTCCTGGCGGCGTGGTTCCTGGCGCACCGGGTGAAGTGGCTGGCCAAGTACCACACGCCGATCACCGTGGGGGCGGCGATCGCCGCGTTGCAGTCGCTCATCCAGTTGTACATCCCCAAGCTGGGCTGGATGGTCGCCGACGCATCGCCCGAGCTCGAGGCAGCGGACACCAGCCAGTTGGCGGCGATGCCGCAGCTCCAGCCGGTGCACGAGGACCCCAACGAGTACAGCTACAACGACACGTACGATCCGGGGCGGTACAGCAAGACCGGCATGCCACCGCGCGGGACTGCCGCGGCGGCGGCGCCGACCAATGCGCCGAATGCCGAAGACGACCTGTCGGATCTACAGATCGACGACGCGATCGGGCAGAGCCAAAACCTGGGCGTGTTCTCCGCCAACTAAGGGGCGCTGATGTCCTACCATCCTCGACGACGACGCCGCGCGCTGGCGGGCGACATGACCCACGGCCCATCGTGGTACCGGGCGATGGGCGGGGTGTCCACGCAACTGCCATCCCGGCGGGTGGTCACGTCGGTCATGCTGGGGTCCTTGGGCGACGACCCGGCGGACACCACCACGCTCTCGACGCCGACGATCACCGATCCGACCGCCGTGTGGCAGGCCAATGTGCTTGGCCAGCTCCGGGCGGGGGTGGAGGAGATGAAGCGGAGCGACCGCTACAAGCTGCTCCAGATCGTTGCCACCCTGTCGATCCCGCTGGCGGCGGCGGTATGGCGGGTGATCTTTCGCCGCGGCTCCGATCCCACGGTGTAGGATCGAGGTCATGTCGCAGTTGTTCGTGGTCTGTTTTGTCGCGTGCCTGTTCGCGTTCATCGCGATCAACGTGGTCCGCCGTCAGGTCGATCAGTGGGTCATGCGACGGTTATTTGGCCCAGTCGCTGATCAGCCCCCGGCCCTCACAAAGCAGGAGATGGACCGGATCCTTGCCAAGATGCCAAGGATGCCCCATCTGCTCGTGACCTGTCGATGCGGGCATCAGCAGAGCGTGTCTTGCGGCGTCCCTCCGGTCGCCGTGCTTGAGCCCAGTGGCTGGCGCTGGGATGAGAAGATCGACGGCTGGGCGTGCCCCCAATGCACGGACGCGCCGGTCGCCAGCGAGGTCGCCTGACATGGCCTTCACCGGGACGCCCATCATCACGCAGATCACCGATGGCATCGTGCGTATCACCGGGGTCGCACTGCCAGGCGATGGCACCGGGGGCACGATCGGCCTTGCAGGCGCGACCGGGACGCCCCCGGATGTCCGGTTGCCAGCGTCCTTCCGGCCGGCGCCGTATTCCCGCGGCGACGCGGTGATCTCGCTGCAAGACAGCGTCGACGCGTCCTTCCGGTTGGCGGCGCTTGGCGAGGCGCTCTGCAACCCGGTCGTGGTCAAGACCGGCGCGACCGAGGAGGACTTCCGGATCGAGATCGGGACCGACCTGGGCACCCCGACACCGCTACTCGAGATCTACATCAAGTTCCACGGGTGATCGCTAGGGACGTCGGCTGCAGCGCTGCGGGTCGCACTTCTCGTCCCAGCAGTTGCCCGACCGATCGGCCCAGTCCTCAAACCGCTGCTGGGTGTCGACCTGCCGGCGGTCCCAGTAATGGACGTTGTCGTGCACGTAGAGCCGGAACGCCTCCAGCACCCGGGCGTAGTCGGTGCGGTCGCCAGCGGGCAGCGCCGCGTCGTCGATGCGCGCGTTGAGAAATCGAATCGTCGCGTCGCGTAGCCGCCCCTGGTCGCGCAGGGTCCACCGGCTCAGCACCATGTCGTTGTTGGGGTTGCCGTCCTTCTTGTTGGCGTCCAGGATGAACTGCAGTGCTGCGCCCTGGCGGCGCAGGTTCTCGCCGTACGACGACACGACGTGATCGCGCGCGACCGACAGCGTGATCGCCCGCTGCCCGGCGCTGAGCGTGTTCCACACCCCGCGGTTGATGATCATCCAGGTCACCAGGAACTGCTGCTGCCACCCGGGCGTGTGGACGAAGCGGACCCCGACCGTGCCGGGGTTATTGGCGGTGTTGAAGAGTTGGGACACGTCGTCCAGCGGGGTCGCGAACTCGAAGCCCTGCAGCGTACCCGCGAGCACGCCGTCGATCAGCGAGCCGCCGCCCGGGACCGCCGCGATGAAGCTGATCCGCTTCTTGGCGACCTTGCCCTGCGCCACCAGGTCGTCACAGGCTAGGCCCAGGATGTTCTCGGCCGGCGGAAGGTAGCGCAAGACCCAGGGCTTGCCGCACAGCCCTGCCAGGCCGATGCCCTTGTGGCCGTGCACGTCGTCCATCGGCTCCGAGAAGTACCCGGACAACTGCTCGGGGCTGCCGACGATCGGGATCGCCACCACGTTGCGGTGGTGCAGATCCAGGAGCTCCTGCACGAGCTCGAGGCCGGTCTTGCCGCCCTCGATCGACTTGCCATAGAGAAAGCCCGTGAACTCGTCGAACGTGGGACCGAACGGCACGCCGGAGTTGAACACGAAGCCCCAGACCTTGTTGAGATCGCTTCCCGAGATGTAGGCCGCGTCGAACCCGCCGCCCGTCGTGCCGGCGGCGACGGCCGACACGATGTCCCCCCCGAACTGCCCGGGGATCGCGGGCAGCCCGGCCAGCTTGATGAACCGCACCTCCTCGGGCGCGCCCAGCGCGGTGGCCGTGAGGCTCTGGAGCTTGGCGGCAAATTCCTCGGCCGGTGGGCCGATGGCGGCCGACGAGCTGAAGCTCCGATAGCCAATCTCATCGGCGAGCACAGGGTGGGCGAACAACGCGAGCGCCAAGGCGCCGAGCGAGAAGGAAAGGGTGGCGGACATGCCGAGTCTGGTCATGGGGGTCATGGGTCCTTTGGCTGGGATCATTGAACGATCGATGCGCGATGGATCCGCTGCCATTTGATGCACCTGCCTGTAAGATGAGTCTTATGCACTACCAGGAGGTCGTTCGGCGGTACCTGTCGGTCTTGGGCGCCAGCTCGCGGGAGTGGGCGCTCTCCGAGACGCTGGTGATGTGCGTCGAGCTCGACATGTCCGCGCCGGCGTGCGTGCGCGGCCTGTTCTTCGCGACCTCGTCGTCCCAACGCTCCAAGGTGCCGCAGTTCCTGCGGGTGACGATGTACCGGGTCCACCCGGAGCGCGATCCGATGCTCCTTACCGGCGAGTGGCTGGGCGAGCCGCCGCTGACCCAACTCGAGGAGACAAACCTCCAGGCCGCCAACGCGTGGATCGAGGACTGGATGGCCGGACGTCGAGCGTCGCTGCCGGACAGCACCTCGGTCGTGATCGCGGACCGGCTCCAGCGCGGTGTGATAGCGTGACCTGGAGGCCTCGCATGACCCCCAAGCCCAGAAAGCCCGGATCCCAGGTCCCCCCCGGCCGGAGGCCGCTGTTCACCGATGGCCGGACGGCCACGACCCACTCGAAGATCCCGATCGCCCAGGCGACGTCCGGCAAGCTCTACCGGGTGCGCGACAAGGACTGGGTGGCCGTGTGGGGCGAGAACCTGACCTGGATTGAAGCGGTCAAGCTCAAGGACCAGGTGGTTGCCAGTGGCAAGAGCCGAACCGCCCGGGTTGAGGACATGGCCATTCCACCGCCCGCGGAGTACCTCGACCAGGTGCAGCAGGCCCAGGACGCGGAGGAGGAGAGCGACTGGGCGCGCGGCCGGACAGGTACCGAGGGAGATCCCTACGCGCGCGCGCAGGCGGCCAACGCCGAGCTCGAGAGCCTCCAGCGCGACGCGCGCGACGTCCTGGGCGATGGCGATGGCAGCATCACGCCGCTGCCGGGGCTCGGCGCGGCGTTCGAGTTGGTGGGCCACGAGGCGCAGACCGTGCCCACCGATGGCGTCGTGTTCACGATCCCGGCCGGGCACCACCTGCTCGTGAACGAGCAGGCCGCAGCGCTCCCGGCGATCGTGCGTCGGGGCAATGTGATTCGCGCCGTCCCCCTGGATCCAGAGCTCGCGCGCGCGCAGGCCGCGGCGGTGGCGGCGGTGCGGCCGATCGTCCATGCCCAGCAGACACGCGTGGCCCAACGCAAGTCGGCCTACCGCGACAAGACCGTGATCGCGCCCGGGCGGCCGACCCAGCCGCCGCCCCGTGACAAGACGGTGTCTCAGGCGCCGCCGTTCGTGCGACTGGGTGCACCACCGACCGCTCCGCCGGTGCCCCCGCCGTCGCCGCTCAAGGTGGCGACCGAGCTCGATGGGGACCTCTTACCGGACGACGCGCTGACCGACGCGGACCTCTCCGACCTGGCGGCGGACGTCGGCGGCGGCCCCTCGGAGGACGACATCGCGCTGGCCCAGCGCCAGCGCGAAGAGGACGAGCGGTCCCGCACGGGGAGCGGCCGACCTTGACGTAGCCGCCCTGCGGGTGGATCCTCGGGGCTCTCCGGGTCATCGCACAAGCAGGGAGAGCGTCCATGGCCTTCACAGGAACTGCGACCGTCAAGCAAATCTCCGACCGACTGGTCCGGATCACCGGCCTGTCGCTCACGACGGGCGCTGCGGGCACCATCGGGCTCCACGGGGCGACCGGGTCCACGCCCGGGGTCACTCTCCCCGAGACCTTCAAGACACAGCACTACGCGTTCCTGAGCTCGAACGTGCCGTTCGCCGACGCGATCGAGGTGACCGCCGCCGCTGCGGCGGTCGGGGTGCCGACCGCGGTGCCGCTGGCCATCGTCAAGACCGGGACGTCGATCGCCGACTTCCGGGCCACCATCACCAACACCCATGCCACGCTGGCGACCCCGAACCTCGAGATCATGGTGCGGTTCCACGAGTAGGGTGCTAGCTTGCCCTTTGGTCACGCTCACTCGCGGGGAGCCCACACGCAATCCTGACTAGACATCAGGGTATTCTTGCAAGGAATAACCCCTCGTCGCTCCCCGCACTCGAGCGTACCAACCTCTTCGCCTATCGCCCCAAAATAGGGCAAACGTCCGAGCCCCTCGGCAGCGCTGGGCCCCGTGTTCATGGACAGGAGACGGGGTGGTAACAGCGAAGCGCCCT